>OJFR01000014.1_pt1 | contig 97420 bp, 92 predicted proteins | sample 1594121 | NCBI WGS metagenome assembly OJFR01 (sample SAMN05416812, study PRJEB24817) | seawater metagenome | isolation source: Sea water | place: Canada:Atlantic | collected 2013-07 | reverse complement strand
ATAGAAATGGAAGAACTAGAAATAGAAAAGGAAATTTCTCCTTGTTGAGGAGGTAACAATTAAAATACGTAACTTCATATTGTATTTATAATTAAACCAACACATGCCATTAGTTACACCTTTATCAGCAGAACATAATCTAGAAACCAAGAAACTAGCAGAATTTTTTAATGAAACCTTAGGGTTTTGTCCTAATTCTGTTTTAACCATGCAACGAAGACCTGCAATTTCTAAAGCATTTATAAATTTAAACAAAGCCGTTATGGCAAATGAAGGTAGGGTAACATCGGCCTTAAAAAGAATGATTGCTTGGGTGTCTAGCAATGCTACAGGTTGCAGATATTGCCAAGCACATGCTATTAGAGCTGCAGAACGTTATGGCGCAGAACAAGAACAATTAGACAATATTTGGGACTACAGAACTCATCCTGCATTTTCAGAAGCAGAAAGAGCTGCATTAGATTTTTCATTATTGGCAAGTCAAGTTCCTAATGCTGTTGATGAAACTATAAAGAACCGCTTATATGAATATTGGGATGAGGGAGAAATTGTAGAAATGTTGGGTGTTATTTCTTTGTTTGGCTATTTAAATCGCTGGAATGATACTATGGGAACCTCTATAGAAGATGGAGCTGTTGAGTCTGGAAATCAGTATTTAGGAAAACACGGTTGGGAAAAAGGGAAGCATCAGTAAGAATAAACTATTTTTTACCTGCTACTACAATAACAATCTCTCCTTTTGGGGGTTTGTTAGTATAATAAGATAGTACTTCTGAAATTTCACCTCTTTTTGTTTCTTCAAATAGCTTGGTGAGTTCTCTAGAAACAGAAACCAAACGGTTATCTCCAAAATATTCAGCAAAATGCGCTAAGGTTTTAAGTAATTTGTGAGGAGATTCATAAAAAATCATGGTGCGTGTTTCTTCTGCTAATTCTAACAAACGCGTTTGCCGACCTTTTTTAACAGGTAAAAAACCTTCAAAAACAAAACGGTCATTTGGAAATCCAGAATTTACTAGGGCAGGCACAAAAGCTGTGGCACCAGGTAGGCAGTCTACTTCAATATTGTTTTGTATGCAGGCACGAGTTAATAAAAATCCAGGATCTGAAATAGCTGGTGTTCCAGCATCAGAAATTAAGGCACAGGTTTCTCCGTTTTGTATGCGCTGTACCACACCATTTACAGATTTATGTTCATTGTGCATATGATGGCTGTGCATTTGAGTATTAATATCAAAATGCTTTAACAATTTCCCACTATTTCTTGTGTCCTCTGCTAAAATAAAATCTACTTCTTTTAAGACTTTAATAGCCCTAAAAGTCATGTCTTCTAAATTTCCTATGGGTGTGGGCACTAAATATAATTTACTCATGCAATATTTTTATTAGTCAATTATTCATCAATAATTTAGATTTCTTCATAGGTTTCTAGCGTAATATCTGCCAGTACATCGCCTGTATGTTTTGTGCTTAATGGCTCAAATAACAACAAGTGAGTTTCTTCTTTTGCAATGGGTTTATGAAGAACTCCTTTAGGAACTATAAAAAATTCACCTTTATTTAAAACTACCGTTCTATCTTCAAGTACCAACTCTAATTGCCCTTTCATGACAAGAAATAATTCGTCTTCATTATCGTGTTTATGAAAAACAAATTCGCCCTTAATTTTTGCCAATAAAATTTGCTGATTGTTGAGTTCTCCAATTCTTTTAGGAGACCATAAGTCTGTAAAAAGTTTAAATTTCTCTTGAATATTAATCACCTTGCTCATCAGGCAAATTTACGAAAAGTTAATTGAGCTGATGCGTTAAGGATTGAAACGACATCCTTTTTAATTGCTGATAGTTTCCAGCAATTAAAAAGATACAGTGAAAAGCCTGCCATTTCTTATTAATAACCCCAAATTACTTTTTTATTCTGAAGAAAAAAATGAACTGCTTAGATGCTTATTTAAGGGCAAAAGAAATGGAACGCCCAAACCATTGTTATTGATAGTATTTGATTAAATTTGTAGTCGATAACTATTTGTGGTTTCTAAGAAGGCAGAAATTGTTGTTTTTGTGTATTCCTATTGTAATGGAAATGGCAGTATCAATTATTAATAAGAAACAATGTATAGAACACATTCTTGCGGGGCTTTAACAGCTTCAGACATCAATACAAAAGTAACTTTAGCGGGTTGGGTACAGAAATCTAGAGACAAAGGATTTATGATTTGGATAGATCTTCGGGATCGGTATGGTTTAACACAATTGATCTTTGATGAAGAAAGAACTGCAGCTAACCTAATGGACATTGCCAAAAGTTTAGGACGTGAGTTTGTGATTCAGGTAACAGGAACTGTTATTGAAAGACAGTCTAAGAACCCTAATATGAAAACCGGAGCTATAGAAGTTTTGGTTACTGAGTTAACAATTTTAAATGCGGCTAAAACACCACCATTTACTATTGAAGACACTACCGATGGAGGAGAAGACCTTAGAATGAAATACAGGTATTTAGACATTCGTAGAAATCCGGTAAAAGAGAATTTATTATTTCGTCACAAAGTATCTATGGAGGTTCGTAAATATCTTTCTGATGAAGGGTTTGTAGATGTAGAAACGCCTTATTTGATAAAATCTACACCAGAAGGAGCTCGTGATTTTTTGGTGCCTTCTAGAATGAATCAAGGTCAGTTTTATGCCTTACCACAATCTCCGCAAACCTTCAAACAATTGTTAATGATTGGCGGGTTAGATAAGTATTTTCAAATTGTAAAATGCTTTAGAGATGAAGACTTACGTGCAGATAGACAGCCAGAATTTACTCAAATAGATTGTGAAATGGCCTTTGTAGAACAAGAAGATATTTTAAACACATTTGAGGGGTTAACACGTCATCTATTAAAAGAAATTAAAGGGGTAGATGTAGCAGAGTTTCCAAGAATGCAGTATGATGATGCAATGAAATTGTATGGGAACGATAAGCCTGATATTCGTTTTGGGATGCAGTTTGGAGAATTAAACTCTGTAGCCCAGCACAAAGAATTTGGAGTGTTTAATACAGCCGAATTAGTTGTAGGTATAGCCATACCAGGAGGAGCTTCTTACACCAGAAAAGAAATAGATAAATTAGTAGATTGGGTTCGCCGTCCGCAAGTTGGAGCCTTAGGAATGGTGTATGTAAAATGCAACGAAGATGGTTCTTATAAATCGTCTGTAGATAAATTTTACGATCAGAATGATTTAGAAAAATGGGCTGAAGTAACTGGTGCCAAAGCAGGTGATTTAATTTGTGTTTTATCTGGAGATACAAACAAAGTAAGAGCACAGTTGAGTGCACTTCGTATGGAAATGGCAGAACGCTTAGGACTTCGTAATCCAAAAGAATTTGCACCATTATGGGTGGTAGATTTTCCTCTGTTAGAATTGGATGAAGAAACAGGTCATTATCATGCCATGCATCATCCGTTTACCTCGCCAAAACCGGGTCAGTTAGCGTTGTTAGACTCTAAGCCGGGCGAAGTAAAAGCCAATGCTTATGATTTGGTTTTGAATGGAAATGAAATTGGAGGAGGTTCTATTAGAATTCACGACAAAGAGATTCAGGCAATCATGCTAAAAAAGCTTGGTTTTTCTGATGAAGAGGCAAAAGCACAGTTTGGATTTTTAATGGATGCTTTTGAATATGGTGCGCCACCACATGGTGGTATTGCTTTTGGATTGGATAGATTGGTGTCTATTTTAGGAGGGCAAGAAACCATACGAGATTTTATTGCTTTTCCAAAAAATAATTCTGGAAGAGATGTGATGATAGATTCACCAGCTACCATAGATGATACACAATTAAAAGAATTGAATATCAAATTAGATATTCAAGAATAAAATAAAATCTCGCAATAGCGAGATTTTTTATTACCTTGAAATATGAAAAAAATCATCTTACTTCTGCTGGCTATATGCTCAGCTAGTCAATTTTTCGCACAAAAAATCACAGGAACTCAACTATTAGAAAAAGCCATTGAATATCACGATCCCAATGGAAATTGGTCAACATTTTCAGGAACTTTGTTTGTAATCATGGAAACCCCAAGCAAGCCTGAAAGAACTAGTGAAATAAGAATAGACTTACCTAACCAGTCTTTTTATGTAAAAGCCTCTCAAGGAGATAAAACAACAGTTTATAGTGTAACTAAAGATGTATGTAATATTCAGTTTAATGGAAAAACACCCACAGAGGAAGAAAAAATAAGCAACAACTTAAGTTGTGATCGTGCTTCTATGTATCAAAATTATTACACCTATTTATACGGATTGCCAATGAAACTCAAAGATGCAGGAACTATTATAGACGAGAATGTAATTTTAAAGGAGTTTAATGGAAAAAATTATTTAGTGCTAAAAGTTACCTATGAAAAAGAGGTAGGAAAAGATACTTGGTATTTTTATTTTGATCCAACAACCTATGCTATGGAAGTCTATCAGTTTTATCACGAAGAAGAGAAAAATGATGGTGAATTTATTTTATTGTCAGGTTTAGAAACTGTAAACGGAATTAAACTGCCAAAAGAACGCGCCTGGTATTACAATAAGGAATCAAAATATTTAGGCACAGACTTTTTAATCACAAGACAAAGATATGATTAGCAATAACCTATAATGTCCACCAAAAAGAGAAATATTTTTACTAAAATTTTAATTTGGAGATATAAGTACATCTCCGAGCGGCAGTTTATACTGGTGTTAAGTATTCTTGTTGGATTCTTAGCAGGTTTAGGAACAGTTCTATTAAAATATCTCACACTATTTATTCAATCTGTTTTAGAAGGTGGGTTTATAAAAAATTACTACTATTCATTGTATTTTATTTTTCCAATTATAGGGGTTTGGCTCGTATATCTGATTAAAAAGAACTTCATTAAAAAAGAAATAGGTCATGGTATTTCTACCACCTTATATTCTATTTCTAAACGAAGCGGAATTATAGAGCGTTACAAAATGTTTGCCTCACTTATAGTGGCGCCAATAACAGTAGGTTTTGGAGGATCTGTTGGGTTGCAAGGACCTGCTGTAAGTACAGGAGCAGCCTTGGGATCTAATGTAGCAAGTATGTTTCATATGAATGCCAAAACTAGAATGTTATTAATTGGTTGTGCAACAGCAGGAGCCATGTCTTCTATGTTTAAAGCACCAGTGGCAGCTATAGTTTTTGCGGTAGAAATTTTTAGTTTAGATTTGGTTTTCACCTCTTTAGTACCTTTGCTTTTGGCATCTGTTGCTGCTGTTATTACCTCTTATTTTTTTAGAGGAACAGATGTGTTGTTTAGTTTTGAGCTATTAGATGCGTGGCGAGTTAAAGACATAATTTTCTATGTTTTTTTGGGGGTAGCAACCGGTATTGCTTCCGTTTACTTTTCTAAAATGTATTTTTTAATTACTCGTTTTTTTGGATGGTTTTCAAATGCATACGTTAAGATTGGAATTGCTGCACTTGCAATTGGGCTTATGTTGTACCTATTCCCACCATTGTATGGAGAAGGCTACGGACTAATAAATAATTTGCTGAATGGAAACACTGAAGCCGCACTTAGTGGTATTCAGTACCAAATAGATTTCAACAATATTTGGATGGTGATTGTAATACTGCTAATTATTGCAGTTTTTAAAGCGATCGCTATGACTACAACTTTTGCTGCAGGGGGTGTTGGAGGAATTTTTATTCCTACTTTGTTTATGGGAAGTGCATTAGGTAATGCAGTTGCAAAGGCCATCAACCAGTTTGGGTTTGAGGTCTCAGAAGCTAATTTCACCTTAATTGGGATGACAGGTCTTATGGCCGGAGTATTACATGCGCCTTTGACGGCAATTTTCTTGATTGCTGAAATTACAGGCGGATATGATTTGTTTGTTCCTTTAATGTTAGTAGCTACCATTTCATTTGGTTTCACTAAGTATTTTGTGCCAAATTCTATCTACACAGCAGAACTTGCAAAACGCGGTGAACTCATTACAAATGATAAAGACAAGAATGCGCTCATGATGCTAAATATAGACAGAGTTATAGAGACAGATTTTATAAAAATATCAACTGAAATGACCCTTGGAGAGATGCTTAAAAAAGGGGTTTCTAAATCTAGTAGAAATATTTTTCCAGTGGTTGATGAAGCTGAGCAATTTTTAGGAATAGTCTTATTAGATGATGTGAGATCTGTAATGTTTGATCAAAGTTTGTACGAAAACACAACAGTTTCTCTTTTTATGAAATCTGCACCAAATATTATTTTTTATGATGATTCTATGGAAACCATCATGAAAAAATTTAAAGGATCTGGAGCATGGAATTTACCCGTAATTAAAAATCAAAAATACCTGGGTTTTATTTCAAAATCTAAATTACTAACAGCATATAGAAATAAATTAATTGAGCTAACAAACTCATAATTTAGCCTGTAAAATCTCTCTCATTCTGTCAGGAAAATCTGTAAAACCACCATCTGCTCCTGCTTGATGTATAATAACATCAATCATTTGTTCAAAAGAATCAAATTCATCTAAACTATCTTCTCTAAAGGTGTAAGGATGAACAACCAAGCTTAGTTTGTGAGCCTCTTCAACTAAAGAAGTAAAAGAAAAACTTGAGGTTGTTTTTGAAGAAATAAGGTGTTTATACCAGGGGCCTATGCCATCTGCATAACTTGCATAAAACGCTAAAAGATTTTTTTGTTCTGAGAACTCCATTAATTGAACTAAAAATAACTCTGACTTTAATTCTTTTCTTATTCGTTCTAATTCTTGTGCATCAAAACACTGTAAAATACATAGATCATCTTTTGTAGAATACCCATATTTAGTTAATATCTCCAAAACTATTTTTGAAAAATCCTTTCCGTTTTTGTGATGAAATTCTGGTTTTTTAATTTCAGGATATATTCCAATATTTTTACCTGTACTTTTATTAAGACCCTGAATCAGTTCTATTTCGTCTTGTAAAGAATGTAATCGAAAAGAACTAATCCCTTTTGGAAATCTATTAGGGTAAATTTGTAGATCTGTTTTTGAATCAAACCGTTCAGTAACCTCCAGATTTTTAAGCTCTTCAAAAGTAAAATCAATCACATAGTATTTGCCGTCTTTTCTTTTTCTGTTGGGATATTTCTCTGAAACATTGGTTACATCATCTAGTAAAATATCGTGAATTACAATAGGAATATCATCTTTGCTTAATACGATATCTTGTTCAATATAATCAGCATTCATAGCATGCGCCATAGCTTTAGATGCCAAGGTGTGTTCAGGCAAATATCCAGAAGCACCTCTATGCGCCACTACTGTAATTTTTTTTGTTGATTTTAGCTCTTTTTCTAGATTGGATTGACACGAGATACTTAATAAAATTATGATGATGAATGGTAGGTTTTTCATATTGAAAAAAGGTTTATTTAAAGATAGAACTTTTTGTAGTTTTGTATTTATGAAATTAACACTAAAAATACTCTTTATTATTTTTATCTTATGGATGCTCCTAGGAGGCTATTTAGAATACATTAATCATTCTAAAGGTCCCATTGTAATGGGATTAGGAGTGATGTATTTATCATTTATTTTTATGCCTATTTTTATTTACTGGAGATATAAAGATGGAAAGTATAAAAAATACATTATTAATGATAAGACATTGCTAGGTGAAATGAAAAAAGAAGAATGATTTCAATTCTACCAAAACCCACTTTTTTAAACCTTTTCAATTAGTTTTCTTAGTACCTTTGTAGACTATGATTGATCAGAGAGAAGCCATTTCAGAAAAAGTAGTTTTAATAGGAGTAATTACTCAATTACAAGATCAATCTCAATCAAAAGAGTACTTAGATGAATTAGAATTTTTAACAAATACTGCAGGAGGAATTGCTGTTAAGCGTTTTGTTCAAAAATTAGAAAAACCTCATCCAAAAACATTTTTAGGAGCTGGTAAACTTGAGGAAGTTAGATCTTATATTAATAGCAATGGTGTTGGAACAGCAATTTTTGATGATGAATTATCCCCAGCTCAATTAAGAAATATTGAAAAAATTCTTGATTGTAAAATTTTAGACAGAACCAATCTTATCTTAGATATTTTTGCTCAAAGAGCACAAACTAGTTCTGCTAAAACTCAAGTCGAATTAGCGCAACATCAATACTTATTACCCCGTTTAACAAAGCTATGGACTCACCTAGACAAACAAAAAGGGGGTATTGGAATGCGTGGTCCTGGAGAAACAGAAATAGAAACAGATAGACGAATTATTCGCGATAAAATTTCTTTGTTAAAGAAAAAACTTGTCACCATAGATAAGCAAATGGCTGTTCAGCGAAAAAATCGTGGGAAGATGGTTAGAGTTGCCCTAGTTGGATACACCAACGTTGGAAAATCTACCTTGATGAATGTAATTAGTAAAAGTGATGTTTTTGCTGAAAATAAATTATTTGCAACGCTAGATACAACCGTTAGAAAAGTAGTCATTAAAAACATCCCTTTTTTGATGACAGATACTGTTGGTTTTATAAGAAAACTACCCACACAGTTAGTAGAATCTTTTAAGTCTACATTAGATGAGGTCCGTGAAGCAGATTTATTGCTTCATGTAGTAGATATTTCACATCCAAATTTTGAAGATCATATTTCCTCTGTAAATACTATTTTAGATGAAATTCATTGCGTAGACAAGCCAACAGTGATGGTTTTTAATAAAATAGATGCTTATACTCATGAAACAATAGATGAAGATGATTTGGTTACTGAAAAAACATCTGAACATTATTCTCTGGATGACTGGCAAAAAACTTGGATGAGTAGCGAAAAAAATGCAGCTATTTTTATTTCTGCATTAAATAAAGAAAATTTAGAATCTTTTAAAGAGACTACCTATGAAAAAGTAAAAGAAATTCATATACAAAGATTCCCCTACAATGATTTCTTATATTATGAATACAAAGAAGACTAACTTAGTCGTCAGTTGTTTGATCTTCAATAATGCCAAGGCGTTTAGCTCTGCGTTCCCAACTTTTTCTAGCTAAAAGTTGCAAATCTTCAACCGTGTCACTTTCGTCCATGATTTCCAAACCAAGAAGAGTTTCAATCATATCTTCCTGAGTTACCAAACCACTAACTGAGCCATATTCATCAACTACCAGTGCAATATGCTCTCGCTCATCTATCAATTTATCAAACAAACTTGGAATTGGTAAATCTCTTTCTGTAATTAAAATAGTTCGCTTAATATTTTTTAAAGCTTGTTCTCCATGTCCTTTAATAATGGCTTCTAATAATTGATCTTTTAAAAAATACCCTGTAATATTATCTGGGTTTTCTGTATAAATTGGAATTCTAGAAAAGCGTAAAAGTGGATGCTCATCATAAAAATCTTGAATAGTTTGTTGTTCATTAGCAGATTTTAATACTGTTCTTGGTGTCATAATATCTCGCACTCTCACTTCTTTAAAGTTTAGTAAGTTTTTAATAACGGTGCTTTCTGAGGCTTGAAAAACACCTTCTTTTTCTGCAATTTCTGTCATTGCAGTAAAATCTTCTCTACTTAAAACACTTCCATGCCCTTTGCCGCCAATTAAACTTGTTGTAAGTTGAAGTAGCCATAAAATTCCAGTATATTTTAAAGGAAAAATTAAAACTAGCAGTGCTTTTGAAGTAAAGTTTGCCAACTGTTTCCAATAAGATGCACCAATAGTTTTAGGAATTATTTCAGAAACCACCAGAATTAATAATGTCATAATAGCAGATACAATTCCTACAATATTAACCCCTAAAAATTCTATTTTATAAGGGAGTTGTTCTGCTTGTACTCCAACTAGAATTGCACCAACAGTGTGGGCAATGGTGTTGAGTGTTAAAATAGCAATAAGAGGTTTGTCTACATCTTTCTTTAGTCCTTCTAAAACTAAAGCGTAAGAATGTCCTTCTTTTTTCTTTAAGTTGATAAATGTTCCACTTACACTTAATAAAACAGCTTCAAGGATGGAGCATAGGAAAGAGAAAAATATTGAAACTGTTGCGTAAACAAGTAATAGCGTCATTAATAAATTTTAAATGGTAAAGATATTAAAATAAAAAATCTAAGAATTTGAATTATCAGGGTTTGGTTAAGTTCTTAAAGCTAATGTTAGAATATGTAATTTACTCCTAATCCAAATAACTGTTTAAATTGAACAGCAGAAGAAGCGTTATCATCAACAATCATATGAAGGTTTAGATTCGTAGATAAATACTTATTGATTTGCATGATAATATTTACTTGATAGTTTATATCAATATTTTGGGGTTCTTCTAGGTAATTTGTATAAGTATTGAAGATATGTTCAATAGTTATATTTTCCATTAAAGTTGCTTTGTAGTATACAGACGCATAAAAACCCAGTTGATAAAGAGATGTTTCTCCAGCTTTTGTTCCATATTGCCCTGAAAAATCAGAACTAACAAAGGTGGCTTTGGCAGTACTGGGAGCTAAGTTAATATTAAAATTATCAGATTTTTTATAGATTAAACCTGGCCCTAAAGTAACATACCCAGGAGCGAAAAAGTCTGAGGTTGATGTCTTTTCAGGTGTTGAATAATCATAGCCTGTGGTGAATTGAGTTCGAATGTTGGTAAAAAATGAATACGACCAATTGGTGGAAGTTTTTTTTGAGATTAATGAATTAATTTCGAATTGATCATCTGTTTTCCTTGCTCCGGTTCCGCTGATATTACTAATTCCATATTTGGTAATTATTTTATTATCCCAAGCCCAATTACCTTTTTTATAATTAAAATCGTAGTTGATGCTAACTGTTCCAGAAATAGCATTCTCTCCTCCAGATATCCAGTTGGAGAATGAAGCTTGATTAAATAATAAACTAACGACTCCTTTTTTTGTCCAGTTAGCAGTGGAATCTGCTTTTTTTTCTTGTGCAAAAATTGAGAAACTCATCAAAAACGCACATCCAATAAATATATTTTTCATTTGGAGGTGTTAAATTTTTTAAACAAAATTGTGTAATAATTTAATTAAAAGTTACGAAATAAAAAAGAGACACAAAAATAAATTGTTATTTTTTTCTTTTATATAATGGCACTGTAGAGCAAGCTTCACCATACATAATGGTTTTTGCAATGGGCTGTAATTTCTGTATTAACATAGTAAAAGCAGAAGGAGGTATAGGTTTTTGTGCGCAACCTTTAATGATAATTGGTTTGTCTTTAAACGGTTCAATATTTAAATTTTGTATCACCTCTAGAAACAAGACTGTTTCCAGAAGCTCTAAATTACCAACCACAACTTTTTTTGCATAAGCTGCTAATTCGGATGCTAGTAATAAGTAAGCCCATGATGGTATAATAGCATCTTCAGAACATGTAAGAGCTACACAAGCATTTTTGTAGCCAGACCAGTTGTGATTTTTAACAGATGCTCTAAAATCTTTTTCTTTTAAGATAATACCCTCAAACAACCAGTTTTTGATATCAAAAAGCACTCGTTCTCCATCAGGATAAAATTCTTCTAGATCAATATTGATTAGTTTGCTGTTTGAAACTTTATTTATAATTTCATCTGACATTGAAAGTATTCTTAATAGTAGATTGAATATTGTTTTACAACATTCCTAGTTCTAGTTTTGCCTCATCACTCATCATTTCTTGTGTCCAAGTAGGATCAAAAGTAATTTCAACTTCAGCATTATTGATCTCTTTTAAAGATTTCACTTTGTCTTCAATCTCTACAGGAAGGCTTTCTGCAACCGGACAGTTAGGTGATGTTAGTGTCATTAGTATTTTTGCATCGTTTTTTTCATTCACAAAAACATCGTAAATTAATCCTAATTCATAAATATCTACAGGAATTTCAGGATCGTAAATGGTCTTTAAAACACCTACTATTTTGTCTCCTATTTCTTGAACTACTTCTTCTGTCATTTTAAAAATTTTGCTTTACAAATATACAATTAATTAGAGGTATTTGCTTGTTGTGCGATGGCATATAGTTTTATTTGTTTAAGCATTGAAACCAATCCATTTGCTCTGGTTGGTGACAAATGTTCTTTAAGTCCAATCTCATCGATAAAAAGAGTGTCTGCCGCTAAGATATCTTTAGGTGTTTGCTCTGTAAAGACACGTAACAGCAATGCTACTAGTCCTTTAGTTAGAATGGCATCACTATCTGCGGTAAAATCAATTTTAGAACCATTCATTTTAGAATACAGCCAAACTTTAGACTGGCACCCTTTAATAATGTTTTCATCTAGTTTGTATTGTGGTTCAATAATTGGAAGTGACTTTCCTATTTCTATAAGATATTCATAACGTTCCATCCAATCATCAAATAGATTAAACTCCTCAATTATTTCTTCTTGTATTTCTTTAATTGTCATTTTTAAAACTTATTTTTGATCTCTTAGAAACCGTTGTATAGCACCATACAAAATTACGGTAAAAAAACAAGAAATGAGTAAACTATTAGCAGTTGGAACTGTTGCATTTGATGCCATAGAAACTCCGTTTGGCAAAACAGATAAAATTTTAGGAGGTTCAGGTACTTTTGTTGGATTAGCTGCGGCACAATTTGGAGTACAAACAGGTATTGTTTCTGTTGTTGGTGGAGATTTCCCTCAGTCATATTTAGATATGATGAATGAAAGAGGTATTAATACAGAAGGTATTGAAGTTGTAAAACAAGGGAAAACTTTTTTTTGGAGTGGAAAATATCACAACGATATGAACTCCAGAGATACTTTAGTTACCGAGTTAAATGTATTGGCAGACTTTGCGCCAGTAGTTCCAAAAGCATTTAAAGACGCAGCAATAGTTATGCTGGGTAATTTACATCCATTAACACAAAACTCTGTGTTAGATCAACTGAACAAAAAACCAAAATTAGTTATTTTAGATACTATGAATTTTTGGATGGATATAGCTTTAGAAGACTTGCATTCAGTCTTAAAAAGAGTAGATGTAATTACCATTAATGATGAAGAAGCTCGCCAATTAAGTGGAGAATATTCTTTGGTGAATGCTGCTAAAAAGATTCATAAAATGGGTCCTAAATATGTAGTTATTAAAAAAGGAGAGCACGGAGCTTTATTGTTTAATGAAGGAAAAATGTTTTACGCACCAGCATTGCCATTAGCTGAAGTTTTTGATCCAACAGGAGCTGGAGATACATTTGCAGGAGGTTTTTCTGGATATCTGGCCAAAACAGAAGATATCTCTTTTGAAAACATGAAAAATGCGGTTATTTATGGATCAAATTTAGCCTCTTTTTGCGTAGAGAAATTTGGTACAGAACGAATGGAAGATTTGCATAATAATGAAGTACAAGACAGACTAAAAGTTTTTAAAGAGTTAACACAATTTGATATTAAATTAGCCTAAAAACAACATCCGCCTTTGCGCGGATTTTTTTATTTTAAATAACATGACCAAACTATGAGCGACGCTATTAAACATGAATGTGGAATTGCCTTAGTACGATTAAAAAAACCATTACAGTTTTATAAAAACAAATACGGTTCTGCTTTTTATGGAATCAATAAAATGTATTTGTTAATGGAAAAACAGCACAATAGAGGTCAGGATGGTGCTGGTTTTGCCAGTATTAAATTTAACATTTCTCCAGGTACCAGATACATCAGCAGAGTTAGATCTAACAAATCGCAACCAATACAAGATATTTTTGCTCAAATAAATGAGCGTTTAAACGGTGTTTTAGAAAAGAACCAAGACAAACTAGATGATGTTGCTTGGCAAGAAGAGAATTTACCCTATGTAGGTAATTTGTTTTTAGGACATGTTAGATACGGAACTTTTGGAAAAAACAGCATAGAAAGTGTACATCCATTTCTTCGTCAGAGTAATTGGAAACATCAAAATTTAATTGTTGCAGGAAACTTTAATATGACCAATTCTAAACAGTTATTAGAAGAATTGGTAGAATTAGGACAACACCCAAAAGAGTTTACAGATACGGTAACAGTCTTGGAAAAAATAGGGCACTTTTTAGAAGAGGAAGTATCTCAATTATATTTAGAGGCCAAAGAAAAAGGATTCAATAAAAAAGATGCTTCACCATATATAGAGGAAAATTTAGATTTACAAAACGTCTTAAAAAGATCTTCTAAAAACTGGGATGGTGGGTATGCTATGGCAGGTTTGGTAGGTCATGGAGATGCTTTTGTGTTAAGAGACCCAAACGGTATTAGACCTACTTATTTCTTTGAAGACGATGAGGTTGTAGTTGTAGCATCTGAAAGACCTGTAATTCAGACAGTATTTAATGTAGCTATTGAAGATGTTCAAGAATTAGAAAGAGGTCATGCACTAATCATAAAAAAGAGTGGAGTTACCTCTATTAAAAAAGTATTGGAGCCTAGAGAAAAAAAATCATGCTCATTTGAGCGTATTTACTTTTCTAGAGGAAGTGATGCTTCTATTTATCAGGAACGTAAAAATTTGGGAAAATTTGTTTTTCCTCAAATATTAAAATCCATAGATAATGACATTTCTAACAGTGTTTTTTCATTCATACCAAATACTGCAGAAACCTCTTTTTATGGAATGACTGAAGCTGCAGAAGATATCTTAAACGAACAAAAAACTTCAAAAATATTATCTGGGGGAAAATCATTATCAGCTCAAAAAGTCACAGAAATTTTATCAGAAAGACCACGTTTTGAAAAAATAGCTATTAAAGATGCCAAGCTAAGAACCTTTATTGCTGATGATAGTAGCAGAGATGATTTGGTAGCACATGTTTATGATGTTACCTACGGAGTTGTTAAACCAACTGATAACCTAGTTATTATTGATGATAGTATTGTTAGAGGAACCACCTTAAAGAAAAGTATTATTAAAATTTTAGACAGGCTAAGTCCTAAGAAAATTGTAGTAGTTTCATCAGCACCACAGATTCGTTATCCAGATTGTTATGGAATAGACATGGCAAGAATTGAGGATTTTATTGCCTTTAAAGCAGCTTTAGAATTATTAAAGCAAACGAATCAATATCATATTGTAGATACAGTGTATAAAAAAGCAATTGATCAACGAGAAAAGGAAGATGTTGAAATTGTTAATTACGTAAAAGAAATTTACAGACCATTTACCACAGAACAAGTTTCTGAGAAAATTGCTCAAATGCTAAAAACAAAGGATATTAATGCAGACGTTGAAGTTATTTATCAATCTGTTGATAATTTACACAAAGCGTGTCCTGATAATTTAGGAGATTGGTATTTTACTGGAGACTATCCAACACACGGTGGACATAGAGTTGTAAACGAGGCATTTATTAATTTTTATGAAGGAAATAATAAGAGAGCTTATTAAAAAAATAGCTTTAGATTTAAAAAAGCACCCAATTGGGTGCTTTTTGCTTTTTAATAAAGATATAATTATATAAATCTTATTTATTGGCTGCATATCTACTGGCAACTTCATTCCAGTTGATTACATTAAAAAATGCATTGATATAGTCTGGTCGTCTATTCTGATAATTTAAATAGTAAGCATGCTCCCAAACATCAATTCCAAGTATTGGAGTTCCACCACAAGTAACACCTGGCATTAATGGATTATCCTGGTTTGGAGTAGAACATACCTCTACTTTTCCTCCTGGAAGAACACATAGCCAAGCCCAACCAGAACCAAACTGAGTTGCTGCTGCATTAGAAAATGCATCTTTAAAAGCATCAAAAGAACCAAACTCAGCCATAATAGCATCTTTTAAGTCTCCTGATAATTCACCGGTATTATTTGGGTTCATTACAGACCAAAATAAAGAATGATTATAAAAGCCTCCACCATTGTTTCTGACAGCTCCATTATTCATATCTAAGTTCCCTAAGATATTTTCAATAGATGATTCTTCTAGATCTGTTCCAGCAATTGCGCCATTTAATTTTGTTGTGTAACCGTTGTGATGTTTGCTATGGTGTATCTCCATAGTTCTAGCATCTATATTAGGTTCTAATGCGTCATATGCATATCCTAATTCTGGTAATTTGAAAGCCATATTTTTAAATTTTTGATTGTTCTTAGTTAATAACTCTTACAAATTTAACTATTAATAATGATGCAGACAAGAACTTCACTTTCTGATAATTGATAACGGTATAAAGAAAGGTTATTTAGCTGCTAACATAAACTCTTCAGCCTTGTTGACCATATTTTTACTTCCACAGATAAAGGGTGCGCGTTGGTGAAGTTCTGTTGGTTCTATATCTAAAATTCTAGTAAAACCATCACTCGCTTTGCCGTTTGCTTGTTCAGCTAAAAAAGCCATTGGATTGCATTCGTATAATAACCGTAGTTTACCATTGGAGTTTTTAGAACTTTTAGGGTACATATAGATTCCACCTTTTATCATATTTCTGTGAAAATCAGAAACTAATGATCCAATATACCTACTTGTGTATGGTCTATTCCCTTCCTCTTCTTGACAATATTTTATGTAGTTTTTAATTCCCTGCGGGAAATGAATATAATTTCCTTCATTTACAGAGTAGATTGTGCCATCTTTTGGAAATTGCATATTAGGATGCGATAGATAATAACTTCCTATAGCAGGGTTTAAGGTAAACCCGTTTACGCCATCTCCCGTGGTGTAAACTAACATTGTAGAAGTTCCATAAACAATATAGCCAGCTGCAACTTGTTGATTTCCTTTCTGTAAGAAATCTTTTAATTGAACAGGAGTTCCAACAGGAGTGATGCGCCTGTAAATAGAAAAAATAGTACCAACAGAAACATTTACATCTATATTTGAAGAACCATCTAAAGGATCTATTAAGACAATGTATTTATTTTGATGATTCTCATCTTGGCTATTTATGGTGATAAAATCGTCTTCTTCTTCACTGGCAATTCCACAAACAATATTTCTATTGGTTAGAGTTTGTATAAATTTTTCATTGGCATATACATCTAGTTTTTGTTGATCTTCACCCTGTATATTGGTGTCACCTGCAGCTCCAATAATATCAACTAGCCCTGCTTTATTTACTTCATGATTAACCACCTTTGCTGCCAAACGAATAGAGTTAATTAATCTAGATAATTCTCCAGAAGTATATTTAAAAGAAGATTGATTTTCAATAATAAATTCACCGAGGGTTTGATTTTTACTAGCCATGAAAAGGTTTTAATTTTTATACAAAGATGCTTATTTTTTATGGAACTACAACGATTTCGTAATTCATTTTATTAGGTAATACACAAACGTTTTTAACATTTTTAAACAAATAGAATATAGCTGTATAAAACGGCTATATTTTTTGAACTGATTTCAAAAAAACTATCTTTGATGAAATTTTCAGAAAATGAATTTTACCATAAGACTAGCAGAAAAAAAAGATATGCAATCTGTAATTGACCTTATTACAGAACTAGCAGTTTTTGAAAAAGAACCAGACGCCGTAGAAATTACAGTAGCAGATCTAGTGCGAGATGGTTTTTCTGGAAAACCTATGTTTCAAGTATTTGTTGCAGAACAAGACAATAAAATTATTGGAATCGCTTTGTTTTATGAACGATATTCTACTTGGAAAGGGCGTACAATTCATTTAGAAGATTTAATAGTTACAAAAAACAAGCAAAAAATTGGTGCCGGAAAAGCCTTGTACACTGCGGTCTTAAAATATGCCTATGACAACAATTTTAATAGAGTTGCGTGGGAAGTCATAGATTGGAATACCAATGCCATTGAATTTTATAAAAGCACTGGAGCAACTTATCTAAATAACTGGTCTGTTGTTCAAATGAATAAAGAAAACCTGGAGAAATTTATTCAATAAAATTAACATGAAAATTTTTAAATTTGGTGGAGCCTCTATCAAAGACGCTTTAGGGGTTAAAAATGTTGCACATATTTTGCAACAAGAAGGAGCTAGTAATTGCTTGTTGGTTATTTCTGCGATGGGTAAAATGACCAATGCCTTCGAAAATATTGTAAATTCTTATGTTAATAATGATCAAGAAAAATTAACAGAATCTATAGATTTTACCATTAATTATCACACAAAAATAATCAGTGATCTTTTTCAAGACAAACATGAGATACATCAAAATATAACCATACTGTTTGGTGAAATGATTCATTTCTTAGCAGATAATATAGCAAAAGAATATGATTATTTATATGATCAAATTGTTTGTTATGGAGAACTATTATCTACAACAATAGTTAGTGAGTATCTTACTGATATTGGGGTAACTAATACCTGGAAAGATGTAAGGAAACTGGTAATAACAGATGCTGTATACAGAGATGCTACCTTAAACTGGTTAGAAACAGAACAACTCATTAAAACACAGATAGATTCTTCAAAATTAACAATAGTTCAAGGGTTTATTGGAGGTAACTCCAATGGAAATACAACCACTTTAGGAAGAGAAGGTTCAGATTATACAGCAGGTATTTTTGCCTATTGCCTTGATGCCAAAAATGTAACCATATGGAAAGATGTTCTTGGGGTATTAAATGCAAATCCAAGAGAATTTAAAGAGACGCAATTGCTCAATCATATTTCTTACGAAGAAACTATAGAAATGGCATTTTATGGAGCTTCAGTAATTCATCCAAAAACAATTAAGCCTATTCAAAACAAACAGATTCCTTTATATGTAAGATCGTTTAATGACCTTAATTCACCAGGCACCAAAGTTAGTAGCGGTATAACTATAGAGCCCATAGTTCCTTGTTTTATTGTAAAGAAAAATCAGGTATTAATTTCTATTTCTACACGAGATTTTTCTTTTATGGTAGAAGAAAATATTAGTGATATTTTTAAATTATTACACACCTACCAATTAAGAGTTAATTTAATTCAGAATTCTGCCATTAGTTTTTCTGTTTGTGTAGATAATAGTTTCAATCATTTTGATCAATTTTATGATGAAATTAAATTGGTCTTTAAAGCATCTTTTATAAAGGGTGTTGATTTGTATACAGTAAGGCATTTCACAAACAACTCACTAAATAAAATCCATAATTTAGGAAGATCTATTTTGTCTCAAATTAATAAAAATACGGCACAAATTATAATTCAAAAAAAATAAATGAGCAGTATTTTGTTTTTTTAGTTATGTTTGTAAAATTGCGGAGTTTTTATTTATGGAGTTAGTAACATCTAAAGAAATTGCTAAAGTAATTGGTACCGATAAATTTGGTTTTATTGGAACTTTTGTTGGTTGGATTCTATTGAGGTTACTAAGAATATCTAAGGTAAATAAAATTTATCAAAAGCATAAAGATAAAAAAGACCTTCCTTTTTTAAATGGTATTTTAGATGAGTTTCAAATAGAGTTTGAAATACCTGAAGAAGACTTAAAGAGGATTCCTAAAAATGGTGCTTTTATTACAGTTTCAAATCATCCTTTGGGTGGCATAGATGGAATTCTTTTGTTAAAGTTGTTACTAGAGCATAGGTCAGATTATAAAATAATTGCAAACTTTTTACTGCATAGAATTGCACCATTAAAACCTTATGTAATGCCTGTGAATCCGTTTGAGAATCATAAGGATGCAAAATCTAGTCTTCTAGGATTGAAAAGTTCATTGCAACATTTACAAGATGGAAGACCGTTGGGTATTTTTCCAGCAGGTGAGGTTTCTACGTACAGAGATGGTAAATTAATGGTAGATAAGCCCTGGGAATTAGGAGCCGTTAAACTAATAAAAAAGGCAGAAGTACCAGTAATTCCAATTTATTTTCACGCAAAAAACAGCTGGTTGTTTTATATACTATCAAAAATAAGTGACACTTTTAGAACAGCTAAATTACCATCAGAGTTACTATCTCAAAAGAACAGAGTTATTAAAGTAAGAATAGGGAAGCCCATCTCTGTAAAAGATCAACAAAAATACAAAGATATTAACTCTTTTTATGAATATATCCGGAAGAAAACATATATGTTGGCAAATCCTTTTGAAAAAAAGTTACAAAACATTCTGTCAACTCAAAATTTAAAAATTGCAATTCCTCCAAAAAAAATCACATCTCAAAAGAATATTCAAGGATGTATCAAAGAAGTTGCTTCTTTAAGAAAAAATGGGAAAAGATTGCTGGAAAGTAAAAACTATGAAGTGTTTTTTGCCTCAGCAAAAGAAATTCCAAATCTATTACAAGAGATTGGAAGGCTTAGAGAAATTACTTTTAGAGATATTGGAGAAGGAACAAACAAAGCTATAGATATAGATAAATTTGACAAGTATTATCATCATTTATTCCTATGGGATCAGGAAGTTAAAGCACTTGTAGGTTCATATAGAATGGGGCTTGGAAAAGATATTTATAAGAAACATGGTATTGCTGGGTTTTACATTCAAACACTGTTTCGTTTAGAGCCTGAATTACATGGTATGATGGAACAAACCATAGAAATGGGTAGAGCTTTTATTATTAAAGAATACCAGCAAAAACCGATGCCACTATTTTTACTGTGGAAAGGAATTGTTCATATTACACTTCGGTACCCAGAATACAAATATTTAATGGGTGGAGTAAGTATTAGTAATCAATTTTCAGATTTTTCTAAATCGTTGATGATAGAATTTATGAAATCTCATTATTATGATCCTTATATCGCACAGTACATTCAGCCAAAAAAAGAATTCAAAGTAAAACTAAAAGATGCAGATAAAGATTTTGTGTTTGATGCCGCTAAGGCAGATATGCAAAAGTTTGACAAAGTTATAGATGAAATAGAGCCCGGAGCACTTAGAATTCCAGTCTTAATAAAGAAATACGTAAAGCAAAATGCTAGATTAGTAGCTTTTAATGTAGACCCAAAGTTTAACAATGCTGTAGATGGATTGATGTATATTAAAGTTTCAGAGATTCCAGAAAGTACTGTAAAACCTGTAATGGAAGAATTTCAAGCAGAATTAGAAAAAAAAGCAATGGAAGAATCTCAAAAGTAATATCTTCTCTATTAAAAGACTACAAGCAACCTGAAATTGAAGCCTTTAAACATTGTAAGAATTAAGAAAAAGGCGTAATTTTGCACTCAATTTTTTAAGAATAAAAGAGGACAATGAATATTACAAAAGAAAATATTGACGCATTAAATGCAGTGATAAAAGTAGCTGTAGTTGCAGATGATTATAGGGTAAAGGTAGATCAAATATTATCAGATTATCGTAAAAAAGCAGATATTCCTGGTTTTAGAAAAGGTCATGTACCCATGGGAATGATTAAAAAGCAATACGAAAAATCAATAATGATTGATGAAGTAAATAAGCTTTTACAAGATTCATTGAATACGTTTTTAACAGAAGAAAAAATTGATATTTTAGGAAATCCTATTCCAAAAATTGACAAAGACTTTTCTTGGGATAGCGAAACATTCTCTTTTGAGTTTGAATTAGGGTTAGCTCCTCAATTTGAAGTAGATCTAACATCTAAAAAGAAAGTAACTCAATATATTATTTCAGCAGATGATGCTTTAATAGACAAAGAAGTAGAAAACTTACAATCTCGTTACGGAAAAATGTCGGCTGTAGATGTTATTAAAGACAAGACCAATGTTACTGGAACTTTTGTAAATGAGCAACAACAGATTGAGAACAAATCCACCATTAATCTCTCAGATTTAAAAGGAAAAGCAAATTTAAAAAAGTTTGTAGGAAATAAAGTAGGAGATGTTATTGAGTTAAAAACAAAAGGATTATTTTCTGACAATCATAAGTTAGAAGGAGCCTTGGGTCTTTCCAATGATCAAATTCATGGATTAGATATTAAAGTATCTTTTACAATTGAAGAAACTACAGAAATTGAATTAGCTGATTTAGATCAAGAATTATTTGATAAATTGTTTACAGACGGAAGCGTGAAAACAGTTTCAGAATTAAGAAAAAAGATTCAGGAAGATGCAGAAAAGCAATTTCAGCAACAAGCAGATCAACAGTTATTAAACTCAGTTACCGAATACTTAATAGACAATACAAGTTTTGATTTACCAGCAGCATTCTTGCAAAAATGGTTGGCAACTGCAGGAGAAAAAGAATTAACTCCGGAGCAAGCTATTGAAGAATATAACAAATCTGAAAAAGGATTACGGTATCAATTAATCCAAGAAAAAATCATAAAAGACAATGATATAAAGTTGGATTATGAAGAACTTAAAGAATATGCAAAAGGGTTTATAAGAAGTCAAATGGCACAGTTTGGTAACATGAATCCAGAAGACACAGAGTTAGATGATATTGCTAATAGAATTTTAGCAAACCAAGAAGAGGCTAAAAAATTACAAGATCAATTGTTAAGTCAAAAATTAATGACTTTTTATAAAGAAAAAATGACTTTTAAGACAAAAAAAGTTACTTATGAAGGTTTTATAAAAGAGGTTTACAAATAGAACTTAGCTAAGATAAAACAGAAAACTCCTCTTTTAAAAAAGAGGAGTTTTTTTAGCGTTAGATAGTTTCAGAATTATTCATCAATAGTTCCTATCTTTACGTGTATAATTTTTTAAAAAAATAAATCTAATGGATTACGGAAGAGAATTCGAAAAATACGCAACAAAACATCAAGGAATTAGCAGTACCTACTACAATCAGTTAATTACCAACATGACCCCGAATATTATTGAAGAACGTCAGTTAAATGCAGTTGCAATGGATGTTTTTTCTCGTTTAATGATGGATAGAATTATCTTTCTTGGAACAGGAATTAATGACCAGGTAGCCAATATTATTCAAGCTCAATTATTGTTTTTAGAAAGTGTAGATTCATCAAAAGATATCTCTATATATATCAATTCACCTGGTGGAGGTGTTTATGCAGGTTTGGGTATTTATGATACAATGCAGTTTATAAAACCAGATGTAGCAACAATTTGTACGGGAATGGCAGCTTCTATGGGAGCAGTTTTAATGTGTGCTGGAGAGAAAGGGAAACGTTCTGCTTTACCACATTCTAGAGTAATGATTCATCAACCTTTAGGAGGTGCTCAGGGTCAGGCATCAGATATAGAAATAACTGCTCGTGAAATCATGAAACTAAAAGATGAATTATATCAAATTATTGCAAAACATTCTGGTCAAACGGTAGAGAAAGTGCATGATGATTCTGATAGAGATTATTGGATGAAAGCAGATGAAGCAAAGACTTATGGTATGATTGATGAAGTTTTAGTAAGAAAATAATTAGAGTGAGTAGTATTTTAACAGCAAAAAAGTAATGGCAAAAGAAGAAAATTTAGAATGTTCATTTTGTGGGCGAAAAAAATCTGAAACAGATTTATTAATTGCCGGTATGGATGCACATATTTGCGATAAGTGTATTGAACAGGCTCATGGTATTGTAGAAGAAGAAGTTTCTGAAGCAATATCAGGAAGTTTAGCAAAAGAAATTATTCTTAAGAAACCTCTAGAAATTAAAACCTTTTTAGATCAATATGTGATTGGCCAAGATGAAACAAAAAAAGCAATGTCTGTTGCTGTTTATAATCATTACAAAAGACTTACTCAGGTAAGTGATGAAAATGAGGTTGAAATAGAAAAAAGTAATATTGTTTTAGTTGGTGAAACTGGAACAGGAAAAACATTAATAGCGCGTAGTATCGCAAAAATGCTAAACGTTCCTTTTTCCATTGTAGATGCTACTGTTCTAACCCAAGCAGGTTATGTTGGTGAAGATGTAGAAAGTATCTTAAGTAGATTGTTGCAAGCTGCAGATTATGATGTTGCAAAAGCACAAAGAGGAATAGTTTTTATAGATGAAATAGATAAAATTGCTCGCAAAGGAGACAATCCGTCTATTACTAGAGATGTTTCTGGAGAAGGTGTACAACAAGCATTGTTAAAATTATTAGAAGGCTCTGTAGTGAACGTTGCTCCAAAAGGAGGAAGAAAACATCCCGAGCAGAAATTTATAGAAATCAATACAAAAGATATCTTATTTATTGCTGGTGGTGCTTTTTCAGGAATTGATAAAATGATAAGTAAGCGCTTAAATATGCAAGCTGTAGGTTTTAGTGCCTCTATGGAAGAAGATAAAATTGATGAGGAAAATCTATTGCAATATATTATTCCATCAGATTTAAAATCATTTGGTTTAATACCTGAAATCATAGGTCGTCTTCCCGTATTAAGTTATATGAATCCGCTAGATGCAGCAACATTAAGAGCTATTTTAACTGAGCCTAAAAACTCAATTATGAAGCAGTATGAAAAACTCTTTTTAATGGATGATGTAGTGTTTACAGTTGAAGAGGATGCATTAGATTATATAGTAGGAAAAGCTGTTGAATATAAATTAGGTGCTAGAGGATTACGCTCACTTTGTGAGGCTATTCTTACAGATGCCATGTTTGAACTGCCTAGTTCTGATGAAAAACAACTTGTTGTATCTAAGGATTATGCAGAACAAAAAATGACAAAAACAACGTTAAAGAAATTAAGAGCGGCTTCTTAATATTTCTAATGTATATGATCATAACCTCACTAGTAAAAATTAGTGGGGTTTTTTAATTTAAAGACAATAACAAATCATTCGAAATATCTAATTACTATATTTGTTTTTCACTTTTTCATGACCATTTTAAATGATATCTAGAAGTACCATAGATCGAGTTTTTGAAACTGCCCGCGTAGAGGAGGTAATTGGCGAGTTTGTTCAGTTAAAAAAAGCAGGGAGTAACTTCAAAGGATTGAGCCCTTTTACTGATGAAAAATCACCTTCTTTTATGGTGTCTCCGGTAAAACAAATATGGAAAGATTTTAGTACAGGTAAGGGGGGTAATGCTGTTTCTTTCTTAATGGAACATGAACATTATTCCTATCCAGAAGCTATTAAATTTCTTGCAAAGAAATACAATATAGAAATAGAGGAAACGGTTCAATCAGACCAGGAGAAAGAGCAAATGAATGAACGAGAAAGTATGTTTTTGGTTTCAAAATTTGCCAAAGATTATTTTCAAGATGTTTTATTAAATTCTACCCAAGGAAAAGCAATAGGGCTTTCCTACTTTAAAGAAAGAGGCTTTAGAGAAGACATCATCAAAAAATTTGATTTAGGATACTGTTTAGATACTTGGGATTCTTTTACAAACGAAGCGCTAAAAAAAGGCTACGATATAAAATATTTAGCAAGTACAGGAGTTACCATTGTTAGAGAAAATAAACAATTTGATCGTTTTAAAGGACGTGTGATGTTTCCAATACACAGCATGTCTGGACGTATTTTAGGTTTTGGAGGTAGAACCCTCTCTAGTGATAAAAAGACAGCTAAATATGTTAATTCACCTGAAAGTGACATCTACCACAAGAGTAAAATTCTCTATGGAATTTATCAAGCAAAAAAAGAAATAGCCAAACAAGATAATTGCTTTTTAGTAGAGGGTTATACAGACGTTATCTCTTTTTATCAATCTGGTATAGAGAATGTGGTTGCATCATCAGGAACTGCATTAACCTCAGATCAGATTAGGTTGGTTAACAGGCTTACAAAAAATATTACAGTTTTATTTGACGGTGATGCAGCCGGTATTAGAGCATCTATTAGAGGAATAGATTTAATTTTAGAGCAAGGAATGAATGTAAAAGTTGTTACATTTCCAGACGGAGAAGATCCAGATAGTTTTGCTAAAAAACACTCAGAAGTTGCTTTAAGAGAATATTTAGAAGAGTCATCACAAGACTTTATCAATTTTAAAGTATCACTTCTAATGAAAGAAGCGAGTAATGATCCGGTTAAAAAGGCAGGGTTAATTAGGGATATAGTAACAAGTATTTCTAAAATTCCAGATAGCATACAACGAGAAGTTTACGTGCAAGAATGTTCTCGTATTATGGAAATTTCTGAAAGAGTTTTATTTAGTGAATTAGCACAGTTAATATCAAAAAACACTAAAGATTTTAATAAAAATCAGCAAAAAGATAAACAATCATTTGAGGTTGTAAAAAAGCAAACAGAACAATTAAAAGAAGTAGATTCTTTATTTATTCTTGAAAGAGAAATTATTAGAATTTTATTATTATTTGGAAATCAAGAAACAGATTTCGTAGATTTTATAGAAGTTGAAGACGAGGAGGGTATAATGCATTTAGAAAAAGAAAAATATACAAATCAGGTGTCTAAAGAATTGTATTTAAACCTTCAAGATGATGAAATAGAGTTTTCAAATGAAATTTTTCAAAGTATTTATTATGAAATGATTCATCAATTAAATCAAGAAGATAAAATTGAAATGGAGGCATTTATCAACCATCCAAATACTAATATATCTTCAATAGTTACCTCTATTTTAATGGATGATGAGAAATATACTTTAAGTGATTGGGAACGAAAAAATATCTTTGTTACTGAGTCAGAGGAGGTGCTGTCTAAATTAGTTACCGATGCTATTTTAAATTTAAGAAGAATTCTTATTGATAAAAAAATACAGCAACTTATCAACCCGAAAGAAGGAGCATCTGTTGAGAATACCGATTTAGAAATGATACAAAACTATACAGAGTTAAAAAAACGCTTATACAGCAAGTTAATGAGAGTTGTATAATTAGTGTTAAACAAGTAATTTTATTATTTAGTTTTGTAATAAAAATAAATCCCTATGAAAAAAATTAAACTTTTAACAAAATCATTATTTTTAATGCTAACAGCTCCTTTAGAAATTTCAAAATGTCAAAGACGTAGAAATTTAGTGCAGGCAAAAAAAACATTAAAATCTGCTAATTTATTTTAAATTTTCAGGAATCTCACAAACTGGTATTGGATTCATTTTGTGAAGATTTGCTTTATTTAAACGAAGATATATTTTATAAACTTCTTGTAGTCTTCCAGTAAAATCAGCAATTTCTTTACCAGCTTCTTGAGCTTTCATTGCCCATTCTAATTCGTCATAACTAGCTCCTAATTGATCTTCATCAGTTCTGTCATCTCCCCACAAACCATCTGTTGGAGGAGCTTTTTGAATTTCTTCATCTATACCTAAATAACGAGCAATTGCGTATACTTCAGATTTCATTAAATCAGCAATTGGGCTCAGATCTACACCACCATCTCCATATTTGGTGTAAAATCCAACACCAAAATCTTCAACTTTATTTCCAGTCCCTGCAACTAATAAATTATCTAATCCTGCAAAATAATACAAGCTAGTCATGCGTAATCTAGCCCTTGTGTTTGCCAAACTCATAAAACGATCATCTTCGTTTTCAACAGATGGCATTGCCTTTACTAGACTATCAAAAACAGGTGTTAAGTTTACTTGGTTCGTAGCTACATTTTTAAAACGTTCTTGAAGTGAAGAAATATGACGTGTTGCTCTATTTACTTGACTTTCTTCTTGGTGTATAGGCATTTCTAAACATACTGTAGGGAAGCCAGTTTTTGCACATAATGTAGATGTAACAGCAGAGTCTATTCCACCAGAGACTCCAATTACAAATCCTTTAACACCTGCATTTGTTGCATATTCTTTTAACCATGATGTAATATATTGTGTAACTTTTTCAACTTGCATAGAAAACTATTTTAGTATTTTTGTGTTATTAATACCTAGCAAAGATACAAAGCATATGCGAAATTATTTCTTATTTTTCTTTCTGCTGTTATTTTTCAATTCTTGCCAAAAAGATGCTAAAAATAATATAGATACTTCAATTATAGAAGTAGATTTTATGATGTATAGATTTGAACAAGATTTTTATGAGAATAAGGGAGATAATTTAGAAGTGTTAAAAGAAAATTTTCCGTTGCTTTTTCCTAAGAATACTCCAGATAGTGTTTGGATTGCAAAAATTCAAGATAAAGATGAACAAGAATTATACAAAGAAACTCAAAAACTATATTCATCTTTTTCTGACATTGAGACAGAATTAACATCGCTATTTAAGCATATTACATATTATAATCCAACGTTTAATACACCAGATATCATCACAGTTTTAAGTAATATAGATTATGAGTATAGAGTTGTTTATACAGATCTTTTAGCACTTATTTCTATAGATGTCTATCTTGGTGAAGACCATCCCTATTATAATGATTATCCATCTTATATAAAACAAAATAACATTAGAGAAAGAATTGTAGTTGATGTTGCTAACAACATCATAGAATCTAAACTCAAGCCATTTAATAACAGGTCTTTTTTAGCAAAAATGATTTATGAAGGTAAAAAATTATATCTACTAGATCTATATCTACCGTCCAAGCCAGATGAAATAAAAATAGGCTATTCTAAAGAAAAATTTAACTGGGCGTTAGCCAATGAAGAACAAGTTTGGAAATACTTCATAGAGAATAATTTACTGTATAGTACAGATACTAAATTGAACAAAAGATTTTTAGAAGAGGCTCCTTTTTCAAAATTTTATATAAGTGAAGATAGGATGTCTCCAGGGCGTATTGGACAAAGGATTGGCTGGCAAATTGTTCGTTCCTTTATGGACAATAATGACGTATCTTTGCAAGACTTATTATCTTTAGATGAAGATGAAGTTTTTAAAAATTCTAAATACAAACCAAGAAAATAATGGCCGTAGCACATACTTCAAAAATTGAATTCACTGTTGAACTAGATGAGAATAAAATTCCTGAGAATATAAGTTGGACAGCTGAAGATGGAGGAATAGATAACCAATTATCAAAAGCAATTATGCTTTCTGTTTGGGATCATAAAAAAAAGGATACTTTACGAATGGATCTTTGGACCAAAGATATGCCAGTTGATGAAATGAAACAATTTTTTCATCAAACCTTGGTATCTATGGCAGCCAGTTTTGAGCGTGCAACAGACGATCAAAAAATGACGGCAACCATGAGAGATTTTTGCGACTATTTTGCTGAAAAACTTGAGTTGAAGAAGTCATAATTTCTTAGTTTTTTACTATTTATTTTATTAAGAAATTAAGTTGCTTTTGATGAGGTATGTAAGCTTATGGTCTTTAAAATCTGCTTGTAATCTTTATGGTTATTCACAAAATCTAATTCAGAGACATCAATAATTAGTGTATTAAGATGCTGTTCCGTTTTAATAAAGTTATGATATCCATCATGGATTTTTTGTAGATAATCTGCCTCAATATTTTGCTCATAATCTCGTCCTCTTTTTTTAATGTTTTCTAGAAGACGATCTGTATTCTGATACAAATAGATATATAAATCAGGTTTTGAAATTTCTTTATACATAATGTCAAACATTTTTCTGTACAAAGCATATTCGTCTTTTTGCAATGTTACTTGTGCAAAAATTAATGATTTAAAGATATAGTAATCAGAAACAATAAGGTTCTTAAACAAATTAAACTGAGCTAAATCATCACTAAGTTGCTGATATCTATCTGCTAAAAAACTCATTTCTAAAGGAAAAGCAAATCGCTCTTTATCCTCGTAAAATTTTGGCAAAAACGGATTGTCTGCAAAACGTTCTAGTAACACTCTGGCGTTAAATTCATCACTCATTAAACTTGCTAATGAAGTTTTTCCTGCACCTATATTACCTTCTATAGCGATATAGTTATACTTTTCAGTAAGGGGTATTGGCCTTATTAATTTAGATGAAATTTTTTCAATTGACGAAGCGTCCGAACAGTTATTTAAACAAATATATAGTTGTTTTTTTTCTATTGGGTGAAGAGAGTTTTTTGCAATTTCAACCAAAGGAACTAAGACAAATTTTCGTTCTAGCATTCTTGGATGTGGAATGGTAATTTTTTTGGAAAATATAATTTCATCGTCAAACAATAAAATATCTATATCTATTTTTCTATCAGTATATTCATGTAAGTTATTTCTTTCTCTACCTAAATTTGATTCTATCATTAGAAGTTTTTTAAGTAGGCTGTCTGGTTGTAAATAGGTAGAAACAGCAATACACATATTATAAAAATCTTCACCTTTATATCCCCAAGAGCTAGTTTTATATACAGAAGAAATTTTTTGAATAGCACCAACACTCTCTGCAATCTTAAAGATTGCTTTTTGTAGGTTTTTTAATTTTTCTCCTTGGTTAGACCCAAGAGATAAATATGTAAGGCGTTGTATTTTCATTAAGACATACAAAGAAACTAAATAAAAGAAGACTGTTTGTATGGAAACAAAAAAATCGCCAAAATATTTTGGCGATTTTTAAATTTATAAACTAAAAAGAGGTGTTTAGTCTTCTTTCTTGTCTTCTTCTCTAGGTTTGCGATCTTCTCTAGGTTTGCGATCATCTCTACGATTATCACGTCCACGGTTGTCTCTACTACCTCTACTATCACGTCCACGAGAATTGTCTCTTGGAGGTCTTTCAACAAACCCTTCTGGTTTAGGTAAAATAGCTTTTCTAGAAACTTTTTCTTTTCTTGTTCTTGGATCTAAACCAAAGTATTTTACATCTAGTATATCTCCCATCTTAACAACATCAGAAACATTATCTGTACGTTCCCAAGCTAGCTCACTAACGTGAAGTAAAACTTCATTACCAGGAGCTTCAGTATATTCAACAACAGCACCAAAATCTAAGATTTTAATTACTTTTACTTCATATACAGAACCTTTTTCAGGTTTAAACATCATAGACTCTATTCTAGCGATAACTGCTTCAATTCCTTCAGGTTTAGTTCCTAAAATTTCGATAATACCTTCCTCAGTAACAGCGTCTTCAGTAATCACAATAGTTGTTTCCGTTTCTTTCTGTAACTCCTGAATATGTTTACCACCTGGCCCAATAAATGCACCAATTAGTTCATTAGGAATTCTTCTATTAATCATTTTAGGAGCATGAGCTTTTACTTCTTCGTTTGCTGAAGCAATAGTTTCAGTAATTTTATCTAAAATATGTAAACGACCATCACGTGCTTGTTTTAGTGCGTTTACTAAAATCTCATATGGTAATCCCTTAATTTTAATATCCATTTGACAAGCAGTAATACCCTCAGAAGTTCCAGTAACTTTAAAGTCCATATCTCCTAAGTGATCTTCATCACCTAAAATATCAGACAATACTGCATAACGATCTCCATCAGAGATTAACCCCATGGCAATTCCAGAAACAGGTCTTGTAAGTTTCACACCTGCATCCATTAATGCCATTGTACCAGCACAAACTGTTGCCATAGATGATGAACCATTAGATTCTAATACTTCAGAAACAACTCTTACAGTATATGGGCAGTCGTCTGGGATCATTCCTTTTAAACCACGTTGTGCTAAATTACCATGACCAACTTCTCTTCTAGAAGTTCCTCTTAAAGGTCTTGCTTCACCTGTACAAAAAGGAGGAAAGTTATAGTGTAAATAGAATTTTTCTTCACCTTCATAAGAAGGCATGTCTATTTTATTTGCATCTCTGGAAGTTCCTAAAGTAACTGTCGCTAAAGCTTGAGTTTCTCCACGAGTAAAAATAGATGAACCATGAACAGATGGTAAGTAATCTATTTCTGACCAAATTGGTCTAATCTCATCAGTTTTACGTCCATCTAAACGAACTCCTTCAGCTAATGTTAATTCTCTAACAGCTTCTTTTTCAGCTTTTCTATAATAACCACCTACTAGATGACCAAATTCTTCCATTTCTTGTTCTGTAAAAGATGCTTTTACTTCTTCTTTTACTTCAGAAAATGCAGCTGATCGTTCAGCTTTAGAAGTTCCTTTTTTAGCGATTGAATAACATTTATCATAAGCTAAATCGTGAACTCTTTTTTCTAATTCTTCATTTTGCTCTGCTGTTTCGTATTCACGAACTTCTTTCTTACCGAAAGCTTCTGCTAAACGAACCTGAGCTTCTATTTGAATTTTAATAGATTCATGAGCAAATTTAATAGCGTCTGCCATTTCTTCTTCACTACATTCATCCATTTCACCTTCTACCATCATCACTGAATCGGCAGAAGCACCAATCATCATATCTATGTCTGCATCTGCTAATTGAGCCCTACTTGGGTTAATTACAAATTCTCCATTTACTCTTGCAACACGTGCTTCAGAGATAGGACATTCAAAAGGAAAATCACTTAATTGAATCGCTGCTGAAGCTGCTAAACCTGCTAATGCATCTGGCATAACGTCTTCATCATGAGACATCAATTGAATCATTACTTGTACTTCTGAATGATAGTCTTTTGGAAATAACGGACGTAAAACACGGTCTACTAGACGCATTGTTAATACTTCGCCATCACTTGGTCTTGCTTCTCTTTTAAAGAATCCACCAGGATAACGACCCGCTGCAGCAAATTTTTCTCTGTAGTCTACCGTTAACGGTAAAAAATCTACAGGGCTTTGTTTGTAGTTAGATACTACTGTACATAACAACATTGCTTTTCCCATTTGAACAACAACTGAACCGTGAGCTTGTTTTGCTAATTTACCGGTTTCTAATGAGATGGTTCTTCCATCTCCAAGGTCTATGACCTCTCTAAATACTTTTGGAATCATACTTTAATAATTCGTTCTTAATTAAACTTTTCTTGTTGTGTGTGTTGTTGTGTGTTGTTGTGATCCAATGGAAGTAAAAATTAAAAGAGGTAGCATATAGCTACCTCTTTTATGTAGGTATTATTTTCTAATTCCTAACTCTTTGATAATTGCACGATATCTTGCGATATCTTTCTTCTTTAAGTAGTCTAAAAGACTTCTTCGCTTTCCAACCATTTTCACTAAAGAACGCTCTGTGTTAAAATCTTTACGATTTTGTTTTAAGTGCCCTGTTAAATGGTTAATTCTGTGCGTGAATAATGCAATCTGTCCTTCTGCTGAACCAGTATTAGTCTTACTATTACCGTGTTTTTCGAAGATTGTTTCTTTTACTTCTTTTGTCAAATACATGCCAATATTATTTAAATGATTTTTATGTACATCAATGATTTTTTCATTGACGGGGCAAATGTACAATTATTTTATATGGTAACCTATAAATTTTGTAGTGATGTATAGAAGCAAAGTTCTATGGTAACTTGTTCTAGATTAGAAGATTGTAGTAGTAAAAAAGGGCATGCTCTTTTTATACTCTTAAGGGTTCATTTTGTATTAAATCTATGTACAAGTTGATCTGTTGTTTTAGATTTTTTCTCTCGTAAATTCCATCTAAAAAACCATGCTCTAAAACAAACTCTGAACGTTGAAAGCCTTCAGGTAAATCTTTTCCTGTAGTATCCCTTACTACCCTCGGCCCAGCAAAAGCTATTAAAGCATTAGGCTCTGCAATATTGATATCTCCCAACATGGCAAAAGAAGCCGTTGTTCCTCCTGTTGTTGGGTCTGTACATAAAGAAATATAAGGGATCTTAGCTTCTGCTAGCTGTGCAAGTTTAGCAGAGGTTTTTACCAATTGCATTAAAGATAAAGATGCCTCCATCATTCTTGCCCCACCAGATTTTGAAATCATCAAGAATGGGAGTTTTTTCTTGATCGAATATTCTATTGCTCTTGCAATTTTTTCACCAACAACACTTCCCATAGATCCTCCAATAAAAGAAAAATCCATCGCTGCAATTACAATGTCTTTGCCCAAAGATTTTCCAACAGCGGTTCTAACGGCATCTTTTAGCTTGGTTTTTTCTTGCGCAGCTTTTAATCTGTCGGGATATTTTTTTGTGTCTTCAAATTTAAGAGGATCTTTTGCCGTAATTTTAGAATTTAATTCTTTAAATTTATTGTCATCAAAAAGCATTTCAAAGTATTCTTTACTGCCTATTCTAACATGATAGCCATCTTCTGGGCTCACATATAAATTTCGTTTTAATTCTTCGGTATCTATTATTTTACCACTAGGAGTCTTATACCATAAGCCTTTTGGGGTATCTTTTTTTGCTTCTGTAGGCGTATTAATTCCTTTATCTTTTCTTTTAAACCAAGCCATATACTAAAAATTAGTCGTCTGTTTTGTGTTATTAATTTAAGGAAATATCTCCTTAAGCTAAGTTGACAAATTTAATGGAATAATATGTAACTTTCCAATAAAAAAGAAAGTCTGTTTAAAGATTGAATTATAACTGCGATTCAATCTTTAAACAGACTCTTGTATTTTAAAACGTATCCTACTATAAAGTATCTACATTATTTAAGTCCTCAAAAGCCTTTTTCAATCTAGTTTTGAAGGTAACCTCTCCTTCACGTAACCATTTTCTTGGATCATAATGTTTTTTATTAGGCTGATCTGCACCATCTGGATTTCCAATTTGGTTTGCTAGATAATCTGCCTTTCCTTGCATATAATCGCGAATTCCTTCAGTAAAAGCATATTGTAAATCGGTGTCTATATTCATTTTAATAACACCATAGCCAATAGATTCTCTAATTTCTTCAAGGGTAGAGCCTGACCCGCCATGAAATACAAAATCAATTGTATTGTGGGCTAGGTTGTGTTTTTGAGAAACATGCTCTTGAGAGTTTTTTAAGATTTTTGGAGTTAATTTTACATTTCCTGGCTTGTAAACTCCATGAACATTACCAAAGGCTGCAGCAATTGTAAATTGAGGACTAACCTTCATTAATTCTTCATATGCATAAGCAACTTCTTCTGGTTGTGTGTATAATTTAGAAACATCAATATCTGAATTATCTACTCCATCTTCTTCTCCACCTGTGATTCCTAACTCAATTTCTAAAGTCATCCCCATTTTAGACATACGAGCTAAATAGGTTTTGCAAATTTCAATATTTTCTTCAATTGGCTCTTCAGATAAATCAATCATATGAGAGCTATAAAGTGGTTTTCCCGTAGCGGCAAAATGTTCTTCACTTGCGTCTAGTAAACCATCAATCCAAGGTAATAGTTTTTTTGCACAATGGTCTGTATGTAAAATAACAGGAACTCCGTAAGCTTCAGCTAATAAATGAATATGTTTTGCACCTGCAACTCCGCCAGCTATTGCTGCTTTTTGGTTTTCGTTAGACAAACCTTTTCCTGCATTAAATTGTGCACCACCATTTGAGAACTGAATAATTACAGGAGCATTTAAATCTTTAGCTGTTTCTAATACAGCATTAATTGTATTTGAACCAACAACATTTACAGCTGGTAAAGCAAATGCTTTCTCTTTGGCTAGTTTAAAAATAGCTTGAACTTCTTCACCCGTTGCAACTCCTGGTTTTATATTGTGACTCATTTTTTTTATTTTAAATGATTGAAATTTAGGAACCAAAAGTAATCAAAAAATAGCTATGAGGAGAAGATTTTGACTCAGATGAGCCTAAAAATCATCGAAATCGTTGTAGCGGAAATTTCGAAAATATTTTAAAAAGGATAATTTATTCCAATGTTATAAACTGCGTTTGAAAAGTTGTAATTTCTAAACCATTTATTACTTTCTAAGTAGGGTTCGTGCATTTTAAAACCAAGATCTAATCTAAAGACTAAAAAACTAAAATCGTACCTGAGTCCAAAACCAGAACCAACAGCAATATCTTTTACTGAATTTAATCCATTGAATCTTGCTTCTTCTTCAGCAAAAATAGAATTTGTGATGTCCCAAATGTTTCCTGCATCAACAAATAAGGCTCCTTTTAAACTTCCAAATAAATCAAATCTATATTCTGCACTGGTTAAAAACTTAAGGCTTCCAATATTATATTCTAATCCAGAATTTCGACTTCCAGGACCTAAGTCATAAGTTTGCCAAGCTCTAATATCATTTGACCCTCCAGCAAAATAACTTTTTGTGAAAGGAATTGCTGAATTATCGTAAGGAATAATTGCACCAATAAAACTTCTAAAACCAACAACTGAACGATCATCTATTTCCCAAAATTTCTTGTACTCTATGTCTGTTTTAAAATACTGGGCTAGCGGAATATTAAAGATAGTTTTCCTGTTGTTATTGTCTTTCTTATTAGACAATAAGCCTCCAATATTTCCAGAGTTGGCAATTCTTATTTTAAAAAAAGAAAAATTATTATCTCTAAAGTCCCGTTGATTGTTGTAGGTAAAGGAATAGGCTATTGTTGGAATTAAAAAATCTGATGTTATAATATTGTACCTGTCTAAAATATTTAAATTGTTTCTGTACGAATCTGGATTATTGGATTGAAAGTCAGAATCGTTAAAAATAGTTCTCATAAACGAAACAGTTTCTTGCTGTCTTTCTAAATTATAATCTGGATCGTTAAAAAACTCTTTTGCTATAGAATTAAGTTTAATATATTCGGAATTGTAGATGTCAAAGTAATTCCCAATTCTTAAGTTTCTTACATACTGAGTATTGAAAACATCTAATTGAATTGTTTTTTTTGAATTATACTGCCATTTGTAATCAATTAATGCTGTGACCGTTTCTCTATCTAGTCCAATATTTTGCTGAATACTTGTTCCTAATGTAAACATAGTTCTTGGAGACATCCTCTTTGGAACTAATTTGTTAATTCCGAAAGGCGCGACAAAACGTGGAATTTCTAGAGACATATCTGCTCCAATCTCCCATGAGTTGAAAAAGCGTTCTTCTTTATTTGCATCTTGAGAGGCATTAAAAAAAGAACTTAAAAACGAGAGTTTAAAGATTTCGGCACCTTTAAAGATATTTCTGTTTACAATAGAAAACTTAGCAGAAACGCCAAGGTCCCTTATGTTAGAGTGTGTGAGTTCTGTTTCTAGATCTAAACTAAATTTATCTAGAGGTGTCAGAAAAATTGAAACATCTAGTTGGTTATTTAAGCTGTCTATTGTTTCATATCTAATATTGGTTACCTTAAAGTTTCTTAGCGATTTTAAATGTTTTCTCGTTAAATTCCTTAGAGAATCTGCATACACTTCGTTGGGTTTAATAAAGATAGATTCGGATAATAATTTTGGATTGTACTTTATTTTATTGTGAGCAAGAAAATTAATTCCTTGGTAGTTTATAGAGTCTAGATATGGACTGTCTTTTTCAGTAAAAGAATAATCAGTAAAAACAGTTACGTTTCTTAGTTTTTGAATATAATATGGCTTTAAAACATACTCTCCATTTGTTTTTAAAACTCTTTTTTTATCAAAAATAACAAGGTCAACATTTGTTTTGTAATTGTTTGTGTTAGCGGTATCTATATTGTAGTATCCTAAATCATTTTCTGTAAAGTGATAAATACCACTATTTCTAAAAAGATTGGTGATTCTTTTAGCTTCTTTAATAAAATTAGTTTCAATAAACTGGTCTCCAGTTTTTAAATAAGATGATGCTTTTTTAGATTGATATAAAGAATCTAAAACAGGTGATTTTATCTTTGTTATTATAGCGTCTAAAAAAGTTGGCCTACCGGTGTTTATAATATAATTGACACTGCCTTTTTTATTTTTCAAGAGCTCTTTTTTTGAACTTACTTCAACTCTAAAATACCCATTATTTTTATGGTAGGCAGTTAGGTTATTGATAGTTTTTTTAATTTTATCATCATCAATTATTATTGGAGATTGGCCATTTTTTAAAAACCAATTATTTAGACCAATCATGCTTTTAGCATAGGATATGCTTTGCTTTTCAGAAAAAATATTTTTTATAAAATTGTATGTTTTAGGTTTTGTCTTGCCCCATTCTGATGGCTTTTTAGGTTTTGTATTGTTTCCTAAATTATAGAAATACAAAGAAAGAGGAAGTCCTAATGTTTTACTGTTAGGTTTTTGAACTAATAATTCATTTAAATCTGTATTAGTGTTTTTCTTTTCATTAACTGTAATTATATTCTGTGTGAGTAAAAACTGAGAATCTTGCACTCTTTTAACAGAGCTGCATGCAGACAAAAACAATGTCAATAAAAAGAAAATAAAGATTTTTTTCATGAAACGTACTCGCAATATAAACTCAAAAATACTACTTTTGATTACTTTATTAAGATAAAAACTTTTCTGAGTTGTCTATAAAAGAAAGACGCTTAGGTTTTATTGTTTTTTTTTAGTGAAACAAAACCAGTTTAATTCATGAGTTTATCTAAAAATCATCTAAAACTTATAACAAGTTTATCTCAAAAAAAGTATAGACACAAGTATAAATTATTTGTAGTTGAGGGAATGAAAGTTGTTCAAGAGTTTTTAAATTCATCGTATGAATTAGAAATCTTATTTTCTACAGAAAGTAGTTTTTCATATTTAGATAATTTTATTGAAGTTTCTGAACAAGAGTTAAAAAAGATCAGTAGTTTAAAAACACCAAATAAAGTGGTAGCTTTATTTAAAATACCAGTGGAGAAAAACAGCAACTCTTCTGGTTTGATAGTCGCTTTAGATGCTATTAATGATCCAGGAAACTTGGGAACTATTATTCGTTTGTGTGATTGGTTTGGTGTAGATAAACTTCTTTGTTCAAAAGAAACGGTAGATTGTTATAATACAAAAGTTGTACAATCAAGCATGGGTTCGTTAACTAGGGTAGCTATCTCTTATATTGATTTAAAAGAATATTTATTGTCGGTTTCCATTCCTATTTTTATAGCGGATATGGATGGAGATAATGTTTATGAAATGAAGCCTCCAACCTCAGCAGTTTTAGTTATGGGAAATGAAGCTAATGGAATCTCTAATTATATAAAAGAAATAGTTAGCAATAAGATTACTATACCAAGGTACGGGGACTCTCAGCTAACAGAAAGCTTAAATGTAGCTACTGCTACTGCTATTTTATTAAGTGAATTCCGAAGATAGATTTATTCAAAAGCAAAGTTTAGAAAAACTCCTCGTGTAGAAAATATATTAATAGGTGATGTCCAAGGGCTATTGCCATTATTATCATCTATAAGCTCACTATTCATTGCAAATACTCCTCGAATAGAAGGTGAAAATTTAAAAAAGGATAAGTAAACGTCAACACCAATACCAAATTCATACATGAAATTACTAGTTTTCATTCTAAATTCTCCACTAAAATTATCATCAGAATTTTCTTGATTGCTAGAAAAATTATGATCGTAAGATACACCAGCAAGCACATAAGGCCTTACGTTATTCCATCTATCTGTACTAAATTTCAAAACCAATGGAAGATGTAGGTACGTAGAGCCAATTTCGCGAACACTATCTCTCTCGGTCAGCAAAGATGGACTATTATTAAAATAAATAGTTTTTGAATTGCTAATTAGACCTGGTTCAAAACGCAAATTAATATTTTTATGAATTCGAAGATCTGTAATTAAACCTACATTAAAACCAGCTGTAGGTTTTATTTCAACAACGGTACTAGGAAAATTACTTGGTCTGTAATTTACTTTAAAATCGTTTTTATTAAGTCCTAAATAAAAACCATAATGAATCTTTGGGTCATCAAAAGTAGGTAGGTTGTCTACATTTCTTCTTTTTTGAGCAGCAGCAGATAGAACAAATAAACAACAAACAATAAAGAAGACTATTTTTTTCATATTATTTAGTAGCAGAGTATATTGTAGCAACGCCAAAAGTAACAGGTGTATGTATTGTATTTATAAACCCATTTTTTTTTAAAATATTGTTAAAGGTCTCGCCAAAAGGAAAATAATTTGCAGATTCACTCAGATAAGAGTAGGCTACTTTATCTTTAGAAAATAGTTTCCCGATCATAGGTAAAATAATAGAGGTATAAAATTTATAACCTTGTTTGAACGGAAATTTTGTTGGGTTTGATGTTTCTAAAATAACAAATATTCCTTTAGGTTTTAATACGCGTCTTATTTCGGTAAGCCCTTTGTCTAAATTAGCAAAATTTCTAACACCAAATGATACCGTGATTGCATCAAATGTATTGTCTTTAAAAGGCATGTTCTCAGAATCACCAACAACCATTTCTATTTTATCAGTTAATTTTGCTCTAGCTATTTTTTCTTTCCCTACAGCCAGCATTCCTTCTGAAATATCTAATCCAATAATTTTTTGTGGCTGTAATGAAGACATCATTAATGCTAAATCTCCTGTTCCAGTAGCAATATCTAAAATTTGTTGAGGTTTATTTTTAGAAATAATTTTCACTACTTTTTTTCTCCAACTAATATCTATCCCAAATGAAATAACTCTATTTAAGTCATCATAGTTTTTAGAAATATTGTTAAACATTGTAGCTACTTGCTCTTTTTTACCTAGGTCAGAATCTTTATAAGGTTTAATTGTTTTCGACATCTTATTTTTATCTATTAGAGATAAACACGTTATTTAATTTAGTAGAAATTACCCATTGATAGCAACTACCTCACTAATTTCATTTGGAAGCATTTCCTTTAACATTGTTTCAATTCCGTTTTTTAAAGTAATGGTAGAAGATGGGCATCCACTGCAGGCACCTTGTAAAATTACACTTACAACCTTACTTTCTTCATCGTAAGACTTAAAAGCTATATTACCACCATCAGAAGCAACTGCAGGTCGAATATATTCATCTAAAATAGCTATAATCTTTCCAGGCGTTCCATCTAAACCATCTGTAGTAGCTTCTTCTTTTTCTTTTTTTGTAGTGCTTTCTGTTTTAGGAAGCTCTTTAATGATGGTTTTATTGTCTTGAAGATAGGTACTGATAAAATTTCTTACTTCAGCATACACATCATTCCATTCAACAACATCAAACTTGGTAATAGAGATGTAATTTTCAGAGATAAATACTCCTTTTACGAAAGAGAATCCAAATAAGGCTTGTGCTAATGGAGAAGACTTACTTGCTTCTTCAATATTTTTATATTCAACATCTGTAGCTGTCAAAGATTTATTGGTGCCAAACTTCATGGCTGAAGGATTTGGAGTTACTTCTGCATAGACTTCTATAGCTTCTTTTTTTCTCGAATTGTCTGTTTCCTTTACAGCAATATTTCCAGCTTGAAGATAGGCTTCAATTTGTTCTCTTACTTCCTCTTGTACATCACTCCATTCAACAATATCAAATCGTTGTATAGCAATAAAATTTGCTGTAATAAATACCTTTTTTACAAAAGGCAGATAAAATAATTGTTGCGCTAAAGGAGATTTTTTAGCATCATCTATATTATTAAATTCATAACTACCTCCGTTAATTAAAATTTGACTGCTTACAAATTTTAAGATATTATCGTTGTTAGTAGACTGAATTGTAATTGTTTGTGAATTCATTTTTTCTTGTTAGTAAATGAAGTGCAAAATTACTGCAAAAAAAATGAATAGATATGTTAAATAGAGATAAAATAGCTCTTCAAATTTTGTGATAATATTTCTTAAAATACACTGAGTAGTGTAATTATAGATGTACTGAAAACCCTGCAGTTACCATAGTGTTATCTATGTTTAATTCAGCAGCTTCTACCTGATTATACTGCGGATAAAAGTCGTAAAGTCCGGTTTTATTGCTGTTGGTGTAAGCAAGGTTAAATTTCACCCATCCAAAATTATATCCAAACCCCAAAGAATAGCTTTGTAGATCATCTGATGCTATCGCTCTCACGTCTGGGCTTTGCTCATATATATATCCACCTCTAATACTTAGTTTTTTAATTCTCCATTCTGTCCCAAGATGAAGTGCATCAACTTTTCTTAATTGATTATCGAAAAATAAATTCTCCTCAGAAAAATCATCTCCAGATAAATTTAAACCACGATAGTTCTTTGTTGAATAATCTAAACTGATCAATCCAAATTTTCCAAAAATTATAGCGGTACTTGCTGTAATTTTACTTGGAGTTCTTAATTTATATAACAAGCCTTGTGTTGGTAAATTACCACCAAAAGTATTGTCATAGATGATATCATCATTACTTACTTCAATTTCAGTATCTCCAAAAAAACCATCATTATTTGTGATGTTGGTATTTTCAATGATTTCGGTAAACCAAGTGGGAGACTGATAGCTAATCCCTAAACGAAAAGCATTTGTTGGTTTGTAAATAACTCCTGCACTTAAAGAAAACCCAACACCAGTTGTGAAGTTTTCTTGGTAAAGACGAGCATTTAAAGTGTTGTTATTTCCATCATTATTGTTTTCTCTTAAAATTGTTTGCTGACTAAAATTGAGATCATAAAAATTTAAACCAGCTCCAACATGCATTTTTTCTTCATAGACTCCTGAAAAAGCAAAGCTTAATTCGGACATGTCTCCATTGTAAAAGTTAGATAATTGTTGATTATCTGCAATATCATACACTAATGGATTTTCACTATTATCTAACGGAAAGTTATCAAACGAAGCAAAACCACTAGTTCCTTTAGCAATAAATGTGTCTTCAAAATCTGCTAAAACCCTATAATTTATACCCATTGCTAATTTAGACCATTCGTCACTTGTGTAGTTGTTAAAAGTAAATACTACACCAGCATTTGATACTTTAAAGAAATCTTGTTGAGTTGTTGTTGAATTTCCATAATAAGTTGTTAAGTAATCTGTGCTTCTAGATTGAAAAGCTATAGATGCATTGCTATCGTTAAAGATAGATATTCCAGCAGGGTTTATCGTCATAGCAGTTACATCTCCACCTACAGCTCCAAAAGCACCACCCATTGCAACAAACCGGGCACTTCCATTTCTATCATTTCTTGAAAACATAGTAGATAAATCTTCATAGCCTAATGATTGAGAATAGGATGTATAACTCACTGCGGCAAAAGCCACAAAAAAGATAATTTTTTTCATAGTTACTTGTTTAGATATTTTACCCTCCTCTTTTAGAAGAGCTTCTTCTTGGTGGACTACTGCTTCTTGGTGGACTACTTCTTCTAGAAGGGCTAGAGGATCTTGTTGAAGAGCTTCTAGTTGAAGATGATCTTCTTGGAGAAGGGTTAGTCCTGGGAGAAGATCTGTTGAAATTTGAACTATTGTTGCCCCTAGTGTTATAACTTCTGCTTTTTCGGGTATTGGTCTTACTTCTAGTAGTTGCGACTCTTCTTTTACTAGTAGTATTATCAGATTTCCTAACCCTTTTGGTAGTATTATTAGTATTGTTTCTCACAAAAGCATTTGCTCTTCTGGTTGTAGTGCTATAATTCCTTCTACTATATGAATTGTTAGTGGATGCTCTCCTGCCATAATTATAATTTCTTCTTCCATTATAGGCTAAACCACTACCATAATAATTCCCCCAATTTGAGAATCCATAACCATACATGCCATAATTATACGGGTTATAAGGGCCAAAATTATTATATGGATTGTTAAAATATCCGTATCCACCCCAATAATAGCCATTATTCCATCTGTTCCCCCATCTTAAGCCCCATGGTCTTCCATACCAAGAATTAAAAGAACCATACCCATATCCATACCCAATATATGGATCGTATAAATTCCAATTATTACCCCATCCAAAACTATTGTTATTGTTTAAATTAATAGTAATAACAACACTCTGACTATCTTCATAGCCCCAAGCACTATTTGAGTTATAGTTACCAATGCTATCTCTTGAATTTGAAATAGTATCGTTCACAGAACTATAGGTTTCTATGTCTGTAAGAATGTCTGTTCCATTAACATAATCTATTCTTTCTAATTCTTTCGTAAAATAATTATTTTGGTAATCTCTATATTCTTCACTGTTAGCGACAATTACATTTTGTCGGTTTGTTTCTGAAGAATAAATACCATCATTACCTGGCACGTTCTGATAGATAGTACAAGAAGAAGTGAAAACAATTACAAATAAATAGAAAAAAATTCTTGAGCTTGTTGTGTTGATGTAATTTGTTTTCATAATGAAATTATTTGAGATTTAAAAAAACATAAATTGATAGCTAAAAATTAGAAAAATTTTATTGTCTATGCTCAAAATGCTTTAGTTTTGTATTCGTATTTTGATAATAAACAAATTTACTACAATTTTTATAACAAATAATTAACAATATCTGTGCCAAAGTTTGGATTATGAGTAAGAAGTTAACAAAAAGAGCAGAAGACTATTCTAAATGGTATAATGAAATTATACAGAAAGCAGATTTAGCTGAAAATTCTGCAGTAAGAGGCTGTATGGTAATTAAGCCTTACGGATTTGCTATATGGGAGAATATGCAAGCAGAGTTAGATAGAATGTTTAAAGAAACCGGGCATCAGAATGCTTACTTTCCATTGTTTGTTCCTAAAAGCTTATTTGAAGCTGAAGAAAAGAATGCAGAAGGTTTTGCTAAAGAATGTGCCGTAGTTACTCATTATAGATTGCAAAATGATCCTGATAATGAAGGGAAGCTTCGAGTAGACCCTGAAGCCAAGTTAGAAGAAGAGCTAATCGTTAGGCCTACATCTGAAGCTATTATTTGGAATACCTATAAAGGTTGGATTCAGTCTTACAGAGATTTACCATTATTAATTAATCAATGGGCAAATGTTGTTCGTTGGGAAATGAGAACAAGACTATTTTTAAGAACAGCTGAGTTTTTATGGCAAGAAGGGCATACTGCTCATGCAACAAAAACAGAAGCAGTAGCAGAAGCAATTCAAATGCAAGAAATATATGCTGAATTTGCCGAGAATTTTATGGCAATGCCAGTCGTAAAAGGATATAAGTCTGAAAGTGAGCGCTTTGCTGGAGCTGAAGATACTTTTACGATAGAAGCATTAATGCAAGACGGTAAAGCTTTGCAGGCCGGAACATCTCATTTTTTAGGTCAAAATTTTGCAAAAGCTTTTGATGTAAAATATACTTCCAAAGAAGGAAAACAAGAATATGTATGGGCAACCTCTTGGGGTGTATCTACTCGTTTAATTGGAGGGTTAATTATGACTCATTCAGATGATTTAGGGTTGGTTTTGCCTCCAAAATTAGCGCCAATACAGGTAGCAATTATTCCTATTTATAAAGGAGAAGAACAACTATCTGTTATTTCTGAAAAAGTAGCTATTATTGTAAAATCGTTAAAGTCAAAAAGAATTTCAGTAAAATTTGATGACAGAGATACCTACAGGCCAGGAGCTAAGTTTGCAGAATATGAACTAAAAGGCGTTCCTATAAGAATTGCTATAGGTAATCGTGACATAGAAAACAATACTGTAGAAGTAGCTAGAAGAGATACTTTAGAAAAACAAACAATTTCTCAAGATGAGTTAATTAATTATGTTGAAAACTTATTAGAAGAGATTCAAGAAAATTTATTCAGTAAAGCACTTTCTTATAGAAATGATCATATTACTGAGGTAAATTCTTTTGATGAGTTTAAAGAAGTGATTGATAACAAAGGTGGATTTATTTCTGCTCATTGGGATGGAACAATTGAAACTGAAAATAAAATTAAAGAGTTAACAAAAGCAACTATTCGATGCATTCCAAATGAAGTAAAAGAAGAGGTTGGATTCTGTGTTTTGTCTGGTAAAAAATCAGTCAGAAGAGTCTTATTTGCAAAGGCCTATTAAATTTTTTAAAAAAATATTGCAGAATTTTAAAAACGTTGTATATTTGCATCCGCAATCGAAGGATTATTTTCTGTAAGATTGCAATTGGTCCGTTCGTCTAGGGGTTAGGACGCCAGGTTTTCATCCTGGTAACACGGGTTCGATTCCCGTACGGACTACAAGTTTTATTAAAACAAACATAAAAGAAATGGCAAATCATAAGTCAGCATTAAAAAGAATTAGAAGTAACGAGACAAAAAGGTTACGTAATAAGCATCAGCACAAAACAACACGTAATGCTGTAAGAGACTTACGTGCATCTTCAGACAAGAAAGAAGCTGAAGGGATGTTATTAAACGTAATTTCTATGTTAGATAAATTAGCAAAAAACAATATTATTCATAAGAATAAAGCAGCTAATTTAAAATCTAAATTAACAAAGCAAGTAGCTACTTTATAAATTAGTTACATTTTACAAAATAAAAAACGCTCTAAATATATTTAGAGCGTTTTTTTATGCGCTAATCCTAAGACGGTAATTTACCAGTCATAACTTTTTTCTGCATCTAGTTTTATGAAAATGAAGAGTAGGAGTGTAAAGCCCCAAAGAGAAGATCCACCATAGCTAAAGAAAGGTAATGGAATTCCTACTGTTGGTATAAGCCCAATAACCATTCCGATATTTACAATTAGATGAAAAAATAAAATTGAGGCTACACCATAGCCATAGATTCTTCCAAATTTATTAGCATGTTTTTCTGCCCTGTGTATTATTCTAAAGAGAAGGGCTATAAACAACAGTATTACAAGGCTAGATCCAACAAAGCCCCATTCTTCTCCAACAACACTAAAAATGTAATCTGTATCTTGAGCAGGCACAAAGTTTCCCTGTGTTTTATCTCCTTCTAAGAATCCTTTTCCCCAAAATTTTCCTGAGCTAATTGTTTGTATAGACTGATCTGAGTTGTATCCAATTTGTTGTGTGTCTGAGGTTCTTCCCAAGATAACTTCAAATCGATCTCTTTGGTGTTTTTTTAAAACATGATTGTACGAGTAATCTGCAGTGAAAATAAAAAGAGAAGAAAAAAAATAGATTGCTACAACCTTTAGCCAGTTAAATTGCAAAAAACGCTTATTTCTGAAGATTTTATAAATAAGATATGTTGTAATAAGAATAAATAAGGAACCGATAATGATTTTTACTCCCGCTAAAATTGTGGCTATAAATAATATAATAGAGGTGCATCCTAAAATAATATAAGCTAAGGTTAATCCTTCTCTATTTAAAACAAAAAAGAAGGCTAAATATATGATAGCAGAACCTGGGTCATGCAGCGCAATTAAAAAGGCAGGTAAAAAAATTACAATAAAAGCCTTTAGTTGGTTTTTTATGATACTTAAATTATATTTTCTATCACTCATCAATTTTGCAAGTGCAAGCGCCGTAAATGCTTTTGAGAATTCTGATGGTTGAAGGCTAATACCTCCAAAACGATACCAAGATTTTGCTCCGTTAATTTCTGTACCAAAAATAAATAGCCCAATTAAAGTTACTAAAGAAAAGACAAAGAAAATACTTGAAAACTGCTGAAAGAACTTAGCATTAATAAATAAAATTAAGATGATAAGAGGAATGCTCAATAAAATCCAAAGAAGTTGTTTGCCATATTTTGAAGAAAAATCAAATATTTGAATACTTTCATCTGAATGAGAGGCTGCGTAAATATTTACCCATCCAAAGCCAACAAGCAACAAAAAGAAAAGTACGAGTAACCAATCTATACCAAAAAAAATATTATTTCGTTCCTGTCTCAATTTTTTTAGGTGCTAAGATTTGACTTTGATATATTGAACTTAAATCAGTTTTTAACATTCGATCTTCTATCCATTTTCTTTTCACAATTCCAGTTAAATATTTTTCAATTAAAAGGCTTGTTATTGGTGCTGCAACTGTAGCGCCATAACCGCCATTTTCTATAAACACTGCAACTGCAATTTTAGGATTTTCCTTTGGTGCAAAAGCAACTAAAATAGAATGATCTGGTAATTTAATTTTTTTTCCATCAACTCTCATGAAATTTTCAGAAGTACCTGTTTTACCAACAATATCTATTCCTTTAATATTTACCCAACTAGCTGTTCCGGTCTTAAAAACTTCATGCATTCCTTCTATAATTGGGTCAAAGTGTTTTTTATCAATAGTGGTTAGCTTGGCAATTGTATATGCTGAATCTGTAATGGCTTTATTATCTATTCTTTTTACCACATGAGGTGTATAGAAATAACCTCTATTTGCAATCGCTGCGGTTACATTAGCTAGTTGTATAGGGGTTGTTAGCACCTCACCCTGCCCAATGGCATTAGAAATGTTTGTAGATGCATTCCATCTATATTTATACATATTACTATAGTAATCTCCATTAGGTATTAACCCTTTATCACCCTCAGGTAAGTCATAACCCAAATAATTCCCTAAGCCAAAACTTTTAACATGAGTACTCCAGTTATTCATACCGTTTTTAGGATTCTTATCTTTTTCAATAATTCTCTTATAAGTATTTGCGAAATAACTATTACAAGATTTTGAAATTGCAGTATTTAATTGAATAGGTTTTCCATAAATATCACAATGACATTTCATAAATTCTTTTTCACGATTACCATAACGATAACCACCATAGCAATAGAAATGAGTTTCTTCATCAATGACCTCTTCTTGAAGTCCAATAAGAGCATTCACCAATTTAAAAGGAGATCCAGGAGCATAGGTTCCTTTTAAACCTCTATCATACATTGGTTTGTTAATGGTGTCTCCAATAAGTTTTACAGAATTAGGGGAGCGTACTCTACCTACCATCATATTTGGATCATAGTTTGGTGAAGTAACCAACGCAAGAATTTCGCCCGTTGAGGGTTCTAGCGCAATAATACCTCCTCTTTTTCCCTTCATTAAATATTCTCCATATTGTTGAAGTTTGCTATCTATGGTTAATGTGATATCTTTTCCATTGATAGCAATAGAATCATGTATGCCATCTTTAAAAGGCCCCATTATTTTATTGAGTCTATCCCTTCTGAAATGTTTTTTTCCTTTTTTCCCTCTCAATACTTTTTCATATTGAGCTTCAACACCAGCTTTGCCTATTAATTCTCCTTGTTGATAATAATCATCTTTTTTTGCAACGAGTTCGTTTACTTCATTAATATATCCTAAAATATTTGCAGCAGATTTTATGGGATAGTTTCGTATGATTCTTTTTTGAATATAAAACCCTTGAAATTTATGAAGTTTTTCTTGGAGAAAAGCAAAGTCTTCTTTTGCTAGTTGTTTCAAAAAAACAGATTCTAGCCAGGGGGCATAATTCTCTGCTTTTTTGTAGCGTTTTAAAAAATCTTTCTTGGTTATTTTTAAAAGTGAGCAAAATTCTAGTGTATCTAAAGGAGTTACCTCATTTGGAACAATCATGACATCATAAGAGAGTTGATTAGCTACTAATAACTCTCCATTTCTATCATAAATATAGCCTCTTTCAGGAAAATCAAATTTTATTTTTACAGCAGATGTTTTTACAGGATTATAACTACGGCCTCTTACTACTTGTAATTGAAATAGCCTTCCAATGAAAAGTAGCCCGATTATTGAAATTAAAAAATATAGTAAAAAACTTCTTTTCATAGTAATTAAGTTATTTTTTTTCTCAGTATATAAGATCCTAAAAAATAGAGTAACAAAGTAAAAGTACTAGAATAGAGGGTATTTAATAACACAGTTTCTATATTATGAAAGCTAAAGTTATCTAAAGAGAGTAAAATAAAATGATGAATAACTGTTAAAGTTACTACATAATTAAATACTTGTCCAAATGCTTCTGAATGAAGGTTAAAAAGTAGGTAATCTATAGTGTTTTTTTTGAAAAAAAGTTTAACAAAGGGTACGCGTAAAAACGCAACAAATAAAAGTGAAGCTGCATGTATACCTCCAGTATCAGAGAAGAGGTCTAAGGTTAAGCCATAGATAAAAGCAGTAGATAAAAATACAAATCTATTTTTATTTAAAGGGAATATAAAAATAAATGTAATATATAAATACGGATTAATATTTTGAGAAAAATTGATATTATTAAACAATAATATTTGTAGTAAAAGGATGAGGATACTCCAAAAAAAGATGCGAAATTTATTCATTGCTGCTTTTTTCTAGGTTCATAATTTCTTCTTTGTCAAAATCTTTAATAACATAGATATTTTTTAAATTACTCATGTCATTGAAAAGGCGAATATTTATAACTCGTTTAATAGTCGCTTCTTCTTTTATGTTGATTACTTTTCCGATAGGTATCCCTTCTGGAAAAATTGATGACATTCCTCCTGTTATAATTGTATCCCCAATTTTTACAATTGCCTGCCTAGGAATATCCAATAGTTGAACAATATTATAATCTAGACCATTCCATGCTAAACTGCCAAAGTAAGAATTGTTTTTAAGTTTAGCATTAATTTTACTATTGGTATTTAAAATAGATTGTACTCTAGAATAATTTTTTGAAACATGTTCTGTGATACCAATAATACCTTTGCTGTTTATAACTGCCATTTCGCTAAAAATACTATCTAATTCTCCTAAATTGATAGTTAAAAAATTATGATTACTAGCATAATAATTTTTTTCAATCCGACCATTGATAAAAGAATATCGTTGTTTAAATTTTGAAGTATCTACAACTTTAGTTGTGTGAACTGAGTCTAAAATTGAGGAAAGTCTTTCAATCGTATTTTTTAAAAAAACATTTTCACTTGAAAGTTCTCTGTTTTCTCTATTGAGTTGAAAATAATCACTAATGGAATTTGTTTTATTGTAAAAACCACCAGTTATTGAATTAGCAGAATTTATAAATTTACTTTTATGAAAACTATGGTTGTTTATTATAAGGTTAAGTGCAATGAATTCTAAAAATAAAAAAAATAAGAAATATCGATACTTACGAATAAAATAGATGAGTTGTTGCATAAGAAGTAAAGATGTCTTTATTTCATTAAGACACTTTTATATTTATCTAGTTCCTTTAAAGCGATTCCTGTACCTCTTACAACAGCTCTTAAAGGGTCTTCAGCAATATATACAGGTAAGTCTGTTTTTCTAGAAAGACGTTTATCTAAGCCTCTTAACATAGAGCCTCCTCCAGCAAGATATATTCCTGTGTTGTAGATGTCTGCAGCTAATTCTGGTGGAGTTTTAGAGAGTGTTTCCATAACAGCATCTTCAATTCTTAGAATTGATTTATCTAGCGCTTTTGCAATTTCTCTGAAGGAAACCTGAACTTGTTTTGGTTTTCCACTTAATAAATCTCTCCCCTGAACCAACATGTCTTCAGGAGGGTTGTCTAAATCTTCTGTAGCTGCACCAATGGTAATTTTCACCTTTTCTGCAGTTGTTTCTCCAATATATAGGTTGTGCTGAGTTCTCATATAATACATGATATCATTGGTGAATAAATCACCAGCTACTTTCACAGACTGATCGCAAACAATACCCGCTAAAGCAATAACGGCAATTTCTGTTGTTCCACCACCTATATCAATAATCATGTTTCCCTTTGGCTCCATAATATCTATGCCAACACCAATTGCAGCAGCCATAGGCTCATAGATTAAATAAATTTCTTTTGCATTCATATGTCTTGCAGAATCTTGCACAGCTCTTTTTTCAACTTCAGTAATTCCAGAAGGAATGCAAATAACCATTCTTAAAGCAGGAGGGAAGAGTTTCTTTTTAATTGCAGGAATTTTTTTAACAAACTCTTTAATCATTTCTTCTGAAGCTTGAAAATCTGCAATAACTCCATCTTTTAAAGGACGGATAGTCTTAATATTTTCGTGGGTTTTTCCCTGCATCAAGTTTGCTTCTTTTCCGGTGGCTATAATTTTACCAGTTACTCGATTTCTAGCAACAATAGACGGGCTATCAATCACAACTTTTCCGTTGTGAATAATAAGCGTATTTGCCGTTCCTAAATCGATGGCAATATCTTCCGTCATGAAATCAAAAAAGCCCATAAATATGAATAATTTTCTAAGTACGTGTGTGTTATTACAAATCTAGTAAAAATAAGCTAGTAAGCAAGTTGAATTTTAATGTTTAAAATGTCTGGTTCCAGTCATTACCATAGAAACATCGTTTTCATTACAATAATCTATGCTTAATTGATCTTTAATTGAGCCTCCGGGTTGAATTACGCTTTCAATTCCTGCAAGCTTAGCAATTTCAACACAATCTGGAAACGGAAAGAAAGCATCACTTGCCATGGCAGACCCTTGCAAATCAAATCCAAAATTAGTTGCTTTTTCTATTGCCTGTCTGAGAGCATCAACTCTACTGGTTTGACCAGTTCCACTGGCATATAATTGCTTGTCTTTTACTAAAACAATGGTGTTAGATTTCGTGTGTTTGCAAATTTTAGAGGCAAATAGTAAGTCTTCCAACTCTTTTTCAGAAGGCTTTTTAATGGTTGCATAAGACAAGTCTTCAAGGGTGTCTGTCTTAGAATCTTTATCCTGAATTAATAATCCATTTAATGAGGTTCTTACAATCTGATTAGACACTTCAATATTTTTTTGTGTTAGAACAACTCTATTCTTTTTTCCTTTTAAAATGGTAAGTGCATCTTCATCATAGGAAGGAGCAATAACTACCTCACAAAATAATGTGTGTATTTCATCAGCAGTAGCTTTATCAATGTTTGTGTTTGAGATTAATACCCCACCAAAAGCAGAAACAGGATCACCAGCTAATGCATCAACATAAGCTTTTGAAATAGTTTTTCTTTGAGCAAAACCGCAAGCATTGTTGTGTTTTAAAATGGCAAAAGTTGGGTCTTCTCCAAGGAATTCATTCATCAAATTAACGGCAGCATCAATATCTAGAAGATTATTATAACTTAATTCTTTTCCATGAAGTTTTTCAAACATAGCATCTAAATCTCCAAAAAAGTATCCTTTTTGGTGAGGGTTTTCTCCATAGCGTAGAGTTTTAGAAATTATTTCACTTGCCTTAAAAACAACTTCATCTTCATTAAAATAATTAAATATAGCGGTATCGTAATGTGAAGAAATATTAAAGGACTTTGCAGCAAATTTCTTTCTTTCAGATAGAGATGAAGAACCATTATTAGTTTTATATAACTGTAAAAATTCTTCATATTGATCCATTGAAGAAATGGTAAAAGTATCTTTGAAGTTTTTTGCTGAGGCTCTTATTAGTGAAATGCCGCCAATATCAATTTTTTCTACAATATCTTGCTCAGATGCTCCTGAGCTTACTGTTTTCTCAAAAGGATATAAATCTACAATCACAAGATCTATTTGAGGAATGTTATATTCACTCATTTCTGAAATATCACCATCATGATCTTGTCTGTTTAAAATACCACCAAAAACTTTCGGGTGTAATGTTTTTACCCTTCCTCCTAAGATGGAAGGATAAGAAGTTAGATCTTCAACCGCAGTAACAGGAATAGATAACTCTTTGATGAATTTCTCGGTACCTCCTGTAGAATATATCGTAACATTATTTTTGTGTAACTCTTTTACCAAGGGTTCTAATCCATCTTTGTGAAAAACAGAAATTAATGCAGATTTAATAGTTTTTACTTTCCTCATTTTGTATGCTTTGTTAAGCAAACAAACTTACTAAAAGTGAAGAGTTAAAACAATAGAAACTAATTTGAAATATGGAAACTTATACTATAATTGTGAATAAATTTTTTTTGTAAACGAATTCACCAGATCATTATAATCTTTTGAAGGTTTTTCATTCTTTTTTTTTCTTAAACCTATATTTTCTAATAGGGTCTTTAATTTGAGCGTTTTGTTGATGTTCATGATGTTGGGGTATTTACGATACAACAATATTACTAATAACATTAGTGATTAACAATACCCATAAAAAGGGATTTTTATAACTCCCTTATATTGGGTAGATGAAAATCTAGGCTTAATATGAAATTGAAAAAATTGGTTTAATACTTTAGGTTATACTTGGAGATTTTGGTCTTAATATAAAGTAGCAATTTTAGAACAAATAAATTCTAAAAGTTTTGTGTCATCATTAGAAAAAGGATTGACAGTATGGGAATCAATATCTATCTGACCAATATTTTCACCATTCACAAAAATTGGAATTACAATTTCTGATTTTACTTTCCAGCCACAGGAGATATAATTTTCTTGTTCAGTAACATCTTGAACAATAAAATTTTCATTTGATACAGCTACTTGACCACAGATGCCTTTTCCAAAAGGAATAATGGTGTGTTCTGTTGGTTCTCCAGTAAACTCAGCCAATTTCAACTCTTCTTTTTTTCCGTTTTTGAAGTAAAAGCCAACCCAATCATAATAAGAAATTTCACTTTGTAAAAAATCACAAATAGCCTGTTGCTTTTCTTTAGTTGTTTTTTCGGATAAAATAATGTCTTCAATGACATTCTTGAAACTATTGATGTTCACGTTTTTTCTATATTTGTTTATTATAATTAAACTTAACAAAAATAAATTAAATTTTTAATGAAAGGTCAAAAGAGTATCGTTCTTTTTTTAGTGAAGTTTTTCACTGTGTATTTTGTTTTATTTGGACTTTACTCTTTTTATCTAAATAAAACACAACAAAAAGCAGGTATTTTTTCTTGTTCTCCTATCACAACTAAAGTTGCAGAGCAAACCAAAACTATTTTGTCTTTGTTTAATTATGAAACTCTTGTTTTACAGCATGAAAAGGAAATATCTATGAAAGTTATATTAAATGGTAGATATGTAGCTAGAGTAATTGAAGGTTGTAATTCAGTTAGTATTATTATTCTATTCTTAGCATTTATTGTTGCTTTTAAAGGATCTTTAAAAAACACTATTATTTTTGGAGTTGTAGGTGCTATGATTATTTATATTGTTAATATTTTGCGAATAGCTTTCTTAACAATAATGATTTATGAATACCAAAGTTATCAAGAGTTTTTTCATAGCATTGTTTTTCCTGCAATTATTTATGGAATTACTTTTTTGCTATGGATAGTTTGGGTTCATAAATTTTCAAATTTTAAGAAATGAAAAAAACAATAAGAATAATTATAATTGTATTGTTGTTTGTACTTTTGTTTTTGGTGAGAGCCTTTGAAGACCAGTTGTTTTATGACCCATTAAATAGTTATTTTGAAAACGATTATTTATACAAGAAAATTCCTCTATTAGATAGATGGAATTTACTACTTCATCTTTTTTACAGATACACTATTAATAGTTTAATTTCTCTAGCTATCATTTATATGGTTTTTAGGAATAAAAAAATTATTAAATTTTCGCAATTATTTTTTACTGCTGCATTTCTATTGTTGATTATTTCTTTTTCTTTTTCATTGAGAAATAACCTAGAAGGAGGCTACCTTTTTACTTTTTATATTCGGAGATTTCTGATTCAGCCTCTTTTTTTATTGATTCTTTTACCTGCGTTTTATTATCATAAGAAACTATAAAAAATAGTTTAACATAATTTTAAAAAATTCTGTTGTATTTTTGCGGAACAATGAATGTAATTGTAAGAAAAATAAGTACAACGCTACTGTCATTTATAGTACTGTTCTCATCCATGTCTTTTGCCATAGATGAACACTATTGTGGAACTAATTTAATGGATGTATCTTATTTTGGTGATGCTGATAATTGTGGCTCAGAGGAGGTAACTATGAACTCTAGTACATCCTCAGTAAAACAAAATAATTGTTGTAAAGATGAAACAACACTCCTCGAATCATCAATATTTAATAAAGAAAAATTCATCAATCTACAGCATGTAGATGCAGAGGTTCTTTTTTTTAAGGCAAATTCTTATTTAGGAGCTTACAAAGACATTGCTATAGAAATAGAATATTATACAGACTTTTCTCCACCTGATATAGCCCAAGATTTTCAGGTTTTACATCAGGTTTTTTTAATTTAATTTTAAATAGTACTACAATAGTATCATCTTTTTAGATGATTTCTCGTCTAGTTATTATTAAAAGTTAAATACAATCCAATGAAAAAAAACAGCATCATTACCATCTTTTTATTACTACCCTTATTCTTATTTTCTCAAGAAACATTAACGGGCATGATTATGGATAAAAACAATCCCAAAGATAATTTAGGAGTTTTTGGGGCCAATGTTTATTGGTTAAATAGCTCTACAGGAGCTACAACTAATGAAAAAGGATGGTTTACAATTCCATATAAAAAAAGTTATAAGAAGCTTGTAGTTAGTTATGTTGGTTATAAGACAGATACGCTAATCATAACTAATTTGGAGCCCATACATCATTTTATAACACCAGAAAATGAGTTAGAAGAAGTAACTATAAAAAGTAAAAAGAAAGCAACACAAAGATCTTTTGTACAAACACAAAATGTTTTTACAGTAAACAGTGCGGAATTATTGAAGGCTGCCTGCTGTAATCTAGCTGAGAGCTTTGAAACCAACCCATCTATTGATGTAAATTTTTCAGATGCCTTAACAGGAACTCGTCAAATTCAAATGTTAGGTTTAAAAAGTCCTTATTTACTAATAACTCAAGAAAACCTTCCTTCAATTCGTGGTGCAGCCCAGGTTTTTGGTCTCACTTTTACACCCGGTACTTGGGTAGAAAGCATTCAAATAACTAAAGGAGCAGGAAGTGTTATTAATGGTTATGAGAGTATCTCTGGACAGATTAATGCAGAATTAGTAAAGCCTTTTACAGATAAAAGATTTTTTTTAAACACCTATGGGTCTTTAGGTGGTAGATTAGAGTTAAACACGCATTTTAATCATAAAATTTCTGAAAAATGGCAAACAGGCTTGTATATTCATGGAAACTATAGAGGTGAGAAATTTGATAGAAATAAAGATAATTTTTTAGATAATCCATTAACAAATCAAGTAAATGTGATGAGTCGATGGCAATACTTAGATGCAGAAAAAGGCTGGGTAAGCTTTATCAATGTTCGTTATATGAATGATGCGAAACAAACAGGAGAAATTAATTTTAATCCTAGTTTAGATAAAGGAGGGTCAGATATCTGGGGAGGTGAAATTGACACTAAACGCTTTGATTCTTCTTTAAAATTAGGCTACGTTTTTCCAGAGCTTCCTTTTCAAAGCTTTGGTTTCCAGTTTGCTTATAGCAATCACGAACAAGATTCTTATTTTGGATTAAAAACCTATGATATTAAGCATGAAAGTATTTATTCAAATTTGCTATTTAATTCAATTATAGGAGATACTCGAAGCAAGTTTACAACAGGGATAAATTTTACTTATGACACCTATGATGAATTTGTAAATTCTATTAATTTTTCTAGAAATGAGAATTCTTTTGGAGGTTTTTTTGAATATGCGTATGATAATTTAGATAATTTTAGTTTTACCACAGGGCTAAGAGTTGATACTCATAATTTATTAGGAACCTTTATTACACCTAGAGTTCATTTAAGGTATGCGCCTTGGGAAAAAGCAGTGTTTAGGGGCTCAGTTGGTCAGGGAAGAAAAAGTGCTAATGTATTTGCAGAAAATCAACAGTTATTTGCAAGTGCTAGACAAATAGACATTCAATCCTCTGGTGGTAAAATATACGGTTTAGATCCAGAAGTTGCCTGGAATTATGGAATTTCATATTTACAAGGATTTAATGTATTTGATAAAAAAGGAGATATTACCTTCGACTTTTATAGAACTCATTTTCAAAACCAAGTAGTGGTAGATTGGGAAAACCCACAAAGAATTTCCTTCTATAATTTGGAAGGTGAAAGTTATGCAAATAGCTTTCAGACAGAAGTAAATTATTTCTTCAATGAGTATCTAAATGTACGCTTAGCTTATAAATTTTATGACATAGAAACTGATTATAACTCAGGGAAATTATCAAAACCATTGACTCCAAATCATCGCTTCTTTGCAAATATTTCATATGAAACAAAGCCATTAGAATTGATTAAACAATGGAAGTTTGACTTAACCTATAATTTTATTGGAGATCAACGTCTGCCAGATACATCAAGTAATCCTATTGAATATCAATTAGAAGAGTATTCAAATTCTTATAGTTTACTAAACGCCCAAGTCACCAAAGTTTTTTCTAAAAAGTTTGAAATGTATTTAGGTGTAGAAAATTTAACAAATTTCACGCAGAAAAATCCTATTTTAGCGAGTGACACTCCGTTTGGCGCTAATTTTGATTCAACTATTATTTATGGACCAATTTTTGGAAGAATGTTTTACAGCGGATTAAGATTTAAAATTGATTAAAAATGAAAAAAATTATCCTTATGTTTTGCTTGTTATTGGTAGGTTTATCAGCAGAAGCACAAAAGAAAAAAAAGAATTTTAAAGTAGCAATTGAAGTTGATGGTGTTTGTATGATGTGTAAAAAACGCATTGAAAAAGCAGCCTTAAACTCAAAAGGAGTAAAGTTTGCAACTTGGGATGTGAAAACTCATTTACTTTCTTTAATCATTGATGAAAATAAAACAGATACCAAAACTATTCAAAAAAACGTTGCTGCTGTTGGTCATGACACTAAAGGGATTAAGGCCAAAGATCATGTTTATAATGGAATTAACCCTTGTTGTAAATATAGAGATAAGAAAGTAGTAGACGCTCATGATGACCTTTAATATTAGAGGTTTTTTTTTAAAAACTACTTGTTTAGTTTTAGTTGCAAGTTCATTTCTTTTTTGTGATAAGAAAAAAATAACTGCCAACGAAATTGTTTCAAAATCAATAGACGCTCACGGTGGTTTTAATCAATGGAAACAAATTGACACACTTTCTTTTGTAAAAAAAACAGTTTTATTCACCAAGAAAGGTCTTAAAGAAAAAGAGATAAAGCAATATCAATCATTTTCTTTTGGAAGTTCATTTAATTTAGCCATTACTTCGTTAGGATCAGATAATACAAGCTTAACGCTCACTAATGGTCTCTATTCTAAGAGTATTGGTGACTCTTTGCTATTAATAACAGAAGAAGAGCTACCTGCTTTAAAAAATGCTTTTAAAGCAGCGTATTATGTAGTTAGCCAGCCTTTTAATTTAAAAGAAAGTACTGCATCTCTTCTGTATGTTAAGGATACTGTCTTAAAGAATAAGAAAACATATGTAGTAAATGTTTCCTATAAAGGAGATACAGAAAATTCTGATTTATGGACTTACTATTTTGACGCTCAAACATTTCTTGTAGTAGCCTGTAAAGTAAACCATTCACCAAGGATGAGCTTTATACAAAATACTAAATTTAATACGTTAACACCTTTTGTGTTTAATGCTGAAAGAGAAAGTGTTTTTTTAAAAGCAGATGCGACTAAAGACTATTTGAGAGCTGCTTATTTTTATTCAGATTATAAGGTTGTTTTTAAAAACAAGTAAAAAATATTATTTATAATAATGATTACAAAAAAACCCCAAGAGAGTTCTTGGGGTTTTATCTTTTTTAATAAGAATGATTACATCATTCCAGGCATTCCACCACCCATTGGAGGCATTCCACCACCAGCACTTTCTTCTTTGATGTCTACTAAAGCACATTCTGTAGTTAAAATCATTCCTGCAACAGAAGCAGCATTTTCTAATGCTACACGTGTTACTTTTTTAGGATCTATAATACCGGCCTCTAGCATATCTACATAGGTTTCTGATTTAGCATCATAGCCAAAGTTTTTGCTACCTTCAAGTACTTTATTAATAACTACAGAACCCTCACCACCTGCATTTTCTACAATAGTTCTTAAAGGAGATTCAATTGCTTTGTTTACAATTTGTACACCTGTTGATTCATCTAAATTATCTGCAACTATTTTTTCTAGTGCTTTTTTAGCTCTTACAAAAGCAACACCACCACCTGCAACTATACCTTCTTCAACGGCTGCTCTTGTTGCATGAAGTGCATCATCCACTCTATCTTTCTTTTCTTTCATCTCAACTTCAGAAGCTGCTCCAACATATAAAACGGCAACACCTCCAGCTAATTTAGCTAAACGCTCTTGTAGCTTTTCTTTGTCATAATCTGAAGTAGTTGTTTCTATTTGTGCTTTAATTTGATTTACTCGTGCCTTTATTGCATCAGCATTTCCATTTCCATTCACAATTGTTGTATTGTCTTTATCAATTGTAATAGTTTCAGCAGTTCCTAACAAGTCTAAAGTTGCATTTTCTAGAGAAAAACCTCTTTCTTCAGAGATTACAGTTCCACCAGTTAAAATTGCAATATCTTCTAACATTGCCTTTCTTCTGTCTCCAAAACCTGGTGCCTTTACAGCAGCAATTTTTAAACCACCTCTAAGTTTGTTAACAACTAAGGTTGCCAATGCTTGTCCGTCTACGTCTTCAGCAATGATTAGTAGAGGTCTGCTAGATTGTGCGACTGGTTCTAAAATAGGAAGGATTTCATTTAAATTAGATATTTTTTTATCAAATAATAAGATATACGGGTTTTCTAAATCGGCAATCATCTTATCTGCATCAGTAACAAAATATGGAGATAAGTATCCTCTGTCAAATTGCATTCCTTCTACAACATCTACATAGGTTTCCATTCCTTTTGCTTCTTCAACAGTAATAACACCTTCTTTTCCAACTTTTTCAAAAGCTGTAGCAATTAGATCGCCTATGGTATTGTCATTATTTGCAGAGATAGCTGCTACTTGTTTTATTTTTTCTGAGGAATTTCCTACTTTTTGGGCTTGTTTTTCTAAATCAGCAACAATTGCAAGAACTGCCTTATCTATTCCTCTTTTCAAATCCATAGGATTTGCTCCAGCGGCAACATTTTTTATTCCTTCTTTTACGATAGCTTGTGCTAATACAGTTGCTGTTGTAGTTCCATCTCCAGCTAAGTCATTGGTCTTAGAAGCTACTTCTTTAACCATTTGAGCTCCCATATTTTCTAACTCATCTTCTAACTCTACTTCTTTTGCAACAGAAACACCATCTTTAGTTACTGTGGGAGATCCAAATGATTTAGAAATGATTACGTTACGTCCTTTTGGACCTAGGGTTACTTTTACTGCATTTGCAAGAGCATCTACACCTCTTTTAAGGCCATCTCTTGCATCACTATCAAATTTTATATCTTTTGCCATTTTGATTTGTTTTTTTGAAAATTATACAATTGCTAAAATGTCGCTTTCGCGCATCATTAAATAGTCTTTTCCTTCAAGTTTTAAGTCAGTTCCACCATATTTTCCATACAAGACTGTGTCACCTACTTTTACGGTTAAAGGTTCATCTTTTTTGCCATTCCCAACAGCAACAACAGTTCCTTTTTGTGGTTTTTCTTTTGCGTTGTCTGGAATAATAATACCAGAAGCTGTTGTAGTTTCTGCGGCAGCTGGTTCTACAAGAACTCTATCTGCTAGAGGTTGAATGTTTAATCCCATTTGTATAAATATTTATTTTTAAATTAATTTTTAAAGAATAAGTGGTCAGTAATTATGCCATTTAACAAGAACTGACATTTTTTCAATATACCCTATCTAATTTTAATTTTAAATCAAAAAAAAATGCCAACGTGTCATTTCGTTGGCATTTTTTTTGACGCTTACAAGGCTTAGTTATTTAACGAATCGTTAGTAGCTGGCATTGAAGATTCAGTAGTTTTTGGAGTTGATCTAATATCTTCTAGCGTATTATCTAGTTTAATATCTGATGAACCATTTCTTTCTATGGAAAAATTAGACAACAAAATTAATGCAAACATTGCAATTGCCAAAGTCCAAGTTGTTCTGTCTAAGAAATTATTTGTGTTTTGTACACCTCCTAAAGATTGTGCTCCACCACCACCAAATGAGGACGATAATCCTCCACCTTTTGGATTTTGCACCATTACTATTAAAATTAATATAACGGCTACAAGTAGTATCACAGCTAGAAATAAGTTATAACTCATGATTTTATTATTTTTGTAAAATTTTAATTCTTTTAATTTGGTCTGCAAAGAAACCACTTTTTTCTGGATATTTCAAACTTAAAATCTCATAAGCTTTTATAGCATTTGAGAACTTTTTTTGCTCTAAGTACACCTTTGCTAATGTCTCTGTCATTAAGGATGTGTCCGATTTATTTTTAGGAATAGAAACAGTTATTTTCTCATCATTTTTTACAGAGATTATCTTTGGATTATTCTCAATAAAACGATCAATTATAAACTCTTTGTCATTTTTTTTAGTTTCTAATCCCTCTCTTTTTATAGGTTTTTGAACAGAAATCTGAAGCCATTGTTGAAAAGAATGGGTTTCATTTTTTGAAAAGTTAATAGGAGTTCCCAAGGCTAATTCTTGCTCTATGTTTGGTGAAATTTCTTCAAGCTCAAAAACATCTTGTTGGGCTATTTTTTGACTAATTTGTTGATGAATATCAACGGTATTCTCAAAAGATATTGAAGTAATAAAGTCAAATAAAATAGTTCTATCTGAAGTGAAAGCAGCTGTAGTTTTTAATTCGTTGTTGTACCTAAAACTTTCTTGATTATTTAACCCTTTTAAATAAAGAGCTCTTGCAGACTGAAAATACGGATATTCTTTGATGATGTTTTTTAGCTCAGAAGTTTGATGATCTTTTAGGATATCAGGATTAGCGATTAAATTTGTATAAATTTCTATGTTCATTACCAGTTTCCTAAAGAAGCATTAAAAATATCCTGAATAACTCTTTCTAAAATTTCATCCAGAGCAGCATCTAAAATACCTCCTGTTAATTGAGCATTTGCATCAAAATCTGAATAAAAAGAAAATTGCTTTTCAAAATCATCCTCTTCTTTTAAACGATTATAAAAGCGCACATTTACAGTGATAGTAAGTCTATTTTGTGCTGCTGTTTGTTGAGATGTTGCACTCATTGGATTTACACGATAGCCAGTAATTTCTCCTTCAAAACGCAGATCTCCTCCAGTTCTAGTTTGTTCTAGATTTGTTTGTCTCAAAAATAAGTCTTGCATGTCTTGTGTAAAACGCTGACTTAATTGAGGTTCAATTAAAGCTGCTTGATTTGGAAAAAAATCTACTTGAATTGTTTTAGCATCACCTGTAGATCCTCCATTAAATTTATAGATACCACAACTTGAGACAAATAATGTAACTAAAAGAAACATGAAAGTTTGTATCGTTTTTTTCATAAGTATTTCAAATGTACAACTTAATTATAAATCGTATTGTTTGATTTTTCTATACAAGGTTCGTTCCGAAATACCCAGTTCTCTGGCAGCTAACTTTCTTTTGTTATTATTTTTTTCTAAAGACCGCTTAATCATTTCAATTTCTTTCTCTTGTAGAGAGAGATTTTCAGCTTCCTCAATATCTTCAGCAAAATCATATTCATTTTTAGGCGTTGCATGTTGAGGTAAATTAACTACTTCTATAGGGTAATGTTCTTGTTCTTTTTCTTGGTATATTTTTTCAATTAATTGATGGTTCTCTTCCTGTACTTTTTCTGAGTTTCCACTTCGCATTAAATCAAGTGTCAATTTTTTTAGATCATTAATATCATTCCTCATATCAAAGAGAACCTTGTACATGATATCTCTTTCAGTAGAAAAATCGCTTTTAGAAGAGTTCTCTCCAATAAGCGCAGGTAAATTTCCTTTATTATTAGGTAAATATTGCCCCATTTTTTCAGCAGTAATCAGTCTCTTTTCTTCAACTACAGATATTTGTTCTGCAATATTTCTCAACTGACGTATGTTTCCTGGAAAACGATAATTTAAAAGAAGGTTTGTAGCATTTTCATCTAATCGAATTGTAGGCATTCGGTATTTTTGAGCAAAATCTGAGGCAAATTTTCGAAACAATAAATGAATGTCTTCTTTTCTATCTCTTAATGGAGGGAGGTGAATTTCAATGGTGCTTAGCCTGTAATACAAATCTTCTCTAAATTTTTCTTTTTCAATAGCAAGTTGCATGTTTAAGTTTGTTGCAGCTACAATTCTAACATTTGTCTTTTGAACTTGAGAGGAGCCTACTTTTATAAATTCTCCGTTCTCTAAAACACGCAATAATCTAACTTGAGTAGTTAAGGGTAATTCACCAACTTCATCTAAAAAAATTGTTCCACCATCTGCTACTTCAAAATACCCTTTTCTGGCGGCTGAGGCTCCTGTAAAAGCTCCTTTCTCGTGACCAAATAATTCACTATCTATTGTTCCTTCCGGAATTGCACCACAGTTTACAGCAATATATTTAGCATGTTTTCTGTGGGATAATTGATGGATTATTTTTGGAATACTTTCTTTACCAACGCCACTTTCACCAGTAACCAGTACTGATATATCTGTAGGAGAAACTCGCACTGCTTTTTCAAGTGCTCTACTAAGTTGAACATCATTTCCTATGATGCCAAATCGTTGTTTTACTGTTTGTAAGTTTTCCATACTGTTTTAGTTATTTTCTGAATATCCAACAGCAACACCTTTTAAGGTTGCTGAGGTACAATTCTCAACTTTTACATTTACAAACTCACCTAATTTATACTGTTCTTTTGGAAAAACAATGACTGTGTTTTGTGTATTTCTTCCTTTCCATTGGTTTGGATCTTTTTTTGAAGTTCCTTCAATTAGTACTTCTTCAGTTTTACCAAGATGTTGTTGAGTTCTATATAAACTATGTATTTGTTGGAGATCAATAATTTCTTGCAGGCGTCTTTTCTTTATAGAATGAGGAACATCATCTGGCATTTTTTTTGCCGCTAAAGTTCCTGGTCTTTCTGAATACGCAAACATAAAACCAAAGTCATACTTTACATATTTCATCAATTCTAGAGTGTCTTTGTGATCTTCTTCTGTTTCTCCACAAAAACCAACAATCATGTCTTGAGAAAGTGATATTTCTGGAATAATTTTAAAGATATTGTCTACCAGTTGTTTGTATTCTTCTCGTGTATGCTGTCTATTCATTGCTTTTAGCATGGTATTGCTTCCGCTCTGAACAGGTAAGTGAATGTATTTACAGATGTTTTTATGTTTTGCCATCACATGAATTACATCTAAACTCATATCTTGTGGGTTAGAGGTTGAAAAGCGAAAACGTGTTTTTGGAAATTTAACAGCACACATATCTAACAAGTGAGCAAAATCTACCGCAGTTGCTTGTGCAATTTCAGAAGCTTTTTTTAAGTCTTTTTTTAATCCTCCACCAAACCATAAATAACTATCTACATTTTGACCAAGTAGCGTAATTTCTTTAAAGTTCTTATCAACCATTTCTTGAATTTCTACAATAATACTTTTAGGATCACGGCTTCTTTCTCTTCCTCTGGTAAAAGGAACTACACAAAAAGTACACATGTTGTCACAACCACGCGTAATAGACACAAACGCAGAAACTCCATTAGAATTTAATCGAACAGGAGAAACATCTCCATAGGTTTCATCTTTAGATAAAATAACATTGATGGCGTCTCTACCTTCATTTACCTCGGTCAATAGATTTGGAAGGTCTCTATAAGCATCTGGCCCAACAACTAAATCAACAATTTTTTCTTCTTCTAAAAATTTTTCTTTAAGACGTTCTGCCATGCAGCCTAAAACACCAACTTTCATGGTTGGATTTACTTTCTTAACGGCATTGTATTTTTGTAAGCGTCTTCGAACAGTTGTCTCTGCTTTTTCTCTAATTGAGCAGGTATTTACTAAAACTAAATCTGCTTCTTCTAGTATTTGAGTGGTGTTATATCCTTCTTTGTCAAGAATTGAAGCAACAATTTCGCTATCGTTCATGTTCATTTGACACCCATAACTTTCTATGAAAAGTTTTTTTGTGTTTCCTGCCTTTTTTACAGTCACAAGCGCCTTTCCTTGTATCTTTTCGTCTATTGTTTTTTCTGTATGTTTCATCATATAAATTGAAGACAAATATACAACCAAAATAGAAAAAATATGACACATTGGCAGAATAAATTACGCTAAATTCCTGTTAAAATCTGAGTAGATTTATCAGAAAAAACAATATATATAAAAAAACTCTCTACTTTTGCAATCCTAAACCGAGTTCTCTTAGGTCTTAATTTAAGCGAAATAACTATCATATATGGCAAAAAATTTAGTAATTGTAGAGTCACCAGCAAAGGCAAAAACTATTGAAAAATTTTTAGGGAAAGACTTTCAAGTAGAATCAAGTTATGGTCATATTGCAGACTTACCATCCAAAGAATTAGGGATTGATGTTGACGGAGATTTTAGCCCAAAATATATAATTTCAGATGATAAAAAGCCAGTTGTTAAGAAGTTAAAATCTTTGGCAAAAAAAGCAGATATTGTTTGGTTGGCAAGTGATGAAGATAGAGAAGGAGAGGCAATTGCATGGCATTTGAAAGAGCAGTTAAACTTAGAAGACAAAAACACAAAACGTATTGTTTTTCATGAAATTACTAAGAAAGCAATTCTAAAAGCCGTAGAGAATCCTAGAGATATTGACTATAATATGGTGAATGCTCAACAGGCAAGAAGAGTTTTAGATAGATTAGTAGGCTACGAATTATCTCCAGTATTATGGAGAAAAGTTAAAGGAGGCTTATCTGCAGGACGGGTTCAATCTGTTGCTGTTAGATTAATTGTTGAAAAAGAAAGAAGCATTCAGCAATTTAAAGCTGATACACATTATAAGGTAGTTGCTCAGTTTTTTAATACTGAAGGAAAATCTTTTAAAGCAATTATTCCAAAGAATTTTGAATCAAAAACATCTGCAGAAGCATTCTTAAAGTCATGTTCTACGTCAGAATTTTCAATAGCTGATTTATCAAAAAAACCAGCAAAAAAATCTCCCGCAGCACCTTTTACAACCTCAACTTTACAGCAAGAAGCATCTAGAAAATTAGGGTATCCAGTAGGTAAAACCATGCAGGTTGCTCAGCGCTTGTATGAAGCAGGTCTGATTACTTATATGAGAACAGATAGTGTAAACTTATCTGTAGATGCAAGGGATGCAGCTGAAGAAGAAATCACTAATTTTTACGGAAAAAAATATAGCAAGCAACGCGTTTTTAAGTCTAAGGCAAAAGGAGCTCAAGAAGCTCATGAAGCTATTAGACCAACCAACATGAAATTACATTCTATTGATAAAGAGTATGATCAAAATAGATTATATGATTTAATTTGGAAGAGAACATTGGCTTCACAAATGAGTGATGCGCAATTAGAACGTACAAATGTTAAGATTGAGAATTCTAATAATGATAAAATTTTTACTGCAAACGGTGAAATGATAAACTTTGATGGTTTTCTAAAGGTATACTTAGAAGGAAACGATAATGAAGATGAAGAAAAAGCCGGCATGTTGCCTAATTTAAAAATAGGAGAGCATCTAGGGTATAATTTTATCAATGCAACACAGCGTTTTACAAGTCCGCCATACAGGTTTACTGAAGCATCTTTGGTGAAGCAGCTAGAAGAATTAGGAATAGGAAGACCTTCTACGTATGCGCCTACAATTTCTACAGTACAAAGAAGAGGCTATGTAGAAAAAGGGCAAAATGAAGGGTTAGAAAGAATATATGAGCAAATAATTTTAACAAAAGGATCATTAAACACTCAAACATTAACGGAGAAAACAGGTGCTGATAAAAATAAATTGATACCTACTGATATTGGAAATATTGTAAATGATTTTTTAGTAACAAACTTTTCTAACATTTTAGATTTTGGTTTTACAGCTAAAGTAGAATCTTCGTTTGATGATATCTCTGAAGGAGATGAAAACTGGACAGAGATGATTAAAGGTTTCTATTCAAAATTTCATGAAAATGTAGAAGACGTAAAAGAAAATGCAGAAAGAGAAAGTGGAGAGCGTATTTTAGGAAATCATCCAGAATCTGGCAAAACAGTTTTAGTTCGTCTGGGTAAATTTGGTCCAATAGCTCAAATTGGAGCACCAGAAGATGAAGAAAAACAATTTGCAAGTTTAAATAAAGATCAAAATTTAGGAACTATAACCATAGAAGAGGCTTTAGAATTATTTTTATTACCAAAAACAATTGGTGATTATGAAAACAATGAAGTAGTAGTTGCAAATGGACGGTTTGGCCCATACATTCGTTTTGATAATATGTTTGTTTCTTTAGATAAAGGAGAGAACCCAATGTCTGTAGATTTAGATAGGGCAGTAGCGTTAATTGAAGCTAAGCGAAAAGCAGATGCCCCAGTTGGTTTCCATGATGAGTTGCCAATTCAAAAAGGAGTTGGACGATTTGGACCATTTCTTAAATGGAATTCAATGTTTATTAATGTCAATAAAAGGTATGATTTTGAAAATCTCTCACCAACTGACATGACAGAATTAATTGAAGAAAAGATACAAAAAGAAAAAGATAAGCTAATTCATCATTGGGAAGATGTTGGAATAAGAGTAGAAAAAGCACGTTGGGGTAGGTTTCATGTTTTGAAAGGAAAAATAAAAATTGAACTGCCAAAAACCACAAAAATTGATGCAATTACAAAAGAAGAAGCAGTTAAGATGATTGAATCAAAAACTCCCAAAAAAAAGACAGTAAAAAAGAAGTTAGTTAAGAAAAAACCATCACAAAAGAAATAATAAATCATTATCTTGCAAACTTATTATTAAGAATAAATGAACGCTGATTTTTTAATCCCTATAAAAGACTCCGTAGTTGCACATTCTGTATTGTTGCCACAAAACTCTCTTGGCGCAATTATGCAAGTACATACTCAAACAGATGGGTTCCCAGATTTAATAGGTGTTAATATTGCTATTCTTGGTGTTGAAGAAGATAGAAATACCGAAGATAATTTAGGGAGTGGTAAAGATTTACATCATATCCGCAGACATTTATACCAACTATTTCTTGGGAATTGGAATACTTCAATAGCAGACATAGGAAACATAAAAAAAGGTGATTCAACTTCAGATACTCATTTTGCAGTTACTAAAGTTATTGCTGATTTATTAAAACTAAATATTATTCCAATTATTATTGGCGGTGGTCAGGATACTACTTTTTCAAACTACAAGGCATACGATGCACTTGAGCAAACCGTAAATTTAGTAGCAGTAGATAGTATGTTTGATTTGGGTAATCTTGAACATGAATTGTCTTCAAAATCATATTTAAGTAAGATAATTATGGAGGTACCAAGTAATCTTTTTAATTATAGTAATATTGGATATCAAACTTATTTTAATTCTCAAGAAGAAATTAATTTAATTCAAGGGTTAAATTTTGATGCCTACAGATTAGGGGAAGCTAAAGACTTAGAGATTGTAGAGCCAGTTTTTAGGGATGCAGATATTGTTAGTATAGATATTGGTGCTGTTAGGCAAAGTGATGCTCCTGCTAATAATAATGTGTCTCCAAATGGTTTTTATGGAGAAGAAATTTGTGCAATATCTAGATATGCAGGAATAAGTGATAAGGTAACATCCTTTGGTATTTATGAGTACAATTCAACATATGACGCTAACTATCAAACAGCCCATTTAATAGCTCAAATGATATGGTATTTCATTGAAGGGGTCAATTTTAGAGCAAAAGATTATCCTTTTAGTACAAAAGATGACTATCAAAAGTTTACTGTTTTATTAGATGATGACGATCCAATAAATTTTCACAAAAGCAATAAGACAGGAAGATGGTGGATGGAGATTAATTTAATTAAAGATAATAAATACAAAAGACATGCGTTAATACCATGTACTTATAACGATTATTTAGAAACAACAAATCAACAAATTCCAGATAGATGGTTTAAAGCACAAAGAAAAATGCTTTGACCAAAAGAGATTTATAATCTTTAGTTTAAAACACACTTATTTCGTTGTATTTTAACAAAAAAAATTATAGGTTTACTAACTTTTTTAGGAAAGATAATAAAATATGAAGAAAGCAATATTATATGTGTTCGTTATTACCATTATGTACGGATGTGGCTCCAATGACAGAGGTGAATTAGTGGGAGTTAAGTCTAAAACTAAATGGTTTAGTGAAAGACCTTTTGGAATGGTTCCCATTCCGGGTGGCTCCTTTACAATGGGCCGTCAAGATGAAGATTTAACAGGTACTATGAGCGCTCCTGCAAGAACTGTTAGTTTAAGTCAATTTTACATGGACGAAACGGAAATTTCTAATTCAGAATACAAACAGTTTGTAGATTGGGTAAAAGATTCTATTGTAAGAACAGAATTAGCTTTTATGGCAGATTTTGCCTCAGGAGGAAGTTTAACTGACGATAATGGTGCGCCAATAACTGGAGGTATTTACGATTACGCATTTGCTGTCTCAGATACTACCAACCAAACTGCTTACCAAAAATACATGTTTGAAAATTATTACGATCTTGGAACGGGTCTAGATTCATTAAAACCACTCAACAAGGAAAATGATATTATATGGGATACTAGTGAATATCCAGATGAATACTATACCGAAGTAATGGATTCTCTCTATATAAAAAAGAATGAGGCCAGAGACGGAATTAGAACGTTCAATACTAAAAAATTAAATTACACATACTCATGGTTTGATGGAAACGCAGCTGCAAGAAGTTCCAATAACAGAAGTAGTTTTTTAATAAATGAGACAGTTAACATTTATCCGGACACAACTGTATGGGTAAAAGACTTTAACTATTCTTATAATGACCCTATGCATCAAGATTATTTCTTTCATCCAGCTTATCAAGATTATCCTGTTGTAGGTGTAAATTGGTATCAAGCTCAAGCTTTTTGTAATTGGAGGACCAAAAACAAAAATGACAAAATGCGTGATAAAAAAAGCTTTGTGTCTGTACCTGGTTTTAGATTGCCAACCGAAGCCGAATGGGAATATGCTGCAAGAGGAGGTCTTGAATTTTCAAAGTACCCTTGGGGAGGCCCAAATACTATAAGCGATAGAGGTTGTTTCTTAGCCAATTTTAAACCAATAAGAGGAAATTATGCCGTAGATGGAGCCCTTTACACTGTAGAAGTTCAGTCTTTTAATGCAAATGATTACGGTTTGTATAATATGTCTGGGAATGTTGCAGAATGGACAAATACACCTTTTAATACAACTTCATATTATATGGGCTCTACCATGAACTCTAATGTAGAAGATAGAAATAACAAGAGAAAAATAATAAGAGGTGGTTCTTGGAAAGACGTAGCCTACTTTTTAGAAGTCAGTACCAGAGATTTTGAATATGGAGATACTGCAAGAAGTTATATTGGTTTTAGAACTGTTCAGAGTTCTATGGGATCCAATAAATTAACAAAAAATTAATTCACTTAACCTAACCCCCCCCCTAATAAATAAATTTAAATTATGGCACAATCAAAATCAACAAAGAAAATTTTTAACATGGCTTACGGTATCGGAGCCGCAATAGTAATTCTAGGAGCTTTATTTAAAATACAACACATATCTATTGGTCCCTTAACAGGTGGTCTTATGTTAACGATTGGTATGGCTGTTGAAGCACTTGTCTTCGCAGTATCAGCATTTGAACCAATTGATGATGACCTGGATTGGACGAAAGTCTACCCAGAACTTGGTGATGCAGACGAAGAAGGAACAGGAGCGCAAGGAATGTTATCTCAAAAATTAGATAATTTATTAAAAGAAGCTCAAGTAGATACTGAATTAATGACCAATTTAGGAAATAGTATTAAAAGTTTTCACACAGCTGCTGAAGGCCTAAGTGTTGCTTCAGAATCTATTTCTTCTACAGCAAAATATAACGATCAAGTAGAAATAGCAGCTACTCAAATGGAATCTCTAAACGGCTTATACCAAGTACAAATGGAGAATTCTAACAAGCAATCAGAATTAAACAATTCAATGATTGAAAATTCTGAACGTTTAAAAGAACAAATGGAATCATTAGCAAGTAACTTGTCATCTCTTAACGGAGTTTATGGAGGTATGCTTTCTGCAATGTCTAGCAAATAATTAGTTCACCTATTTAATAACTTAAAAACTAATTCACATGGCAGGAGGAAAACTATCCCCAAGGCAAAAGATGATTAATTTAATGTATCTAATTTTTATTGCAATGTTGGCAATGCAAATGGATAAAAAAGTATTATCATCATTTGGTTTTATGAAAGAAAAAATTGAAGATGCAAATGTAGCATCTTCTACAAACATTGATAACATTTTAACAAGTTTAAATACCAAAGCAAGTGATCAACCAGATAAGTTTGCAGATTTAAATACGAAAGCAAAAGAAATCAACAAATTATCTGAAAACTTATTTATTTACATGAGTGCTTTGAAAGATTCTATTCTTTCAGACACTGACGAGGAAGATAAAACCAATTACGAATCCATGAGTGGTGGAGATAGATTAGATGAAATGTTCTTTAAAGGTGAAGGACTAACCACTCAAGGAGAACAATTTGTTGGTAACATAAATAACTACAGAAATAAATTATTGTCTATTCTTGGGCCCAGTGCTAATCCAGATTTGATAACGAATATCAAAAAAAGGTTTAACACTGACCCCGAAAAAGCTACTGAAGATAGTCCTATTGAAATTCCTTGGATTTACAGTAGATATGAAGGAATGCCAATGATTACTTCTATTGCAAATATTACTCAAATCCAAGGAGATTTAAAAAATACTGAAGCTGAGATTTATACAAATCTTTTAGGTGGTCAATTAGAAAGTGAAGTTTCTTTAACCAATTATAATGGTATTGTTGCACTCGATAAAACAGCATATTTTGCTGGAGAGAAAGTAACAGGAAAAGTTGTTTTAGGTCGTTACGATGCTACTTTAAAACCTACCAAAGTTATTTTAAACGGAAGGGATGCTACCAGCAAAGTAAAAGATGGACAAGTTATGGTTGATATCCCTGCTGGGAATGTAGGTTCAAATAATATTAAAGGAACAATCACATTCATGCAAGATGGTGAAGCTCAAGACATACCGTTTGAAAGCTCTTATTCAGTAATAGCAGAGCCTAGTGAGGCAGTTATTTCTGCAGACAAAATGAATGTAGTGTATAGAGGTCTAGACAATCCTATTTCTATTTCAGTGCCAGGTGTTGGAGATAAAGATATTACTCCTAATGTTGGAAATGGTAATACATTAACAAAAACAGGTAATGGAAAATATATTTTAAATCCAGGAAAAGGAACCGAAGTTAAAATTAACGTTTCTGCAAAATTAAGTAGTGGGAAAAAAATTAACACACCTAAGGTATTTAGAATTAAAGATATTCCAGCCGCTGCAGGAACTGTTAGAAATGATTTTGGAATTGTTCCAATGCCAAAATCTAGTTTAAGCAATGTTCCAATAGGTGCAGCTCTGCCAGATTTTGTTTTTGACTTACAACTAGTTGTAAAAGGGTTTACCATTAAGGTACCAGGGCAATTAGCAGTAAAAGTTTCAGGAGATAAATTAGATGCTAGAGCAAAAAAAGCCCTTGCAAAAGCAAGAAGAGGAGATTTAGTTACTATTTTTGATATTCAAGCCTTTGAAAAACTTAAAGGAACTAGAATTAAGAAAGTATTACCGGTAAGTATATCGATTACAAATTAGAAGAATAAAATTATAAGCAGTATGATTAGGAAGCTTTTTTACCCAGTTGTTATTGCACTTTTAGTTACAAACTATACAAGTGCACAATCCAATTTGTTAAATGCTACCAAGGTAGAACAGATTGGTAAGCAAAGCAAAGAGAAAATAGCTGCAGACAATGATAGTCCATTAGCTTATGGTTATATAGATGACAGAGATATTCTTTGGTCTAAAGTAGTTTGGGAATTTGTAGATTTAAATCAAAAAATTAATCTTCCTTATTACTTCCCAATAGATACAGCTAATATATCTAATGACAGGCGTTCTTTATTTGACACTCTTTTAAAAGGAATTAGAAGAGGTGATCTTAAAAATGTCTATTCAGATTCTTTTTTTACATCAAAAATAACAGGTTCAGAAATTGATGAAAAATTAGTTAACATTCGTTTAAATGGAGATTATCCAGATACTTTTAGAATTCAAACCCAAGATATTGAAGGGTATATGATGAAAGGTATGTGGTACTTTGACAAACGTTTGGGAGAGCTTAAATACAGGTTACTAGCATTAGCGCCAATGGGTAAAGATGTGTTAACCTTAGGGTTGCCAGACATTGAAGACGAAGAATTATATGAGCTTTTCTGGGTATTTTATCCTTCAGCTAGAAATATTTTGCACAAGGCGAAGGTATTTAACCCAAAAAATGTATCTCAACCAATTTCTTATGACCACCTTTTAAATGCAAGAAGATTTAGCTCTGTAATTGTACGCGAAGAAAACATGTACGGGAACAGAAAAATTGCAGATTATATTAGAGGTAATTCATTATTTCAGCTGCTAGAGGCAGATAGAATAAAGGAGTCTATCAGAGATAAAGAGATAGATATGTGGAATTATTAATTTTATAATTTTATAATTTAAAAAAAGCGTTTCGGATTTCGAAACGCTTTTTTATTGTAAAAGAGTATTTTTGAATTGTGAAAGTAGATTATATTATTGTTGGTTTGGGTTTAGCAGGATTAGCTTTTGTAGAAGAATTGATTACAGCTAATAAAAGTTTCATTGTCTTTGAAGATGCTTCACAGACATCTTCTTTAGTTGCAGGAGGTGTTTATAACCCAGTTATTTTAAAACGATTTTCCCCTGTTTGGAATGCAAAACAACAACTTGAGATAGCACTTCCTTTTTATGAGAAATTAGAAAAAAAATTTGATCAAACTTTTGATCAAAAATTTATTATTAAAAAAGCCTTCAAATCTATTGAAGATCAAAACAACTGGTTTTCAGCATTTGATAAACCAACTGTAGCACCATTCCTAGACCCAGAATTAGACAATCAAGACTATAGAGGAGTCGTAGGTAATCATCTTTTTGGAAATGTAAAAGAAGGTGGTAGAATAGACACTCTTAAATTGGTAGAAACTTACAGAAAGTATTTACAAGAAAATAATTGGATTCGATTTGAAAAATTTAATCACAAAGACATCCTTTTTGAAAATACTTCCTTAAAATACCATAGCCTTGAAGCAGCTAAAGTTATTTTTTGCGAAGGCTTCGGACTAAAAAAGAATCCCTACTTTAATCATCTCCCTTTAGAGGAAGTTAAAGGAGAAATCATTACTATTCTCGCTCCTGAATTAGAAATTGACTTTCTATTAAAATCAACATTATTTGTGCTTCCATTAGGAAACAATCATTACAAAGTTGGGGCTACTTTTAATCATAAAGACAAAACATCTATACCTTCTAAAGAGGGAAAAGAAGAGTTAATTGAAAAGTTAAAAAAAGTAATTACTGTTCCGTATAGTATAGTAGAGCAGTCAGCAGGTATAAGACCAGCGGTGAAAGACAGAAGGCCTATGGTTGGGGTACATGCTAAACACAAACAATTAAGTGTCTTAAACGGCTTAGGAACTCGTGGAGTTATGATTGCACCTACGGTTGCTAAGAATTTATTTCATCATTTAGAAGATAATGAAGCATTAGATCAAGAAATAGATATTAAAAGATTTGAAAAAATAACTTAGGGTTTATAGCTTACAAACATATTAATCCAAAGAATTCTGGAAAGTCTAAGATTTACAGGTATAAATAGAATTAGAACTACAAAAATTGTGATAAAAGATGTTAGAAGAGCAACATTCAACATTAATTTTGAAATAACAAAAGTTACAATACACAATGCTACAGTTATTCCATAACTCACGTACAAAGCTCCAAAATAAAAAGCAGGTTCAATCATATATTTAAGATCACAATAAGAGCATGTTTTTTTAATTTTATTTACTTTAAAAAGATTCATTGTAAAGGAGTGTTTAAAAAAATCACCTTTATGACAACTCGGGCATTTCCCTCTTAAAACACTATAGATTTTAGTTCCTTTTTTTAACATTATGATTTTTAGAATGAATTTTCTTGAATGGTTAGCAAGTGCAAAAATACTTAAATTGAAAATAAAATAATATTGTTTCATTTAATTCTATAAAACTATAATAATTGAGATGATACCCAGTGAGTAACGATCTATAAAAACATGAAAATTTAGAAATACGATTGTATTCTTTTTTTACCTAGTTTTGCACCAGAAAAAATGATAAAATTTAATGCTTAACGTACACAACTTAACGGTCTCTTTTATGGGGACAGATTTGTTTTCAGGAATTACTTTTAAATTAAATAAAGGAGACAGAATAGGATTAATAGGTAAAAATGGAGCAGGAAAATCTACTTTATTAAAAGTACTTTCAAAAGATATTGAAAGTAGTGCAGGAACCATGGCTTTTGATAAAGATATTGAGATTGGTTTTTTGCGCCAAGATATAGAATTTGTTGAAGGAAGAACCATCTTAGAAGAAGCCTATCAAGCATTTGAAGAAATTAAAGAAATTGAGTTAAAACTAGATGCTATAAATGAACAATTAGCGACTAGAACAGATTACGAAAGTGAAGCATATAGTCAGTTAATTATAGATCTAACAGACCTAACAGAGCGTTATGAGTTATTGGGTGGGTATAATTATCAGGGAGATACTGAGAAAATATTACAAGGATTGGGCTTTCAAAGAGAAGACTTTGATAAATTAACCGATACTTTTTCAGGAGGGTGGAGAATGCGTATAGAGTTGGCAAAACTTTTGTTACAAAATAATGATATTCTATTATTAGATGAGCCAACCAACCACTTAGATATAGAATCTATTATCTGGTTAGAAAATTTTTTAAAATCTTACGGTGGTGCCATTGTATTGGTTTCACACGATAAAATGTTTTTAGACAATGTAACCAATAGAACTATTGAAATTTCTTTAGGTCAGATTTACGATTATAAAAAACCCTATTCTCAGTTTTTATTATTGAGAGGAGAAATAAAAGAAAAACAGCTACAAGCACAGAAGAATCAAGAAAAAGAAATCAAGCAAAAACAGCTTTTAATTAATAAGTTTAAAGCGAAAGCAAGCAAAGCTTCTATGGCACAATCGTTAATGAAACAATTAGATAAGGTAGAGCTTATTGAAGTTGATCAAGATGATAATGCTGCAATGAATGTTCGTTTTGCAATCTCAAAAGAACCAGGAAAGATTGTTGTTGAGGCAGAAAAAATTAGTAAAAGTTATGGAGATAAACACGTGCTTGAAAATGTAGATCTTCTCATAGAGAGAAGTAGTAAAATTGCTTTTGTAGGACAAAACGGGCAAGGGAAATCTACTTTAGCAAAAATGATGGTTGGTGAAATTCCATTTGAAGGGTATTTAAAACTAGGGCACAATGTCGAAATTGGATATTTTGCTCAAAATCAGTCGGAACATTTGCCGCCAGAAAAAACTGTCTTAGAAATCATGGAAGATGCTGCTACCGATGGTAACAGAATGCGAGTGAGAGATATGTTAGGGTCGTTCTTGTTTGGTGGTGATGCCGTAGATAAAAAGGCAAAAGTGCTTTCTGGAGGTGAGAGAAATAGATTGGCATTGTGTAAATTATTGTTATCGCCTTTTAATGTTTTAATCATGGATGAGCCAACAAATCACTTAGATATTGCCTCTAAAAATGTGCTAAAAGAAGCGTTAAGACAATTTAATGGAACCTTAATTTTAGTATCTCATGATAGAGATTTCTTACAAGGTTTAACATCAACTGTTTTTGGTTTTAAAGATAAAGTTATTAAAGAATATTTGGGAGATATCGATTATTTCTTAGAACAACACAAGATGGAAAATCTGCGTGAAGCAGAAAAAAGAACGGTTGTAAAAGTAGATAAAAGTACTTCAAAGAAAGCACATGAATTAACCAGAGATCAAGAGAAGCAACTAAGGAAACTAAAAAATAAGTTGTCTAAAATTGAAACTCAGATTAGCGATTTAGAAACTGAAATTGCAAAGATAGATTTACAATTAGCAGAAAATTATGATGAAGTCTCTAGTAAACCTAATTTCTTTGAGAACTACAAAGCTAAAAAAGCCCAATTAGAATCTCTAATGTCAGATTGGGAGCAAGTAGAACAAGAGGTTACTGATTTTTAAGACTTTTTTTTTATTGATATGATTCCGTAATAGCGATTCTTAATAAAACTTTTGTTTTTTTCATCAATCTGTTATATTCTTTACCTAATTGATATGAATCTACCATTGAGTTAAATTTTTTAGGCGTAAGTTTCCCCGGTTTTTTAATCAAGAAATCACAAGTTTTTCCTAGGGATTCACCAGATTTATATAAATATGATATTTCTGTTTTTAAAGAAAACATTTTTTGTTTTTGTTCTGAGCTGATTTTTAATTTTGTGGTGATGTTCTCAGCGTATTTGTATGACAATAAACAATTACGTGTTAAAACTTCTGTTTTATTTTTTATAGCTTGTGTGTGTTTCTTCTTATTGCTTCTATTATTGTTACTAACTGCCCACCTTAAAGATTTAAAGGATTTGCTTATATTTTTTATATCACTTTTTAATTTGTTTAAGTATTTAGCTAAGTTTGCCGTATTTGGAGCTCGATCATAACTTCCTTCTATGGTTTCAAGAATCGATTCTTTTTTGCTTTGACCTTGAATATTTATAGTAAGAAAGCAAAGTAAAATTATCAATAAAGTTTTTTTCATTTTTTTTAAAATCAAAGTTAGTTTTTTTTTAAAAAATATCAAAGTTAGTTTTTCATTTTAAAACAGGTTTGTGAAATTTATATCTCTTAGCTTTGTGTAAACTAATTTTTAACTTTGAGTTTAGACAAGCATTCTTTTTTTAATAATATTATTAAAACTCAAAATCAACATATTGTTCTTTCGGTTTTGAAAGAAAAAAATATTGAATTGTATATCAAAAGAGAAGATCAAATTCATCCGTTGGTTTCTGGAAATAAGTTTAGAAAATTAAAATACAACCTTCAAGAAGCTACAAATCAGCAAAAGAAAACACTACTTACTTTTGGTGGTGCATTTTCCAATCATATTGTTGCAACCGCTGTTGCAGGAACATTACACGATTTTAGAACTATTGGAATTATTAGAGGTGATGAGTTGGGAAAAGATGTTTCGAAAACACTTGCCAACAATTCTACCTTAAGAAAGGCTTCTGAATACGGAATGAAATTTGAATTTATTTCTAGAGAATACTATCGAGAGAAAACAAGGCCTCAGTTTATAGAAACACTTCAAGAAAAACATGGCGACTTTTATAGTATCCCAGAAGGAGGAACCAATGAGTTGGCAATAAAAGGCTGTGAAGAAATTTTAACAACAGAAGACAGTCAGTTTGATTATATTTGTTCGTGTGTCGGAACTGGTGGAACCATTTCTGGGATCATTAACAAAGCAAAAGACCATCAAAAAGTTTTAGGGTTTCCAGCGTTGAAAGGATATTTTTTAGAAAATGAAATTCTAAAACACGCTAAAAAACAAGAGAATTGGGAGCTGATAAAAGAGTATCATTTTGGAGGATATGGAAAATATACTGATGAGTTAATTCATTTTATCAATCGATTTAAAAGTGAAACTGATATTCCATTAGATCCAATTTATACAGGAAAAATGATGTTTGGAATTGTAGACATGATCAAAAAAAACCGATTTCTAAATGGAAGTAAAATACTGATCATTCATTCTGGTGGTCTACAAGGAATAGAAGGTTTTAACCAGCGATTAATAAGTAAGCAAAGCGGTTTAAAAATACTATAAATGAAGGTTAAATTATTTTTTGCGATTTTATGTATGCTATTTCTAGCAAGTTGTAGTTCTAGCAGAAAAACCTTTACTAAGAAAAAAAACAATGTAAAAATTCTAGAGAATCCTATTAATAAATTACCATCAGTAAGACAGCAACAACATGTTAAAAAGCTAGAAAAAGGAAATAAACCCTTAAATAAATACACTCTTCAATACATAAAAAAATATGCCCCATTGGCTGTTTTAGAAATGCATAAATATAATATTCCTGCTAGTGTTACTTTAGCTCAGGGAATTCTAGAGTCGGGTAATGGAAGAAGCCAATTAGCCTCTAAATCTAACAATCATTTTGGAATTAAATGTCATACTGGTTGGAAAGGCGCCAAAGTATATCACGATGATGATGAAAAAGGAGAATGTTTTAGAAAGTATAAATATGTAGAGACTTCTTATAAAGATCATTCAGAATTTCTAAGTGGAAGAAGGCGCTATGCGAGTTTATTTAAATTACGAAAATCAGATTATAAGGGTTGGGCAAAAGGCTTAAAAAAAGCGGGGTATGCAACGGATAAAAAATATCCAAAAAAACTCATTAAAATTATTGAAGAATACAAATTATATGAGTTTGATAAGTTTACCAAGAAAGATCTAAAAAGAGGGAAAATAGAAAAGCCAAAAAAACGCAATACTAAGCCAAAAAAATCCATTCCAGAATACTATCAAGTAAAAAAAGGAGATACCTTATATTCTATCGCTAGAAAATTTAAAACTACAGTTGCATTAATTAAAGAGGTAAATGGTTTAAAGAACAACTCACTTTCTATTGGTCAGCGATTATTGGTAAAATAAAAATCCGCGAAGACCATAGCAAGCCTCAGCGAATTTTATCAAACTACTTATCTACCACTTATAATTCTTTCTCATTGCTTGCTTTTTAATTGCTTGTATCATTACACTTTCTAATTCATTTTTCTTTGTAGATTCTTGTTGCTTTTTTGCAACATATATTTTGCGTTTTTTATTTAATTCATTAATTTGTTTTTTAATTTCAGATCGTTTCTTTTTTTGAGTTTTCACATGCTTTTTTAATTCAGCATCAGATAAAGCTTGCAGTTCTTTTGTAAGTTTTTTTCGATCTATTTTTGAATAATCAATTACCTCTTTTTCTGATTTATCTACCAAATCCCAAACAGAATTATTATACAACCTGTTGCTTTTGCTTACGGCTCTTTTAACACTTACATCTGTTGCGATTTTTTCTGCATTACCATCTTGAATTGCTTGCTTTTTAAACTTACTAAACCCATTACTTCCAAAATAAATATAGGTCTTGTTTAATTTTTTGTTTAAAATGATAATATCATAATCATAAGGCGTAACAATATGAATTACCTTTTTATTTTGATTGATTGTCATATAATCTCCTCCTCCCAAATTTGCACCATCTTGCCACATTCCAGAAATTCCTTGAGTATAATTTCCACAAAAGATGGTATTTATAATAACATCTTTTTCATTGGCGTTTGAAATGGCTTCTTTATAATGTAGTTTCCCTTGAGTAAAAGGCTCATTTCCAGCAATAAAAATTAAACGTAGGTCATTGTTGTTTTCTCCCCATTCTAATTCTTTCAAAGAGTTACTAATTACTTGGCCACAATATTCTTTTCCACCATTAGTGGTTAATGAAAATAATTTTTCTGATATTTCATCTAAATCACTATTAAATGCTAGTACCTGTCTTACAAAGCCATCAGATGACTCTAAGTGATCATTACCATATTCATACAAAGCAATTTCTAAATTTGGCTTTTGAATTCCATATTTAGCATATGATAATTCATTGATGATTTCCCAAAGCTGTGCTTTGGCCTGATTAATTAAACCATCCATGCTATTACTTGTATCTAAAAGTAATGCAACTTTAATAGTTTGTTGTTTTTTTTTGTCTTCTTCTGGATTAGTTGCCATGGATACAAAAGAAGATCCAAAGACTAGTAATGTGATCAATTTTAATAAGTATGTTTTCATAATTTTATGTTTTAAAGAATAAAATGATAAAACTAGTTCAGTTTCCCCCAAGTTTTTACTAATTACTTATCTTGCAATAGTGATGCCGTTTTTTAGGAAATAGAAAAAGTAAAGATGAGTAGAACAATTAAAATTTATTAAATAAATTTTAATTGTATCAATTTTGACCTAAATCAAAAAGATTCGTACTGTTTCTTTTAAAAAAAATAGATGTTCATACTTATTAAAAAAAACTACAATAAATGAAGATTATCAAACCTGTTAATGGAAAACATCCACAGATATCAAAAGATTGTTTTATCGCAGAAAATGCAACAATTGTTGGAGAAGTTTTTATAGGAAAACAATGTAGTGTGTGGTTTAATGCAGTTATAAGGGGTGATGTTCATTATATAAAAATTGGAAACAAAGTAAATATACAAGATGGCGCAGTAATTCATGCTACATTTCAAAAATCACCAACTACAATTGGGAACAACGTTTCTATAGGTCATAATGCAATTGTTCATGGATGTACCATTCATGATAATGTATTAATAGGTATGGGGAGTATTATTATGGATGACTGCGTGATAGAAAGTAATTCAATTATTGCAGCCGGCGCTGTAGTAACAAAAAACACTCACGTAGAGAGTGGAACTATTTATGCAGGAGTTCCAGCTAAAAAAATTAAAAACATTTCTAACGAAATGATTTCTGGAGAAATTGATAGGATTGCCAACAATTATGTAGAATATTCTAGCTGGTTTAAAAAGTAAATAAGCTACATATTATAGTAGAACTCCTAAGTAAAATATTTATTATATATTTTTTTGAGCTATAAAATTTGAAAAGGTTTAAATTTGAAATTTAATTTAATAAGTGATTAATAACTTACGTATGAAAAATATACTGTTTTTATTGCTATTTGTCTCTAATCTAGCTATGGGTCAAAAAGCGCCAGAAGTAGACTTGTCTAATCCTAGAGCAACTGTTTATACTCATATTTATTTTTTGCAAACTTCTTCCTACCAACCTAAGAAAGCTGCAAAAACTATTAAAGGCTTAGATGAAAAACAGGCCATAGAAGCAGTTATTAAAATTAAAAGAATTCTTGACGGGAAAGGCTTAAAAATAGATTTTAATAGGATTTCTAATGATTCTATGTACACAGATAGTATTTCTTTTTTAAAACAACATAAATTTGTCTTATTTCCAGAACGCATGCCGTTGATTTCTCTTGAAAAAAGTGGCAAATCCTGGTATTACTCCTCTGAAACAATCGAAAATCTAGATGTCCTACATGCAGAAATTTTTCCTTGGTATATTGAGAAGATTCAAAATATTGTTCCGGGAGCTGGACACAAAAAAATACTATCTATTGAAGTTTGGCAATACATAGCACTTATATTGTTAGTAGTAATAGCATTTGTGTTATTTTTAATTGTCAAACAATTGGCGTTTTTATTTTTAAGAAGAATTCTTTATAAATACACGAAGAGTAGTATTGAGGTTAATGATACCATAAAAAAATTAGCACATCCCCTTAGTCTATTAGTTGCTATAGCCCTGCTTGATAAAGTTTTACCTTCGTTACAATTTGGATTAGAAATTAATACATGGATATTTTTAGGAATTAATATTGCATCTACAGTTTTTTGGATATATGTGTTTTTAAAGTTAGCACAAGTTTTAATTAGTTTATATCATGAATATACTCAGAAAACAGAAGGTAAATTAGACGATCAGTTAACACCAATTCTTAAGAATTTTGCGACTGTTCTTATTTTTATTATTGGAACATTTAAATTATTATTACTTTTTGGAGTAGATGCTGCAACTATATTAGCTGGTGCATCAATAGGTGGTTTGGCACTTGCATTTGCATCACAAGATACCGTTAAAAACCTTATAGGAACGGTAATGATTTTTATAGACAAACCATTTCATATAGGCGATTGGATTTCTGCGGGTGAAGTAGTAGGAACAGTTGAAGAAGTTGGGTTTAGATCTACTAGAATTAGAGCAGCAGACACGTCTATTTTTCAAATCCCTAATAGTAGCTTGTCCGAACTAGTGATTAATAATAGTGGTTTACGACTTTATAGACGCTATAATACTCAACTAGGACTTCGTTATGATACACCACCAGAATTAATTGAAGCTTTTGTGAAAGGTGTTCGAGAAATTATCATAGCTCATCCAGACACTAAATCAGATTCTTTTAATGTAGAATTTACAGGTTTTGGTGATTCTGCTTTATTAATAATGATGAATATGTATCTAAAAGATTTGGCTTGGTCTAGCGAGCAAAAATCTAGACACCAAATTCATATTACTATTGTTAAATTGGCAAAGGAACTTGGAGTAGATTTCGCTTTTCCATCAACAACAGTTATGATTGAGCAGTTTCCAGAAAAAAAATCACTAGAACCTCATTATAACCATGATCAAAAAAGAATTGATACTGTTATTAATAAGATTGTTTCAGATTTTAAAACGATTGTTAAAGAAGAAAAGTAAATTTAATAGCTACTCTTTTTTTGCTGGCATTGGTCCTCGCAAATGAATGACTAATCCGTTCAAGAAATTACGTAAAATTTGATCTCCACATTCCATATATTTTGGATGATCTTCTTTTCTGAATAGGGCTCCTAGTTCACTTTTAGAAACTTTAAAGTCTACTAATTTACAGATGTTTACAATATCATCATCTCTAAGCTTGTGAGCTACGCGTAATTTTTTAAAAATATCATTGTTTGTTAATCCCATGCTATAAAGATAATAGTTTTAATTGACTACATTAAAAATGGCCCATGCATATAGAGCAAAACGAAGAAAGCGAAACAGTCCAAAAAGAATAACTCCTTTTAAAGGGTATTTGATCATTCCTGCAGCTACACATGTAATTGAAAAGGGAACAGGCAATAGGGCGCCAATAAGAATTAAAAAACCTCCCCACTTTCCTGTATTTTTTAGATGCTTAGCCATTTTTACTTCTAAATAATTTTTTACAGCGTTAATTTTTAAAATAGTTTTACCAATAAAATAAGATAAAATTCCTCCCGTATATGAAAGCGTTGCTAAAATTGATAAATTTAGAATAGGTGATGCTGTTTTTTTAGACCATGCAATAAAAATTTCTGGAGGGATTAAGCCAAGTAAAGTTTCAGAAATAAAAAAAGTAATAATAATGCCAGTTCTTGAAAATGTTTGAGTGAGAAACACCAATCCATCATCTATAGTAAACACATATTCGTTAATTAAATACAGTCCTACAATAATGAGTATTACTGGGATTGCTGCTTTTTTTAAACTATTACCTATAAAGGAATAGAAGCCAGTATAGCTGTAATATTGGTGTAATAACTTTGTTCTAGATTTCTTTTTTCTCATAACCCAAGGGGGTACAAAAATAAGAAGTAAAAATCTCTTTATGAATAGAAAAGTAAATAATTAACTTTTCTTTATATTTTAGCTATCAAATAAAACTATATGAACATTTCGAAAGCAGTTGAAGCAGTTTTTAATAAATACCTTCCATCACCTTTTACAATTGCTGTTCTATTAACAATTGTTACTATTTTTTTAGCATTATTTTTCACCAAGCCAGATACAATAGGTTTTGTAGGCTATACAGTAGATATATTACAATATTGGGAAAAAGGGATCTGGTCTAGTTCTTTATTAGAATTTGCGTATCAAATGATGTTAATTTTAGTATTAGGTCATGTATTGGTCTTAAGCAAGCCAATTAGTAACTTAATAATGAAAATTACGAGGTATTGTAACAATACGGCAACAAGTGCTGCTATTGTTGCCTGTTTAACCATGTTAGTAGCTTTTTTTAATTGGGGTTTAGGACTCATTTTTGGAGCCTTATTAGCTCGTAAAGTTGCTGAGCATGCCTATAAAAATAACATAAAGTTAAATTACCCAATTATTGGTGCCTCAGGATATATGGGAATGATGGTATGGCATGGAGGAATTTCAGGATCTGCTCCAATAAAAATAAATGAAGTTGGTCACCTTTCTAGTATTATGAAGAACACATCATCTTTAGAATTAGTATCTCAAATTCCTTCATCAATAAATTTTAATCAGACAATTTTTAATAGTTCTAATCTCATGATTTTTTCTTTAATAATTGTTGTAATTACAGGCTTATTTTATCTGCTAGGAAAGAGATCAGAGCCAACAGAAATAAACTTACCTGAGTATAAAATGCATCATGAAGAAGAAATAATAATAAGTAAGGCTGATAAATTAGACAATTCAAAAATTTTGGCTAGAGCATTTGGGGCGCTTATTATTGTAGCTTTTTTTTGCCAATATATAGATGATATTAAAGTATTAAAAATTACTCCAAACCTTATTAATTTTTTGATGTTAGGTTTGGGAATTATTTTACATGGTAGTTTTAAAAAGTTTACCAATGCAATTGGGGAATCAATTTCCGATATTTCTGGAATTCTTATTCAGTTTCCTTTGTATTTTGGAATTATGGGTATTATGAGTTCTAGTGGAATGGTTACTCAAGTTTCAAACTTTTTTGTATCTATTTCTACAGCAACAACGTTACCATTAGTTACTTTTTTTAGTGCTGGTTTGGTAAATATTTTTGTGCCAAGTGGGGGTGGTCAATGGGTTATACAAGGTCCTATAATTATAGAATCTGCATTAAAACTAGGGGTGCCTTTAGAAAAGGCAATTATGGCGTTGGCCTATGGAGATCAAATTACCAATATGCTCCAGCCATTTTGGGCATTACCACTTTTAGGCATTACTAAATTAAAAGCTAAAGAAATTTTGCCCTATTCATTAATTGCAATGTTTGTTGGAAGTCTTATTTATATACTTGGCATTCTATTATTCTAACTCTATGATTGTATGATTTGGCTTTCCGAAAAAATAGAATTTCCAGACTATAAAACTGCTAATAAAGATGGTGTTATTGCTCTAGGTGGAGATTTATCTCCAGAAAGATTAATACATGCATATCAACAGGGGATTTTTCCTTGGTATTCTAAAAATGAACCAATTGTGTGGTATTGCCCTCCAGAAAGAATGGTTTTATTTCCAAAAGAATTAAAGATTTCTAAATCAACGCAACAAGTTCTTAGAAAAAATGAGTTCATCATTACTGAAAACGAAGCTTTTGAGGAAGTAATTTTTAATTGTAAAAATACAGTACGTAAAGATGGCTTTGGAACTTGGATTACAGATGAAATGGAGCAAGCATATATAGAACTTTTTAAAAAAGGCCATGCAAAGTCAATAGAGATATGGCTTCCAAATACAGAGAACAGAAGTGTAAATTGTGACAAAAAAGTTTTAGTAGGGGGTCTTTATGGAATAGAGATTGGGACTGTTTTTTGTGGGGAAAGTATGTTTACTAAAGTTTCCAATGCTTCAAAACTAGCTTTTATTTATTTAGTACAATCTAATCTATATAAATTAATTGATTGCCAGATGTATAATGATTATCTAGCAAGCTTAGGAGCTAGAGAAATCTCAAGAAATGATTTTTTAAATATACTGATCTAGAAGTACTTCAGATAAATTAAAAATTTTATTAATAGAGTAATCAATAGAGTTTTTTTCTTTGAAACTTTTCATCATTTCAATATGTTTTCTGTTAATACTAAAAAACTGAACACGTACGTTAAAAATTTTAGTCACTTTAACTGCACAATTTTCATTGAAAGAATAAACTTCTAGATTACAATTGTATTTATTAATGACCGCATCTAACAATGCTTTTTGAAGAACTTTAGAGCTATTTCTACATTCAGATTCAAAATGAACTAACTGATCTTCTATAAAGTATAATTTGAAAACAAATTTAAAACCTGCTACCTTTCTCTTTGTTATTGAAATTCTTACAGAATTTTGAATTTTTGTAAATAGAGGTTTTCCTAACTTATTTTGCATTGTTTTTGAAGAAGTTCCAAATTCAAATTCATTAAAGAAGGATACCTTGTTGCTTGCCTGTTTAAAAGAGTCAACATTTTTACAATAATCATCAAAAGGAATTGAACAGCAACTAGGCAAATAGCTGCTACAATCTGGGTCCTTTTTAAAGAAGGATTTTTTTATTTTTCTTGTAATTTTAGGGATCACATTCCAAAACTAATGAACTTATTGTCTTTATTTTTTATGTTTCGATGAAGGAAATTTTAGAGACGTTCAATGGTGTAAATCATAAGATAAAAAAATAAGCAGCCGAAACAACTCTTAACATAGGTTTATAAAAAGAGTTAAATTGTTTTTTTTTTGATAGTTTTTTATTTTATTCGAACTCATGTATTTTTAGCAATAATGATGATTAAAACACTTTAATTCATTTTTTATTTTAAACATGAAAAATTAGTTAGGTATATTTGACAATCAAAAATTTTAGAAAATAATGAGTATTCAAAACGCACAACAACAAGTAGATGATTGGATTCAGAACCATGGTGTTCGTTATTTTAACGAGCTAACCAATATGGCACAACTTACAGAAGAAGTAGGAGAAGTAGCCAGAATTATAGCAAGAAGATATGGTGAGCAGTCTGAAAAAGATTCAGACAAAGGAAAAGATTTGGGCGAAGAATTGGCAGATGTATTATTTGTTGTCTTATGTTTAGCAAACCAGACTGGTATAAACCTTCAAGAATCTTTTGAAAATAAATTAGATATCAAAACAAAACGCGATCATGATCGTCATCAAAACAATAAAAAATTACAGTAGATGGCATTATCTAAAAATATTAAAAAAGCTGCCTTTTGGTCTAATGTGATGAAAGTTGGAGCTGTATTTGTTTTTTTAATTACAATTATATCTTTATGTTTTAATAGTTTCTCAGATCTTATCTCGGGCAATTGGGAAGCAGTTTCCGATAAAAACTTTAGCAACGAGCAATGGAAACGTTTCTTTTCAAGTAAGGTAATTGCAGGCTTTATTTATGGAATTTATGTCTCTAATAAGAATATGAAATAATATGATTAAAATTAAGTCATTTTAAGGGCTAAAGTCATCTAACTAAAATAAAAAAGCGACCAATATTGGTCGCTTTTTTATTTGATTAGTGAGCTTAGTCTAGCTGAATTAAATCAATTTGACTGTCTTTTACTTTTTTATTTAAGACTGTTACTTTGTTATTAAATAAGTCATAGAGTTTTGATAATTCTTTATCAATCTCTTTATTAATCTCATTTTTAAAATCAATAGCTTGTTGCGTTGGAGCATAACTACCAATTCTAGTTAATGAATTTAAATGCGCCAATTTGTTATTTAATCTAATTGGGAAATTTAAAGGGTCTTGCCCACTTTTACTTTTTGTTTGGTATAAGGTTTCTTCAATAATGGTCATTTCCTTTAATAAACTAGCTGCATAGTCTAATAATTCTGAATGCTTCTCTTTATTTTTAATTGATGTCTGTAAGGCTGTTACCTGAGCTCTTACTTTTTTTACATTCTTTAATGCTTTATGAATTTCAGTTACTTTTGTGTTAATGTCATTAATAAAGTCAAACTGAGCTGTTGCATCTGCTAAGGTAGTTTCAGAAATAGGATTTTTTAAAATCGTAAAGTTTTGAGATTTTGAAGTTTCTCCCATAGTTAAGGTTACTTTATAATTTCCAGGCAATGCCATGGGTCCATTTAAAGAAGCCCACCATAAAATCATTCCTTTTACTTTTTCTGCACCAGGGTACATCATGTCCCAATAGAAAATATTATTGCCATTTTCTAGGGTTAACTTCGCCTCTTTTTTTTCTTTATTTGGGTTGGTACTAAAGGTCTTAATTAAGGCATCGTTACTGTCATAAATTTGAAGAGATACGGGTTCTTTAGCATCTTTTTCTTTGATGAAATAATTGATGGCAACTCCACCAGGATGGTTTGTGCCTTCAGTTTTAGATGTTCTTCCATTTCCGCCCCCCATTCTGTAACTATCTTGAGGTTTAAATAAAATAACATCTTCTTGCACAAGGCTAGTTGTTAATTGATGCATTGGTGTTAAATCATCAATCATCCAAAAAGATCTTCCTTGAGTTGCAGCAATTAGATTGTCATTTTTAATGGCTAGATCTGTAATAGGCACAATAGGTAAGTTTAATTGAAACTTATTCCAATTGCTACCATCATCAAAAGAAATATACATTCCTCTTTCAGTTCCAGCATACAATAATCCCTTACGTTTTGGATCTGCCCTCAGGGCGCGTGTAAAATCCTCAGCACCAATTCCATTAGTAATTTGCCTCCAAGTTTTTCCGTAATTTTCTGTTTTATAGATATAAGGCAAGTAATCACCAGATTTGTATTTTGTTCCTACCACGTAAGCTCCCCCTTTTGTAAATGGATCTATTTCAATACAATTAATCATCATCCATTCAGGCATTTTTTTAGGAGTTACATTTGTCCAGTTTTTACCGCCGTCTTTGGTTACATGAACCAAGCCATCATCTGATCCAGTCCATATTAAACCATCTTCTTGCTTAGATTCATTCACAGCAAAAATTGTGGCATAGTATTCTACACCTGTGTTGTCTTTTGTGATAGGGCCACCAGAAGATTTAAGCGTAGTTGGGTCATTTCTTGTTAAGTCTGGACTAATAATTTCCCAAGATTGTCCTTCATTTGTTGTCATATGCAGATGATTTGATGCTGCATACAGTTTGTTCTTGTGATTTGGAGAAAACATGATTGGAAAATTCCACTGAAAACGATATTTAAAATCTTCAGCTCCATGACCCATTGGGTCATCTGGCCAAACATTAATGGCTCTTGTTTCACCTGTTTTATGATTTTGTCTGGTAAGCAATCCGCCATAACTTCCTCCATAAACAATATCGTTATTTGTGGGGTCTATCGCTAAATGAGCACTTTCCCCTCCAGCGGTAGATTCCCAGTCAGATTCACCAATAAATCGACCTTGTGTTCTATGAGAAATTCTAACAGTAGAATTGTCTTGCTGTGCCCCATAAATACGATATGGAAAATGATTATCTGTAGTAACTCTGTAGAATTGAGAGGTTGGTTGGTTCATATATGTAGACCAGTTTATACCTGCATCAAAAGAAACTTGAGCACCACCATCATCACCAATAATCATTCGCTGATTGTCTTCTGGAGCAATCCATAAATCATGATGGTCTCCGTGTGGTGCATTAAACGTCTTATAGGTTTTTCCACCATCTGTAGATTTATGATATCTAACATTTAGAACATATAAAATATTTTCATCTTGGGTATCTGCATACAAACGGGTGTAGTACCATGCTCGTTGGCGTAATTTTCGTTCGCTATTAATTAGCTTCCAGGTTTTTCCAGCATCTACAGATTTGTAAACCCCTCCCTTTTCATTTTCAATTAATGCCCAAACAATATCAGAATTTACAGGAGATACTGTTACACCACTAATTCCCCAAAGACCGCTTGGCAATCCTTTATGTGTAGAAATATTAGTCCAAGTTTCACCCTCGTCAGTGCTTTTCCATAAAGCAGAACCGTCTCCTCCACTAGATAAGCTATATGGAGTTCTTCTAATATTCCAAGTAGTTGCATATAAAACTCTTGAATTATTTGGATCTATAATTAAATCAACAACACCGGCATCTTTATTTGCAAATAATTTTTTACTCCAAGTTTTTCCACCATTTGTAGATTTGTAGACACCTCTGTCTTCAGATGACTTATACAGATCACCCATCACCCCAGCAAATACAATGTTTGGATTTTTAGGATGAATACGAACTCTTGGAATGTGTCTGGCATTTTTTAAACCCATAGGTTCCCATGTTTTTCCAGCATTTACAGATTTCCAGATTCCATCTCCTGAAGAAACATTTCCACGAACTGTTTTCTCACCATTCCCAACATAAATAACATTATTATCCCATTCACTTACAGCAACAGAACCCACAGATCCACCAAAGAAACCGTCTGAAATATTCTCCCAAGTGTTCCCTGCATCTGTTGTTCTCCAAACACCTCCACCTGTAGAACCAAAATAGAATAAATTTGCTTTTCCAGCAACCCCCGTAACAGCGGCACTTCTTCCACCTCTAAATGGTCCAATATTTCTCCATTCGGTAGCATTATAATAATCTTCAGAATATTTGGTAGAATTCTTTTGAGCGTTAACTTTGTAGCTTTCAGAAATAAGAAGACATAGGAAGACAAAAAATAGTTTTTTCATGTTAGTTAGTTTTTGGAGCCTAAATTTAAGAATTTAAAACGAGACTAAGTCAATTATGAAAATTTGTATAAAAGGTGTTGATAGTGAGCATATTGTGAAAGATATTTTCATTTCTGGATCTAAAAGTGAATCAAATAGAATGCTAGTCTTGCAGAAACTATTTAAAGAAATTACCATACAAAATTTATCAGATTCTGATGATACACATCATTTACAACACGCGCTTTCTACTCAAGATACTGAAATAAACATAGGGCATGCCGGAACTGCCATGCGTTTTTTAACTGCTTTTTTTGCAACACAATATAAAAAGACGACTGTTTTATCTGGTTCTGAAAGAATGCATAACAGGCCTATTAAAGTTTTAGTAGAGGCATTAAGAGATTTAGGAGCTGAGATTTCTTATCTTGAAAAAGAAGGATTTCCACCATTAAAAATTACAGGAAAACAACTCACCAAAAATAAGGTGCAAATTAATGGCAATATTAGCAGTCAATATATATCTGCTTTGTTGCTTATGGCGGCTAGTTTACCAAATGGATTACGAGTTGAACTAATAGGTGAAATTACTTCTATTCCTTATATTAACATGTCCTTGTCTTTATTAGAACAGATAGGGGTTTCGGCTACTTTTGAAGGTCAGATAATTGAAGTACAGTCTTTAAAGGGTATTAAAAAACAGTCTTTAGTAGTTGAATCTGACTGGAGTTCCGCTTCGTATTTTTATTCGATAGTGGCTTTAAGCACTGTTGGTTCAGCAATACGATTATCTTCCTACAAGAAAGAAAGCTTGCAAGGAGATGCTGTATTGGCTAATATATACAAACATTTTGGTGTAGAAACTACTTATGAATCCACTAGTGTGGTTCTCAGAAAAACAATAGAATCTAACAAAGAGCTTCTAAAAATAGATTTAAATAAAGCTCCAGATATTGCACAAACTATTGCGGTGACCTGCTTTGGATTGGGAGTTTCTTGTGAATTACTAGGCCTTCATACCTTAAAAATTAAAGAAACAGATCGACTAGAGGCATTGCAGATAGAGCTTACTAAATTAGGGGCCAATATATCCGTAACCAATACTAGCTTACACTTGAAAACTAGCTCAATAATACATGCTAATGTTTCTATAGAAACATATAATGATCATAGAATGGCAATGGCTTTTGCTCCTTTAGCAATGAGAGTTTCTCTAGAAATTTTAGATGCAGGAGTGGTTACAAAATCGTATCGAAATTTTTGGAAAGATTTGCAGCAAATTGGTTTTCAAATAAATAAAGTGTAAATTAAACATTCAAACACTTGACAACCCCTATCTTCAAATCGTATATTTGCCGCCATTACCCCAAAACCACATATGAAATGAGTCTTGTTGTGAGCGTAAAACCTTTCAATATTTTATAGATACATTAGCATATGACATTTTAAAAAAATATAAAGGACATATGAAATTATCCCATTTTAATTTTGAATTGCCAGAAGAATTATTGGCAGAATATCCAGCAGAACACAGAGATGAGTCTCGTTTAATGGTTTTAAATCGCAAAGAACAGACCATAGAGCACAAAATGTTTAAAGACGTTATTAATTACTTTGATGAAGGTGATGTATTAATGTTAAACAATACGAAAGTTTTTCCTGCTAGAATGTATGGGAATAAAGAAAAAACAGGTGCTAGAATTGAAGTGTTTTTATTGAGAGAATTAAATGCTGAAAATAGATTATGGGATGTTTTAGTAGATCCAGCAAGGAAAATTAGAATTGGGAACAAATTATTCTTCGGTGAAGATGATAGTTTAGTTGCAGAGGTAATAGATAATACCACCTCTAGAGGTCGTACCCTTCGTTTTTTATATGATGGAGATTATGAAGAGTTTAGAGAAAAATTATTAGAATTAGGAGAAACGCCTTTGCCAAAATATATAAAAAGAGGTGTAGAAGCCTCTGATAAAGAACGCTACCAAACAATTTTCGCAAAAAATGAAGGAGCTGTTGCTGCTCCAACTGCAGGATTGCATTTTTCTAAACATTTAATGAAGCGTTTAGAAATTAAAGGGGTAGACTTTGCTGAATTAACACTACATGTTGGTCTTGGAACTTTTAGCCCAGTTGAAGTTGAAGATTTATCAAAACACAAAACAGATTCTGAACAAATTAGTATTCCTCCAGCAACGGCTCAATTAATTAATGATGCAATTGTAGATAAGAGAAGAATTTGTGCTGTTGGAACAACGGTTATGCGTGCTGTAGAATCTTCTGTTTCCGCAAGTGCTAGATTAAATAGTTATACTGGTTGGACTAATAAATTTATTTTCCCACCCTATGATTTCAGTATTGCAAATTCTATGATTACAAATTTTCATTCACCAAAATCTACTCTAATGATGATGGCTGCTGCTTTTGCAGGATATGATTTTTTAATGGAAGCTTATAAAGTAGCTGTTAAAGAAGAGTACAAGTTTCATACCTATGGTGATGCAATGTTGATTATTTAATCTAGATCAAAAAATATTAAATCAAAAGCCTCATAGTCATGCTATGAGGTTTTTGTATTTTTGCGCAGCATATGCCAAGTTTTTAGAAATTGCATATTAGACTAAGAAAGAATAGAAACTACAGATGAAACCAAAGAAAAAAGACATCCGATCCTTAACAAAAGAGCAATTAAGAGAATTCTTTGAAAAGAACGGAGATAAAGCTTTTCGAGGAAATCAAGTATATGAATGGTTGTGGACTAAATCTCTGCACACTTTTGAAGCCATGACCAATATTTCTAAAGAAACTAGAGAGATGTTGCAAGAAAACTTTGTGATTAATCATATAGAAGTAGATTCTATGCAACGAAGTAAAGATGGAACCATTAAGAATGGAATCCGTTTGCACGATGGATTAATTGTAGAATCTGTTCTAATACCTACAGAAAAAAGAACTACGGCTTGTGTATCTAGCCAGGTTGGTTGTAGTTTAGATTGTCGTTTTTGTGCCACTTCTAGACTAAAAAGAATGCGAAACTTACATCCAGATGAGATTTATGACCAAGTAGTAGCCATAAACAAGCAAAGCAAACTTTATCACAATCATAAACTATCTAACATTGTTTTTATGGGTATGGGAGAGCCTTTAATGAACTACAACAATGTACTCAAATCTATTGATAAAATAACATCTCCTGAAGGCCTAGGAATGTCTTCAAAAAGAATTACAGTATCTACTTCTGGTGTGCCAAAGATCATTAAGAAAATGGCAGATGATGAAGTGAAATTTAACTTAGCAGTCTCTCTTCACTCTGCAATAGATGAAGTAAGAACCTCTATCATGCCATTTAATGAAATATTTCCATTGAAAGATTTAGGAGAGTCATTGGTGTATTGGTATGAAAAAACACAACGAGTTGTTACCTACGAATATATTGTTTGGGACGGAATAAATGACAAAAAAGAAGATATAAAAGCCTTGATTAATTTCTGTAAGTTAATTCCTTGTAAGGTTAACTTAATTGAATACAACCCTATAGATGAAGGAGAATTTCAGCAGGCCAGCTCTAGAGCCATAGATAATTATATCTCCAATTTAGAAATGCATGATATTGTTGTAAATGTGAGACGATCTAGAGGGAAAGATATTGATGCTGCTTGTGGTCAGTTGGCCAACAAATCATAGCATTATTTTCATGTTATATTTTGTAAATTTGTAATTCTTTATGAAGATTGTTGAGGAAATAAAAAAACCCATCCAACAGGAGATGGAGTTCTTTGAAGAAAAGTTCAAAGACTCTATGATTTCTAAGGTTCCCTTACTTAACAGAATTACCTATTATATTGTTCGAAGAAAAGGAAAGCAAATGCGTCCGATGTTTGTGTTTTTAGTAGCCAAAATGGTTTCTGATGGCGGTTTTGATGAACGAACCTATAGAGGTGCTTCCGTAGTAGAGCTAATTCACACAGCAACTCTTGTTCATGACGATATTGTAGATGATAGCAATAGAAGAAGAGGTTTCTTTTCTATTAATGCCCTTTGGAAAAATAAGATTGCAGTTTTGGTGGGTGATTACTTGCTCTCTAAAGGTTTGTTGCTGTCTATAGATAATGAAGATTTTGATTTGTTAAAACTAATTTCCATTGCCGTTAGAGAAATGAGCGAAGGAGAATTACTACAAATAGAAAAAGCCAGAAAACTAGATATTACTGAAGATGTTTACTATGAAATTATCCGCCAGAAAACAGCTACTTTAATTGCAGCTTGCTGTGGTATTGGAGCAGCATCTGTTGGAGCCAATCAAGATACAATTCAGAAAATGAGAAAATTTGGACAATATATTGGAATGGCATTTCAAATAAAGGATGATTTGTTTGATTACTCTGAAGAAAAAATTGGAAAACCTACAGGAATAGATATCAAAGAGCAAAAGATGACCTTACCTCTAATTTATACGCTAAACAATTGCTCAAAAAAAGAAAAGGCCTGGTTGATAAACTCCATTAAAAAACATAACAAAGACAAAAAACGTGTTAGAGAAGTAATTACTTTCGTAAAACAAAGTGGAGGTATAGAATACACCATCAAAAAAATGACCGATTATAAAACCAAAGCATTGGCAATTTTAGATAATTACCAAGATTCTGATTATAAATCTTCTTTAATTAAAATGATTGACTATGTTGTGGAGCGTAAGATTTGATTAATCAAGTAATAATTTTTCATTTTTAGGATACCTAGCAGTATACTTTAACTGAAATTCTTCTATATCATTTGAATTAATAATTTTTAGCCACTTTATCTCACCTGTTTTTTTATCTAATTCACCATTGAATGATTTATCTAGCGTAATTGTTATTTCTTCCCTGGTAGAAATTGGAATTTGATCTAGGATAATTATTTTAATGGATTGTTTTTTATTGTTTTTTATTGCAATATCCCAAAGACTTGTTTCTTCTTTCTTATTTCCGATAAATTGTTTTGTAGTAAAATCTTTAGATTTTGTTCTTTTTACTGTTATATTCTTGTCAACACCCAAAGAAATATCTAAATTATTCTTAGTAAATCTAGTATCTATCAAAGAAGTACCTATAAATGTATCTTCAAAATATATTGATGCTTCTCCTTCTAAAAGATTGTATTGCTCCCAATTTTTCAGAGAGGCAACTAAAAAAGCTCTCTCTTCTATTCTTGGTACTGTATAATATATATATGTAGCATCAGTTTGATAAGTCTTCATAGAAACAACATAATCTTTATTGCTAGATTTAATAGTGTATGGTTCTATAATTTTAAAACTCACAGAGGTTTGATTAACAATTTCTTCTGTTGGTATAGAGTAGTTTGAATCTTTTTTGCCAGTTTTTATATACGATGCTGAATACCCTAGTACTTTTTTTTCTCTTTTAATACCTCTTGCAGTGACAACAATTTCATCTAATGATACATTGTTTTCTTGCATTGTAACATTTATTGTTGAGTTGTTTGTTAATCTCTCCTCTGTTTTATAACCTAGGTAAGAGAAAACCAAAGTTGATTTACTATTAGGTATTTTGATAGAATATTTTCCGTCAAAATTTGTTTCAGTTCCAATAGTGGTTCCTTTCACAATAACGCTTACTCCGGGAAGATTTCCTTTATTATCACTCACATAACCAGAAATTTCATCAATATTATTTTTATAATTAGGAGGTCTTGTACCGTATCCTATGAAATAGGGAGTTATTTTACCTGCTTTTGTCGATTGATTTGGGTTTGCTGAAGAAAATTGTAGTTTCACATTATTCCAATCTACCTTTGAGTTTTGTTTCACATTAGCCTTGTATACGATAGTTAATGGAGAATTGATGTCAGTAACTCTAACATCATAAGTAGGATACCAACTTACATTGGATACATTATAAATTAGTTGAAAATCTGTATTTTTAGCTAAATCAGATGTAACTTTAACAATTATTTCACCTGTGAAATAACTATTTTTTATTGTTAGACCTTCTAGTTGCTTTGTGACTAATTTTTTTTCTCTTTGTAATCTTTTGAGCGTATTATTACTATTTAATTCTTTAATATTTAAGAGGTTCATTTGATCACCATAAAATTGAGCAGTTTCCTTTAAGGCAATTACTGTTAGGGTCTGACTTCCTCTAATACTTCTATTTTCTTTGAAAAATCTAATTTTTTCTTGGGTTGTTAAAAGATTTACATTCTCTTTTTCTATTTCTTTATCAAGAAAATTGAGTTTTTTTTCTAGAGAAATTAATTCAATACTTTTTTTATTTTTAGACAGGTAGTTTTTTTTAAAATTCACAGCTTGAATTTCAATATTTTTTGCTTTAATTTGAATACTTTTTTTATCAATGAAAGGAGAAAGACCAATAAATTTTAAAAGTTGAATTCCTGGATCTAATTTCACTTCTTTTACTGTCTCTTATACACATCTGACGCTGCCGACGAATAGAGAGGTGTAG
>OJFR01000005.1_pt1 | contig 228209 bp, 196 predicted proteins | sample 1594121 | NCBI WGS metagenome assembly OJFR01 (sample SAMN05416812, study PRJEB24817) | seawater metagenome | isolation source: Sea water | place: Canada:Atlantic | collected 2013-07 | reverse complement strand
GTACGCGAGCTGGGTTTAGAACGTCGTGAGACAGTTCGGTCCCTATCTGCCGTGGACGTTGGAGATTTGAGGAAAGCTGCTCCTAGTACGAGAGGACCGGAGTGGACGAACCGCTGGTGTTCGGGTTGTGTCGCCAGACGCATTGCCCGGTAGCTATGTTCGGATAGGATAACCGCTGAAAGCATCTAAGCGGGAAGCCCCTTCCAAGATGAGATCTCCCTGGACCCTCGAGGTCCCTGAAGAGCCGTTCAAGACCAGGACGTTGATAGGTCGGGTGTGTAAGCGCTGCGAGGCGTTGAGCTAACCGATACTAATTGCTCGTGCGGCTTGACTATATAACACCCAAGACAATTGCGGATAACGCAGAGCCTAACCGCTCAAACGAAATCAACATCACTCAGTTCCTTCTCGTCCCCCAGTGATCAACCGTTTTGCCTGACGACCATAGCGGTCTGGAACCACCTGATCCCATCCCGAACTCAGAAGTGAAACAGACCAGCGCCGATGGTAGTGTGGCGTTGCCCATGTGAGAGTAGGTCATCGTCAGGCTCCTAATACCGAAAACCCCAGCATCCTCGATGCTGGGGTTTTTTATTGCCTTCAGAAAAGACCTGGATCAGGGCAGCCAGATCTCAAACACACCACCACCGAGGCTTCCACCGTTGTGGAGTTTTATCGACCCACTTCGCTTTCCCTCACTGTGCAGTCTGGCAACGGATGAGGCGAAGAACAGCCCGAGGCTGGTACTGCCACTCTTGAAATCAAGGGATTTGAAGTTGAGTGTTCCCGTGTGCTGCATGCTGTCAGGATAGCCCTTGCCATCGTCTTCAACACCGATCACCAGATAACCGTCTCTCTCACCAGCGGTAAGCCGGATTCTGCTGCGGGTATAGCGGATGGCATTGTTGATGGTGTTATTGAGTACACCGGTCAACAGATCCTCATCGAAAAAGCCGTTTATGTCCTCAGCGTCCACGGAAACCTCAATGCCGAGCCCTTGCAGAAGAGGGTTGTGTCTGGCCAGGTGTTCCGAGAGGAAATCCGGCACAAAGTGCTCCTCAATGTGTGCCGAGAGGTTGTTCTCGCCAAGCCGGTAGATACCAAGGAGTTGCACCAGATCGTTGTGCATCCGTTCGGCTTCGTACTGCAAGGTATTGAAGCGGGAAGATTCCCCGAGGCTTTCCTCGTGCTCGCTGCGAAGCTCGTCGAGGGAATTAAGGAGCATGCCAAGCGAGTTCTTCATATCGTGAACGGCTGAGGCAAGCACCATGGAAAAATCGATATTCTGGTCTTTCATACCATCAGCCCCTTCAGTTTTCGTTGTAAGGCGATATAGCGCCGATGTTGGCGGTGTTGCTCCGGCAGTCCTGCCAGGCGATCCAGGCAAGTCTGGCAGCGTTTGAGGAGCTCAGCGTCACCGGGACTGTTGTCATTCTCTTTCATCAGCACCTGAACCAGGTTAAGGTTCAGGGCGGCGTGGTCCGGGACGATTTCCAGAGCCTTTGAAAAGATCTCCGCGGCTTCTTGCAGGTTCCCGGCTTCGAACGCTTTTATGCCATCCCGGTTGAGGGTTCGGGCTTTGATTTTCTGCCGGAACCCTACGGGCTCATCAAGGAGGCTTTCAATCTTCTGAAGTATGTCAGGCTCGTTGCTGAACCGCTCTGACATCTCTCGTAACAGCGCTTTGGCGTCGCTTTCATGTCCGAGTCGAAACAGGGTCTTGGCGTAATCAAGACCCGTTGCGGCATCCAGGGCTGCGGCATTGTCGATTTCCGGTCTGATCTTCTCGAGGATTTTGGTCGCCTCTTTATCCTGACCCTGTCCCGCATAAACCCGGCACTGGACGATCTGGCTCCGCAGATTGATACCTTCCTCAGCCTCGAATCGTTTTTCCATCTTCTTGAGAACGGTCAGTGCTTCCCTGGCTTTTTCTTTGCCTTCTTCTTCAAGATTGCCCTCGCTGAGGTCGGAAAGTGCCTGGCCCAAGGCGAGGTAATGCTCTGAATTGTCGTGAATCGAGTGGGTGCCAAGCTCTATTGTGCGCTGCCAGGCCTCGGATGATGTTTCGAGATCTTGGTTGGAGCCGGCCAGCTGTGCAAGATGCTTTTGCCGAAGTAGGGCATTGGGGGAATGCTCTATGGCTTTCTCCAGTACCTGCTGTGCCTGTGTCGGCCGGCCCTGCCGTTCGAACCCCTCTGCCAGAAGGTCATAGGCCTCCATGTAGTCCGGATGATTTGCAATAAGCTCTCGCAGGCCTTCAACAGCCTGGTCGAAGCTTCGATTGGCGAGCAGGACTTTGCAGCGTCCGAGCCTTGCCCAGGACAATTCCCGTTGTGCAAGAACGTCATCGAAGGTTTTGAGCGCGTGCGCCAGGTCCCCGAGCTGGAAATACAGGTCGCCCAGGGTTTTCATTAACCAGGTCTTGTAACGTGGCTGCCGGGGCAGCATTTGGAGACAGAGCGAAATGGCTTCCGGGTAGTTTTCCCGGTCGATTTCCCGATTGATGGGCATGAGTGTGTTGCGCTGGCTGATCAGGGCGCTAAGACGTTTCTCGAGTACAGCCCGGTTGATGGGCTTGGTCAGATAGGCATCGGGCTGGTACTCCCTCGCCCCCATGACCATTTCCTTGGAAGTCTCCGCTGTTACCATGAGGAACAGGGATGAGCGCTTCAGTAATTTTTTATACCGGAGGTCCTCGAGGATATGCTGGCCATTCTTGCCCTCTCCCAGGTTGAAGTCGCACAACACGACATCCACGTGATTGTAGGTACAGTGCTGGATGGCCTGACTGGCATTGGAGACCAGCTCGATAGAGTCAGCGCCACAACTGCGCAACATCTGGCGAATGGACAACCGGAAATTTTCGAAGTCATCGATCACGAGATAGTTGAGTTTGCCGAAAGGATTGGCGTCCGCTTTGGTGTCGGTCATGAGCGCTTCTGTTTCAGTAGCTTGTTAACCAGTGCCCTCAGTGCAGCCGGTTTCACCGGTTTGTAGAGAATCTGGTAGCCCCGGTTGATGGCATCCTCCCGAACTTCAGGCGCCATATAACCGGTGATGAGTATGCCCGGGATGTTGGCATTAAGAGCACCGCGAATGCTGTCCATGGCATCGAGGCCGTTCTTGTTATCATCTAGCTGATAATCGGCAAGTATAATATCAGGCCGATTCCCTTCCAGTTTTTCCATGGCGTCTTCCAGGCTTTCGGCGGCCGTTACGTCACATTTCCAGTTCCCAAGCAACGCGACCATGCCCTGCAGGATAGCCGGATCGTTATCGATGCACAGGAAATGCAGGCCTCCGAGGTTGGATACCCTGCGTGAGCCCGATGCGGGCTTGGCAGCGGTGGTCTCGTTCTGTTCCGGAGCCGCTGTTGGCACGGTGATACCGAAGACACTGCCTCGGCCCTGGACGGAATGGACGCTGACCGGGTGGTTCAGCATGCCGCTGATACGGTCAACGATGGCGAGACCGAGCCCCAGGCCCTTTTTATCCCGGCCATGCTGAAACCGACGAAATTCCTCGAAAATGTGTGCCAGCTGGTCCTCGGGTATACCGGGACCGGTATCCCAGACTTCTATACGAATATAGCCTTTCAGACGCCGGCACCCGAGCAGAATCTTGCCTTCCGGCGTGTAACGTATGGCGTTGGACAGGAAATTCTGGACCACACGACGCAGCAATTTGGAATCGGATCGGATCCAGGCCGTGCTGGGCACAACGTGCAGCTCCAGGTTCTGGTCCTTGGCGATTGCTGAAAAGTCGGTTGCCAGGTGGCGCATGATCTCGTTCACGGGGAAGACCCCGATATCGGGCTCCAACGCACCCGCGTCCAGCTTTGAAATATCCAGCAGGGTGCTGATGATTTCCTCGGCAGCCCCGAGAGAGCTGTCGATGTGGTCCACGAGATCTTTCATCTCGCCGTCATCTGCTTTCCCGGCGAGAGCAGAGGTAAACAGTCTGGCTGCGTTCAGGGGCTGGAGAAGGTCGTGGCTGGCAGAGGCTAGGAAGCGTGTCTTGCTCTGGTTCGCCTGTTCTGCCACCGATTTGGCCTTCAGCATCTGCTCATTGATGACCTGAAGCTCCTGGGTGCGCTCCTTGACCCGCTGCTCGAGGTAGATGTTGGTCTCCTTGAGGGCCTGCTCGGTTCTGCGCATGGCCGTGATGTCCTGGAACGTGGTGACATAGCCACCACCAGGTATCGGGCTGCCATCGATGCGTAACACCGTACCATCCGGTCTCTGGCGCTCGTAGGACATCGGCCGTCCCTCCCGCATGCTCGTGCAGCGATCGACGACGATCTCATCAATCCGGCGGGCAGATAGATTGGCATTGGTAAGGTTATAGCGCATCAGATCTTCAACAGGCCGACCGACCCTGACGAAGCCCTTCGGGTAGGTGAACAGTTCCAGATATCGGTGGTTCCAGACCACCAGTTGCTGCTGGTGGTTAACCACAGACACGCCCAGACTGATATTTTCAATCGCTGACTGGAGCAACTCCCGGCTGAAGGTCATGGCCTGGGACGCTTCGTCGACGATGCTGACCACATCCTCGATCTGCATGTCCCGGCCGGTGAGGGTCGATTCCAGGACCACCCTGGCGGTGGAGGCGCCGATCACCGAGGCCAGTTGGCGCTCGATGTATTTCATCAGGTGCGCCGATGCCGGGCGGTGCGGGTGCAAACGGATGGCGTTGCGGCGTTCGTAATTCCGGAAAATGGTTTCCGAGCGTTCTTCACCCATGAACCGGTCGGTTAGCGCCTGGAGGTCGGATGTCAGTATTTCGCCCTGCCAGCTCTGATGCTGCGCGGTCTCCGCTTTGGGCTGCGGATCGTGGAAGAAGGAGGCAATCTGGATCTTCTCTCGGACACGTTGACGGGTCAGCATCGAAAGTACGATGTACACCAAAGTGTTGATGCCGAGGCTCCAGATAATGCCGTGACTGGTCTGGTCCAGCTCGGACCCGAACAGGGCAGTGGGGCGCGTCCAGTTCAGTCCCCAGATTCCCTGCTCAATCAGTGTGTCGTTGACCCAACCGGTGGTGGCCAGTGCCGGCAGTAGCAGGGTGTAACACCACATCAGGAAACCAAGGCCAAGGCCCCAGACGGCGCCCATGTAATTGCCCCGGCGCCAGATAATGCCGCCTACCAGCGCCGGCCCGAACTGCGCCGCTGCCGCAAATGACAGCAGGCCGAAGGCCGTCAGGCTGTAGTCTTCGCCGGCCATCCGATAAAAACCATAGGCGGTGAGCAGCACCACAAAGATAGCGACCCGGCGGATACTCAGGAGCAGGTAGCTGAGGTCCGTGCGCCGGTTCATGCCTGGTCGGAAAAATTTCAGCAGGGCCGGCATGATGATCTCGTTGCTGACCATGGTGGCAATCGCCACTGAGCACACGATTACCATGGCCGCAGCCGCTGACCCGCCACCGAGGAACGCCAGTATGGCCAGCCATTCCTCGCCTGCCATGATCGGCAGCTGCAGTATCAGGATGTCAGGATTTCCAGCAGAGGCCTCGGGCGACAGCAGGCCCGCAGCGGCAATAGGAAGCACAAAGGCGCTGGCTACGATCAGGTAGATCGGCATAGCCCAGCGGGCAATCTCGAAGTCCCGATGATCGGTATTTTCAACCACCATGACATGAAATTGCCGGGGCAGGCAGATGATCGCGAGCATGGCAATGAGTGTCTGGGTAATGAATGCCGGCGCTTCGATACCATCGGTGGTCAGGGTGCCGATCAGGTCGGCGTCCCGAGCCCGTTCAAACAGATCGCCAAACCCGCCATAGAGCCCGTAGCCAACGAACAGCCCCACAGCGACGAAAGCCACGAGCTTGATCAGTGATTCGAAGGCCACGGCCTGGATCATGCCCCGATGATGCTCGGTGGATTCCAGGTGTCGGGTACCGAACAGAACGGTAAAGACCGCCAGGGCAAGGGTGATGTACCACGCGGAGTCACTCCAGGCCGCCGTGCTCAGCTCTTCATAGCCTGTTCCGGTAGCCGAGAGCACGTTGAAGCCCATTGCAATGGCTTTCAGTTGCAACGCAATGTAGGGAACACTGCCGATCAGGGCAAAGGTTGCAATCATTGCGGCCAGGAGCTGGGATTTGCCATACCGGGAGGCGATGAAGTCGGCAATGGAGGTACTGTTATTGCGCTTGCTGATATAGATGATCCGGCGCAGCAAGGGCGCACCGAACACGAAGACCAGCAAGGGCCCGAGGTAGATGGGGAGAAACCCCAGACCCTCCTGGGTGGCGCGTCCAACGGCGCCGTAGAAAGTCCAGGAGGTGAAGTAGACTGCCAGGGAGAGTGCGTATATGTGCGTGCGTGCCAGGCGCCTGCGATATAACCCGGGGTGTTTGTCGCCGGCCCAGGCGATCACGAACAGGATCGAGATGTAGGTGATGGAAATGAGGACCAGCAGCCAGGCACTAATCATGGTTACGCGTTCCCGACAGTATCAGCAGGTTGGTGCATCACGCTAACGAGTTATCACTCGGCGCAGACGGTTTCATACAGGGGGTCTCCGGGCTCGAGCAGTTTAAGGTTATCCACTCGCGGGCTTCCGTCAGATCCCAGAGGTACCAGTTCCCGGGTCGCACAGTTAATGATGTGAACGCGATGAGAAACCGCGTCTGTCATCTTCTGCTCGAAGCGATAGAGGGTAAACCGGACGATGTCTTCGCTGCTGGTATCACGGCTGATACTTTTGGTGTCGACCGTGGAAAATGCGGTGACGTAAGGGAGCACGAAGGTCCATGGGCGCCACAGGATGCCGTCGGATTCGGTGCTCACAACCACCGCTTCGTCCGGCAGACGTGCTTCTTTCTGGTCGAACCAGCTGTATTCCATGTAAATGAGATAGCCGAGCATGCCCGCGCCGGCAAAAACGGGGATGATCCACTTCGGGGCTTTGTTTCGAGTGGCGGCGCGAATACCCAGTGCAATACCAGCAGCGCCAAGGCCGCAAACTACAGTAGCGACAAATGTCCAGAACATATTATGACTTCCTCAAAAAAGAACGGGCTTCCTCATTGAGGAAGCCCGTTCAGTATCAACCTGTCAGTTCATCGAACAAATCAGGCTGAGATGTTGCTTAGTGGTCTTGAGCCTGACCGGCACCACGTGGGTAACGGACGCTTTCAACCAGTTCCTGAATCTCAACGGGCGGTTCTTCAGTTGCGTTGGATACAATGAAGGCTACCGCAAAGTTGACGATTGCACCAACCGCGCCGATTGACAGCGGGGAGATGCCCAGCACCCAGTTTTCGGGAGTGTCTGGCAGGTTAGCTGTACCCGGGATGAACAGCCAGCCCTTGTACACGAAGATGTATACCAGGGTGAACGTCAGACCGCTCAGCATACCAGCGATGGCACCGGTATTGTTCACGCGCTTGGAGAAGATGCCCATCATCAGCGCCGGGAACAGGGATGCTGCCGCGATACCGAAGGCCAGGGCAACGACCTGTGCCGCAAAGCCTGGAGGGTTCGCCCCAAGGTAGGTGGCAACAACGATCGCAACGGCCATCGATATCCGTGCTGCGAGCAGCTCGCCTTTCTCCGAAATCGCCGGATTAATGGAACCCTTGATCAGGTCGTGACTGACCGCCGAGGAGATCGCCAGCAACAGACCGGCCGCTGTGGACAGTGCTGCTGCGAGACCACCCGCTGCGATCAGACCGATGACCCAGCCTGGCAGGTTGGCGATTTCCGGGTTGGCCAGTACCAGGATATCCCGGTTAACGACCAGCTCATTGCCGTTCCAGCCGCGGGCTTCAGCCGTAGGCGCGAAGGCTTCGCTGTCGTTGTAAAGCTGGATACGGCCGTCTTCGTTCTTGTCGGTGAACTGGATAAGACCAGTTACTTCCCACTCCTTGATCCAGTTCGGACGCTCATCGTACTGGATGGGCTCCGCTGAGGTGCCGTCCGGGTAGATGGTGGTCATCAGGTTCAAGCGAGCCATGGAAGCAACCGCCGGCGCAGTCAGGTACAGCAGGGCGATGAATACCAGAGCCCAGCCTGCGGACCAGCGTGCGTCAGCCACCTTGGGTACGGTGAAGAAGCGGATGATAACGTGTGGCAGGCCTGCAGTACCGATCATCAGCGACAGGGTAAACAGAACCATGTTCAGTTTGTTGTCGATATCGGCGGTGTACTCATTGAAGCCGAGGTCGGTGATAACCTGGTTCAGCTTGCTGAGGATCGGCATGCCGGAATCCACGTGAGTCGAGAACAGACCCAGACCTGGAATCGGATTACCGGTCAGTTGCAGGGAGATGAACACCGCAGGAATGGTGTAGGCAACAATCAGTACGCAGTACTGTGCCACCTGGGTGTAGGTGATACCCTTCATGCCACCCATTACTGCGTAGATGAAGACCACAACAGCCGCGATCATCAGGCCAACGGTGGAATCAACTTCGAGGAAGCGGGAGAAGGCAACACCGGCACCAGCCATCTGGCCGATAACGTAGGTTACAGACGCCACGATCAGGCAGATAACCGCTACGAGGCGGGCATTCTTGCTGTAGAAACGGTCGCCGATAAACTCGGGAACCGTAAACTTGCCAAACTTCCGCAGGTACGGAGCCAGCAGCATGGCCAGCAGAACGTAACCGCCAGTCCAGCCCATAAGGAAGGTGGAGTTGGCGTAGCCACCGGCAGCAATCAGACCTGCCATGGAGATAAACGATGCCGCGGACATCCAGTCGGCGCCGATTGCTGCGCCGTTGGTGATCGGATGAACACCGCCGCCGGCAACGTAGAAGTCACTCGTGCTTCCGGCCTTGGCCCAGATAGCAATTGCGATGTAGAGGAGGAATGAGCCCCCTACGAAAATGATGTTAATGGCAAATTGGCTCATTCGTTCTTACTCCTCGTGCACGCCGAATTTTTCATCGATCTTGTTCATGCGCCACGCGTAGTGGAAGATCAGAGCGATGAACGTGAGGATGGAACCTTGCTGGGCAAACCAGAAGCCCAGATCAGTACCACCAATCGGAATACCGGCAAGCATCGGACGGAGCAGAATTGCAAAGCCGTAAGATACCAGGGCCCAGACTATCAGGCTCCCGAATATCAGGCGCAGATTCGCCTTCCAGTACGCTTCAGCATCGTAGCTATGACCTGCTGACATAGGATCACTCCTGTTTTGTTGTTGTGGAGGTTGGGTGGGTTTTTGGTGAGGCACTTCTGTTAGAGAATTTATTATTCATATAAGTACTTCTCCGACTAGTTGTCCCTACTGACTTTACTGGTCAAGCGATTTATAGATATTGGCAAAAGGTCTAATTCTCAGTAATTTGGCGTGACGTCGGTCTATAAATGCGATGTTCCGCCAGGCATCGATTCAGAAACGATGCATGTTTTGCAGGCGCCGATGATAATGGAGCTTGTCGTAAAGCCCTTTGAGTGTTTTTACCCCTTCCGACCGCGCCTTATTAAGTGCGACCAGGGTAAGCTCGGCTGTAGCGAGAGCATCGGAAGCGGCGTGGTGACGTTCGCTGACTTCAAGGCCGAAATAATCGGCCCAGTTGTCGAGTCCTTTGCCACCGGTCTTGGTGTTTGGAAAAAATGCAGGCATCAGGTCGGCCACGTCCATCCAGGTATGAGGCTGGGTATAGCCAAGCTGCGCCTTCAGGGTCTTTTCCAGAAATTTCTGATCGAACGCCGAGTGGTAGGCCAGGATCGGGTCGCCGTTCATCCACTCAAGAAGATAGAGAAGGGCATCCTCGATTTCGTGCCCCTGGGTCAGCGCCTCGGGCCCGATCCCGTGAATGAGCACGGTTTCGCGGATGTCGAGCTCCGGACGCCTGAGGATCAGGTCGAACTGGTCGCCCAGATGGATAATGCCGCCGCGGATGGCGACGGCCCCGATAGCGATCACCTCGTCCTTGGAGGGGTTCAGTCCCGTGGTTTCAAGATCCAGCACGATCAGACGGCAGTCCGTAAGCAACTGTTCTCCTGGCGTTTTCGGGTTGGGCAGATTGCCAGGATCGTGGCTGCCGATTTTTCCGCCCCGGCGATGCTCAATCCATTGTTTGATCTGTTCCAGCATGTCTCGCGCCTGAAGGTCAGAGTTGGTAGGTAACTTCGAGTTTCTGTTGCAACCGCTGCGCCTGCCTGAAAGATTCCCGCAGGATTCGACGGTCGAGTGGGTTCAGATCGTCGGGATCGATGTAGTTGGTGAGCTCCTCTCCCTTTGCCAGCATTTCCTGGTGGGCCCGCATGCGGATCGCCTGGATCAGGCTATAACCTTCCTTCCAGGCGTTGGCATCTTTCGGATCGAAGACGCCCTTTTTCGCCAGCTCATCCATGCGCTCCAGCGTGTTCGCTGTCTCAACGCCATTCGCCAGGGCGAAAACCCGCACTGCCTCAACAAACGGCGCCAGGCCCTGACGCTTGAGGTCCAGTGAGTGCTTGTTGCCCTCGGATATATAGCGGAAATTGCGGAACATGGTGAGCGGCGGCTTCCGCTGGAACGCATTCCCGGCAAGCATTTTCTGGAACAGGGCGTTTTTCCGGATCCGCGTGAGGATCTTGTCCAGAAGATCGTTCAGCGGCTCGGTTGGACCGTAGATAGCCCTCATATCAAGAAAAATTGAGGAATACACCAGGTTCTGGGGCGTGGAGGCATCAATGAACCGGATAAACCAGTCGTCCCACTCCTTGTCACTCAAGCAGAGTTTCGGGTTGCTGGCCATGATGTTGCCCTTGCACAGGGTGAAGCCACATTCGGCCAGTTCGTCGTTTACCTTTCGCGCAAAGGGCAACAGCTTTTCCCGGACCTGTTCGGCGGTCATCCCTTCCGGCGTCTGGAACAGTATGCCGTTGTCCTGGTCGGTCAGCAGGGTCTGCTCCTGGCGGCCCTCGCTGCCAAACGTCAGCCAGGAGAAGGGAATGCCCGGGTCGTTCTTCTTGATGTTCAGTTCCAGGACCCGTCTGACGGTTACATCATTGAGCGTGGTGATGATCTTGACCACCTGCCCGGAGTCGGCGCCGTGGGCGAGCATCGCATCCACCAGGCGTGATACGTCTGTTCGCAGGCTGACCAGGGTGCGCAGGTGGGTGGCCGTGCCAATGGTGCGGGCAAGGTTTACCAGGTCCACGCGCTGCAGGGAGAACAGGTCTCGTTCCGAAACCACGCCAATCAGTTTACGGTCATCGTCGATGACGCAAAGATGCGCAAAATGATGCTCCGCCATCAGCATGGCAGCTTCGAACGCATCCGCATGGGAGGGAAGGCAGCAGGGATTCTTGGTCATTACCTGCTGTATGGGTGTATCCAGGGGGCCGGTGCCCTCGGCGATCATGGTGCGAAGGTCCCGCAGTGTGAAAATGCCGGTCGGGATACGGTTTTCATCGGTAACGATAATGCTGCCGACGTTGTTTTCGTGCATTCGGGCCACGGCTTTACGCACCGGCAGATCGGGCGAGCAGACAATCGGATTGCGCAGGGCATAGCGTTCAAGTGGCGTATCGAGGGACGTGCTGGACCCGATTGAGGCCATGGCACTTGACTGTATGCGCCGGTTCACCTGATCGAGCAGGCTGCTGACGCCCCGCAGGCAAAAATCCCGGAAAGGTTCGCTTTCAGCAAAGAGTGTAACGAACGCTGTCTGCCCGATGCTGAGGCAGAAGGTGTCGCCGTCTGCCCGATGCAGGGTTCTGGTTGGCCGTTCGCCGATCATGGCGGCGAGGGGAAAGCACTCGCCTTGGCTGATCTCGAAGGTCGTTTCCGTGCGGTCTTCTTTGTCGTTGTGGCGCTCGCCACGAATCCGCCCCTGTTTGACCACGTAAAATCGTTTAACGACATCCTGATCCGGAGACAGCACGATATCGCCATCGGCGTAGAACTGGATGGAGGCGTTCTCCGCGAAATGCGCAAGATGGGAGTCATCCATGCTGGAGAAAGGCGCGTGTTCCCGCAAAAACGTCATGATGGCGCGGATGTTCTGCGGGCGGTCATTTTCCTGGTGCGCTGAGGCCATGTCCGTCGTCACTCGCTGGTTATTATTGTCCGTCTGAAGTGTAGTGTAGCCAAAGCATCTGTTGCCCTACGATTTTGGTCGCAATAAGTCTGACATAGATCAGTTTTCTTTAAGGCCGGTTACCCAGGTGGTAAAGTCGGTCTCTGAAACAGGTCATTAATTGTAACGCCATGACTACCAAAGAAGAGCGCCTCAGCTTCCTTGAGGAAATGAAAGACGTCCGGCGTATCCGCAAGCCCAACCGGGCCGAGGTGACAACGCCCCGGGAACTGACGCCAGGTCATCTGGAACGTCAGCGGGCGGCTGTTGAAAAGCCCGCGCGGGACACCAATCCCCTGACTTCCGACATGGTAGAGCCGCTTACGGCCCACGATATCCTGAGCTGGCAGCGGCCAGGCATCCAGCACGGCGTATTTCGAAAGCTCCGGCTGGGCCAGTATCCGATCGAAGCGCGCCTTGATCTGCACCGTATGACCGTTGAGCAGTCCCGTCGCGAAGTCTTCAGGTTCATCGGTGATTGCGTGCGCTATGGCCTGCGGTCGGTCATCATTCTTCATGGCAAGGGCGAGCGTAATCCTGATGGTATCGCCCAGTTGAAAAGCTACCTCGCCAAATGGTTGCCGGAGCTGGACGATGTCCTGGCCTTTCATTCGGCCCAGAAACACCATGGTGGTACGGGGGCTGTTTATGTCATGGTGCGAAAGAGTGACCGGGATAAGCAGCATAATCGTGAACTCCACGGCAGCCGTTAGGGCTGCCAATCCCAGGTATTCCTTAATAAGAGCCGCGGTGGCGGCTGAACGGAGGTTATCGTCGTGAAAAAAGCTGTATTGGTTGTATTCGCCGTACTGGCACTGGCGGGCTGTAAGGATCGAGTTATCTGGAACGACAACGGCAAGGTTGAAGAGGCCACAACGGATCGGGAGGTCTGGGACTCAAACGGCAAGATGGAGTCCGGCGAACGCAAGATCTGGGTTAACAAGGATGGCGAAGAAGTCGTCAGATAGGACTCTGGTATCTGCCATAGGGGTAGCGACAATAATAAATCCGGAAACAACACCGGATGCAGGTAAAGGAGAGGGTTGGGATGGCCGTGAGCCTGACAGTCAATGGCGACGAGCGGTCGCTGAACATTGAAGGGGATACGCCTCTTCTATGGGTATTGCGTGATGAGCTGGGGCTCAAGGGAACTAAATTCGGTTGCGGCGCGGGCCTCTGTGGTGCCTGCACAGTTCACCTGAACGGGCAGCCTGTGCGCTCCTGCTCGACACCGGTCGAAATGGCCGCGGGTGGTGATGTGGTTACGATTGAAGGCCTGGGGGAGGGAAGTCGTCTTCATGCACTGCAGGATGCCTGGATAGAACACGGCGTTCCTCAATGCGGCTACTGCCAGTCGGGCCAGATCATGAGTGCGGCCCACCTTCTGGCCAGCAATCCGGCGCCTTCACGTGAGGAAATTGTCGCGGCCATGACAGGCAATCTTTGCCGATGCGGCACCTACTCGCGGATCATTGCAGCCGTGGAATCCGTCGTCGCTGATACGTCAGACGGCGCTCAGGGGGGGGGCGCATAACATGGCGATGAATCGACGAAATTTCCTCAAGGTCAGTGCCGGTGCCTCCGGCAGCCTCATGGTTTCAATAACGTTGCCGGGCTGCGCGGGAATCCAGACGGGGTATGAGTCGGACACGGGCGAATGGCGTCCCGATGCCTGGCTGGAACTGACTGCCGATGATGAAGTCTTCTTCACCCTGGCCCGGGTCGAAATGGGGCAAGGCACCTACACCGGCTTGACCACTTTGATTGCCGAAGAGCTGGAAATCCAGCCGGAGCGGATCACCCCACGCTTTGCACCGGTGGCGCCGGAGTATCGAAATCCTCTGTACAAGCTGCAACTGACAGGCGGTAGCACCAGTGTTGCGACCAGTTGGGAGCCGCTTCGAACGGCCGGAGCGGAAGCCCGGCAAATGCTGGTTATGGCGGCAGCACGTGTATGGAACGTCGAAGCAACCGAATGTCGCGCCAGTGAAGGCAGGGTGGTGCACCCGAACGGTATCGACTCCATGGCCTATGGCCAGTTGGTTGAGTTGGCCGCCAAAGAAGTGCTGCGTGGTGACATAGCGCTCAAGCCGCAGAGCGAATGGAAATACATTGGCAAGCAGCGAGGCAAACTCGATGCCCGGGCGAAGTCCACGGGAACCGCAGTTTACGGGATTGATGTCGATCTTCCGGACATGGTGTACGGCGTTGTTTCACGGCCTCCCCGGAGCGGCGGCCGGGTCCGGGACTTCAACGCTGATCAGGTCCGTGCAATGACGGGTGTGCTTGATGTATTTGAGATCGAGCGTGGCGTGGCCGTTGTTGCCGACAAATACTGGCGTGCCCGGAAGGCTCAGGACGCGCTCAAGATAGACTGGGATTTTTCGGATGCCGTGTCTCTGTCTACGGGCGACGTGTTCGACTCCTACCGCGCCGCCGCCGATGACGATCCCGGAGAGTCCGAGCGTAGTGAGGGCAGTTTTGCCAGTGCCATGGAGGAGGGCGACCGGGTAGTGGAAGCGGAATATGCCCAGCCCTACCTGGCCCACGCGACATTGGAGCCCATGAATGCCACGGCCTGGTACCGAGAGGACGGCATGGAAGTGTGGGCCCCTACACAGGCGCCGGACCTTGGCCGGATTGCAGCAGCCCGGGTGACCAATCTTGGCCCCGACGATATCACTATCAATACGACCTTTCTCGGCGGCGGTTTTGGCCGTCGACTGACTCAGGACTATATCGAAGAGGCGGCGGCAGTGGCCTACCGGGTCGGACGGCCGGTTAAGGTCATCTGGTCCCGTGAAGAGGACACCCGCCACGATCTTTATCGCCCGGCCATGCTGCACCGTATGAAAGCCAGCCTGTCTGGTGCTGAGCTGACGGGCTGGCATCACCAGATTGTTGGTCCTCAGATCCTGGACTGGTATGTCCGCAATGCGGCCCCTGCCCAGTATCCCTGGGCGCCAAAATTCATGTACGACACTTTGGGCAGTGTCGGCCTGATGGCCGAAGGCATTGCGACGCCGAAGGATTTCTCCGCAATCGAGGGTGCCATCGAGTATCCGTACCGGGTGTCCAACGTTGATATCCGTCATACCCACACCGATCCCGGCATTCCGATTACCTGGTGGCGTTCGGTAGGTTTCTCCCACAACGGGTTTGCCGTCGAAACCTTCATGGACGAACTTGCCCATGAGGCAGGTGAGGATCCATACCAGTTCCGTCGTCGCCTGATTGGCCACGAGCCGAGGCACCTTGAAGTGCTTGACCGGGTTGTCAGGCTGGCCGACTGGCAGTCGCCGGTGCCAGAGGGTCGGGCCCGGGGGCTCGCCCTGTTCCGGAGTTTCGGAACGTACGTTGCCCAGGTGGTGGAAGCCGGAATCGAGAATGGTGCGATCCGGGTATACAAGGTCACCTGCTCGGTGGACTGTGGCCAGGTCGTAAACCCCCGTATCGTGGAGGACCAGATCGAGGGCGGTATCCTGTTTGGGCTGACCGCGGCACTTTATGGAGAAATCACGCTGGAGAATGGCGAGGTCCAGCAGAGCAACTTCCACGACTATCCCCTAATGAGGCAGTACGAGCGTCCTGAGGTACTGGTGGATATTGTTGCAAGCAGCGAGTCGCCGACTGGAGTCGGCGAGCCGGGCGTGCCGCCGGTGATCCCGGCCTTGGGAAATGCGCTGTTTGCGCTCAATGGAAAGCGGCAGCGTAGCCTGCCATTGAGAGCCAATGCCTGATTCAAGCGTTGCCTATTCGGTCGCTACTGGCCGCCAGACCGTATTAGAGAGAATGTCTCGCTGGCTGGCGGAAGGCCAGAGAGCCTGGCTTTGCACCATAGTGGACACCTGGGGCTCCTCGCCGCGTCCGGTCGGCTCCTGGCTGGCGATTGCAGAATCCGGTCATTGGAGCGGGTCGGTGTCCGGTGGCTGTCTGGAAGAGGATCTGCTCCGGCGCACAGCGGAAGACGGGCCGGACCATCCGGTTTTCGTTGATTATGGAATTACCGACGATGACCGGGATCATTTCCAGCTGCCTTGCGGTGGCCGGATACGGCTTCTGATTGAACCCTACCGGGGCCAGGTGGGTCTCGATCACGTTCAGGCATTGGCGGCTGCCTTGCGCGATCGCGAATCGGTGGTTCGTCGCGTGCCGATAAACGGGGCTGCGACGCTGGAGCATTCTGTCTCCCGGGCCGGTAACGCGGTCCACTTCGACGGTGAACAGCTTCTTCATGCTTTGCAGCCCGAGTGCCGGCTGTTGCTGATCGGTGCCGGCGAAGTCGCCCGTTACGTTTTTGAATTCGCGACCGCGGCGGATTTTGCTGTCACCCTCTGTGAGCCGAGGGAGGCCTTCGCCGACGGCTGGAGTTTTGAAGGGATTCCCCTGGACCGGCGCCTGCCCGATGATCTGATTTCGACACAGTTTGGCGACGCCTGGTCCGGTATTCTGGCCCTCGCCCATGATCCGCGCGTCGATGATATGGGGTTGCTTGCAGCTCTTCACTCCAGTGCCTTTTACATAGGCGCAATGGGGTCGAAAAGAACTTCGGAAGCCCGGCGGGAACGATTGGCATCTCTGGGGCTTGAAAAAGAGGCACTCGAACGCCTGCGAGCTCCCATTGGTGTTGATATTCCGAGCAAGACACCGGCAGAAATTGCTGTCTCCATTGTCGCCGATCTGATTGCCGCACGGCATCATTTGCGAGGAGCTGGTTCGTCCCTATAATGGCGCCCATGGGAGTGTCCCAAGCGCTCTGAAACCCGGGAGAGAACTCGTGTTTGATGTAACCCGATACGCCGTCGCCGCGGATGCGATTGTGGAAGCCGGTCGATTCCTGTACCAGCAGGGTTGGTCGCCCGCAACCAGCAGTAACTATTCTGCCCGCATTGATGCCGAACACATCGCCATTACTGTTTCAGGCCGTCACAAGGGACAGCTGGGGGCGGGTGATGTCATGGTGGTCGATCTGGCCGGCCGGCCGGTACAGAGCGACTGTCGCTCCTCTGCAGAAACAAGGCTGCATACGGTGCTGTATGAGGTCTTTCCCGAGGTGGGCGCGGTTCTGCACACCCACTCGGTGAAGGCAACGGTGCTCAGTCGTCTGCTTGAGCCCGGCCAGCCACTGGCGCTGGAAGGCTATGAGCTGCAGAAGGCGTTTACCGGCGTTGAGACCCACGAATCAGTCCTGACGGTTCCGGTGTTCGACAACACCCAGGACATCGACGCGTTGGCGGAGCAAACTCGCGAATGGTTCCGGGAGCATCCGGAACAGCCAGGCTACCTGATTCGTGGCCATGGCCTGTACACCTGGGGCAAAACCATGGCCGATTGCCTGCGCCATGTCGAGGCCTTTGAATTCCTGTTTGAATGTGAGCTTGAAACCATGAGGGTTCGCCCATGACTACCCTGAGTATTTTCGACCAGAGCCAGCCCGAAAAGGCACGCAAAGTGACCGGGAATCCTGAAGAAATACGGGAGCTTCTGGCCCGCCACGGTGTGCGCTATGAGCAGTGGCCAACGAAAGATCTGCCGGCTGACGCATCCCAGGAAGACATCCTTGAGGCCTACAGCGAGGATGTCTCGAAACTGAAGCACGAATGTGGTTTTCAGACCGCGGATGTGATCAGCCTGAACCCGGACAATCCGCAGAAAGACGCGTTCCGGCAAAAGTTTCTGGATGAGCACACCCACAGTGAAGACGAAGTTCGTTTCTTTGTCCGTGGCCAGGGCCTGTTTTACCTGCACTTCGGCAACGAGGTTTTCGCCGTGCTGTGCCAGAAAAACGATCTGATCAGTGTGCCCGATGGCACTCGCCACTGGTTTGATATGGGCCCGGAACCTGCGTTTACCTGCATTCGCCTGTTCACCAACCCCGAGGGCTGGGTGGCGGACTTTACCGGTGAAGACATCGCCGGTCGCCTGCCTCGCTATGAGGCGCTGGCAGGAGCGGCCGAATGATCCGGGTTGTGCTCACGGATATCGAAGGCACCACCAGCTCTATTTCGTTTGTGCACGATGTCCTGTTTCCCTATGCCAGCGAGCACCTGCCGCGTTTTGTCCGTGACCAGCATCAGGACAGCTCGGCTGTGTCTGAGCAACTGGACGCAGTGGCCGAGGTTTCAGGCGTTGCGCGTGAGGATGTCGAAGGGCTGATCCAAGTGCTTGAAACCTGGATCAGGGAAGACCGCAAGGAAACCTCTCTTAAGACGCTGCAGGGCATGGTCTGGGAGCAGGGCTATCAGCAGGGAGAGCTGAAAGGGCACATCTATGCTGACGCAGCCGACTACCTTCAACGCTGGCATGATCGGGGGCTGCGTTTGTTCGTATATTCATCAGGTTCGGTGAAAGCCCAGAAGCTGATTTTCGGTTTTACCACGGAAGGCGATTTTACGCCGTTTTTCTCGGGCTATTTCGATACCCGCATCGGTGGCAAGAAAGAGACCGTTTCATACCGGAATATTCTGTCTGAGTTGGGCGTCGAGGCCTGCACGGTGCTGTTCCTGTCTGATGTGGAAGCCGAACTGGAGGCAGCCGAGGAAGCCGGCATGCAAACTGCCTGGCTTGTTCGCGAGGGAGATCTGCCGGAAACCGAACGTTTCGTTGCCCGTGATTTTGCGGAGGTTGATGCCCTGCTGCAAAAGCGCTAGGCCCAGGGCTTTTTAACGCCATCGCAGGAGGAATGAATGCCCGGAACCGGAATTTGCAGAATCTTTGCGCCGGTTCTCGCCGTGCTTCTTGCCGGTTGCGACCCGTTCTCGGATGCGCGTCCCATGATGGACGAGTATGTGGAGCGGGTGGCCCGCGTGTTGGAAGCCGATCCCGAGTTTTCTGACATTCCCTCCGCCAGCCAGCTTCCCCGCCGCCGTGACCGTGTGCTGACCATGCCCGAACTGGACATGGGAATGCTCGATTTTCTATCGCTCTACGGCTGTGAACTCCAGTACGTTGTTGGTGAGAAAAACTCGGTGATGGGGCGGGTTATGCAACCCCTGAACCGCCTTCGTTATGAAATCCGGTTTATCGAAGCGGCCAGGGACTGTCTGCCGGATATAGAAGATGAAGAATTTGCCGAAGAGCTTGCCGGTGGTATCGACAGCAAGCTTGAATCCCTGCCCATTGCTATCTGGAATGCCACCTGGGGCGTCGAAGAAATCGAAAAACTGTTTACCCTGGCCAAGGGTGACTATCCCGTCGCGCCAGAGGGCAATCCGGTGTCTGATCTCGCCCTTGATATCGACAGCCTGAACGCAGCAGTGGCCCGTTTGTACTCTGAAGATCTGGCGGTTTCCCTCGACTTTGCCGGCGACGTTCATCAGCGCTGGCAGGCAGAATACCGCGCCGGTCAGTTGATCAACAGCGCGCTTCTTCTGACTGCAAGGCTGAAGGACGGGACGGCATTGCTCAGGCAGAGAATTGAGGGCAAGCCTCTGTGTATTAACGGCCAGCCGAACAACCAGTCGGATATTGTTCAGAGTATGTTTTTCAGTGTTTATATCGAAAAGATCCAACCCTATATGAGCACTGTGACCCAGGGACGGGTGGCGCTCATCGAGCCGTTCGAGCAGTTGGCGGAAATGCAGCGGGCGGTCATGCCAGAAAGTTTCGCCGGCTGGTATGAGCGGCATCTCTCACAGAGCGCCGAGGCCAGCCTGTGGCGGGAACTGGACGTGGCCATGATGGCCCACACCAAAGCCTGGCAGGAATTACTGGGCCAGTGCGGATTGCGCCCGGGAGCCTGACCCTCATTCAGCGCTGGCTTTCCGGCGTCACCCTCAGAATCTCTTCCACCGTTGTCTGGCCGGCGGCCACTTTCTGTGCACCACTCAAGCGCAGGGATTTCATGCCTTCCTTGTAGGCATCCAGCCTGAGCTGCTCCAGCTCGCAATGGTCGGTGATCTGTCTGAGCAATGCGCCAGATAGCGTCATGATTTCGTACACGCCTGCACGCCCAAGATAACCGGTGTTCCGGCACTCCAGGCACCCCACAGGCTGATAGAACTGCTTGGGAACGGGCGCTTTCCAGGGCCGGGTGAGAGTTTGCCAGGCCTGCTCATCAGCGGGGCCAGGGGATTTGCAGTGAGGGCAGAGCGTTCGGGCAAGCCGTTGTGCCATCACGCCCAGTACCGTGGCCCGAATCAGGTAAGGCGGAATGCCCAGTTCCATCATCCGGGTGATCGCACTCGGAGCGTCGTTGGTATGCAGGGTCGAGAGCACCAGATGGCCAGTGAGGGCGGCCTGAACCGCCATTTCCGCCGTTTCCAGATCGCGGATCTCGCCGATCATGATGATATCCGGGTCCTGACGCAGCAGCGCCCTTACGCCGGCTGCAAAGGTCAGGTCGATATTGGTCTGAACCTGCATCTGGTTGAACGCCGGCTCCACCATTTCGATGGGATCCTCGATGGTGCAGACGTTTAGCTCGGGCGATGCAATCTGTTTCAGGGTCGAATACAGGGTCGTGGTCTTGCCGGAACCAGTGGGCCCGGTGACAAGGACGATGCCGTGCGGGCGGGATGTGATTTCCTGCCAGCGCTGGCGGTCTTCCTTGCCGAATCCCAGTTGCTCGTAGGACTTCAAAAGCACATCTGGATCAAAGATCCGCATGACCATCTTTTCGCCAAAGGCAGTCGGCATGGTGGCCAGACGCAGTTCCACCTCCCGGTTGTCGGGTTTGCGGGTCTTGATACGACCGTCCTGGGGGCGGCGTTTTTCCGCCACATTCAGGCGACCGAGGATCTTGAGGCGACTGGTCACCGCCACGCCTACATGCTCGGGGAACTCATAAACGTTGTGCAGAACGCCGTCGATCCGGAACCGGACCTGGGTGACCGTGCGGCGGGGCTCGATGTGAATATCCGAGGCGCGCTGGTCGAAGGCGTACTGCAGCAACCAATCGACAATCTTGACGACGTGCTGGTCATTGGCGTCCGGGTGTTCGCTGGCGCCAAGATCGAGCAGCTGCTCGAAATTCTGGTTGCCGGCAACACCCGGGCCCTGGCTGCCGCTGGCCTTGCTGACGGAATTGGCGAGCTGGTAGAACTCCACGGTGTACCGGCGGATATCCTCGGGATTGGCGACAACTCGCCGGATATCCTTGCGAACGGCCTGTTGAAGGTTCTGCACCCAATCGCTCTTGAAAGGTTCTGCGCTGGCGATCAGCACCTCATCGGCGCCGATCTCAACGGCCAGGATGCCATGGCGCTGCGCAAAGGCGTAAGACATCACCCGGGCAATGGCGGGTGTGTCGATCTTGAGGGGATCAATATGGTAATAGGGTTGCCCCGCCCAGTCGGCCAGCCAGTGAGTCAGCCGATCCAGATCCAGGGTACGACCGCTCTTCTGGCTGGTCAGCGCGGCAATCGCCACCAGTTCCAGCGGGTGGCGCCTGCCTTTCTGTCCGTCGCCGGTTGCCGCGCCCAGGTTGGCCGACAACACCCGCTCTGCGTCTTCCTGGCTGATTTCCCCGCTGGTAACAAGCGCGGTGCAAACATCTCTCAGGGTCAGGGTACTTCTGGGCGGCGCGGGTGGCCGCTGCACCGTTCCGGAGTTGCTTGTGTCAGCCATAGAGGGTCAGTTCCAGGTCTTCAGGGTGTGTTTCCGTCTGCCACCGGCCGGTTCACCTTCAGGTGAATCATGGCAACAGTGAACAACAGGAAGGTCAGTACCGTCAAAATGACCGGCCCCGGGGCGCCTTCGCTCAGCCATGCCGAAACAACGGCCTGAGTGAAGTAGAAGATCACCACGAAGGACATCCAGATATAGCCCCGATTGTGACCGCGAAAGACCGTGACCGCAAAGGGCAGAAGCGGGACCAGTTTCACCGCCAGCATCAGGGGTATTGAAACACCCTCGACGGGAGCCGGGTAGAACGTGGTAATCAGCAGGGTGGCAAGCACGCCGATGTAAAGGGCGATCGTCGCCCGCACAGTGATGCGGGCCTTCGGGTTGTTCAGCATAGTGTGTTCCGGAGTCGGTAAGTGTAAAGCAAAGTACGTCCTGCGCCCGGTCGCGTATCAGTCAGCGAGTTTCAGCGCCAGTCGCGCCAGACGTTCGCCGAAGGCCTGGCACAGGGCTTTCTCATGCGTGCTCAGGGGTTGCTGTTCGCCGGTTCCGGCCCAGTGGGTAGGGCCGTAGGGTGTGCCACCGGTGTCCGTTTCGCCGAGACTCTTCTCCGAGTAGGGGAGACCACAGACCACCATGCCATGATGCAGCAGCGGCATCATCATGGTCATGAGAGTCGTTTCCTGCCCGCCATGGAGGCTGCCGGTAGAGGTAAACGCGCCCGCCGGTTTGCCTTCCAGGGTTCCGCTCAGCCAGAGGTCGCCGGTCGTGTCGAGGAAATGCTTCAGGGGCGCTGCCATGTTGCCAAAGCGGGTGGGGCTGCCGATGGCCAGACCGGCGCAATTTGCGAGATCGGATTTGCTGGCGTAAGGCGCTCCAGAGTCCGGAACTGCGGGCAGGGACGCTTCCGTGTCCGGTGAAACCGGCGGTACCGCCCGCAACCTCGCTTCCATGCCTGTTACCCGGGCCACGCCACGACCAATCTGGCTGGCCAGCTCCGCAGTCTGGCCTGTGCGGCTGTAAAATAGCACGAGAACATAGGGCAATTGATCGGACATCTTCAGAGATCCTTCTGATCTGGCTGGAGGAGATTGTTGGGCGTTACAGGATCGAGAGAACGTTTTCCGGTGGCCGGCCAAGTGCTGCTTTGCCGTTGGCGGTCACAATCGGTCGTTCAATCAGTTTCGGTGTTGCTACCATCGCGGCGATGAGTTGTTCGTCGCTCAGGTCGGGGCTGTTCAGGCCCTGTTCTTTATACTCTTTTTCTTTCGTGCGCATCAGTTCGCGGGGGCGAAGATCCAGTGCGTTCAGGATATCCTTGAGCTCCTGCTCTGTCGGTGGTGTTTCCAGGTAGCGTATAATCTCTGGCTCAATTCCCCGTTCGGTAAGCAGTTCAAGGGTTTGGCGGGATTTCGAGCAGCGAGGGTTGTGGAAAATCCGGGTGGGTTCTGTCATCTTCGTGCCTGATTGTCTGAATGGAGTCCACGATTTCTGTGGCCGGTAGTCTAACAGGAGGTTTTCCAGTGCAGTACCCTGATTCTGTCCGTAGGCGTTCCGGCCTGCATGTTCTGGCCGTGGCGCTGCTCATTCTGGCGATGTCCGGCTGCCAGAAAATCGAGCTTGAGCGGGCAGAAGGCACAAAACTGAACTGGGACACCTTGCGCGGCCAGTGGGTGTTGGTTAACTACTGGGCGGAATGGTGCAAACCGTGCCTCGAAGAAATTCCCGAGCTCAATGAGCTGGACAAGGCGCCCGACATTACCGTACTAGCCGTCAATTTTGATGGGGTGCGGGGCGACGCATTGGTCGAACTGGGCGAGCGTATGGGGATTGAATTTACCATGCTGGCGGACGATCCAGGGCCGGGGTTCGGCTGGAAGTTACCGGTCGCGCTGCCTGCCACTTTTCTGGTTAATCCGGGCGGCGATCTGGTCGAGACCCGTTTTGGACCCCAGACCGAAGAAGAACTCCGGGCCGTGATCGGCGGTTGAGCCGGCCGCCCCAACTGAATTACACAGCAGGAATAACCTGACGTTATGTCGCAGACTTTTGTACACCTCCGCGTCCATTCCGAATACTCCATGGTGGATGGCCTGGTCAGGGTTAAACCGCTGATAAAGCGCGTTGCCGAGCTGGGCATGCCGGCTGTTGGCCTTACCGAGCAATCCAACATGTGCTCGCTGGTTCGCTTTTACAAGGCGGCCATGGGCGCGGGCGTCAAACCCATCATTGGCGCCGATCTGTGGCTGGAAAATCCCGACGAGCCCGAGAATCCGTTCCGCATCACGCTGTTGGCGCGAGATAACGACGGTTATCTCAACCTCACCGAAATCATTTCCCTGGGGTATACCGAGGGGCAGCGGTTTGGCAAGCCGATCATCCAGCGCAAATGGCTTGAGGCTCGGCCGAACGGTTTGATTGCGCTCTCTGGTTCGAGAATGGGCGATGTGGGCAAGGCTTTGATGGCGGGCAAACCGGAATTGGCCCGCGAGCGCGCCCGTTACTGGATGGATTTGTACCCGGATAGCTACTACCTCGAGTTACAGCGCACCGGTCGTCCAGGAGACGAAGACTGCCTGCACCTGAGTGTTGAGCTGGCCGGTGCTCTTGGCCTTCCGGTGGTTGCCACTAACGATGTTCACTTCCTGGAGGCGGAAGACTTTGAGGCTCACGAGGCCAGGGTCTGTATTGGTGAGAGTCGTACCCTGGATGATCCGCGCCGTGATCGCCGGTTCAGTGACCAGCAGTACCTGCGCAGCGCCGATGAGATGATCGAGCTGTTCAGCGACATCCCGGAAGCAATCGAGAACACCGTGGAGATTGCCCGGCGTTGCTCGGTGAAGGTTCGGATGGGTGAGTATTTCCTGCCCAATTACCCGATTCCCGATGGCATGACCATGGACGACTATTTCCGGAAGGTCTCCGAGGAGGGGCTGGAAGAGCGGCTGGCCAAGACCCTCAGCAAGGACGATCCGGAATACGATGCCAAACGCGAGGCCTACTACAAGCGCCTGAACTTCGAGCTGGATATCATCATCCAGATGGGGTTCCCGGGCTACTTCCTGATCGTGATGGACTTCATCAAGTGGGCCAAGAACAACGGTGTGCCCGTGGGGCCAGGCCGGGGTTCCGGTGCCGGCTCGCTGGTGGCCTACGCCCAGCTGATCACTGACCTGGATCCACTAGAATATGACCTGCTGTTCGAGCGGTTCCTGAACCCGGAACGGGTTTCCATGCCCGACTTTGACGTCGACTTTTGCATGGAGGGCCGGGACCGGGTGATCGAATACACCGCCCAGAAATACGGACGAGAGGCGGTGTCGCAGATCATTACCTTCGGCACCATGGCCGCGAAGGCGGTTGTGCGGGATGTTGCCCGGGTGCAGGGCAAATCCTATGGCCTGGCCGACAAGCTGTCCAAAATGATCCCGTTCGAGCCGGGCATGACCCTGGAGAAGGCTCTGGAGCAGGAGCCACAGCTGGTCGAGTTTCTCGAGAACGACGAGGAAGCCCAGGAAATCTGGGAAATGGCCCTGAAGCTCGAGGGCGTGTGCAGGAACGCCGGTAAACACGCCGGCGGCGTGGTGATCGCGCCTACCAAGATCACCGATTTTTCGCCCCTGTACTGCGACGACGAGGGCGGAAGCCTGGTGACCCAGTTTGACAAGGGCGACGTGGAAGACGCCGGGCTGGTGAAGTTCGACTTCCTGGGCCTGCGGACGCTCACGATCATCAAGTGGGCGCTGAACATGATCAATCCACGCCGGGAAAAGAAGGGCATGCAGCCGCTCGACATCAACGAGATTCCGCTGGATGACGTGCCCTCGTTCGACATGCTCAAGAAAGCGGAAACCACGGCGGTGTTCCAGCTGGAATCCCGGGGCATGAAAGACCTGATTCGCCGTCTCCAACCGGACTCCCTCGAAGACATGATCGCCCTCGTGGCCCTTTTCCGGCCGGGGCCGCTGCAATCGGGCATGGTGGACGACTTTATCGACCGTAAGCACGGCCGCCAACCCATGTCCTTCCCGCATCCGGATTACCAGTACGAAGGCCTCAAGCCGGTTCTGGAGCCCACCTACGGGGTTATCCTTTACCAGGAGCAGGTCATGCAGATCGCCCAGGTGATGGCCGGTTATACCCTTGGTAATGCGGACATGCTGCGACGCGCCATGGGTAAGAAAAAGCCCGAGGAAATGGCCAAGCAGAAGCAGTTTTTCCTGGATGGCTGTGAGCAGAACGGGATCAACACGACCCTGGCTGAAAACATCTTTGACCTGGTAGAGAAGTTTGCCGGCTACGGCTTCAACAAATCCCACTCCGCCGCCTATGCACTGGTGTCCTACCAGACACTCTGGCTGAAAGCCCATTACCCGGCAGAATTCATGGCCGCGGTACTGACTGCCGATATGCAGAACACCGACAAGGTGGTCACGCTGGTAGAAGAGTGCCGGAACATGAAGCTGGATCTTCTGGTGCCAGACGTCAGCCGTTCGGAATACACCTTTACCGTCAACGACGAAGGCCAGATTGTGTATGGCCTCGGTGCGATTAAAGGCCTGGGCGAGGGCCCGATTCAGAGCATCGTGGAAGGTCGTGGCGATGGCGAGCCCTATCAGGATATTTTCGATTTTTGCCGACGCATTGACCTGAAAAAGGTCAACAAGCGCGCCATGGAAGCGCTGATCCGGTGCGGCGCCATGGACAAGCTTGGCGCCAGCCGGGCTCAGTTGATGGCCAGCATCGATAAGGCCGTGCAGCAGGCCGGCCAGCAATCCCGTAACGAGTCCGTCGGCATGATGGATATGTTCGGCGAAATGCTCGAGGCCGGTGACGGTGGCGATCCCTACGAGGACGTGGCCGGCATGCGCGAGTGGCCCGAAAAACAGCGGCTGAAAGGGGAGAAAGATACCCTGGGGCTTTACCTCACCGGCCACCCGTTTGATGAATACGAGAAAGAGGTTCGGCGGTTTGTCCGGTCCTCCATCGCCGATCTGAAGCCGAACAAGTCACCCCAGCGCGTCGCCGGTTTGGTGGTTGCCCAGCGCACCATGAAAACCCGCACCGGTTCCACCATGTGTTTCATCACCCTGGACGACAGGAGTGCGCGGATAGAGGCGACCCTGTTCTCGGAAGCCTTCTTTGAGAACCGGGAACTGTTGCAGTCAGATCAGGTGATTGTCGTGGAAGGGCAGGTTAGCCACGACGACTATTCCGGCCAGATGAAGATGCGGGTGAGCTCGGTGATGGATGTCGCGAGCGCTCGTCAGCAGTTTAGCCGAGGGTTGAAGCTCAACCTGCACGCCGATCAGCTGCAGAACGGACTGCTGGAGAAACTGGACACCACCCTGAGGCCGTTCCGCTGTGATGGCAGTCCGGTCTGGATTGAGTACAGCAGCCCGGAGGCGTCCACCCGGATCGAGCTGGGTGAATCCTGGCGGGTGCAGCCGGATGACAACCTGCTACTGGAGCTCCGTTACCTCGTAGGCGACCAGTCGGTAGAACTGGTCTATGATTGAGTAAGCTGAAAATTAAAAGTTTGTCAGATAGCGGACTCATACCAATGTCCGCTTTAGCCACTGACCGGGCGCTGCTATCTTTGTGTAAATTCTGGTTTGGCGGAGCATTTTCCCGCCTGGCAAAAAATGATGGAACATCATGAACCCTAACTATCTGGATTTCGAACAGCCAATCGCCGACCTGGAAGCCAAGATTGAAGAGCTTCGGATGGTTGGCAATGACACCGACATCAATATCACCGACGAGATCACCCGGCTGAAGAAAAAGAGCGTCAGCCTCACAGAGAGCATTTTCTCCGATCTCAAGCCCTGGGACGTTGCCCGACTGGCTCGCCATCCCCGCAGGCCCTACACCCTGGACTACATCGAATCCATGTTTGAGGATTTCGATGAACTGCACGGTGATCGCCGTTATGCAGACGACCTGGCGATCGTAGGGGGTACTGCCCGGCTGGACGACAAGCCGGTAATGGTGATTGGTCATCAGAAGGGCCGGGAAGTGCGGGACAAGGTAAAGCGCAACTTTGGTATGCCGCGCCCTGAGGGCTATCGCAAGGCCCTGCGCCTGATGGAAATGGCCGAGCGGTTCAAGATGCCCATTCTCACGTTCATCGACACGCCGGGTGCCTATCCCGGCATTGGTGCGGAAGAGCGTGGGCAGAGTGAGGCCATTGCCTTCAACCTGGCCGTGATGTCCCGCCTCAAGACACCCATTATCTCCACGGTGATCGGTGAGGGCGGTTCCGGTGGCGCGTTGGCCATCGGTGTCTGTGACCAGCTGAACATGCTGCAGTATTCCACCTACGCGGTGATTTCCCCAGAGGGCTGTGCGTCGATCCTCTGGAAAAGTGCCGAATACGCTGCCCAGGCGGCGGAGGCCATGGGTGTTACGGCTGACCGGCTCAAAGATCTGGGGCTGGCGGATAACGTGGTAACCGAGCCCCTCGGCGGTGCTCACCGCAACCCTGAAAAAATGTCGGAATCCCTCAAAGAGGTTCTGGCGAAAGGCGTCGCTGAGCTCAGCCGCCTGCCACTGGATGAGCTGGTATCCCGCCGCTACGAGCGGCTGACCCGCTATGACACCGGGCGCTGAGCCCGGTTCCGGATTCCACTGGCCGGAGGCCCTGTGTGCCCCGGTCAGAGAACTCCCCGATCACACCCGTCTTTGGGTCGCCCTGAGCGGCGGCCTCGATTCCACCCTGTTATTGCACCTGGCAGCCCACTGCCATGGCTGTTCCGGCGCTGTCCGGGCGATCCATATCAATCATCAGCTTCAACCCAATGCATCGGATACCGAGTCGTTCTGTCGCGGTGAATGTGAGCGACTTGGCGTGCCGCTTGTGGTTGAGCGGGTAACCGTCGATGGTGGTCGTAGCTCGGGTGCGGGTATAGAGGAAGCTGCCCGCAAGGCCCGCTATGCCGCCCTCGAGGCGCTGGTCGGGAAGGGCGACCTGGTCTTGATGGCTCACCATGGGGATGACCAGGCGGAAACCGTTCTGTTCCGGATGCTCAGGGGCAGCGGTGTGGCCGGGCTCGCGGGCATGCCGGCCAGTCGTGAGCTGGGCACCGCGACCCTCGTCCGGCCCCTGCTCGGGTTTGAGAGGGCCGAACTCGAGCGCTGGGCCCGGGTCGCTGGCCTGTCATGGGTTGATGACCCCAGCAATACCGACCAGCGATTTGACCGGAATTTTCTCCGTCACACTGTGTTGCCGCTCTTGCGGGATCGCTGGCCGGGGTTGAATCGCAGGCTGCGGCACACGGCGGAATCCTGTGGCGAGAGCGAAGCGCTGAACCGCAAACTGGCCGCTTTGCAGTGGCAGGCAATCGGCGGCGACCGGGACCGTCTCCCCGTTGATGGCCTGAAAACACTGCCTCTGGCGGAGCAGAAGAATCTGCTACGTTGGTGGGCACGGGAACGCGGGTTTCATGCGCCCACCCCTGGTGACTGGCAGCAGGTCATTCGGGACCTGCTGTTTGCCGCAGAGGATCGGGAGCCGGAGTTCCGGTCCGACGGTTTCAGTCTGCGGCGTTTCCAGGGTGATCTTTGCCTCGTTCCCGACCGCGGCCCTTTACCGGACGCTCCGGTCGATCTCGAGCCGGGGGATGGTGTCGCGTGGGGAGAGTGGTCCCTCAGGTTGGAATCTGTCGTTACCCCGGAACAGTCGTTGCCGCCAATACGGATATTTACGAGGCAGGGTGGCGAGCGGGTCCGTTTCCGTCCCGATGGGCCGTCCCGTTCGCTCAAGAAATGGCTGCAGGAAGTCGGCGTTCCACCCTGGGAAAGGGCCCGTCTGCCGCTGGTTTTCGCGGGTTCCGGGGACGCAGCAGAGCTCATTGCCATTGGCGATTTATGGTGTTCTGAACAATACTCGGGAGGCGCCCATGCCGCCGGTTGGCGGCTGGTCATAGAGCGGGAATGTGATTGAGTCAATGGGGCCTTTCTGGTAGTCTGGCGTCCCATCTTGAGATGACAATCTCCCTCCTTCACCGAACCAGACAAATCACGGAATCTGCATGACGCGTTATATTTTCGTCACCGGCGGTGTCGTGTCCTCCTTGGGGAAAGGTATCGCATCGGCCTCTCTGGCTGCGATCCTAGAGGCACGCGGCCTGAAGGTCACTATTCTCAAGCTGGACCCGTACATCAACGTGGACCCCGGCACCATGAGCCCGTTCCAGCACGGTGAGGTTTTTGTCACCGAGGATGGCGCGGAAACAGACCTCGATCTGGGCCACTACGAGCGCTTCATCCGCTCCCCGATGAGCAAGCGCAACAACTTCACCACCGGTCGGGTGTACGAGGAAGTAATCCGCAAGGAGCGCCGTGGCGACTACCTGGGCGGAACTGTGCAGGTAATCCCCCACATCACTGACGAGATCAAGCGCCGGGTCGTTGAAGGTGCCGCTGGCGCCGACGTAGCGCTGATCGAGATTGGTGGCACGGTAGGCGATATTGAATCCCTGCCGTTCCTCGAAGCCTGCCGGCAACTGAAGGTTGAAGTCGGTCCCCAACGTGCACTTTTCATGCACCTGACCCTGGTTCCGTACATTGCCACTGCGGGTGAGATCAAGACCAAGCCCACCCAGCACTCGGTCAAGGAAATGCGCTCTATCGGTCTGCAGCCGGATATCCTGCTGTGCCGCTCCGAGCACGAGGTGGACGCCAGTTCACGTCGCAAGATTGCCCTGTTCACCAACGTCGAAGAGCGGGCCGTTATTCCTCTCCAGGATGCCAAATCCATTTACGCCATTCCTCGCATGCTCTATGAGCATGGCCTGGATCAGCTCGTTATCGAACGATTCGGCCTGGATGCACGTCCTGCGGACCTCAGTGAGTGGGACAACGTTGTTGAATCACTGATGAATCCCGAGCAGGAAGTGACCATTGCCATGGTTGGCAAGTACATGGAGCTTCTCGACGCGTACAAGTCGCTGATCGAATCCCTGCTGCACGCCGGCATCAAGACCCGCACCAAGGTCAATATCAACTACATCGATTCCGAAGACATCGAGCGTGATGGCACCGGTGCGCTGGCCAGTGCCGACGCGATTCTGGTGCCGGGCGGTTTCGGTGAGCGCGGCGTGGAAGGCAAGATCCGCACGGTTCAGTATGCCCGTGAGAACAAGGTGCCTTACCTTGGCATCTGCCTGGGTATGCAGGTTGCTGTAATTGAATACGCGCGGAACGTGGCCGGCCTGACCGACGCTCATAGCACAGAATTCCGCGAGCACACGCCGGAGCCGGTGGTGGGCCTGATCACCGAATGGCTGGATTCCACCGGAGAGCGCGAAGAGCGTACGGAAGAATCTGATCTTGGCGGGACCATGCGTCTCGGCGCCCAGGATTGCGTGCTTACCGAAGGTTCCACCATTGCCAACTGCTATGGCAAGAAAACCATTCGCGAGCGTCATCGCCATCGTTACGAGGTCAACAACCACTTCCTGCCAAAGTTGGAAGAGGCCGGTCTTCAGATCTCAGGTCGTTCGACCGATGGTCGTCTGGTCGAAGTGGTTGAAGCGCCGGATCATCCCTGGTTTGTCGCCTGTCAGTTCCATCCGGAATTTACTTCCACGCCCAGGGACGGCCACCCGTTGTTCAAAGGCTTTGTTGAGGCAGCACTGGCCTGCAAGAAAGGATCCTGAGCATGGCGCAGAACACTGTAAACGTTTCGGGAATCGACGTCGCCAACGACAAGCCGTTTGTGCTCTTTGGTGGCATGAACGTCCTCGAGTCGCCGGAGCTGGCCATGGAGGTTGCCGAGGCCTACGTTGAGGCCACAGGTAAACTCGGCATTCCCTACGTTTTCAAGGCGTCGTTTGATAAGGCCAACCGTTCGTCGGTGAATTCGTTTCGTGGTCCAGGCCTTGAGAAAGGGCTGCAGATTCTGGCGGACATCAAAAGCAAGTTTGGTGTTCCCATTATTTCGGACGTCCACGAGCCGGCCCAGGCCGCTCCCACAGCGCAGGTATGCGACATCATCCAGCTGCCGGCTTTCCTGAGCCGCCAGACCGACCTGGTGGTCGCCATGGCGAAAACCGGTGCGGTGATCAACATCAAGAAGGCCCAGTTCCTGGCTCCCCAGGAAATGAAGCACATCATCACCAAGTGCGAGGAAGCCGGCAATGACAAGGTGATCCTGTGTGAGCGGGGCAGCAGCTTCGGCTACAACAACCTGGTTGTCGACATGCTGGGCTTTGGCATCATGAAAGCCATGAACGTACCGGTGATGTTCGATGTGACCCACTCCCTGCAAATGCCCGGCGGACGCGCGGATTCGGCCGGTGGCCGACGTGCCCAGGTGACTGACCTGGCGCTGGCGGGTATGTCCCAGGGGTTGGCCGGATTGTTCCTTGAGGCCCATCCGGACCCGGACAAAGCCAAGTGCGATGGCCCCTGTGCTTTGCGGCTGAGCCAGCTTGAGCCCTTCCTGCAGCGGGTGAAAGCTGTGGATGATCTGGTAAAAAGCTTTAAACCTATCGACACCGCCTGATTGGCGGTGTTGGCGTTTTACGCGGACTATGGGAGCGAGCGGGAACGGCCCTGCGAAAATGTAGAGGGCCGTTCCCTCTCGCTCTGACTCCCGAATTTGAACATGAACTTGGAGACAGAGAAGAATGACCAAGATTGCCAACATCAAGGGCCGTGAGGTTCTGGATTCCCGCGGTAACCCGACAGTAGAAGCCGACGTTATCCTGGAAGACGGCACCGTCGGCAGCGCCTGCGCGCCTTCTGGTGCCTCCACGGGTTCCCGGGAAGCCCTGGAACTGCGTGATGGTGATGCATCCCGTTACCTTGGCAAGGGTGTTCTGAAGGCTGTGGAAGCCGTGAACAGCAAGATCCGTGATGCACTGGTAGGCAAAGATGCAGCTGATCAGCGTGCCCTGGATCAGATCATGCTGGACCTCGACGGTACCGAGAACAAGGCCAACCTGGGCGCCAACGCCATCCTGGCAGTTTCCCTGGCGGCGGCCAAGGCTGCAGCTATCTCCCTGGGCAAGCCGCTGTATGCGCACATTGCAGACATCAACGGCACCTCTGGCCAGTTCTCCATGCCGGTGCCGATGATGAACATTCTGAACGGTGGTGAGCACGCGGATAACAACGTTGATATCCAGGAGTTCATGGTTCAGCCGGTTTCCGCCAAGAGCTTCTCTGAAGCCCTGCGTGTTGGCGCGGAGATTTTTCACAGCCTGAAAAAAGTGCTTAAGGCCCAGGGCCTGAACACAGCGGTTGGTGATGAGGGTGGTTTTGCTCCCAACCTGCCCTCCAACGAAGCGGCGCTGGCGGTTATCCAGGAAGCGGTCGAGAAGGCCGGTTACAAGCTTGGTACCGATGTGACCCTCGCCCTGGACTGTGCATCTTCCGAATTCTACAAGGATGGCCAGTACCAGCTGTCCGGCGAAGGCAAGAGCTTCGATTCCGAGGGCTTTGCCGATTACCTGGCCGGCCTGTGTGAGCGATATCCGATTGTCTCCATTGAAGACGGCATGGACGAGAGCGACTGGGATGGCTGGAAGGTGCTGACTGACAAACTGGGCGCCAAGGTTCAACTGGTTGGTGACGACCTGTTTGTGACCAACACCAAAATCCTGAAGCAGGGTATCGAGAAGGGCGTGGGTAACTCCATCCTGATCAAGTTCAACCAGATCGGCAGCCTGAGCGAAACCCTCGATGCCATCAAGATGGCCCAGGATGCCGGTTTCACTGCCGTGATTTCACATCGTTCCGGTGAAACCGAGGACACCACCATTGCCGATCTGGCGGTGGCGACCTGCGCCGGCCAGATCAAGACCGGTTCCCTGTGCCGTTCGGATCGTGTTGCCAAGTACAACCAGCTGCTGCGCATCGAAGAAGCGCTGGACGGTAAGGCGCCTTACCGCGGCCTGAGCGAAATCAAAGGGCAGGGCTGATCGACTGATCCCACCGGTTCTGGCAGAGTGTCTGGCCGGTAATTGGCGAAAAACTGTTAAGGCCATCGTGTTCTGGGCGAAATTCCGGACATGATGGCCTTTTTGTACAGGCAGTTAGAAGAATTTGTTGCTAATCTACTCTAAGGTCTATACTCAACGTCCGGCGTTGGTATTTTGATTGATTGAATTTTGAACGGAATCGGCAATGAAGTTGCTCTGGACCTTAATGGTGGTTGTGATTCTCCTGCTGCAGGTGCGCCTGTGGGTCGGGGAGGGCAGCTTTGCGCAGGTATGGGCTCTGGAGCAGTCCATTGCCGAGCAACGTGAAGAAAATGCCGAGCTGGCTACCCGCAATGAACGTCTTTATGCCGAAGTCAGGAATCTGCGTAACGAGCAGGGCGCCGTTGAAGAGCGGGCCAGAATGAACCTCGGCCTGATAAGAGAAGACGAGACCTTTTTCCTGGTTGTTGAAAACTGATTGTCTATGCCTGCTCCGAGACTTTGGCTGATTGTTCCTGCCGCCGGCATCGGCCAGCGCATGCAGGCTGAGCAACCGAAACAGTACCTTCGGATCGACCAACGTTTCATTCTCGACATCACCCTTTCCCGACTGATGGATTCCGCGCCTTTTTCCGGCTGCATGGTGCCATTGCATCCGGCCGATCATTGGTGGCCTGATACCGAGGCCAGCGGAGATAACCGAATCCAGACCTGCACCGGCGGCTCCGAAAGGGCGGGTTCGGTGTTGTCGGCACTGCATGCCATGGCGGAACAGGTCAGTGATGATGACTGGGTTCTGGTTCACGATGCGGCACGGCCATGTCTTCATACCCGGGATCTGTGCAATCTTATTGACCAACTCTACAACCACCCTGTCGGGGGCCTCCTGGCTTCGCCAGTGGCCGACACCCTCAAGAGCGCCGGCACCGGCGAGCTGCCCGAGGTTTCCGGGACGGTGGATCGCACAAATTTGTGGCGGGCGTTAACGCCCCAGATGTTTCGCTATCGTATTCTGGTGGAGTCCCTCGAAGCTGCCCTTGCCAGGGAACTTCCGGTGACTGATGAGTCCTCTGCCGTGGAGTTTTCCGGTAACATGCCGGTGCTGGTAGAAGGGCGGCCGGACAATATCAAGATCACCGTACCCGCGGATCTGGCACTCGCAGGCTTTATTCTCAGCCGGTTCTGAACGTTCGGAGTGTTCCGGAGCACATTATGCGTATTGGTCAGGGCTTCGATGTCCACGCCTTCTGCGAAGGCGACTCTGTGATTATTGGCGGCGTAAGCATTCCGCATTCCCACGGGCTCAAGGCCCATTCTGATGGTGATGTCCTGCTGCATGCGTTGGCAGATGCATTGCTGGGCGCTGCCGCGCTTGGCGACATCGGGCATTTCTTCCCGGACACCAGTGACGAGTGGGCAGGGGCCGACAGCAGGGACCTTTTGCGTCGGGTTGTGAACCGGGTCCGGGACGAGGGCTTCTCCGTCGTTAACGTGGATACCACAATCATTGCCCAGGCCCCCAAGATGGCACCCCATATCGATGCCATCCGTTTGAACATTGCCGAAGATCTGGGCGTGCCGGCCAGTCGTGTCAGCGTGAAAGCCACCACCACGGAAAAGCTGGGTTTTACCGGGCGCGGGGAAGGCATTGCCTGCCAGGCGATCTGCCTGCTTGAACCGGTGGAATCTTGAGCAACTGGCGCCTTGACTGGCCAACCTCCGGCGGCAGTCGTATTGCCTCTGGCCGCCTGAAAACCGCCCCGGGCGATTTCATTGTCGACGAATTGCTGGAGCTGCCGGAAAGCGGCCCGGCCGTCGACGGAGATGTAATCGCAGGCAGTGGCGAGCATCTTTGTTTGAAACTGGAGAAAGTGGGTGATAACACAGAGTATGTTGCCCGCGAATTGGCCAGGATCGCCGGGTGTCGTCACTTTGATGTCGGTTTCTGTGGGCTCAAGGATAGGCATGCTGTGACCCGCCAGTGGTTCAGTCTGTACCGTCCCGGAAACGAGGATCAGGACACCGCTCTGATCCGGGAGATTGGCCTACGCTGGCCGGTTCTGGCGGCTTCGCGGCAGGCGCGGAAATTGCGGCGCGGGGAGCACAGGGGTAATGGCTTCACGATTACCCTGAGGGCCGTCTCCGGTGAGCACCAGGTTATTGACCGAGCGCTGGAGCGTCTGGGCGATATTGGGGCTCCAAACTACTTTGGCCCCCAACGGTTTGGCAATGATGGCGCTAACCTTGACCGAGCGGTGCATCTTGATCCCGCTACCCTGAACCGACGTGGCCGGTCCGGTGGAAAAGGCCGGGGTGGCAAAAAGCGAGCTGGCAGCGACGGCTCGAAAAACGTATTGTATTTTTCGGCAGCGCGCTCCTGGCTGTTCAATGAGGTGCTGGTAGCTCGGGTAGACGATGGCAGCTGGGCCGAGGCAGGAGCGACAGGTCCACTGTGGGGTGACGGCGGCACCACCGCTTGCGGGCCCCTGGAAACCTTCGAGCGAGGCATTGTCGCGCAAACCCCGGAGTTGGCCGCCCTGTTTTCGGTCACCCGGATGAAACCGGAGCGAAGGCCATTGGCGGTAAAACCGGAGAGCCTCTCCTGGCAGTGGGTCGCTGAGGACTGTCTGGAGCTGGCGTTTTTTCTTTCGCCCGGCCAGTACGCGACAACGATTTTGAGTGATATTTTCGAGCTTGAGGACATGAGCCTCGGCCGACACAACGAACAACAAGGCTAGCGGAGAACACTGTGCGTATTCTGTTGTCGAATGATGACGGCGTTCATTCACCGGGGCTTATAGCCCTGTTTGATGGCTTAAAAGGACTGGGTGAGCTTGAGGTCGTGGCGCCTGACCGGGATCACAGCGGCGCCAGTAACGCCCTGACGCTCAATCGCCCCCTGACGGTTGAGGAACATCCCAACGGTTTTCGTTCGGTCGATGGAACACCGACCGACTGCGTCCATCTGGCGGTGAACGGATTGTTCCGTGAGCCGTTCGACAGGGTGGTGTCGGGTATCAACACCCACGCCAACCTAGGCGACGACATTATCTACTCCGGTACCGTTGCTGCGGCAACCGAGGGTCGCCACCTCGGACTTCCCGCCATTGCCGTCTCCCTTGTCAACGATGGCCACTTTCACTACGAGACCGCCGCCCGGGTTGTCCGGGTGCTGCTCGAGAACGAGCGTCCCCTGGTGCTGGGGCCTCGCTCCATTCTCAACGTGAATGTCCCGGATGTTCCCTGGGAGGAACTGGCTGGCATTCGGGTGACGCGCCTCGGCCACCGGGAACGGGCAGAGGGTGCCGTCCCGATGACCTGTCCTCGCGGCAAAGAGCGTTACTGGATCGGGGCGGCAGGTGTCGGCGGTGACGCCGGTCCCGGCACTGATTTCAATGCCGTACGTGAAGGTTATGTCTCGGTTACCCCGGTTCACATCGACATGACCCGGCATGAGGCGCTCTCACGGCTCCGGGATTGGGTCGATACCCTGGAGGTTTCGCTGGAGGGGCGGGGATGACAGCGCAGCTCGAAGGCATCGGGATGACCTCCCGACGCACCCGGATGCGACTGGTTCAGCGCCTCAGGGAAGCCGGCATCGAGTCGGACCGGGTACTTGAGATTATGGGAGAGGTGCCACGGCACATTTTCCTGGATGAGGCGCTTTCCCATAGGGCCTACGAAGATACATCGCTACCGATTGGCTACGGCCAAACCTTGTCACAGCCCTACATAGTGGCCCGCATGACTGAATTAATGCTTGCCCACGGGCCCTCACGGGTCCTGGAGCTTGGCACCGGGTCCGGTTACCAGACCTCTGTGCTATCCCGTCTGTTCGCCGAAATCTACAGCGTCGAGCGTATCAAGGCGCTTCAGGACAGGGCCCGGGACCGGTTGCGACAACTGAACGCCAGAAACGTGTTCCTGAAACATGCTGATGGTGGCATGGGCTGGCCTGAACGTGGCCCTTTCGACGGTATTATCGTGACCGCAGCGCCCATTGAAGTTCCAGCCGAATTGCTCGCCCAACTGGCAGACGGTGGCGTGTTGATTGCCCCTGTCGGTGAGGAGAATCAGGTGCTGGTGCAGGTAACCCGGCGGGGAGATCGCTTTGATCACAAGGAGCTGGAACCGGTCCGGTTTGTGCCGCTTCTGGGCGGGGTTGTCCGATAATCATGGTCGACTCTTCAGAAAGTAAACCAAACCTGGACAGCGATATTGCACGCAGCCACCACCCTGCAGCCGTGTTTCTTCGGGGAATCGCCATGGGTGCCGCTGATATTGTTCCAGGGGTTTCCGGTGGTACCATTGCCTTCATCACCGGTATCTATTTCCGCCTCCTGGAAGCTATCAACGCGGTTCCGGGAGCAGTTTTCCATGACTTGATTCGCGGCCGGTTCAGCCGGTTCTGGCATGCCTGTGACGGAACTTTTCTGGTCGCCTTGCTGGCGGGCGTCCTGACCAGTATTGCTACCCTGGCATCTGGGATCAGCTATATGCTGGTGGCCTACCCGATCCTGATCTGGAGCTTTTTCTTTGGATTGATCGTCGCTTCGGTGTGGCATGTCGGGCGCCAGGTGCGACACTACAAGCCCGCACTGCTGGTTCCGCTGTTGTTCGGCATTGTTATCGCGTGGTGGATAACCACCCTGTCTGCCAGCGAAGTCGCGCCTTCTACTCTGGCGTTCTTTGGTGCCGGAGCGCTGGCCATCTGTGCCATGATTCTTCCTGGCATCTCGGGCAGCTTTATCCTGGTGATTATTGGTATGTATGCGCCCGTGCTCGCCGCGATCAAATCGTTGGACGCGGGCATTCTGCTTCTGTTTATGGCAGGTTGCGTGGTGGGTCTTTTATCCATCGCCCGCCTGATCACCTGGGCGTTCCACCATTTTCATGATCTCGTGCTCGCCTTGCTCACCGGCTTCATGATCGGAGCGCTCAACAAGGTTTGGCCCTGGAAGGAGACTCTCAGTTGGCGTATCAACAGCTCCGGTGAACAAGTTCCCCTGAATGAGACGAGTATCTGGCCCTCTACCTTTGCAGAGCAGGCCGGCCAGGATCCCCAGGTGCTATTTGCCCTGCTCATGGCGGCGGCCGGTTTTGCCCTCGTTCTGCTGGTGGAGTGGCTCGGTTCCCGGCATGGAGAGGTCGCACCATCGAGGTGATTTGAGGCGACTGTGTGCGAAGAGTGTTACCTAACGCACAAAACGGATGTTTCTGGAGGTAACAAGGGAGGTCGGTTAGTAACTTGGCTTCGCGAGAAAAATGTGCAATATATTAGCAAGTTACTATAAAAACTTTAGAAACTGCTTCGACAACCGACAGCGGTTATACGGATTTTTCATAACTGGGTCAGTTTTATTCCTGTGAGATTCATGCGTGGGCTCATCAATGCCGTTTCACCGGCGTCCCCGCGGTTCCCGTCCGGTGCCTCAGAGCCTGATCGCCCCGCGAAAAAGGTGCTGGCCAGCCGCCTTGCACTCCTGCCCCTCATGGCCCTGCTGCTACTTTCCGGCTGTAACACGCCGGCACTCTACCAGGATGACATTTACAATCCCCCGGTCTATTGGGGCCGCCACGTCGTCAAACCCGGCGAAACCCTTTACAGCATAGCCTGGCGGTATGGTCGGGACTACCGCGAGCTTGGCGACGCCAATGGCATTGGTCCGCCCTGGAATCTCAAAGCGGGTCAGGTGATTCGTCTGGATCTTCGCGGAAGTGTAACCTCGGGCAGTCAGACTACAGCTGCCAAAAAGCCGTCTGGATCGCAACCGCCGAGAACGGCGAGTCGTGCTTCGCCTCCAAAACAGACAGCCGCCACGGCACCCAAACCTGCGGTGACGAGAGCGGCGAACAAGGGCGCGCCGCTCGCTTCCCAGACCCAGACCGTGGCCCGGATTGAATGGCGCTGGCCTCACGTTGGCACTGTAATTGCTGGATATTCAACATCCGGAAAAGTCAATAAAGGTATTGATATTGCCGGGCAAGCCGGGGATGCTGTAAGAGCTGCGGCCACCGGGAATGTGGTCTATGCCGGCAACGGGTTGCTTGGATACGGCAACCTGATTATCGTGAATCACAACGAGCACTATTTAAGTGCTTACGCTCACAACCGGAAGATTCTGGTGCAGGAAGGGGAGGATGTGAAAGCCGGGCAGGTGATCGCAGAGCTCGGTAGCAGTGGCGCTGAACGACCCATGTTGCATTTTGAGATTCGTAAAAATGGCAATCCGGTTGACCCAGTCCATTATCTGCCGCCGCGCTAATGAATGACGCAGTCAGCAGGCTGCCCTGATCGCACACCCTGGCACTGACAAAACACCGCGTTCGCAAGAAAAACAAGAACGGTAAAGGCCATGACAGGCCGACCAACAAAATGTCCTGAAGAAAAAAGTGTGAAGACAAAGACGTCCGCAATAACAAGAAGTATCGGGCGAACATCCAGGATTATTGAGAGGCGGGGCAAGACAAATGTCAGCAGAGCAAGAAGACATCATCATTGATCGTGTATCGGACATGGACGATGCCGAGGATCAGTTGTTAGCAGAAGAGAAAGTTGAAAAAGAGCCCACCGAAGAAGTGGCCGAAGTAGAAGAGGACATCCCCACCCAGGGACGTTATTTCACCAGTCAAAAGCAGCTGGATGCCACTCAGCTGTATCTCAACGAAATTGGTTTTTCCCCCCTGCTTACGCCGGAAGAAGAGGTCTATTTTGCCCGTCTGGCACGCAAGGGAGAGGAGTCCGGCCGCAAACGGATGATCGAGAGCAACCTTCGCCTTGTGGTGAAGATCGCACGACGTTACGTGAACCGCGGGCTGACCCTGCTGGACCTGATCGAAGAGGGCAACCTTGGCCTGATCAGGGCGGTGGAAAAGTTTGATCCGGAGCGGGGTTTCCGATTCTCCACCTACGCCACCTGGTGGATTCGCCAGACCATTGAGCGGGCCATCATGAACCAGACCCGCACCATCCGTCTTCCGATTCATGTGGTCAAGGAACTTAATCTGTATCTCCGTGCAGCGCGGGAACTGACCCAGAAACTGGATCATGAGCCCTCGGCGGAGGAAATCGCCAGAATGGTCGATAAGCCCGTGGCCGACGTCAAGCGGATGTTGGGTCTCAATGAGCGCGTCGCTTCCATGGACACTCCCATTGGTGCCGGTGGCGAAAAGTCGCTTCTGGATACCGTAGCGGATGAAGGGGCTTCGGATCCGGCGGATCTCCTGCAGGACAACAATATGTGTTCCTGCCTGGAGAAGTGGATTGACCAGCTTAGCGACAAGCAGCAGGAAGTTCTGTCACGCCGTTTTGGTCTGCGGGGCTACCCGGTGAGCACGCTGGAGGAAGTCGGCCAGGAGATTGGTCTGACCCGTGAGCGAGTAAGACAGATCCAGGTCGAGGCGCTTCGTCGTCTTCGTGAGATCCTGGAGAAGGAAGGCCTGTCCGGCAACCTGCTGTTCAAGTAACGTCTTTCTTTTCTTTCGATCCAAAGCCGGCCAGGGAATCCCTGGCCGGCTTTTTTGTGTTTCAGGATCGCCCCAAATGAGAACCAGGGCGCGTCCCGCCCGCCAGCGCCGTTGATAGAATGCCGTGACCGGGCGGGGATAAGGGTGTCGAAACCCGGTGCACGAATGAAACACGTCAATAATAACGATCGAAAAGGAAAGGACTATGAAGAAGGCTCTTACAACCGGTTTTGCGTCTCTGACGCTGACGGCCCTGCTGTCTGCTCCAGCCGCCGCACTCACCGTGGAAGGTGTTGATGTTCCGGATACCTATTCCGCCATGGATACCGAACTCACGCTTAATGGCGCAGGTACCCGTTCCAAATGGTTCATGGACCTGTATGTCGGCGGTCTGTACGTTCCCGAGACCATCGACGATGGTGAGGCCGTGATTAACGCAAATGAGCCCCAGGCCATCACTCTGCACATCATCTCCGGCATGATTACCAGCGAACGCATGACAGAGGCCACCCTGGAAGGTTTTGAGGCCTCCACCGACGGCGATATGGCTTCTATCCAGGAGGATGTTGACCAGTTTATGGCGGTCTTCCAGGAAGAAATCACCGAGGGTGACGTTTTCGATCTGGTGTACCTGCCGGGCGAAGGCGTGCGGGTCCTCAAGAACGGCGAGCAAAAGGACACGGTTGGCGATCTGGCCTTTAAAAAGGCCCTGTTCGGAATCTGGCTGTCCGATAAGCCGGCGCAGAAGGATCTGAAGGAGAAAATGCTGGGTCAGCGCTAACCGCGGCTTGGCGTCTGAAACAAAAAGCCGGCAAGATGCCGGCTTTTTTAAGCCGAGGATTCAGAGATAATCCCGTTTCTGCTTGAACTCGCACAGGTCCTCAATGATACAGGCGCCGCATTTCGGTTTGCGGGCGGTACAGGTATAGCGCCCGTGCAGAATGAGCCAGTGGTGCGCGTCCAGCAGAAACTCTTTTGGCACCAGGCGCATCAACCGGTTCTCCACCTCCAGAACGTTCTTGCCGGGCGCAATGCCGGTGCGGTTCGACACGCGATAGATGTGAGTGTCCACCGCCATGGCCATGTGGCCGAAGGCGGTGTTCAAGACCACGTTTGCGGTTTTGCGACCGACCCCGGGCAACGCCTCCAGATCCTCCCGCCGCTCCGGCACCTGGCCGCCGTGTTTCTCAATCAGGATTCGACAGGTCTTGATCACGTTCTCGGCCTTGCTGTTAAACAGGCCAATGGTCTTGATGTACTCCTTCAGGCCATCGACTCCCAGGGCCAGGATGGCCTCTGGGGTGTTGGCGACCGGGAACAGCTTGTCAGTAGCCTTGTTGACACCCACATCCGTGGCCTGGGCCGAAAGAATAACGGCAATCAGCAGCTCGAACGGGCTGGAATAGTTCAGCTCGGTGGTCGGGTTGGGGTTGGCCTCCCTGAGGCGGGTGAAGATCTCAATGCGTTTCTGTTTGTTCATCAGCTCTCAGTCTTGTGCAAGTGCGGACTCAGGATACGTTCCCGGTAACCCGGACCCGCTTGCTGCCTGCTGCTACAGGCGCTGGTTCATGTGCCTTGCGGCGCTCTTCCAGATGGTTGTCGATACCATTTTTGAGCGCGATCAGCAGTCCTAGCCCGATAAAGGCGCCGGGCGGAAGAATCATGAACAGCATATCCGGGTAGTTGTTGAAGGGGCGGATCACCCAATCGGCAGCAACGGGGCCCAGCAGCAGGTGCATGTCCACAAACAGAGTGCCCTGTCCGATAAGTTCCCGAAGGCCGCCCAGAACAACCAGCACCGCCAGAAAGCCAAGGCCCATCATGGCGCCATCCAGCAGTGCCGGAAGTGGTGGATTTCTGGAAGCAAAAGCGTCAGCCCGGCCGAGGATGGCGCAGTTGGTGACGATCAGTGGAATGAAGATGCCAAGAATCAGATAAAGCTCATAGGTAAAGGCCTGCATGAGCAATTCGGCGCAGGTTACGAATGAAGCGATGATCATGACGAATGCGGGCAGGCGCACAGACTCGCTTACGAAATTGCGAATCAGTGACACCGCAAGATTGGACCCCATGAGCACCATGAGTGTAGCCAGCCCAAGCCCGATGGCATTAACAACGGTACTGGTCACGGCCAGAAGCGGGCAGAGCCCAAGCACCTGGACGAGGGCCGGGTTGTTGTCCCAGAGCCCGTCGCGGATGATTTCGCTCGATGATTTGGTTGCCATGATCAGGAATGCTCCGTATTGGACGATTCGCCGGCAATCGCTTCAGGGTTCAGGATCTTGTCTCTCGGTGACGGCTCTTCGTTGAGCCGCTCCCGGATAATCTGACGGTTTTCCCGAAAATAGATCAGCGCTTTCTGAACCGCTTTCACTACAGCCCTTGGCGTGATGGTCGCGCCTGTGAACTGATCGAATTCTCCACCATTCTTTTTAACGTTCCACTCCCGGTGCGGTGGTTTGCCCAGCGAGCGGCCATCGAAACTCTTGATCCAGTCGGATTTGCGGGTTTCGATCTGGTCTCCCAGCCCCGGCGTTTCCTTGTGACTGGTTACCCTCACTCCGAGAATGGTCCCCGTCATGTCCACTCCCACGAGGAGATGAATCTTGCCGGAATACCCGTCGGGTGCTACCACGGGCATTATCATGCCAATGGGCTGCTCGTTCTGTCGAGCTACCCAGACGTTCAGAGGGTCGGGCTGTGCCAGGCGCTCACTGGCAGGCAACTGTACCGTATCCCTGAGCAGGTCGTTGTTGTGCCGGCTTTCGGGAATGATTTCATACAAGGCCTGGGCCTCTGCGCGGGCGGCCTGTTCACGAATTCGCTCTTCCGTGGCCACCTGGGTTACGGCAATGGTGCCGCCGGTGATCACGGCGAACAGGCCGAGCCCGATGGCGCTGCGGCGGATGGACTGTGCAACTGCAGCCATGATTACCCCTGGCTCCCCGGTACACCCCGACGGGCCTTGTGGTGGCCGTAAGTGCGTGGAGGTGTGTAATGATCAATGAAAGGAACGGCAAAATTCATCAGCAGAACGCTGAACGCCACGGCGTCGGGATAATTGCCCCAGGTGCGGATCAGGTAGATCAGAATGCCAATTCCCGCTCCATAGATGAGCTTCCCCTGGTGGCTCGTAGCTGCTGACACCGGGTCGGTAGCGATAAAAAAGGCACCGAGCATGGTCCCGCCTGCAAGCAGATGCAGGGATAGTGGTGCATAGAGGTCGGCATTGTTGCCAAAGGCCAGGCTCATTACGATCATCCCACCAAGAAATCCTGCCGGAATGTGCCAGGTAATGATCCGCAGGGCGATGAGCAGAAGGCCTCCTGCCAGAAATGCCGCATTGACCCATTCCCAGCCTCTGGCGATACCCTCACCAAACGTTGGGTGGTTCAGCACCTCGGTTGCTGTGTGGGTGGTGATCTTGTGTTTGTACTCGTCAAGAGGCGTTGCCATTGTCCAGCCATCGACCGCTGTTTGGTGGCCGGAGGCTATGGTCGCCAGGGTCTCGCCAAAGCCCGGAGCACCGTCCCAGAGCATGGCGGGCTCTGCCCAGTTCGTCGTCATCGCCACCGGAAAAGACACCAGAACCAGGGCGTAACCAACCATGGCAGGGTTGAAAGGATTTGAGCCCAGCCCGCCATAGAGTTGTTTGGCTACAACGATAGCCGAGATCACTGCGACAGCAGATACCCACCAGGGCGCAAACTGTGGCAGCGACAGACCTAACAGAAGGCCGGTGACGGCGGCCGTATTGTCTTTGATGAAGAAGGCGACCGGCTTTTTTCTGAGCTTGAGCAGGGCAGCTTCAGAGGCGATAGCCAGGGCAATACAGAAGACCACGTTGATCAGGTTGCCCCAGCCGAAGAATAGCGTCTGGGCCAACAGGCCAGGCAATGCCGCAATAAGAACCCACAACATCACGCGGGATGTTGGCCGGGCCTTGTGGGCGTGTGGCGATGACTGCTGAACAAATGCCATGGATGTGTTGCCTGATCTCGTTTAGTGGGTTGTCTGGGATTCAGTCGGACCGGCGGCCAGCTTTTCTCTGGCCTCAGACAGCGCCTGTTCCGCTCTTTGCGCCCGATCGTGATTCTTGGCCACGGCCCTCTCCAGCTTCTCGACGTTGTCTGCCTGCTGGGCTTTGGCGTCATCAAGCATGCCTTGCATGGTTTCCAGCTTGGACCTGGCCTGCTCCAGCTGCTTCTCAAGGGCCTCGATGTCGGGCTTTTCTTCGGTCGGCGGTGCACTGGGGGCAGGCGACTGGGACGCTTGTGCCTTTGCTTTCTTACGGGCCAGGGCCTGCTCCACAAGCGCCGACTTGGCGGCACGTTCGTCAACAGCCTGACCTTCGGCGGCCGCTTTCTCCGCCTCTGCCTGTTTTTTCGCGGCTGCTTCGGCTGCGGCCTGCGCCCGCTCCTTGCGCCTCAGTTCTTTCTCCTGTTGCTCGCGCTCGAGGCGTTCCTGGCGTGCCTCGAAGCGTTCCCGGGCCCGGTCGGCTTTCAACTGTTCTGCCTGTTGGGCACGGATTTCACCCTTGGCGAACCGATAGTACTGAACCAGCGGAATCGAACTCGGGCAAACATAGGAACAGGCGCCACATTCTATGCAGTCAAACAGGTTCAGGTGCTCCGCCTTTTCAAATTCGGTGGCCTTGGCGTGCCAGAAAAGTTGCTGCGGCAACAGCTCCATGGGGCAGGCTTCGGCGCACTGGCCACACCGGATGCAGGGTTGTTCCGGTGGTGGTGCCGGCAGTTCAGCTGCCGTTGCCGCAATCACGCAGTTGGTGGTCTTGATGACCGGTACCGCTTCGGTCGTGAGTGTGTAACCCATCATGGGGCCGCCAAGCACCAGGCGGCTGACCGCATCCTGGTTAACACCAGCCTGCCCGAGCAGATGCTCAATCGGTGTGCCAATAAGCGTTTCGAAGTTGCCCGGTTCCCGAACGGCTTCCCCCGTGATGGTAACGATTCGGGAAATCAGCGGCGTACCCTCCAGGACCGCATTTGCCACGGCAACGGCGGTTCCGATGTTCTGGCACATCACGCCGATATCAGCGGGAATTCCGCCGCTGGGCACTTCCATGCCGGTCAGTATCTGGATCAGCTGTTTCTCGCCACCTGAGGGATACTTGGTGGGAACAACCGCAATTTCGGTCTGGGTGCCTTCGGTGGCTTTTCGCAGCGCGGCAATGGCTTCGGGTTTGTTGTCCTCAATACCGATCACGCAACGCTCGGGGCGCAGAATCCACGCCATGATTTTCAGCCCGGCAACCACCTCGTCGGCCTTTTCCCGCATGGTCATGTCATCAGCGGTGATATAGGGCTCGCATTCTGCGCCGTTCAGAATGAGCGTGCTGACCTTGCGATCCCTTGGTGGCCGGAGTTTGATATTGGTGGGAAAGCCGGCTCCACCCATACCGGAAATACCGGCATCACGGATAATTTGCAGAACCTCGTCGCGCTCCAGAGAACGATAATCCGCCACTGGACTGCGCTGGCACCATTGGTCCTCGCCATCCGGTTTCAGGGTGATGCACCGGTCCGCCATACCTGAGGGATGGGGGACAGGGAAGTCGGCGATGCTCTCGATCACTCCGGATGTCGGTGCATGAACGGGAACGCCCATGCCGGTTTTAACGTCGGCAATTTTCTGGCCCTTCAAGACCCGCTCGCCGACCTCAACAATGGCCTCCGCCGGATCACCGATGTGCTGCTGAAGTGGCAGAACCAACTGGGCAGGCATGCCGGCATCGCGAATCGGACGCGCGGTTGAGATGTCTTTGTGTTCCGGAGGATGGATGCCGCCGGAGAAATCCCAGAGTTGAGTCATCAGGCACTGGCTCCCTGGCGATCGGTGGCAATGAGTCCGGACTTGGGCGGTGTCCAGGTCCAGGTACGAATATCGGGTTCCACCGTCACCATGTCGATGCAGTCCACCGGGCAGGGATCAACACACAGATCGCAGCCGGTGCATTCGCTCTCAATGACCGTGTGCATGTGCTTGGCGGCGCCAAGAATGGCGTCCACGGGGCAGGCCTGGATGCACTTGGTGCAACCAATGCATTCGTCCTCACGAATCACCGCAACCCGTTTGACCTGTTCAACGCCGTGTTCGGCATCCAGGGGTTCCGGTTCCACATCCAGCAGGTCTGCCAGTGCCTTGATGGTAGACTCGCCGCCCGGCGGGCATTTGTTGATCGGCCCCCCCTCGGCAATGGATTCGGCGTAGGGCCGGCAACCGGGATAGCCGCACTGGCCACACTGGGTCTGGGGAAGAAGGGCGTCAATCTGATCCACCAGCGGGTTGCCCTCCACCCTGAACCGTTCGGCCGCAAATCCGAGCAGGCCGCCGAAAACAACGGCCAGGGCCAGAAGCACCAAAACGGCAACAAGAACGCTTGTCCACATAACCTGTTACTCCTAATCCCGCCGGCCGATCAAACGCTGACCAGGCCGCCAAAGCCCAGGAAAGCCAGGGCCATCAACCCGGCTGTCACCAGCCCGATGGCAGCACCGCGAAAGGCCACCGGCACATCGGACACGGCGATGCGCTCACGCATGGCGGCGAACAGCACCAGAACCATCGAGAAGCCCGCTGCTGCACCAAATCCATACAACACGGACTCAACGAAGTTGTTGTTCTTGTTGATGTTAAGCAGGGCGACGCCCAGCACCGCGCAATTCGTGGTGATCAACGGAAGGAAGATGCCCAATACCCGGTAAAGCAACGGGCTGGTTTTGCGCACCACCATCTCGGTGAACTGAACCACCACGGCAATCACAAGGATAAAGGTGATGGTTCTGAGGAACGCGAGGTCCAGCGGCTCGAGCAGGTAGGTATAGGCAAGGTAACTGCACACCGAAGCCAGGGTCAGAACGAACGTGGTGGCCAGGGACATCCCCATGGCCGTCTCCAGTTTTCCGGATACGCCCATAAAGGGGCACAGGCCCAGGAACTGAACCAGTACAAAATTGTTCACCAGAATGGTGCTGACCAGAATCAGCAGATATTCGGTCATTTACCTTGCTCCCTTGGACCCCTGCCAGCGTTGCCCGGCCGCCCTTACATAATCCGCATGCCGGGGGTGGCGCCGGAATCCGGGGACAGGATAAAGATATCCTTGCCACCGGGGCCTGCTGCCAGAACCATGCCCTCGGACATCCCGAACTTCATTTTCCGCGGTTTGAGGTTGGCCACCATGACAGTCAGGCGCCCCTCGAGATCTTCCGGCCTGTAAGCAGACTTGATACCAGCAAACACGTTGCGGTCGCCGTGCCCCACGTCAAGGGTAAGGCGAAGAAGTTTGTCGGCACCTTCCACGTGCTCGGCTTTGACAATTTTAACGACGCGAAGATCCACTTTCGCGAAATCGCCAAATTCTATTTCATCCGCGATGGGCTCAAGATTGGAAGCAGGTGCCGGTTTGCCGGTCGCTGCAGGCAACTCTTCCTTGGAGGCATCCAGCATTTTCTCGATCTGGGCCATGTCGACACGGTTCATCAACGGCTTGAACTTGTTGATGCCATGGTTCTCGAGGCGTTCTGCGCGTTTGTTCCAGTCCAGCGGCGCATTCAGGAACGCCTCGGAGGCCTTGGCGGTTTCCGGTAGTACCGGTGCCAGGTAGGTCATCAGCAGGTGGAACATGTTGATGGCGTTGGTGCAGATAGCCTGCAGATTTTCATCCTGGCCTTCCTGCTTGGCGATCACCCAGGGCTGCTCGTCATTGACGTACTGGTTGGCAATGTCGGCGAGTTCCATGATCCGGCGCATCGCGCGGCCGAATTCGCGGGCCTCATAGAATTCCTCGATTTCCTGGCCGGCTTCGATGAATTCCTTCAGTTTGGCATGTTCGGTGACCTGACCAAGCTGACCGTCGAAACGCTTGGTGATGAAGCCGGCACTGCGGCTGGCGATGTTCACCACCTTGCCCACCAGGTCCGAATTAACCCGGGCGGAAAAGTCCTCCAGGTTCAAGTCCATGTCATCCACGCTGCCGGTCAGCTTGGCGGCAAAGTAGTAGCGCAGGTATTCCGGGTTCAGATGGTCCAGGTAGGTGCGGGCCATGATAAACGTACCGCGGGACTTGGACATCTTCTTGCCGTTGACGGTTACAAAGCCGTGGGCCCAGACGGCCGTCGGCGTGCGGAAGCCGGCATCGTGAAGCATGGAAGGCCAGAACAGCGCGTGGAAGTTGATGATGTCCTTGCCGATGAAATGGTAGACCTCGGCCTCGGAATCCGCTTTCCAGAAGTGCTCGAAATCGATGCCTTCACGGTTGCACAGGTTCTTGAAACTGGCCAGGTAGCCGATCGGCGCGTCCAGCCACACGTAGAAGTACTTGCCGGGAGCGTCCGGAATTTCGAAACCGAAGTAGGGGGCATCACGGCTGATGTCCCATTCCTGGAGGCCTGCGTCCAGCCATTCCGCCAGCTTGTTGGCGACCTGGGGCTGCAGCGTGCCGCTGCGGGTCCACTTGGCGAGAAAGTCATGGAAATCCGGCAGCTTGAAGAAATAGTGCTCGGACTCTTTCTCGATAGGCGTGGCGCCGGAGACCGCCGAGCGCGGGTTGATCAGCTCGGCAGGTGTGTAGGTGGCGCCACAGGCCTCGCAGTTATCACCGTACTGGTCCTCGGTCTTGCACTTCGGGCAGGTGCCCTTGATGAACCGGTCCGCCAGGAACATGTTCTTTTCCGGGTCGTAGGACTGGGTGATCTTGCGCGTGGCAATGTGCCCGTTTTCCTGCAACTGACGGTAGATGTACTCCGAGAACTGGCGGTTCTCTTCGGAATGCGTGGTGTAATAGTTGTCAAAGCGGATGTGGAACCCGGCGAAATCTTCCTGGTGCTCCTCACGGATCCGGTCGATCAGCTGCTCGGACGTAATACCCTCCCGCTCGGCGCGGAGCATAATGGCGGTGCCATGGGCATCGTCGGCGCAAACGTAGAAACAATTCTGGCCCCGCATCTTCTGGTAGCGTACCCAGATATCGGTCTGAATGTATTCCAGCAGGTGCCCGAGATGGATAGGGCCGTTGGCGTACGGCAGGGCGCTGGTAACCAGAATATCGCGCTGTTGCTTGCTCGCTTGCGTCATGGTGATGTCCGAACCTTATGTTGACACGGGTTGGAAAGACAAAACGGGGACTGGCGGCTGTCTGGATTGATTGCCCCAGGTAAAGATCCCATATGGTCAGAAACGGGCACAGATGATACCTTCCGAGCAGATAATTTTCACCCGAATCACCTGTTTCCGTGCTTAAAATCGAGCATGAGCTTATTCCGGAGAACCCGATGACACAGATTTCTGAGCAGGCCCTGCAATCAGCGGTTCGCGAGTACCGTGATCCTTACCTCAACAAGGACCTCTACCAACTGGGTGCCGTAAAATCCCTGAACGCCGACGAGCGCGGAAACGTCACCCTCATGGTCGAGCTGCCATACCCCTCGAAAGGCATTGCAGGTGCCCTCAAGCAGCTTGTCGGTAATGCTCTGGAAGACGTCGACGGTGTCGAGAAGGTAGACGTCCACGTGGGCCAGAAAATCCACTCCTACAAAGTCCAGAAAGACCTGCCCTCAGTACCCGGCGTGAAAAACATCATCGCTGTCGCGTCGGGCAAGGGTGGCGTCGGTAAATCCACCACCGCCGTCAACCTGGCTTTGGCACTCCAGGCCGAAGGCGCACGGGTTGGCATCCTCGACGCCGACATCTACGGCCCCAGCATCGGCATGATGCTCGGCGTGCCCGAAGGCAAACGCCCGGACACCCGCGAAAACAAATACTTCGTCCCCATGGATGCCCACGGCCTCCAGGCCAACTCCATGGCTTTTGTCGTTACCGAGAAAACCCCCATGGTCTGGCGCGGCCCCATGGTCAGTGGCGCCGTGATGCAATTGCTCCAGCAGACCCTCTGGAATGAACTCGACTACCTCATCGTCGACATGCCCCCCGGCACCGGCGACATCCAGCTCACCCTGGCCCAGAAAGTCCCGGTAACCGGCGCGGTCATCGTCACCACACCCCAGGACATCGCTTTGCTGGACGGCAAGAAAGGCATCGAAATGTTCCGCAAAGTCGACATCCCCGTGTTGGGCGTTGTCGAAAACATGAGCGTCCACATCTGCAGCAACTGCGGCCACGAAGAGCCTCTCTTCGGCCACGGCGGCGGCGAACGCATTGCCCAGGAATACGACACAACGCTCCTCGGCCAGCTGCCCCTGCACATGACCATCCGCGAACAAACCGATGGCGGCACCCCCTCGGTGATCGCCGAACCGGATTCCGAAGTGGCCCGTCGTTACCGGGATATCGCGAGAAGGGTAGGGGCTGAACTGTCCACTCGGGAGCGGAACCTTTCCGGTTCGATCTCAAGCGTTTCAGTGACGGAGCACTGACAACGTCTCAAGGTTTGCGGCGTTTCACTCCGATGTTAGTTCGCGGTCTTAGGGGCAGCCTTCCAAAAATGTCGAAGGCCATGGATGGCCTTCGCCAAGCGCACATGGATGTGCTCGTAGCGGTTTTTGGAAGGCTGCTCCTATGAGCGCAGCCCGCCAATTCTGAGGTCCGAGCACCCAGCTGCAGCCCCCAGAAGTAAAGACTCGACAGCCTTCGACAGACCCCAAGGGAAAAGGTAAACTACGCCCCAATTTTCCCAGTGGATACGAGACTTCGACAATGAGCATCAAATCCGACAAGTGGATTCGCCGGATGTCCGAACAACACGGCATGATCGAACCGTTCGAAAGCGGACAGGTTCGTGAAACCGAAAAAGGCCGCGTGATCTCCTACGGCACCTCCAGCTACGGCTACGACGTACGCTGCAGCAACGAATTCAAAATCTTCACCAACGTCCACTCCGCCACCGTGGACCCGAAGAACTTCGACGAAAACAGCTTCGTCAACTACACCGGCGACGTCTGCATCATCCCGCCGAACTCCTTTGCACTGGCCCGCACCGTTGAATACTTCCGCATTCCACGAAGCGTCCTGACCATCTGCCTGGGCAAGTCCACCTATGCGCGTTGCGGCATCATCGTCAACGTCACCCCGCTGGAACCAGAATGGGAAGGCCAGGTTACGCTGGAATTTTCCAACACCACCAACCTGCCGGCGAAGATCTACGCCAACGAAGGCGTCGCCCAGATGCTCTTCTTTGAATCCGACGAGATCTGTGAAACCAGCTACAAAGACCGGGGTGGCAAATATCTTGGCCAGACCGGCGTGACCCTGCCCAGGACATGAACGCCAACCAGTTCCTGAAAGCCGTTTCACAACTGCAGGGATGGCGCGAATGCGCCTTCCTGCTCGCTCTGGCTGAGCGCTCATTCCCGAACTACGCCCTGTTTGCCGATGCCATGGGCCTGAAGACCGGTGCCAAAATGCGCCAGCTTCTCGATCTTGGCTGGGACTTGCTCCAAAAAGACGTCTCCGAATCGGCGATCCCGCAGTTGCTCGCCAAACTGGAAACCCTGTCGCCGGACGTGGACGCCTACGACGCCTACGGTGTTTACCCGGCCTTCGACTTCTGTCAGCTACTGGAGCAGGCGCTGCTGAACCGCCTGAACCCCTCCAAACACCGCGCTACCGATGCGTCACAGATGGCGACCGGAACCGTGATGAACTTTATTGAGCTGTCCGAAGGGGAAGACCTCGAGGAAGACGAGCTCGTCCGTCTGCTTGATCATCACCCGTTGATGAAAGAAGACAAAACCTTCCAGCGGGACCTGATCCTGGAGCTGAAGCGCCAACGCACGCCAACCGATCAGTTCGTGGCCCGTCTCCGGGAGGATGCAGCCAACGAGGGCGTCAGTAACCTTGGCATTTCGCTCACCGAATAAACGTTGGGGAGCGAGCAAGCTACACTTTCGGTATTACCCGTTGTATTCAGAATAGGTCAGATGGATTTTATCCCATGAAACTCTCTGCTTTTGGTCGCAAGTTCACCGCCGATGCCGGTATCACGTCCCTCATGGATGACCTGGGTAACGCCATGGCATCCGGCGACGACATGATCATGATGGGCGGGGGAAATCCCGGGCATATTCCCGAGATCCAGCAGAGAGTACAGGAAATTCTCGCGGATATGAGTCGTAACGAGGGCGATGTTCGCCGTCTGGTCGGCATCTACGATCCGCCTCAGGGGGAAAAGCAGTTTATCGCCTCGCTCGCCGAGCTGCTCAACCGCGAATATGGCTGGGGCCTGAAACCTGAGAATATCGCCCTGACCAACGGCAGCCAGGCGGCCTTCTTCATGTTGTTCAACATGTTTGGCGGAGACTACGGCGACGGTAACCGCAAGCATATTCTTTTGCCGCTTGCGCCCGAGTACATCGGCTACGCTGACGCTGGCATTGAACCGGGCCTGTTCCATGCGGTGCAGCCGGACATCTCGTTCACCGACGCCCACGAGTTCAAATACCGGGTGGATTTTGATGCCGTAGAGGTTACCGGTGAGACCGGCGCTATCTGTGTGTCACGTCCCACCAATCCGACCGGTAACGTCGTTACTGACGAAGAGCTTGCCCGGCTTGAAGAGCTCGCCCGCCAACACGACATACCACTGATCGTCGATGGCGCGTATGGCACACCATTTCCGAGCTTGCTGTTCGTTGATGCAACACCCACCTGGAACGACCAGATCATCCTCTGCCTGAGCCTCTCGAAGCTTGGTTTGCCGGCAGCGCGGACCGGAATCGTGATTGCCGCCGAGCCGGTGATCAAGGCGTTGTCAGGCATTAATGCCATTATGAACCTGGCCACGGGCAGTTTTGGCGCCATGCTGGCCGAGCCTCTGGTTCGTTCCGGCGAAATATTGTCCCTGAGCAGGGATGTGGTTTGCCCGTTCTACAAGGCGAAGATGGAACGGGCGGTATCCGCGTTCCGGGAGGCCATGGGAGAGGACAGCTGCCGCTGGTATGTGCACAAGCCCGAGGGCGCCATGTTCCTGTGGCTCTGGTTCCCGGATCTGCCGATCTGCAGCCTTGAGCTGTATCAGCGGTTGAAGAGCCGAGGGGTTCTGGTCGTTTCCGGACACTATTTCTTTCCCGGATTACCGGAAGATGGCTGGAGGCACCGGCATGAGTGTCTGCGCGTGACCTACTCCCAGGACGACGATCGGGTTGCCGAGGGCCTCCGGATCATTGCCGATGAGGTCAAGGCCGTGTGGCGCGAGGCCGGGCGTGAGGTCTAGCGCTCGAACTCTGCTTCCTTGAGTTTCAATTCGTAGGTGCTGCCGTCCGGCTCAACCTGCCTGAGGCGGACTAGCAGGAAATTCTGCTCCGGCGAGAACCACATCAGCGTCTGGCGCTTGGAATCCTCGCGAACCTTCTCCGCCTTCAGGGTGGCGCTCTGTTTGTTGCCGGTGCTCATATTCTCGCCATTGATCACCGCGAAGCGATCGGTGTCGATAGAATTACCGTCGAGCACCCGATAGGTCATTTCCCGCTTGCCATTCTTGATGTCCTGGTGCAGCTGAAGCTGGTAGCCCAGCGGATCCAGGAGGCCTTCTTCCAGCGCCAGTTCGAAGGGCTTTCCCTTGTATTCCCCGGTTGCGACGCCTGCGGACCAGTCGAAGTCGATAGAGTTCTTGCGGTCGCTGATCAGGAAACCGGATAAGCGGTATCGGTATCGCATGGGTATGACGTGCCCGTCCTCCCAGCGGAATACCAGCGATTCATCGATGCTGACAATGAAGGAGTCGACATCCGTGCGGTACAGCCAGACATCGTTGCCCTGGGAGGAGAGTGTGCGTTTTGCGGTGCCATTGAGAGAGAGACCCTTCTCCATGGCTGCGGTATAGCTGGCCTCGAAGGGGGTCAGGTCCGCTTCGGTCTCGGCATGCAGTGTGACCGGTCCGGCGAGAATGCCGAGACAGGCCAGCAGTGCGGCGCAACCAAATCTGATGAGACGTCGTGAAAGCATCTTGTTAAACCCGAACAATTACCGTCATCAATGGCGACAGTGTAGCTGCTCGGGCAGGATGCGGGGATGACAATTCGTTCAGGCGATGCCTCAGTTGTCCGGCAAGCGCATCGGAGCGTTCAAGGGTTCGCCGTCGAACAACACATAATCGCTACCCAGTTGAATCCGGCCCTCACAGAACCAGCGCACAACAATGGGGTAGAGGATGTGTTCCTTGGCCTGCACCTTCTCCGCGAGGCTTTCTGGCGTGTCATCGGAAACAATCGCCACTTCTGCTTGGGCAATCACGGGGCCACCATCCAGCTCTTCGGTAACGAAGTGGATGGAAACGCCATGTACGGTATCGCCCGCTTCCAGTGCACGACGGTGAGTATTCAGCCCGGTGTACTTCGGCAACAGGGACGGGTGAATGTTCAGCATCTTACCCCGGAATGCCCGAACAAAATCCGTGGTCAGAATGCGCATGAAGCCTGCCAGGACAATCAGATCCGGATTGTATCGGAGGATTTCCGCCATCAGGGAGGCATCAAACTCATCCCGGGATTCGAAATTCTTGTGGTTTACCACAAAGGTCTCGATATTTGCCTGGGCCGCGCGCTCAAGGGCAAACGCGCCGGGCTGGTTGCAGCCAACGGCAATGATCTGCCCGGGAAAATCCCGCTCCCGGCTGGCGTCAATCAGTGCCTGAAGGTTGGTGCCGCTTCCGGATGCGAGCACCAGGATTTTCGGTAACGGGGTCTGATCTGCCTTCATGCCGACAGCAGCCCCGGTGCATAGCGAACGCAGGCATCTGCCTGTTCGTCATCGGCACGTTCGATCAGGCCTACCTGCCAGGCATGTTCGCCCAGTGCTTTCAGGGTATCCAGGGCCAGCTCCTTCTGGTTGGCAGGCACGCAGACAATCATGCCGATACCACAGTTAAAGGTGCGGTACATCTCTTCACTGGCAACGCCGCCGTTGTCCTTGAGCCACTGGAATACCGGGGGCAATGACCAGCTGTTGGTATCGATGGCAGCGATGGTGCCGTTCGGCAGCACCCTGGGAATATTTTCCGGCAGGCCACCACCAGTGATGTGGGAGAGGGCACGAACGTCGACTTCGCGAATCAGCTGCAGAAGATTCTTTACGTAGATTCGAGTCGGTGCCATCAAGGCGTTGGCCAGGGTGGTATCGCCGATTGGCTGCTCGAGGTCAGCGTTGCTGACTTCCAGAATTTTCCGGATCAGGGAGTAGCCGTTGGAGTGAGGGCCGGAAGAGCCCAGGGCAATCAGCACGTCTCCGGCCTGGACGCGGCCGCCGTCAATAATCTCGCTGCGTTCGGCAACGCCTACGCAGAAGCCAGCCAGATCGTAGTCGTCGCCTTCGTACATGCCCGGCATTTCAGCGGTTTCACCGCCGACCAGCGCACAGCCAGCCTGCTCGCAGCCCTCGCCGATTCCGGCAACCACCTGAGTGGCAACGTCTACGTTCAGCTTGCCGGTCGCGTAGTAGTCGAGGAAGAAAAGCGGTTCAGCGCCGCCGACAACCAGATCGTTCACGCACATGGCGACCAGGTCGATGCCGATGCTGTCGTGCTTGTCCAGTTGCATGGCCAGTCTGAGCTTTGTGCCCACTCCGTCGGTGCCGGAAACCAGAACCGGTTCGTTATATCCGGCGGGGATGGAGACCATGGCGCCGAAGCCGCCGAGACCGCCAAGAACCTCGGGGCGGCGGGTGCGCGCGGCGGTGTCCTTGATTCGGCTGACGAGTTCATTGCCGGCATCAATATCTACGCCAGCATCGCGGTAGGTCAGGGAGGGCTTCTGTTCGCTCATGGTGTACTTAACCGTTGGCCAGTGGGTCAGGCGGCGGATTTTAACAGGTGCGGTGTGGCGCTCCAAATGTATATTGCTTTTCCGAAATCCGGGGCCGCTACTCACACCCTGGGGCATGGTGTATCCTATGCGCCATTCATGCGAATTGCAGGGTGTTTCATGTCAGTATCAGGGCAAAAGCCGGCACACAGGTCTTTATCCGGGACGTGGGTAGTTGCGTTGTTCACCGTTCTGCTGTCTGGGTTTTCCGCCCAGGCGAGTGCCGTGACGGTTTCCGGTCTCTATTCGGCAAAGGTGCCAGTGGAAGGGTCCTCGTCGGGTCAACTCGCCCAGGGATATGCAGACGGGCTGAGCCAGGTACTGGTAAGGGTTTCCGGTACCCGAGACGTACTGGCGATGGAGGGCGTTGAAGCCCTGCTGTCCGATGCCGAGTCGTTACTTCTTTCCTATCAGGTTGCCCGTGGCGAGTCCGGCCAGAGTGTTCTGAGCATGTCCTTCGGAGCGGTTGGCGTGAATCGCGCGCTGGCTGCAATTGATGCGCCGGTGTGGGGTGCCAACAGACCGCTCACACTGGCCTGGATTGCTGCCGAGGATCGTGGCTCGAGAACACTCGTAACACGGCCCGGGGCCGGCTCTGGTCAGGAAGACGCAGGAGCCTGGAGGGCTGCGTTCGATGAGGCGGCCAGAAAGCGTGGCTTGCCCGTGGCGCTGCCCCCGTCAGATTTCAGCTCTGACCGCGAATTGCTCTCGGATATCTGGGGGCAGTTTATTGGTCGGGTGAAGTCTGCATCCGGGAATCTGGACCATGATGTGCTCGCTTTGGTGCGGGTCAGCCGTGCTGGCGGGCAATGGCGTGCCGGCTGGGTCTTCGATGGTATGGCCATGAATGCCGGGGAAGAGTCGGTAACCGCCGATACCCCGGAAGCGCTGGCGGAGGCGACGATAAACCGCTGGGCGGAGTTATACGCCAGCCGATACGCGGTTGCTGCGTCGGAAGTGGGCGATTCGCCCCAGGTGGACATTGTGCTGCGTGGCGTTACGTCGCTTGAAGACTATGCCGGCGCCAATAAGGTGCTGGAAGGACTGACCCCCGTGGTTAGCGTTGGTGCCCATCGGGTACGGGACGAGCAACTGACCCTGCGGGTGGCTTTCTCCGGTGAGCTGGACCAGCTGCGGGAGTACATCGCCCTGGATCCGCGCTTCGTTCCAATGGAGGCCGACGTTCCGGCAGAACCTCCGGTTACCGCCCGCACAGCAGAGGACCAGGTGGCGTCGTCTGGGCCGAACCCGCAAGAGGCGCTCGAGAGCGAGGTATCGCAGCCGGCTGGCCCGGATCAGCAAACCTCTGCGGAGGCGTCTGAAGAGACTGCCCTGTTTACCTATCAGCCGGTGCCCGTCGATGAGGAAGATGCCAGGGAGGCGTTCGAATCCCTGTACCAGGTTCTGTATTATCGTTGGCAACCGTCTTCTGTCATCGGGAGCGATGGCGGCGAATAAGGTGTAACCGGAGGGAGTCTTTTGAATTTGCACCGCTGGCGCTGGATTCCCAATGCCCTGACGTTCCTGCGCATTCTTCTGATCGCTCCCTTCGCGGGAGCGTTACTGATCGGAGATTATCGCCGGGCGTTGCTGATATTCTTTCTGGCCGCCGGCACAGACGCGGTTGACGGCTTCCTTGCCCGCCATTTCAATTGGCGTTCCAGGCTTGGTGCAATTGCAGATCCTCTCGCCGACAAGGCCTTGTTGATCACCGCGTACCTGATGCTTACTCTCACCGAGGTTCTGCCCGTGTGGCTGTTTCTGCTGGTGTTGGGGCGTGATCTGCTGATTGTGGTCGGCGCTCTGGCCTACCACTACAAGGTTGGTCGATACGATATGGAGCCCAGCATTCCCGGCAAGATCAATACGTTTATCCAGATTCTTGTAGCCCTGGCCATCATCGTGCTTCTGGCGGACCTGCCGATGCAGCCCTGGGTGGTGGATGCCGGCATTATCCTGGTGGCTGTTTCCAACGTGTTCAGCGGGGCGCATTACCTGTTTGTGTGGGGCTTGCGGGCCTGGAGGGCTACCCGGCCATGACCGCATCCCAGTTGGTGCTCGGGGTCAAGCTGCGTGACGACGCCCGATTCGACAATTTCCATGGCGACCGGAACACGAGCGCAGCCCAGCGTCTTGAAAGCGTTTGTCAGCAACCTGATGATATGCCTGTCGTTGTTCTGTGCGGTGATGCCGATACCGGCAAGAGCCATCTTCTACAGGCAGTGTGCCACCTGGGCGAAAAGCAGGGCAGGGCAGCGGTGTGTATCAGCATCGCAGAGCTAGAGCCTTTTGGTCCCGATGCCTTGTCGGGGCTTGAGACCCATGAGATCGTCTGTCTTGACGATGTCGACCGCATCGCAGGCCAGCGGGTCTGGGAAGAGGCCATTTTTCATCTCTATAACCGGATTCTCGATCGAGGCGGCCTCTTGCTGGTGAGTCTGGCCGATTTGCCGGCCAGTTTGCCCTTTGAGTTGCCGGATCTGGTCTCCAGATTCAGTCACGGGCTGATCATCCAGTTGGGTATTTACCGGGATGAGGATCGCCTGACCATTCTCAGGGCCCGTGCCGAGAAACGTGGCCTGGTGATGGCGGATGATGTGGCCAGCTATATAATGCGCCGGGCGCCCCGAAGGCTCGGTGATTTGCTGGGGATTCTGGATATACTGGATGAAAATTCACTTCAGGCACAGCGGCGGCTTACTATTCCGTTTGTGAAGACAGTGATGGGGTGGTGAGTTGGAATGGGTTCATCGCAGGGCAGAAATCGATAAGGGATTCATCAAGGGAGAGGCAATATGAGACGGGTGGTATTCAACCAGAAAGGCGGTGTCGGCAAGTCCAGTATCACGTGCAATCTCGCAGCTATCAGCGCCGCTCGTGGAAAGCGCACCCTGGTCGTGGATCTTGATCCGCAGGGAAACTCCACCCATTATCTGCTGGGCAAGCCTGCCAGCGAGCTCAAGGACACCGTTGCGGATATGCTGGAGCAGACGGTGGCCTTTACCGTGTTCAATCGCCGTCCGGACGAATTTGTCCATGCCTCACCGTTCAAGAACCTGTTTGTGATGCCCTCCAGCCCGGAGCTGGATTTTCTCGAGCGCAAGCTGGAGGCCAAGCACAAGATATACAAGCTGAGGGAAGCCCTGAAAAAACTGGGTGAATCCTTCGATGCGATCTACATCGATACCGCGCCGGCGCTCAATTTCTATACCCGGTCTGCCCTGATTGCAGCCCAGCGCTGCCTGATACCCTTCGACTGTGACGATTTTTCCCGTCAGGCGCTGTACAACATCCTCAACGAGATTCGTGATCTGCAGGAAGACCACAACGAGGATCTTGTTGTCGAAGGGATTGTTGCCAACCAGTTCCAGCCGCGGGCCAGCCTGCCCAAGCAGCTGGTCAGGGAGCTTACCGAGGAGGGCTTGCCGGTTCTGCCTGTGCGTCTCTCGAGTTCCGTGAAGATGAAAGAGTCCCACCAGAGCCGGCAGCCCCTGATTCACATGGCACCCAAGCACCCGCTGACGCGCCAGTACGAGGACCTGTTCCGGGTTCTGCATGGCGAAACCGTGGAGCTTGAGCCGCTTAACGATTGAAGCGAGACTGATATGACCGAATCCGGTAACCCGGTCGGGCAGGTTGCGGACTGCCTTCTGAACATTGAGATGGAGTTGCGGCAGCTGGGGCTCTGGGAGTCAGAGCCACCACCGGACGAGGCGTTCCAGAGTGCGCAGCCCTTTTGCATCGATACGCTGGAATTTACCCAGTGGCTGCAATTTGTTTTTGTGGAAAGAATGAAGATCATTATCGAAAACGACCACCCGTTGCCCTCGGCCTCCGGCATAGCGCCGATGGCCGAAGAGCATTTCCGGGGGCGACCGGAGTCCGGTAGCAGGCTGGTTCGGGAGCTGGAGGTGATCGATCGCCTGCTTAGCGGGGAGTGATCAGTCCAGTCTCATTGACAGGTCGACAGCCTTTAAATCCTTGGTCAGCGCGCCAATCGAGATGAAGTCCACGCCGGTTTCGGCGATCGGCACCAGGGTGTCGGCATTGATTCCCCCGGATGCCTCCAGCTTTGCTTTGCCACCAGTGGTAGCGACCGCGGTCCGCATGTCTTCAAGTGAGAACTCATCCAGCATGATGATGTCTGCACCCGCTAGAAGGGCCTGTTCCAGCTCGTCAAGGTTCTCGGTTTCCACCTCCACCGGTTTGCCCGGTGCAATCCGGTGGGCGGCTTCAATGGCCAGGGCAATGGAGCCGCAGGCGGCAATGTGATTTTCCTTGATCAGGAAGGCATCCCACAGCCCGATCCGGTGATTGAAGCAGCCGCCACAGGTTACAGCGTATTTCTGGGCCAGGCGCAGACCGGGCAGGGTTTTACGGGTATCCAGCAGTCGAACACCGGTGTGTGCAACCCGGGCGGCATAGCCTGCGCAGGCGGTCGCAACGCCAGACAGGGACTGGAGCCAGTTCAGAGCCGCGCGTTCGGAGCTTAGCAGGCTTCGTGCCGAACCCTGCATGGTAAACAGCACCTGATCCGGCGACACGGTCTCGCCATCGGCAACCTGCCAGTCGAGCTCAACGGCCGGATCCACCTGTCGGAAAACCTCGTCCACCCACTCCCTGCCCGCGACGATGGCGGTTTCCCGCGTAATTACCCGCCCTGTTGCCTGTTTGTCGGCGGGTATCAGTCTGGCCGTGATGTCGCCATCGCCGATGTCCTCCCGCAGACTCTGGGCAACGTTTTCAATTCTGGCCTGGCGGAGGAGTTCAGGGGCAATCATAGGGCAAAAAGTCCGGTGCAGTGGGTTGTCGGCGTTTCAGGCTGCCAATTCTAAAGCGCCGCTGGTGAATCGCCAAACTCTTGGGGCAGGGCTGCTAAACTGTGATGCACGTCAGGTCTACACAAAAGGTGACAAATTCTGACACAACCTGACGTGGGCAGCTCGTATCATGTGAAGTGGAGAAATAAACAGGCAATTGTGTAATACAAGGCGGAGCAGCGAGATGGTGCACGATAACAAGGTTGTCAGCTTTTCAGGCCAGAAACCGCCCGCCCGGTTTTCTTTGCCTGCGTCCCTTGTGCGCCTGCGTGACGCATCGGGTCAGTCCCTCAAGTCCGTTCTTGCCAGTTTTTTCGATCGTGCCGATGATGCCCTGTTTGAACTCGCCGACAGAGCCGGCTCCAACCTCGACCAGACCGCCTACTTTGATGCCATGCGGGAGCTCAGGCTTCGTCGCAAGGCCATGGTGGTCTCGATCCTCCAGTATGTCAGCCAGGCTTTCAATGAAATCGGCAGGTTCCAGCCCCAGCAAAGTGCCAGGTCCCTGGATGAAGTTGACGAGGACGAGGACTCTCTCAGCCTCGTTGACCATTCCCAGCTTGAGCAGCAGGTGGCAGTCGACAATCTCATAAATAAACTCCGGAACCGTTATACCGAACAGATCCGTCTGCTTACCGTCCGGGTCGGGCATCTGGTGCCGGGCATCGAGCTGAAAGACGCACAAATGCCGCTGAGCCCTGAAATCATCTGTGGCGGTGTTGCCGAGGCCTGTGCAGACCTCGACATTGATATCCGGGCCAAGCTGGTGGTTCTGAAGCTGTTTGATCGCCTGCTTGCCGATACCCTCGGTGATTTCTACAAAGAAGCCAATCGCACCTTGATCAGTGAAGGCGTAATGCCTGACATGAAACGACCGCCCACCGGCAAGGTGCCCTCCCGCTCCGGTCAGCGTGGGTCAGGAGAGAGTTCAGTGCCGACCAGTGCCAGCGGCCGGGCGGATTCTGCCAGCCAGGGTCAGGGTATGTCTCAGTCACAGGCTACTTTCTCGGAGCTCAGCGCGCTGTTGCATCGCGGTGAGTCCAATGCTGTCACTGGCGGATCCCCGGTCGGCGAAAGCTACATTGATACCGACAGGCTCATGGCCCGTTTGACTGAAGCGCAGTCGAGCAGCAGGCAATGGGGTGAAGGTACCGTTGTACCTCTGAACGAGCAGCTTCAACCCATCCTGCGTTCCGGCGATGGCAATAGCCTGAGCGTTGGGCAGGTCGACAGTGACGTGATCAATCTGGTTTCCATGCTGTTCGACTTTATTCTGGAAGATCGCCAACTGCATCCGGTGATGAAAGCATTGATCGGGCGCCTGCAGATTCCGGTGCTGAAAGTGGCGCTTAGTGACAAGAACTTTTTCAACCGGGGCGGTCACCCGGTTCGAAAACTGCTTAACGAGCTGGCACTTTCGGCCATTGGCTGGACCGAGAAGAAGGCCGGGCAAAGAGACCCGCTTCGGGACAAAATCGAATCGGTGGTAGATCGGGTTCTGACAGAGTTCACTACCAACGTCTCTCTGTTTGAGGAGTTGTTGAAAGATTTCAGCCACTTCATGGATCTCGATCGCCGACGTCGTGAGCTCGTCGAGCAACGTCTTCGGGATGCTGAAGAAGGGCGGGCTCGACAGGAGCGGGCGTCCCAGGCGGCGGAAGGCCTGGTTAAGGAGCTGACAGAGCAGCGGGACGTACCCGAACCGGTTGCCGGCCTCCTGAGCGAAGCCTGGACCCGGTACCTGCAATGGGTTGTCCTCCGGGAGGGCGAGGAAAGCGACCGGTGGCAGCACGCCCGGAACCTGACCGAGCAGTTGGTCTGGAGTGTGGATCCGCGCCCGGTCACTGATACCACCAGGTCAGATCTGCTCCGGGCAATACCGGCCATTGTGGACGACCTTCGCAAGGCACTGCAGGATATTTCCTGGGACCCGTTTGCCACCGATGCGGCCATTCGCGACCTTGAACTTGCCCATGTGGACGTTTTCCAGCGATTGGTGACGGCTCCGTCCAGGCCGGAATCACCTTCGGAACCAGAGGATCTGCTCGTTCCGGAACCCGCTGCTGAGCAGCCCGTCGAGCCCCCTGAGCCGGCGGCCGAAGACGCTGTCAAAGCAACGCCCGCGCCGGCCGAGCCTGAAGTGCCTGTTTCTGTGGTCAGCGAGGCTGCCTCCCAGGCGGACGCTGAAACGCAGACTGCTTCAGTATCTCCAGAGTGGCTGTCAAAGGCCGAAAGCCTGCGTGTGGGTTCCTGGATTGAACTTACCCGCGACGAAACCCGGGTGCGCTGTAAGCTTGCGGCCTTTATCAAGGCCACTGGCAAATATATCTTTGTGAATCGCAGTGGCGCGAAGGTGGCAGAGTATCTGCGTCAGGAACTGGCCGCCGACATGGAATCCGGGAAAATCAGCATGCTGGATGATGGTCTGATCTTCGACCGGGCACTGGAGTCGATCATCGACAACCTGCGCAGCAGCCGCAAGGACTGATTCGTAGCAACCGTGGCAACTTTGTGATTCAATCAGAGGCTGTAATGCTCTGAAACTTTTGGAATTACTTTGCCCGATTCAGACGTTTTTTCCGAACGCCCTTCCGCCTCCGGTACCGATGGAAATTCGCTTCGCGAAACCGGGCGGATTTCCTTCGCCCGCTGGACCCCTTCGCCGAATTTCGGGCCTCGTCCGGATGGAGCGGGCATCTCTCTTCTGGTCGTCCACAATATCAGCCTGCCTCCGGGCCAGTTTGGTGGCCGCGAAATAGAAGACTTCTTCTGCAACCAACTCGACCATTCTGCGCACCCCTACTTCAAGACTATTGAGGGCGTCCAGGTGTCTGCGCACCTGCTGATTCGCCGCGATGGCGCGCTGGTGCAGTTTGTCAGCCTGCTTGATCGGGCCTGGCATGCCGGCCGATCGTGTTTTGAAGGGCAGGAGGAATGCAATGATTTTTCCATCGGGATTGAGCTGGAAGGGACCGACGACAACCCTTACACCACCGAGCAATATCGCATGCTGGCGAAAGTGGCAGACCTGATTATGACGGCCTGGCCGGATATCACGGCCAATCGGATTACCGGGCACTGCGACATTGCGCCCGGCAGGAAGAGCGATCCCGGCCCGGCTTTTGACTGGCGGTATTTCCGGTCAGCCCTGGAAATAGTCCGAGGATCGGGGAGGAACGTCTGAATGGTATTCGTTGTGTTTCTTCTGGCCTACATGGTACGCAGGCGTCTGGATTCCCTGGACATGCTGTCTGGCGATGAGGTCTGGCGCCGTTGGTTCCGCTACGGCAGCAGGGTCAGGGCGGGCCATGAATCGGGGATAGCAACCGGGCTGGCACTGATCCTGTTGCCGGCCCTGATACTTGGGCTTGCGGAATACCTGCTGGTGTCTTCTGGCTGGAGAATGGCGGCTTACCCGCTGGAGTTCCTGGTGCTGGTCGTCCTTATGGGAACGCCGGGCTGGCGACAGGTACTGCGGGCCTATGCGGAGGCGTGGCATCGGGGAGACATGCAGTCGGCCTGGCATCATGTGAAAGACCTTCTTCCGGCCGATGAACGGGGAGCCGCAGTGTCTCCCGAGGCCATGCACCTCTCCCTGTCCAAGGCACTGATGGTTTCGGTGTTCCAGCGCTTTTTTCTGGTGGCTTTCTGGTATGTGGTTGGCGGTATCGGTCTCGCGGTCCTGGCGCGTGGGCTGGTAGCGCTCGCCGAGCAATGGCCGCAGGCGCCGGCCAGGCCCAGGTTTGCAAAAATGTCCGACCTTGCCGACTGGATTCCTGCCAGGCTTTTGTCGTTAACGTTCGGAATTGCCGGAGATCTGGCCGGGTGGCTGCGTGAAACTCGCCAGACTCTGACCGGAATCTCCAAAAAAGCGGGCGAGGTACTCATGATTTCGGCCAACGGGTCGTTAACCGGGTATGCACTGGATCCAGCGAGGTTTTCCCGGATTCACCCGGATGAGTGGACAGCGTTTGGGGGAAGGAGTCTGCGAGCGGTAAGGGATCTGCTGAACAGAAGCATGCTGGTATGGATATGCATACTCGCCCTGCTGGTTATTTCCGGCGTCGTTTAGCCCGGATTTTATAAAACATTGCAGTTTAACAACAAATAAAGCTTAAGTTTTTAAGACTTTAGGCGACAATAGAAGAAAAGAATTAACGTTCAGTGGTTATTTGCCAGCACGAGGGTCCCTGTGAAGCAACTCATTAATCCTGCCATTGCCCTGATGAACCGGCTGCCGATGGTCTACAAGTTCAGTCTCATCAGCATTCTGTTCCTTTTACCAATTGGCGGGCTGTCCTGGCTTGCCATTTCCGAGCTGAATCGCTCGGTTCAGACCATGACCCGGGGTGTCGAGGGGCTGGAGCAACTCCAGCAAGTGGATCGGCTGGTGGATGCGGCGATGGATTATCGAGACTATCGCTCACCGGCGATCATCAAGGATGAGAGTGCCATTACCGCAGTTTCCGAAGAAGCGGCCACTGAGATTGACAGCCTGCTGGCGGCTCTGACCGCAGAAGAGCGCTCGTTTGATACGACTGGCTCCTGGGCCGATCAGGTTGAAGGCCTTCGCCAGGAGTGGGAAGCATTGCGGGCCGATGACAATTACCAGGGCAGCTTCGATCCTCAGTTCAAGTATTATCAGGAATTCGTCCAGAAGGCACAGGCGCTGCTTTCGGCCACCATTGAAATCTCTGGTTTGGGGCAGGGGGCCTCAAGAGAAAACCAGTTGATTCTGGGCCTGGTCCAGGACTCTCTCCCGGCTGCACGCACCGTGATCGGTCGGGCAAAATCCTACGGAATCTTCGCACTGGTCGAGGGGCAGGTAGGTTACGCCCTGAGCGAAACCCTGAACGAAATCTATGACCAGTTGACCAATCGCACCTCCTTGCTTTCACCGGCTTTGGCTCTTGCTTCTGAAGCATCGCCGGCCCTCGCCAATCAGGCAGGCAACGCCATTCAACGGGTTGACGAGAGTTTGATGGTGGTTCGGGATCATCTGGATCTGAACGTGATAACGCCCATGCGTCTGGAAATGCCCTGGACCGAATACGACGATCTGATGTCCGGGCAGTTGGCCCACTACGACGACGTCAAGACGGCTGCCTTCAGCGTGGTCGACTCGAACCTGCGCGCACGGCTCGAGAGTGAGATCAACCAGCGTCGCCTGATTGTGGTTGCCCTGATCGCCGTGCTGCTTGTGGTTGTCTATCTCTACATCGGCTTCTTCATGTCCGTACGTACCGCCATCAACCGCTTCAGCGAAGCCGCACGGAACGTTGCCGCCGGCGACATGACCACGCACATCAGTTTGCGCAACCGCGATGAGCTGGGCGAGTTGACGACGGAATTCAATAACATGACCGACCGGATTGCCGAGCTGATCCGCTCTGTCAGCCGGACGACGGCGGACGTAGACCAGCAGGCCACCCGGGTCAATGACACCGCTGCGGCCAATAGCGAAGCGGTTGCGCGTCAGATGGAAGAAAGCGGCCAGATCAATGAAGCCATGAACCAGATGGTTGAGGCGGTTCATGAAGTCACCGAAAGCGCGCACCGGGTTGCGGACAGCGCGAGCAATGCCGAACAGGACACAGAAACCGGCCGGGGCGTGGTGGCCGACACGGTTGAAACCATCAACAAGCTGGCGGGTGAAATCTCAGGCGCGGTGGAAGTGATCAACCGGGTCAGCAAGGACAGTGACAACATCAGTCAGGTGCTGGTCGAGATCAAGGCCATCGCCGAGCAGACCAACCTGCTCGCCCTGAACGCCGCGATCGAGGCGGCCCGGGCCGGGGAGCAGGGGCGTGGTTTCGCGGTGGTTGCCGATGAGGTTCGCTCGCTGTCACAGCGCACGCACAAATCGACGGAAGAAATCGAAGGCATGATTTCCCGGCTCCAGAGCGGCGTCAAAGACGCGGTGTCGGCCATGACCAACAGCCGGGACGTGACCGAGGCAACGGTGCAGAAGTCCGGAGAGGTGACAGAGGCCCTGGATAGAATCGCCAAGGGCATCTCCGTGATCGTGGATATGAGTCACCAGATCGCCCAGGCCGCCGAAGAGCAGTCTGCCGTCGCGAAAAACGTGAACTCGAACGTTGAGCAGATTGGCGAGCTGGGCCAGAAAACCGCCGCCAATGCTGAAGAAACCCTGGGTTCTTCCAGAGAAATGTCGCAACTGACAGCGTCGCTTCAGCGTCTGGTGGAAGCCTTCAAGGTCTGATCGGTGCGACCTTTGCGCGCGATCAGGCGCATAAAAAATCCGGCCCTTAGAGGCCGGATTTTTTTTGTTCCCAGAGAATCTCTTCGCCACCCTCGCGCCGGGCCAGTACGCGGGCGATGACAAACAACAGATCCGATAGACGGTTCAGGTAGTGTCGGGAAGCGGTGTTGATAGAGTCCTCATGGCCGAGGGCGACGACAACTCGCTCTGCACGACGGCAGACCGCCCGGGCAAGGTGACATTGGGCGGCGCCGGGACTGCCTCCGGGCAGGACAAAATTCTTCAGCGGTGGCAGGCCTTCGTTGTGCCGGTCCAGGGTGCCCTCCAGCCATTCGATGTGTTCGTCACCAATCACACGGCTGCCGGGGATGGCAAATTCGCCCCCCAGGTCAAACAGATGGTGCTGAATGCGGCGCAGGCTCTCCACCAGTTCGTCGTCGCTGTCCAGGGTTTCGATTAGCAACCCGATATGGCAGTTGAGTTCATCAGCGGTGCCCATGGCTTCAACTCGCTGGGCATTCTTGGCAATCCGGTTGCCATCGGCCAGGCCCGTGGAGCCATCGTCTCCGGTACGGGTGTAAATCTTGGAAAGGCGGTTGCCCATCAGTCTGCTCCTGTTAATGTGACGACAGTTGTTGTACCCGTTCGGTCAGCATTTGGTTCACCGGCGTGTCGATACCGAGTTCTTTTCCTAGTTTTGCCAGATACCCGTTGATAAAGTCTATCTCGGTTTGGCGTTTGCGGAGAACATCGGCACGCATGGACGATGTGTTACCCGCGGTGTTTTGAGCGACCTGTTCAATGCGTTGGCGCAGGGAATCCGGTGTTTCCGTGATCTGGGCGGCGGCGCTCATCAGCTCTGATAGTTCCCGGCAAAGCTCGTCGATGGTGTTCTGATATAGCCCTGCAGACAGGATGTCGCCATTGGGGCAGTTCAGGATGGCGGTGTAGGGATTGATGCCCGCATTGACGATCAGTTTCTGCCAGAGTCGCTGAAGGATGGCCGGCTCCCGATGGATGGCCAGGCCGGAGTCTTCCAGCATGGCGACCGCGCGGTCCACCGAGAATCTGGCCTGCTCCGTCAGCGGACCCACCCAGGTATCGCCGGTACCGGCATGGACGAGAAGCCCCGGTTCAGGTCGATTTGCGCCCTCGGTGGTGGTTGCGGCCAGGATCGGGCGCTCCGGCCACCGCTCGGCGACAGCTTGCTGGCTGCCCAGTCCGTTCTGGAAAAGCAGGATGGGGATATCAACGGGTAATTGGTCGATCACGCCTGCTACAGCGCTCAGGGTATCACCGGCCTTGGTTGTCACCAGCATCAGGTCCGGCGTGTCGCCGGTCGTGAGGAAGGGAATCTGTATGGAGGATTCCGGCCCCTCAAAGGGCCGGAAACGGTAATCGACGCTTGAGTCGGTGGGCTCGCCCGGTTTGGCGACGAAGGCAACGCAACCGTTGGGTAGCATTGCGCCCCAGAGCCTTCCCAGAGAGCCTGCACCGAGAATACCGATCATGCCGGTTACATGGCCTCGATATCGGCCCTTTGCTGGCTCAGGCGGGCCTGGCTGCTTTGGGCGTCCCGGAGTTTTTCCTGTTCCTTCTCGACCACCTCGGCCGGAGCCTTGGCCGTGAACTTCTCGTTACCCAGTTTACCCTCCAGGCGACCGATCTCTTTCTGCAGGCGTTCCAGCTCCTTGTCCAGACGCTTGAGTTCGGCTTCCTTGTCAATCAGGCCGGCCATGGGAACCAGTACTTCCATGTCTCCCACCAGTTGGGTGGCAGACATGGGGGCTTTGTCACCCTCAAACCAGTCCAGGCTCTCCAGCTTGGCCAGGGAACTCAGGAACTGGCGATTGTCATTCATGCGGCGCTGATCCTCGGCGTCTTTGCCACGCAGCAATACCGGGATCTTCTTCGCCGGCGAGATGTTCATTTCGCCCCGGATGTTCCGCACGGCAACGATCACCCCCTTGAGCCATTCAATATCAGCGGTAACCGCTGAATCCTGCTTGGTGGCATCCGGTTGCGGGTAGGCCTGCAGCATGATGCTGTCGCCAGTCTTGCCGGCCAGGGGCGCGATCCGCTGCCAGATTTCCTCGGTGATAAACGGCATCATCGGGTGCGCCAGGCGCAGAACGGATTCCAGTACGCGCACCAGGGTGCGACGGGTGCCACGTTTGGCTTCGGCACTGGCGTCTTCATCACTGAGCACAGGCTTGGACAGCTCCAGATACCAGTCGCAGTATTCGTTCCAGATGAACTCATAGAGCGCGTAGGCCGCCAGATCGAAGCGGTACTGGTCCAGGTGACGGATCACGTCCTGCTCGCAGCTCTGCAGCTCGCTGATGATCCAGCGGTCTGCCAGAGACAGTTCCACGGGCTCGTCATTCACGCCACAGTCTTCGCCTTCGGTGTTCATCAACACGTAGCGGGCTGCGTTCCAGAGCTTGTTACAGAAGTTGCGGTAGCCTTCCAGGCGCTTCATATCCCAGTTGATGTCGCGGCCGGTCGTTGCCATGGCGGCAAGGGTGAAGCGCAGGGCATCGGTGCCGTGGGCGGTGATGCCCTCCGGGAATTCCTTCTTGGTGCGCTTGCCGATTTTCTCGGCCAGCTTGGGCTGCATCAGGTTGCCGGTTCGTTTCTCCAGCAGGTCATCCAGGCTGATGCCGTCGATCATGTCCAGCGGGTCGATCACGTTACCCTTGGACTTGGACATCTTGTCGCCGTGCTCATCACGGATAAGGCCGGTGACATAGACGGTATGGAAGGGCACCTGGGGGCTGCCGTCTTCGTTCTTCATAAAGTGCATGGTCATCATGATCATCCGGGCTACCCAGAAGAAGATGATGTCGAAGCCGGTGACCAGCACGTCGGTCGGATGGAAGGTTTTCAGGCGCTCGGTGATCTCTGGCCAACCCAGGGTGCCGAACGTCCACAGGGCAGAGCTGAACCACGTATCAAGAACGTCTTCATCCTGCTCGAGGGCGACATTGGCGTCCAGGTTGTGCTTCTGGCGCACTTCATCTTCGCTGCGGCCCACGTAGATATTGCCGTCGGCGTCGTACCAGGCCGGAATGCGGTGGCCCCACCAGAGCTGGCGCGAGATACACCAATCCTGGATATCGCGCATCCAGGCGAAGTACATGTTCTCGTACTGCTTGGGTACGAACTGGATACGACCGTCTTCCACCGCTTCAATGGCCGGCTTGGCCAGGGTCTTGGCATCGGCAAACCACTGGTCGGTGAGCATGGGCTCGATAATCAGGCCCGACCGGTCACCGCGTGGAACGCTGAGTGCGTGATCCTCGATGTTCTCGACCAGCCCCTCGGCTTCCATATCGGCAACGATTTGCTTGCGCGCCGCTTCGCGGGTCAGGCCAGCGTAGGCGCCCGGCATGGTGCCGTCGAGTTCGGTGTTTTCGGTGCCGTCGGCATTGAACACCTCGGCCACGTCCCGGATGTTGGCGTCCTGGGTCATGACGTTAATCATCGGCAGATTGTTGCGCTTGCCCACGGCATAGTCGTTGAAGTCGTGGGCCGGCGTGATCTTCACGCAACCGGAGCCTTTCTCCGGATCGGCGTGATGGTCGGCAACGATGGGGATACGGCGGTTCACCCGCGGCAGCATCACGTGCTTGCCAATCAGGTGCTGATAACGCTCGTCTTCCGGATGCACGGCCACGGCCGTGTCACCGAGCATGGTTTCCGGCCGGGTAGTGGCAACGATCAGGTAATCCTTGCCATCCTGGGTTTGCGTGCCGTCAGCCAGCGGGTAACGCAGGTGCCAGAAAAAGCCTTTTTCTTCCTTGTTTTCAACTTCCAGATCGGAGATGGCGGTGTGCAGTTTCGGGTCCCAGTTCACCAACCGCTTGCCGCGATAGACAAGTCCCTCGTCGTACAGGCGGATAAACACTTCCTGAACGGCTTTGTAGAAGCCGTCGTCCATGGTGAAGCGTTCGTTGTCCCAGTCCACGGAATTGCCAAGGCGGCGGATCTGGCGGGTGATGGTGCCCCCGGAGTGCTCTTTCCAGTCCCAGATGCGCTTGATGAATTCTTCCCGGCCCAGATCGTGGCGGGTCTTGTCCTCTTCCGCAGCGAGTTTGCGCTCAACCACCATCTGGGTGGCAATGCCGGCGTGGTCGGTACCAACCGTCCACAGTGCGTTACGGCCCTGCATGCGCTTGAAGCGGGTGAGGGTGTCCATGATGGTGTGCTGGAACGCGTGGCCCATGTGCAGGCTGCCGGTTACGTTGGGCGGCGGGATCGCGATGCTGTAGGACTGGCCTTCACCGCTGGGGCGGAAGTACCCTTTGGATTCCCAGTTTTCGTACCACTGGCGCTCGATGTTTTCTGGCTGGTAGGTTTTTTCCATGGGGTTCTGCAGTGACCGTTGGTTGATTCACAAGGGAAAATTGAGACGCACGATTATACATGGTCGCCCTGTTTGCGGCGAACCTAACGCTTCCTCTGATCATGCACCCGGGGTTCAATCCCCAGTGCCCGCAATTGCTTGAAGTGTGACCGCGCCTGATTAAGAACATTCGGGTCGTTATGGGCAACCAGGGCCAGTCGCTTGAACCGGTCGGCATCCGCCGGCAAGGTTGCGGAGAGAATGATCACGGTATCCCAATCCTCTGGCGCCGGCGGGCAAAGCAGAATGCCAACGGGGTCGGAGCAGGTTGTGGCGGAGTCCGGAACAACGCTATGGGGGATGAATGCGTCCGGGCTGAAGTTCCAGAGCAGGTCGTCCAGCTCATCTGCGTGTTGCATGGTATCGCACACGACGCACACGCGGTCGCCCTGCTGCCAGGCTTTGTCCACGAGTTTTGCCGCGTGGAGATTGCGTGCGGCGGGCGTGTTCTGGGCAAGGATGTGAAACCAGTAGCGCTGGTTCCGGTCTTCCTGTCCGGAGTGGCCGGCAGCCGGGCTGCCGGTCTCCGAAGAGCTGGAGGGCTTACTTTCCTGCATGGGACATCAGGTAGTCGACCAGCATGGGCACCGGGCGACCGGATGAGCCCTTGGCTTTGCCGGAGTGCCAGGCGGTGCCGGCGATGTCCAGGTGCGCCCAGCGATAGTCCTTGGCAAAGCGGGAAAGGAAACAGGCCGCTGTTATGGTCCCTGCAGGGCGGCCACCGATGTTGGCCATGTCGGCAAAGTTGCTGTCGAGCTGGCTCTGGTATTCGTCCCAGAGCGGCAGGCGCCATGCCCGGTCACCGGCACGCTCGCCGGCAGCAAGAAGCTCGTTGGCCAGTTCATCGTTGTTGGCCAGCAGGCCGGTGGCGTGATTGCCAAGTGCAATGATGCAGGCGCCGGTCAGGGTCGCCAGATCGATGACGGCGGCCGGGTCAAACTTCTTCACGTAGGTGAGGGCATCGCACAATACCAGGCGCCCCTCGGCGTCGGTGTTGAGGATTTCAACAGTCATGCCGGAGAGCGTGGTCACGATGTCGCCAGGGCGGGAAGCGCCGCCATCCGGCATGTTCTCTGCTGCGGCAATCACAGCCACCACGTTGATCTTGGGTTGGGTTTCGGCGAGCACTTTCATGGCGCCGAAGACACTGGCGGAGCCGCCCATGTCGTACTTCATTTCATCCATGCCCTCGCCGGGCTTGAGGCTGATACCGCCGGTGTCGAAGGTGATACCTTTGCCCACAAGTACGTGGGGCTTGTCCTTGGCCTTGCCACCACGGTATTCCATCACGATCAGTCGCGGCGGTTGGGTGCTGCCTTTGCCCACGGCCAGGATGGTGTTCATGCCCATCTTTTCCATCTGCTTTTCGTCAAGCACTTCGGTCTTGATGCAGTCGTAATCCTTGGCCAGCTTCTTGGCTTGCTGAGCCAGCCATTCCGGGTGGCAGATGTTGGGCGGCGTGTTGCCCAGATCCCGGGTGAGATTCATACCACGGCCGGTGGCCAGACCGAGGTTGAAGGCATCCTTGAGGGCCTTGCCGGCACTGGAGGCATGCACAATAGCTTTGTTGAGCTTCCGGGCGGCGGGTTTTTCGCTCTTGAAGTCGCTGAAGGTGTAAAGCTGATCTTCAAGGGTCCGGCCAATCAGACTGACACGGGCTGCTTCAGAACTCACTGCTTCTTCGCCGGTTACAGGGGTATCTGCGAGGGCGATCGCGACGCTTTTGGACGGACCGTCCTTGAGCGCGGTCATCATCGCGATCAACGCTTTACGGTAGTTGGCAGGGTTGCGATCTTCATCCTTGCCAGTGCCAACCACAAGCAGGCGAGTCCAGGGCTGATCAGCCAGAGGAATGGTCAGCGTCGTGGCATTCTTGCCGGACAGGTCACCGGCCTTCTGGAGTGTCTTGATCATCCCGCCCAGAGCCTCATCGGCCTGATTCGTCGAATCGGGCCAGGTGCCTTTCTCAGGCAAGCCAACTACGAGACAGTCTGCTTTGGTGCTGGCGATGGCTTTACTGCTCAGGCTGAAATTCATGGCAACTCCTGTTGATTGTTCACGAGGCTCCCGCCGGCGGCGGGAATCGTTCTTGATTGTGATCTAGTCTAGCATTGGGGCTTGCGGGGAAATTATCAAGCGATTGGCGCCGCTTCCGTGCCTGTCTGTGCCTTTATGCCGGTGTAATACCGCTACTCTGTCATTCGGCACCAAGGTTACATAGAATACGCGCAGTTCCCAGCGACCTCCACGTTTCAGCGGATACCGCCAGAGAGACCGATTTGAGCATCATTTTCCGTTACCTCATACGCCAGATCATGATCAGCATGGTTGCCGTTTCGGGCATCCTGCTGCTGGTGTTCATGAGTGGCCGTTTCCTGAAATATCTCGACAGTGCGGCCCAGGGCAGCATTTCGGCCGGTGTGCTGCTGGAGATCATGGCCTTTCGGTTTCCGGGTTTTCTTGAGCTGATTCTGCCCCTCGGGCTGTTCATCGGTATCCTGCTCGCCTATGGGCGTATGTACCTCGAAAGCGAAATGACGGTCCTGTCCGCCTGTGGGGTGAGTGACAAGGCACTGTTGGGAAAAACGCTTCTGGGCAGTCTGCCAGTGATGATCATTGTCGGTGCCATGAGTCTTTACGTGTCGCCCTGGGGAATGAATCAGGTTCAGGAAATTCTGAACGAACAACGAAAGGCAACCGAGTTTGAAATGCTTGCGCCCGGGCGCTTCCAGGATTTTTCCTCTGGCGGACGGGTGACCTATACCGAGGCTTTGAGTGAAGACAAGCGCCAGTTGCAGGGCGTTTTTATCGCCGAGTACGCGCCGGACGGGCGTGGCCTGACGATCATAACCGCAGATTCCGGCTCCCAGCTGATCGATCCGGAAACCGGCAGCCGTTTTCTCATTCTGGAAAACGGCGGTCGCTTTGAGGGCGCCGCGGGCCAGCTGAATTACAATGTGATCGATTTCGAAGCCTACGGTCTGAAGATTGAGGGCGGCGAGGCTGGCACCAAGCAGCGGGAAGAGGGCGCCAGTACCTGGAGCCTGATGCAGTCAGACCGCCTGGAAGATCGTGCGTTGCTGCACTGGCGTTTTTCGCTGCCGCTCATCGTGCCAATTGTGACGTTGCTGGCAGTGAGGCTGAGCCGCGTGAATCCACGCCAGGGCCGGTTCTTTCATCTGTTACCGGCAATGCTTGTCTACATTACTTATCTCGGGCTGCTCATTGTCGCCCGGGACTGGCTGGCGGCCGGCAAGGTCCCGGAATGGCTGGGCATGCTCTGGGTCCACGCGTTGTTCCTCGGCTTCGGGCTATGGCTTCAGTTCGGCCCAGCGTGGTTGTACCGCCGGCGCCTGATTCGGGATGGGGGTGCTCGTGCGCAAGATTGACGGGTATGTAATGCGCACGGTTGGCGGTGCGATGTTCCTCGTGATGATGGTGGTGTTGTCCCTTGATCTCATTTTTGCGTTCATCGCCGAACTGGATGACATCCGCAACAACTACCAGATCCTGGACGCACTCTGGTATGTCTTTCTGACCCTGCCAAGACGAATCTACGATTATCTGCCGCTGGGTGCCTTTATGGGCTGCCTGGTGGGCCTGGGTTCTATGGCCAGTTCCTCGGAGTTGACGGTTGTACGGGCTGCCGGCGTATCGCTCAAGCGTATTGTCTGGTCCGCAATGAAGCCGGCGCTGGTTATCGTGGTTATGGGTGTATTGATAGGCGAATATCTGGCTCCGCCTGCCGAGCGCGTGGCCCAGAGTTACAAGGCGGTGGCATTGGGCGCCGGTAGCAACGTGGCGTCGGCTTCGGGGGTCTGGCACAAGGAAGGGGATTCATACATCCATCTGAATGCCGTGCAACCGAATGGCGTCCTGCATGGAGTGTCGCGTTTCCAGTTTGATGATGATCGGCAGCTGCTGGCCGCAAGTTTTGCGGAGCGAGCGATTTATCAGGGCGACCACTGGTTGCTGGAGAATGTTCGCACCACGAGCTTCGAGGATGATCGGACAGTACGCGTTGACGACCGGACCCTGCGCTGGGAAACCGGCCTCTCGCCCGGCGTTCTCAGCGTGTTGATCGTGAAGCCTGAGAATCTTTCGATGACCGGACTCTACACATACGCCACCTATCTTGGCGAGCAAAGCCTCAACGCCTCCCGCTATTGGCTGGCGTTCTGGAAGAAGGCGCTCATGCCTCTGGGAACGGCGGTCATGGTGCTGGTGGCAATATCCTTCATCTTTGGGCCGTTGCGGTCGGTAACCATGGGATTCCGGGTGTTTACCGGGCTGTTGGTGGGGCTTCTGTTCAAATATATGCAGGATTTTCTTGGGCCAATGAGCCTTGTATACGGGTTCAACCCAATGCTTGCGGTGCTGGTGCCCATCGCGGTAAGCGCCGTGGCTGGTGGCATCCTGATGCGGCGGGCTGGTTGACCAGCCCTGCTATCCCACCGGCTAAACCATTACTTTTTGGTCGCTTCTTTGGGTATGGATACAACCACGCTGTCAGAGAGGCGGTCGGTAATGGACAGACCATTGATCGGATAGAACAGCGCAACAATAGCCGGGATGCCCAGAAACAGGGTGGCAGCTCCGAGGTAGTAGCTGCCCAGAAGTGTCAGGAAGATCACAGCCGCCGCCGTCACGTAACGCCTGAGCGCCTTGCTCCAGCTCACCGAAGTACCATCAATGTTTTCAATTCGAATCCGCCAGACCTGCATCCCCAGGGTCTGGCCAATGCGCGTCCAGAAATAGGCAAAGAATAGGTAAAGGGTCAGGAACAACGTGAACGTCAGCCCCGGGTCCCCGGAAAGCTGGCCTGCCTCGGCCATCTGTTCGTACCTGTCCCAGCCGGTGATCCAGCCAGCCACCATGGTGTATCCCCAGGTAGCGACAAGCAGCACGGCAATGCTGATCAAACCGTCGTAAATAATGGCAAGGGCACGTTTGAGGGCGGTGGCTGGTGGGAATAGTTCCTCGGCGTCATGGAAGCGTCGGGGCATGGAATCTCCTGTGATGTTTCACGTTTTTCCTGTTCTCGGCGTGTGCTAGAGTAGCGGATTTGCACAAGCATGTAAGTATCCGTATTCAATCGCGGACCGGGCGGCATTTCCGCCGGGTTTCTGGAAAGGTATCAAAGGGCTATGAAAACCGCAGAGTTGCGACAGGCATTCCTCGATTATTTCAAGCAGCAAGGTCACACCATTGTTCCAAGTAGTTCGCTGGTACCTGCGGACGACCCCTCATTGTTGTTTACGAATGCGGGAATGAACCAGTTCAAGGACCTGTTCCTGGGTCGTGAAGAGCGCGACTACACCCGGGCAACCTCGTCCCAGAAATGTGTCCGCGCTGGCGGCAAGCACAACGACCTCGAAAACGTCGGTTACACCGCCCGTCACCACACCTTCTTCGAGATGCTGGGCAACTTCAGCTTCGGTGATTACTTCAAGCGGGAAGCCATCAACTACGCCTGGACATTCCTGACCGGCGAGAACTGGCTGAACCTGCCTCAGGAGAAACTCTGGGTTACCGTTTACGCGGAAGATGACGAAGCCTTCGACATCTGGAACAAGGAAATCGGCGTGCCGGCAGACCGTATCGTCCGTATCGGCGATAACAAAGGCGGCCGTTACGCCTCAGACAACTTCTGGCAGATGGGGGACACCGGTCCCTGCGGTCCCTGCACCGAAATCTTCTACGATCACGGCCCGGATGTTGCTGGTGGTCCCCCCGGATCACCGGAAGAGGACGGTGACCGCTACATCGAAATCTGGAACGTGGTGTTCATGCAGTACAACCGCACCGCTGACGGTGAGATGTTGAAGCTGCCCAAGCCGTCTGTTGACACTGGCATGGGTCTGGAGCGCATCACGGCGGTTCTGCAGGGTGTTCACAGCAACTATGAAATTGATCTGTTCCAGGATTTGCTGGCAGCCGCCTCACAGATTCTGGGCGGTGCCGCAACCACGGAAGCATCTTTGCGTGTGGTCGCGGACCACATCCGTTCCTGCGCCTTCCTGATCGCGGACGGCGTCATGCCCTCAAACGAGGGGCGCGGTTTTGTGCTGCGCCGTATCATTCGCCGCGCGGCACGCCATGGCAACAAGCTGGGTGCAACCGGGCCGTTTTTCTACAAACTCACCGGTGCACTGTGCGAGCTGATGGGCGAGGCCTTCCCGCAGCTGGTCAGCAGCCGCAAACAGATTGAAAAGGTTCTGCTGCAGGAAGAGGAGCAGTTTGCCAAGACGCTGGACAAGGGTTTGCGTCTGCTTGAGCAGGACATTGCCGAACTCAAGGGTGCCGAGATTCCGGGCGAGACAATCTTCACGCTTTATGACACCTATGGTTTCCCGGTCGACCTGACCAACGACATCGCTCGCGAACGAGGCCTGACGCTGGATTACGAAGGTTATGAGAAGGCGATGGAAGGTCAGCGCGAGCGCGCCCGGGCAGCCAGCAAATTCGGCATCGACTACAACGCCGCGGGCCTACAGCTCGAGGGCAAGACCGAGTTCACCGGTTACGAGCACATTGACGGCCACGAGAAAATCCGTGCAGTCATCGTGAACGGCGAGGAAAAGACCGCCGAAGCCGGTGATGAGGCCGTTGTGGTGCTCGAACGTACGCCGTTCTATGCCGAGTCTGGTGGCCAGGTCGGCGATACTGGTCTGCTGACCTGGAGCGGCGGCCGGTTCAAGGTAACGGATACCCGCAAGGAGGGGGATAACCACCTGCACCTTGGCACCCTGATCGAGGGCGAGCTGTTTCCGGGGCTGGAAGTCGATGCGCGGATTGATCACGCCCGTCGCGAGCGAACCAAGCGTAACCACTCCGCTACGCACCTACTGCACGCGGCCCTGCGCAAGGTACTGGGTGAGCACGTTAGCCAGAAAGGTTCACTGGTGGACCCGGATAAACTGCGTTTCGATTTCTCCCATTTCGAGGCCGTTACTCCGGAGCAGCTTCGCGAGATTGAGCGCCAGGTGAACGAGCAGATCCTGGAAAACAGCCCGGTCCAGACCGAAATTACCGACATGGAAAAGGCCCAGGAAAAGGGTGCCATGGCGCTGTTCGGGGAAAAGTACGGGGATGTGGTTCGGGTACTCAGCATGGGTACCGACAATTACTCCGTTGAACTGTGTGGTGGTACGCACGTTTCCCGTACCGGGGACATTGGCCTTTTCCGTATTACCTCTGAAAGTGGCATCTCATCCGGCGTCCGTCGTATCGAAGCCGTTACCGGCATGGGCGCGCTGGACTGGATCGACGGCACCGAGCGTACCCTTCGCGAGGCGGCCCGTCTGGTGAAAGGCTCCCGCGAGTCGGTCATTGAAAAGGTCCAGCAGACGATTGACCGCAACCGTCAGCTTGAGAAGGAAGTGGGCGCGCTGAAGGCAAAACTTGCTTCCTCGGCCGGTACCGATCTGGCCAGCACCGCTGTCGACGTCGGCGGGCTCAAGGTGGTGGCTTCCGAGTTGGAAGGTGCTGACCGCAAGGCCCTGATGGAGACGGCTGATCAGCTGAAGAACAAGCTGGGCGAGGGCGTTGTGGTTCTGGCCAGCGTGGAAGATGGCAAGGTGACTCTGGTTGCCGGTGTTACAAAATCGGCCACGGGCCGGATCAAGGCCGGGGACCTCATGAAGCATCTGGCCGCGCAGGTCGATGGCAAGGGCGGGGGGCGACCCGACATGGCTCAGGGTGGTGGCAACGATCCATCCAAGCTGGAGGATGCCCTGGCGGGTGTTGCCGGCTGGGTCGAGAAAAATATCGCTTAAGCAACTGTTTTTGTCGGCGGGCTGGGGTTTATAATCCCGCCCGTTTCTTCTAAGTGGCGGAGTGTCACTCCGCTGTGAGTCCCCGTTTCGGATATTGGGAAAATAATGGCTCTGTTGGTTCAGAAATTTGGTGGCACATCGGTTGGAACAACCGAGCGTATTGAAGCGGTAGCCGAGAAGGTGAGCCGTTTTCGGAAGGAAGGTCATGATGTTGTTGTCGTGGTTTCCGCCATGAGCGGTGAAACCAACCGGCTGATCGCCCTGGCCAACAACATCATGGAGGAGCCGACACCGCGTGAGATGGATGTGCTGGTATCCACCGGTGAGCAGGTAACCATTGCGCTCCTGTCCATGGCGCTGCAGAAGCTCGGCTGTGAAGCACGGTCCTACACCGGTTCTCAGGTGCGCATCCTGACCGACAGCAGCCATACCAAGGCGCGGATCAAACAGATCGATGAGCAGCGCATGCGCGAAGATCTGGATGCTGGTCGAGTGGTTGTGGTTGCCGGATTCCAGGGCATAGACGAGAGTGGAAACATCACCACGCTTGGGCGCGGCGGCTCCGATACCACAGCGGTGGCTCTGGCGGCAGCGCTCAGGGCAGACGAATGCCAGATCTACACTGACGTTGACGGTGTCTACACAACCGACCCAAGGGTTGTCGACACTGCGCGCAGGCTTGAGCGGATTACGTTCGAGGAAATGCTTGAAATGGCGAGTCTGGGTTCGAAAGTGCTCCAGATCCGCTCTGTAGAATTTGCAGGTAAATACAACGTTCCATTAAGGGTTCTTTCCAGCTTCCAGGAAGGCGAGGGCACCCTGATTACTCTTGAGGATGAAAACGCCATGGAACAACCGGTTGTTTCCGGCATCGCTTTTAACCGTGATGAAGCCAAACTGACCATTGCCGGCGTACCGGATACCCCGGGCAGCGCGCTGCGTATTCTGAAGCCGGTGAGTGACGCCAATATCGAAGTGGATATGATCGTGCAGAACGTGGGTGAGGATAACCGCACAGCCTTCACGTTCACCGTCCATCGCAATGATTTCAAGCGTGCGAAAGAAGTGCTTCAGCGTGTTGCTGACGAACTGGGTGCTCGTGAAGTGGCCGGTGACAGCAAGATTGCCAAAGTCAGTATCGTGGGTGTCGGTATGCGTTCTCACGCTGGTGTGGCCACTCAGATGTTCGAGGCGCTGTCCAACGAGGGAATCAATATCCAGATGATCTCCACATCAGAAATCAAGATTTCCGTGGTGATCGACGAGAAATACCTTGAGCTTGCGGTTCGCGCACTTCACAGTGCATTTGAACTGGACAAGCCCGCGGTATCGGAAGAGGCCTGAAAACCGCAGATAAAAGGTCGGTCTGCGGGGCCTCCGAAAAAAGGGCGTCATATACTGAGCCTATGACAAACGTGCACCGTATAAGGGAATGTGCGTCTACAGATCAGTAAGTGATCCCACTATAAAAGCAATAAATAGATCAAAAAACCATTTATCGGAACAGGTAGCTCTGGATAGGGAGTAAGGGATATGTTGATTTTGACTCGCCGCGTGGGCGAAACTCTGATGGTCGGCGACGATATCACCGTCACCGTCCTGGGAGTGAAAGGCAATCAGGTGCGCATTGGCGTCAATGCCCCGAAAGAAGTCGCGGTACACCGTGAAGAAATCTACCAGCGGATTCAGTCGGAAAAAGGCTCTGAAGAGCCCGAGCCCGGCAACAGCTGAGAGTCAGAAAGCCGTTCAAGGGAAACCTGAACGGCTTTTTTGATGGTGTGGGGAAACGGGCCCGAAAAATCTCGTGTCAACCCTATGAAAACAGAAAAATTATGGTAGTATACGCCCCGTTCTCAAGGAGAGGTGGGTGAGTGGCTGAAACCAGTTCCCTGCTAAGGAACCGTACGAGCAATCGTACCGAGGGTTCGAATCCCTCCCTCTCCGCCATTTCCTTTTTGAGGAAAGAGAGACAGGTTGAAGTAGCACTCAACCACAGCAAGTGATCAATGTGCGGCTGTAGCTCAGCTGGATAGAGTACCTGGCTACGAACCAGGCGGTCGGAGGTTCGAATCCTCCCAGCCGCGCCATCGATCAACCTGCCACAAGTTTTAAGCGGCTGTAGCTCAGCTGGATAGAGTACCTGGCTACGAACCAGGCGGTCGGAGGTTCGAATCCTCCCAGCCGCGCCATATTAAGATCAAGACGCCTCAGTTTGTGAACCTCACAGGCTGAGGCGTTTTGCTTTGTATAGCTGGGAGGATTTGAACCGATAAGAGGTTCGACCGAAACCCACGCAGTGGGTTGAGGAACGCCGGAGCAATGCGACGGCGACCCCGAAGGGGTGAGGGCCAAAGGCCCGAATAATCCTCCCAGCCGTGCCAAATAAAGTCCAAAGCGCCTCAGTTTGTGCACCCCACAGGCTGGGGCGTTTTGCTTTAGCCTTCCAGTCTTGCTCTCCGTCAATTTCCGGTTGATCAATATTTGCACAGCTCCACCCTCCCTGCCTATTCTTTCAGATGTAAGGAAATCGAAATCAAACAGGAGGTTTCACTCATGAGCAAAACAGTAAACGGCGCCTATCGGGATCGCGACCAGGCCAAGAATACCTGGGATGACTTGATTGCGACCGGCATTCCCCGGGATAACATCTACATCGACGAAGACGCCAAGCTGGTCAAGGTCATCGTGCCTGCAGAGACCGAACGTGAGGTCAGGGAAATTTTTGACCGTCACGGGCTGCAATGAACGACCAGATTCCGTCATCAGGGAAAGGAGTGAGGGCATGAGCGGCAAAGACAGTGTTGCAGCTGGCCACGGACGGGATGACCGGCTTCTCAAAGAAGAGATTCACGATCCATACGTAGCCAGATCCAAGCCCAAGGAGCCAGCGATATGCTCCGAGTGCGGTGCAGCTTTCCATAAAGGGCGCTGGCAGTGGGCAACGCCACCCGCAGGCGAGCTTAACGAGCTTATGTGTCCGGCTTGTGAGCGAATCCGGGATAATATGCCAGCTGGAATACTGACTCTCTCCGGGGGCTTTCTGGGTAAGCATCGAGATGCAATCCTGAAACTCATCCACAACAAGGTCGAGGAAGAAAAGCTCGAGCACCCGATGAAACGTCTTATGAGTGTGGAAGACGGTCCAGAGGGAGAGCTGGTGGTGAAATTCACCGATCTGCATCTACCCCGGGGCACCGGGGAGGCTATTGAGCGAGCGTACGACGGTAATCTGGACATCCAGTACACCAAGGAATCGAACCTCGTTCGGGTGTACTGGAATCGGGATGATTAGGCAGCAGGCTGTTCAATTACAGCCTGAAACGTGAAACAAGGTTCTGCAGGTCGCTGCCCAGCCTTGCCAGTTCGCTGCTCGAGCTGGCGGTCTGGTTCGATGAGGCGGCGGACTGATCCGTAACATCCCGAATGCTGGTAATGTTCTGGTTGATTTCCTCGGCCACCGAAGTCTGTTGTTCGGAAGCTGTGGCAATCTGACTGTTGTACTGTTTGATCTCCTCTACAGCACGGGCAATGCGCTCAATGGTCGTTCCGGTTGCCGTGGCACGTTCAAGGGTGTTCGAGGCCATGGTGGTGCTGGACTCCATCGCGGACACCGAGTCACCGGCGCTGTTCTGAAGTGACGTTACCAGAGTCTCGATTTCCTGGGCCGATGATTGTGTCCGCTGTGCGAGAGAGCGCACCTCGTCGGCCACCACGGCAAAGCCGCGACCCTGCTCACCAGCCCGCGCTGCCTCGATAGCGGCGTTCAGCGCCAGCAGGTTGGTCTGCTCGGCGACGGATTTGATCACATCCAGAACGGTGCCGATGTTCGCGGTTTCTTTCTGGAGTCCCTGGATGGTCTCCATGCTCTGGCTGACTTCCCGTGCCAGATTGTTGACCTGATCTACGGTCGCGCGGACTTCCCGCTCACCGTCGCTGGCCTGGCTGGCCGCATCGGCGGCCACGGAAAAGGCCTGTTCGGCGCTGCGGGCGATCTCACCAACGGTTGCGGTCATTTCGTTCATGGCGGTAGCAACCTGATCGGTTTCCTGCTTCTGACGATTGATGCCATCGCTGGTCTGGCTGGTAACAGTTGAGAGTTCTTCTGCCGAGGCTGCAATATTGGAGGCCCCCGACTCAATACTTCTTACCAATTCCCGGAGGCTGGTCACCATGGTAGCCAGGGCAGCCATCAGTCGTCCGATCTCGTTGGTACCGCTGGCCTTGATATCCACGGTCAGGTTGCCAGAAGCCACCTCGGAGGCGATGCTCACTGCCTGGTTAACAGGGGAGACGATGGCGCGGGTAATGAGTAGGGCCATCAGGATGCCAAGAATAAGGGCGATACCGGTCGCGCCGAAGATCAACCAGGAAGCCTGCTCACGATCAGCCTCCATTTTCTCAGTCTGAAGTGCCCGAAGGTTATTTGCCGATTCGATGGCACTGCGAGCTGTGCTGACCATATCATCCGACAGCTGTTTTCCGGAGTTGGTGAGATCCACGACCGTTTGAAATTCATTGACATAGGTCTTCAGCGCAGCATTGATCTGGTCTTTTTCCTCGGTCGTGATCGCCGCTGATTTCAGCGGGCCCTGGACTCTTTTCGCATCATCGAGATAAGCCTTGACGCTGGCGTCATCATGTTCGATCAGGAACTTGCGTTCAGAGCGACGCATATCCTCGAAAATGGCTGAAGCGAAGAACAGAGAGCTGTGGGCCTTCAAAGAAGATCCGAAGATGCGGGCACTGGTTTCAAGGCGCTCGAGCGCTGCCTCCCGTTCACCAATGTTGGTTTCAACCTCGCCCATGAGCCGCTGGTATTGTTTTACGTCTGCCTGGATCTGGCCCAAGGTTTCAATATCCTTGGCGACTGCGAGCAGCGGCTTGATCTCATTGGTCAGCTCCAGAACCCGGTCGCCCTGGGCCTGAGTCCGGGCAACAGCCTGCGCCTCACCGGTCAGCAGAAAGTTCTTCTCCTCAACCCGGGCTTCGGTCAGGTTGGTGTTTACCTGCCCGAGCATGGCAACAATGTTCGAACGTTGGCCATAGCTCTCCAGGGCCCGATCACCTACCAATCCCACTACGATGGTCAGCAGCAGGAGAACCGCAAAGCCGCCAGCCAATCTGGTCCGGATGGTCATGTTGGTGAGGAAGCTCGAGACTGTCATGGTTTTCCTTACTTGCTTGAGGGCAGCATCAAAGCGTGGTTTTGCCTCATTTTTAGCGCGAGGCAGCAAACGAAATTGATACACCGAGGAAATTTGGAATCTTTTATTTGCAGCTATTAAGGCCGCTTTTATCAAAAGAATCCAGAGGCATACCGTAACAGATAGTTTCTGGACGAGTTTATTTGATACGGAAATGCAGCAATTCTCCGAAATATAAAATCATTAAGCAGTGAGCCTACAAGGACTCGAAGGTGAACACTGCCTGATTGGTATTCAGGTCTGCTCGGCTTTGAGGGTGCGACAAAAAGTCACACCTATCGATTCGGTGGCTAGACAGGAACGACTGGCTGCAACTGCGAGCGGTGTAATGGAGTTTTCTTTCACAGGTAATTGTCTTGAGATTCCTGTTCGTGGGCGCCTCATGGCTGGGTATACGGCCGATCGCGATGTTGCAGCTTTGCGCTTCTGGCAAAAGCATGAGAACTGTTCGTGCTAGATTGTTCTACTAGTTGTAACTAAAAAGCATTTGCTTATCGGTTTTTGTGCTTTACGATTGTGAATGAACGGTAATCTTGAACTGCTCTATGTTTTGGATTTTCTGAACTGCATTAGGGAAAGCATTATGACTACTAAAAAAATGATTTTGCGAGACATCGACTTGCTAGCGCCGTGTTTTGTTCCATGATTGGCCTGCCGTGTGTGGCTGTTGCGGCAACGATGGAGGGAGTGAACGAAGAAAACCTTGCGGTTCCACCGGTTGAAGGTAAAACCTTGGTGTATACCGATACAGAGGGAACTGCCAGCTTTGGGTGGCTCGATCCGGTTAACGATTTTGGCAATGTAGGGTTGGGGATCAAGGTCTATAACGAGCCGTTCACCGCCCAGCAGACATACGATTTTGCCGGTTGCCTGATGGCTCAGCCCGATCGTGCCCCCGGCGACAACTGTACAGCCCCGCCTGATTCCGGAAAGCGTTTCAAGCTTAAAACAACCGAAACCAATGGTCCCATCGACATTGTTGTCGATGTGTCAGCCGATGATTCGGTAAGTCTCTATCGGGTGATTGGCAAGTTTTCCAATCTTACCGACGCCTCCAATTCGGTTGGCGGTGATTTGAATGCGATCCGTTTCGAGCTCGGTTTTGGGGTTGGAAGCGAGTTTATGCGTTCATCTGTTGGTGATGGTCTGGGTTTCGGCTTTGCAGATGGCGCTAAACTGAGTATCGGGCCTGTTGGTAAGTACCCCGGCGGCCTTTTCGGCGGTAGTAAAGTTGAGGGATTGCCTTTCTTCAGCACCGAGGTTGCTCCATTTACTGAATCGCTTGCTACGGCTGATGATGGAGATGTGCTTGAAACCAATGGCACCATTGCCACGCAGTACAGTTCTTTGTTTGGTGATTGGCGGACGCTGAGCGAAACGCCCACGGGATGGTTTATTGATCACGATGGTAATCCGGCCAACGACTCGATCCTTCTGGCTTATAACGCCGGAACGGCTTCCGCGCCGGATTGGCAGACTTATGAAAAAGTCTTTAGTACGACAGTTGAGGTAGATGCCGATGGCGACAATACGGTAGATACTCTCGCTGATCGATGGGATCCCAACAGCATTAACTTCGACCCGAGCGTAGCCGACGATGTAGGGCCAATTGTGGATACCTTGGGTGAGGGGGATGCCCAAGATACTGTACCTGATGCAATTTCATTGAATCAGTCTTCTGCTGCTGGCCTGTATGTTGCCGATTACAACAATACGGGCGAGGGTTTCAAAGTCCTGATCGATGGCGAGGCTGTAGCCATTGATGCCTTCGCCGAGTGGGCTAATCAACCTCCGAAAGTGCTCAATACTTCAGACGGCTCCCTCTACGCTACATGGAGGTCTGATGAGGGTGAGGATGGGTTGTATGAGTTGGCAGACGGTTCGTTCGAAACTGTTGAGGCTGTAAACGCGACGATTCTGGCTGATGAAGCGGCATATGAACGCGTTGCCGGTTATGTTCAAGGCCCGATTGAAGATCTCGCCAACGTCAATATCAACCCCACAATTTCAGTGGGCGCGGCTGCCAATTGGCCAACCTGTACCGGTGATGGTGTGAGTACGACTTGTAGCTTCACGTTCAGGGTTACCGGTCTGAATGGTGCAGTTGATGATCCGATGATTCCAGATACTCCGGTTGAACCCGAGCCTGAAGAGCCCACTGCAGCGTCCAGTAGTGGCGGCGGTACCATCTTTGGTTGCACCGCAGGCAAACCAGGTGCTCCGTTCGATCCGGTTCTGCCGGGCCTGGTGCTGATGGCGATGGGCGGCTTGTGGGCGCGTAAGCGTCTACGCAATGCCTGAATAATCTCGAGGTAAAAGGCGCAAATAAAAATCGGGGCTGACAATCAGCCCCGATTTTTTTGTGGCCCTGAACAGCAATGTCCGACTACTGGCTGTTTGAGCCTTTCATCTTATACTGCTGGTTCTTGCCGTTACCGCCACCCCCGGCGCCCTGTCCATTTTGCTGGCCCATACCCTGGCCGTTTTTCTGCCCCATACCCTGGCCCATGCCTTGGCCTTTACCCATGCCTTTTCCGGAACCCTGTCCCATGCCGTTCCTGAGCTCAACGCCACGCTCTCTGGCTCGTTCCATCATCCGTTCATGGTGGAGCTGGCGGTACTTCGCACGCTCGGCGTCGGTGTTCAGGTTGCGCATGGTTTCCCGGTGCTGTTGCAGCTCTTGCTGGGTCATCAGTTCCCGTCCGAAAACCTGGTCGTCCGATTGGGCGGCAACCGGCATACTGGCCAAAGACGCCAGTAACGTGGCGCCAGCAATCAAGCTCAATGATTTTTTCAGTCTCATAGTTAATCCCCTTCGTTCTATGGATATAACTAAAGTATAGGTCAAGTCAGAAGTTTTGGGGTTATGAGTAGTACCTATGTATTTCCCGGGTGCATGTAGGACCAAAAGGGTGGATCTGCGGTTGATTAGTGCGTTACCACATCAGATCATCAGGGATTTCGTAGCCTGCGTAAGGATCATCCTCACCTGCATCGTCCTGTTTGCGATCATGAAGTACCACCACGGCGCTCTCATCCCGCTCCATGATTTTTCGGGCAACACCTTCCGCCACAATCTCGTAGTTATCGTTCACGAAAACAATTGCCAGGCGGCCGCGGGATAGCTGATCGACCATAGTGTCGTCTACGAAGAGCTTCTTGATCTTCTTGTCATGAACAAACTGATAGGAGGTTTCGCCGCGGCTCCGGTCCAGCCGGTTGGTTTCTACCAGTTGCCGGATCTGGGCCTGGATGGCTTTCTTTTCGGCAGCGCGCTGACGCTCCAGGTTGAGTTGGCGATCCCGCTCTGCTTTTTCCTCACGGGCCTGACGTGCACGGGTCTCGGCCTCGTTAACTTCCACAGCACCCTTGGGTTGCTGCTTTCTTTTCTTCCGTTTTTCGCTGCGAATGGCCTTGGCTTTTTTCTCGTCGGCAAGGCCGGCCTTCAGCAATTGATCCTGCAGGGATGCCATCAGTAACTCCGTTCTTTCGTTGCATATTCTGGTATCATTTCGGCCTAGTATACGCCCTCATTATTGCCTTCATAACCAGCTTCCGCTGAATCCGGGATTTTCTTCTATGTCTTCTTTTAACGACTTTGGCCTGTCTACCGCCATGTGCTCGAACCTTAACCAGCTGGGGTTTGCCCAACCCACGGAGATTCAGGCGAAGGCCATTGCGCCGGGGCTGGCGGGAAAAGACATCATTGCCATGGCCAAAACCGGTAGCGGAAAAACGGCGGCGTTTGGCATCAGCCTGGTTGAGCGGCTCAATCCCCGACTGTTCGCGGTTCAGGCGCTCGTGCTGTGCCCGACCCGTGAGCTGGCAGACCAGGTCGCCAAAGCTATCCGTGAGCTGGCGCGGGCCCGGGACAATATCAAGGTGCTGACTCTGTGTGGTGGTGTTGCCATCGGCCCCCAGATCGGGTCCCTGAGCCATGGCGCTCATATTGTTGTGGGTACCCCGGGCAGGATTCAGGACCACCTGCGCAAGCAGACCCTCTCGCTGGCGCGGCTTAAAACCGTGGTGCTTGATGAGGCGGACCGAATGCTGGATATGGGTTTTCAGGAAGCGATGGAAGACATCCTGTCCCAGACTCCGCCATCACGCCAGACCATGATGTTTTCGGCGACCTGGCCGGCGCCCATCCGTGAATTGAGCAAGCAGTACCAGAAAAGCCCGGTAGACGTTCGGGCCGAGGAAGCCGGTGACAACCCGGACATTGAAGAGCTGTTCTACGAAGTGTCGCCACGTTCCAAATCGGATGCCATCGTAGCGCTGCTTTCCGAGCGTCAGCCCGAGTCCTGCATCGTTTTCTGCACCACCAAACAGCAGTGTGACGACATGGCGGCGGAACTTGGTGAGCGGGGTTTCTCTGCGCTGCCTTTGCATGGCGATCTGGAGCAACGGGATCGAGACAGCGTGCTCGTGCGGTTTGGCAATCAGAGCTGCTCCATCCTGGTTGCCACCGACGTGGCTGCCCGTGGCCTCGACATAAAGTCTCTGCCCCTGGTTATCAACGCCGAGCCCGCGCGGGATCCCGAAGTGCATACCCATCGGATCGGGCGCACCGGCCGGGCAGGGGAGCGGGGTCATGCTGTTACCTTCTGCACGCCGGCCCAGGGGCACAAGATTACCCGCATCGAGTCCGAAAGAGGCCGCAGCGTGACATGGGGAGACACAGAGAAACTCCTGGCGACGCCGCTGAAACCGGTCGTGCCCGCCATGAAGACCCTGTGCATTGCCGGTGGTCGCAAAGACAAGGTTCGTCCCGGCGATGTCCTGGGTGCCCTGACGGGCGAAGCAGGCCTGCCTGGCAAAGCTGTCGGCAAGATTGATCTGTTTGATCATCAGTGTTTTGTCGCGGTAGAGAAGTCGCTTGCAGCTAAGGCATTGGCCAGGCTCGAAAGTGGCAAGGTCAAGGGGCGGAAAATACGCGTTCGATATGCCTGAATGAGAATTGCTTCGTCTGTATAAATGCGTGTCTTTTCGGGCCGCGACGCTCGGAAACCCCGTATAGATTTTTGCATTCAGGTTGCCCGGGCACCCTGAAAACGGTAAATTACGCAGGATTTTGCCCCCCGAATTGTCGCGGAAGCGTGTTAGACCTTAGTCTAACTGGTCAGTCCGGGCACAGATCGGGAGAAATATAAATCAATACAGGTAGCTGTTCGATATGAATGACCTGATGTCACAAGCCGTCGATCTGATGATTGCCGGAATGGGGTTTGTATTCGTGTTCCTCATTATTCTGGTGTTCGCGACACTCCTCATGTCCAAGCTCATAGGACGGTTTGCGCCGCCAGAGCCGGCAACCCCGGCCAAAACGCCACGTGCCAAGCCGAAGGCGCCCGCGTCGGTTGACCCTGACACCGCCGAGGCCATCAAGAAGGCGATTGCACAATTCCGGTCCCGCCACAAGAAGTGAACCGGTAAAAGACTAGAACCTTTAAACAGAAGGCTGACACGATGACTGACACAAAGAAACCGCTGGGGATTACGGACGTTATCCTGCGTGACGCCCACCAGTCCCTGCTTGCCACCCGTATGCGGCTGGATGACATGCTGCCAATTGCCGAGAAACTCGACAAGGTCGGTTTCTGGTCCCTGGAATCCTGGGGCGGCGCTACCTTTGATTCCTGCATTCGCTACCTGGGCGAAGATCCCTGGGAGCGCATCCGCGAGCTGAAAAAAGCCATGCCCAACACCCAGCAGCAGATGCTGCTGCGCGGTCAGAACCTGCTGGGCTATCGTCATTATGCGGATGATGTGGTGGACCGTTTCTGTGAACGTGCCGCTGAAAATGGCGTTGACGTATTCCGTATTTTCGATGCGATGAACGATCCCCGTAACCTGGATCGTGCCATTAAGGCCGTTCGCAAGACCGGCAAGCATGCCCAGGGCACCATTGCCTACACCACCAGCCCGGTGCACACCATCGAGATGTGGGTAGAGCTGGCGAAAGAAGTTGCCGACATGGGTGCGGACTCCATTGCGATCAAGGACATGGCCGGTATCCTCAAGCCGTACGTGGCCTATGATCTGGTCAGCCGTCTGAAGAAAGAGCTGGATATTCCGATCCACATGCAGTGTCACGCCACCACCGGCATGTCGACCGCTACCGCCATCAAGGCTGCGGAGGCCGGTATCGATAACGTGGATACGGCCATTTCCTCCATGAGCATGACCTACGGTCACTCGCCCACAGAAGCCGTCGTTGCGATTCTGGAGGGCACTGACCGTGACACCGGCCTGGACCTCAACCTGCTGGAAGAAATCGCCAGCTACTTCCGCCAGGTGCGCAAGAAGTACGCGAAATTCGAAGGCAGCCTGCGTGGGACCGATTCCCGCATCCTGATTGCCCAGGTACCAGGTGGCATGCTCACCAACATGGAAAACCAGCTGCGTGAGCAGAACGCCAGCGACAAGTTTGATCAGGTTCTGGACGAGATTCCCAAGGTTCGCGAAGACCTGGGCTTCATCCCGCTGGTAACCCCGACGTCCCAGATCGTCGGTACCCAGGCGGTACTGAACGTTCTGACCGGCGAGCGCTACAAGTCCATCTCCAAAGAAACCTCTGCGATCCTGAAAGGCGAGTACGGTGCTGCACCGGCGCCGATGAACAAGGAACTGCAGGAGCGTGTTCTGGATGGCAAAGAGCCTGTGACCTGTCGTCCGGCGGATCTGCTTGAGCCGGAAATGGACAAGCTGACTGACGAACTCAAGAAGCTGGCCGACGAGAAGGGTATCAAACTGTCTGACAACGTTGAAGACGACGTTCTCACCTACGCGCTGTTCCCGCAGATCGGCCTGAAGTTCCTGGAAAACCGTGACAACCCGGATGCGTTCGAGCCGGTTCCGACCGCTGAAAGCGCTGCTCCGGCCGCGAAATCTGAAGGCCCTGAGACCTACACCGTTGAAGTGAATGGCAAGAAGTTTGTGGTTGCCGTTTCCGAAGGTGGCGAGATCAGCCAGATCCAGGGCGAGGGCGGTGCCGCTTCCGCACCGGCTGCTTCCTCGGCTCCGGCACCTGCAGCGGGTGAAGGCGAGCCTGTGGTTGCACCGCTGGGCGGCAACATCTTCAAGGTTCTGGTTTCTCCGGGTGACACCGTGGAAGAGGGCGATGTGATGATTATCCTCGAGGCCATGAAAATGGAAACCGAGGTTCGCGCGCCAAAAGCCGGCACAATCGGCGAAGTCTTCATCAAGGTCGGTGATGCCGTCTCCCCTGATGACGAAATGCTGACAATCGCATAAGGGCCAGCATTCCATGGATAAATTAATGACACTCTGGACAGGTAGTGGCCTGTTCAACATCGAGATCGGCCAGGTGATCATGATCGCCATCGGCCTCTTGCTTCTCTATCTTGCGATTAACAAGAAATTTGAGCCGTTGCTTCTGGTACCCATCGGGTTCGGCGGCATCCTGGCGAATATTCCGGAGGCAGGCCTTGCCCTGACTGCGGCGGAAAATGCCATCCATTTTGCCCTGAAGGAAGAGTCAACTCAGATTCTGGCTGCTCTGGCCGCACCTCTGGATGTGGCCTACCAGGTCGGGCAGGCGGTGACGCCAGAGTTGAAAGACGCCTTCAAGGTGGCCGTAAAAGAGGCCAGCTACTCCGAAATGGCGATGGCCAACTCCCTGGCCCAGGATTTCGGTTACGGCAATGGCATGCTCTATAACTTCTACTCCGTGATCATTGGCAGTACGGTTGGTCCGCTGTTGATCTTCATGGGTGTGGGCGCGATGACCGACTTCGGTCCGTTGCTGGCTAACCCCAAGACCCTGCTGCTGGGTGCCGCTGCCCAGTTCGGTATCTTCGGTACTGTCATTGGTGCTGCGCTGCTGGACTGGACCGGTGTTCTGGAGTTCAACATTCTGGAAGCCGCCGCTATCGGTATCATTGGTGGTGCAGATGGCCCGACTTCCATCTATGTCTCCAGTGTTCTGGCCCCGCACTTGCTGGGTGCCATTGCGGTCTCTGCCTACGCTTACATGGCACTGGTGCCGATGATCCAGCCGCCGATCATGAAAGCACTGACCTCCGCTGAAGAGCGCAAGATCAAGATGACGCAGCTGCGCCCTGTCAGCAAGCAGGAAAAGATCATTTTCCCGCTGGTGGTTCTGATTGCGGTCGTTCTGTTCCTGCCGGATGCAGCGCCGCTGCTGGGTATGTTCACCTTCGGTAACCTGATGCGTGAATGTGGCGTGGTCGAGCGTTTGAGCGACACGGCCCAGAACGCGCTGATTAACATCGTGACCATTTTCCTTGGCCTGTCCGTTGGTTCCAAACTGATGGCAGACAAGTTCCTGGACGCCCAGACCCTGGGTATCTTGGGCCTGGGTATCGTGGCCTTCGGTGTGGGTACTGCCTCGGGTGTTCTGATGGCGAAGCTGATGAACAAGCTGAGCAAAGAGCAGATCAACCCGCTGATCGGTTCTGCCGGTGTATCTGCGGTGCCGATGGCAGCGCGGGTCTCCAACAAGGTGGGCCTGGAAGCCAACCCGCAGAACTTCCTGCTGATGCACGCCATGGGCCCGAACGTGGCTGGCGTTATCGGCTCTGCGGTTGCTGCGGGTGTAATGATCAAGCTTCTTGGCTGATTTGTTCACCGCAGTACAAAAAACCCCGCCTCTGTGCGGGGTTTTTTTGTGTCTAATGAAAATTCCTGGAATTCACGGGTAACGACTGAATCAGGTGGCTGAGGTCCGAAAGCCGACCTGCCATCACATGCACAATGTCCCCCTGTCGCTCCAGCACTCCCATCACATGCAGCAATCGGGCAGTCAGTAACGGCTTGCGCTGTCGCCGTGCCGTTTCCAGCCACACCACCACGTTCACATTACCGGTTTCGTCTTCCAGGGTGACGAAGGTAACGCCGGAAGCGGAGCCGGGGCGTTGGCGGCCGGTGACCAGGCCGGCGACCTGGACAGGGATGCCGGCTTTGGTGGATTTGAGCTGTTCGGCGCTGAGACAGAACTTCAGGTGGCCCTGTTCCCGCAATAACGCTAGCGGATGACGCTGCAGGGTGAGGCCCTGGCTGGCGTAGTCGGCCAGCACGTTCTGGCCTTCGGAGGGTTCCGGCAATTGCTCACAGTAGTCCGGTTGATAATCGACCGCCGTCTCCTGAGCGAACAGCTCCGCAGGTTGTTCATGGTCGAGCAGTTGCCAGTACGCCTGGTGGCGGTTGGCGGTGAAGCCCGGCATGGCGTTGGCGCCGGCGAGGAGTTCCATATCCCGCTGGTTCAGGGTGGCCAGGCGGCGAAGCTCGCTGGCAGAGCGGTAGCCCTCGGCTGGCCGGTTCTGGTGGATACGCTCGGCGCCGCTAACGGACAGACCCTGGATAATCCTCAGGCCCAGTCGCAGATGGCGGTCTTCGTCTTGCAGGTTGTGGTCCCACTGGCTGGCATTTACATCCGGCGGCAGCACGGTGACATTGTGCCGGCGGGCGTCCTGCACCAGTTGTGAGGGAGAATAGAACCCCATGGGCTGGCTGTTAAGCAGGGCACAGTAAAAGGCCGCCGGATAGTGCCGTTTGATCCAGGCGGAGACGTAGACAAGCAGGGCAAAGCTGGCGGCGTGGGATTCGGGGAAGCCATAGCCGCCAAAGCCGCAGATTTGCTGGTACAGCCGTTCGGCGAAGTCGGCATCGTGACCACGTTCGAGCATACCGGTGACTAGCTTTTCCCGGAACGGGGTCAGGTCGCCGTGGGATTTCCAGGCCGCCATGGCCCGGCGCAACTGGTCGGCTTCGCCGGCGGAGAAGCCGGCCGCCACCATGGCCAGTTTGATCACCTGTTCCTGGAAGATGGGCACACCGAGGGTGCGCTCCAGCACCTTGCGCACGGCATCGTTCGGGTAATCCACCGGCTCCAGGCCGTGCTTTCGGCGCAGGTACGGGTGCACCATGTCACCCTGGATGGGGCCCGGCCGAACGATGGCCACCTCAATCACCAGATCGTAATAGGTTTCCGGTTTCAGGCGGGGCAGCATGTTGATCTGGGCCCGGGATTCCACCTGGAATACGCCGATGCTGTCGCCTGTCTGAAGCATGGCGTAGGTGTCACGGTCTTCCTGGGGAATGTCCTGTATCCGGAAAGGCTGGCCTTTTTCATCGCTGATCAGTTCCAGCGCTTTTCGAATGGCGGAGAGCATGCCAAGGGCCAGCACATCCACCTTCATCAGCCCCAGGCTCTCAAGGTCGTCCTTGTCCCACTGGATTACGGTGCGGTCGGCCATGGCAGCGTTCTCCACTGGCACCAGTTCGGCCAGTGGCCCGGCGCTGATCACGAAACCGCCCACGTGCTGGGACAGATGTCGGGGGAAGCTCAGCAGGGTATTCACTAGGGTGAAGAACTGGTCCGCCACCTGTGGGTTGCGGGTGATTTTCTTGTCGAGAATCTGCTGGCGCCAGTTGGTGGCCTTGTCCCGCCAGTCGATGCCTTCCAGCAGCTGTTCCACCAGGGCCGGATCAAACCCCAGGGCCTTGCCGACATCCCGAATGGCGCTTTTGGGCCGGTAACGGATCACCGTGGCAGCCAGGGCGGCGCGCTCACGGGTATAACGCCGGTAGATATACTGGATAACCTCTTCACGACGTTCGTGCTCGAAATCCACATCGATATCGGGCGGTTCGTTTCGGTCTTTGGAAATAAACCGCTCGAACAGCAGTTCCACCCGGGCCGGGTTCACCTCGGTGATGCCCAGGCAATAACAAACCGCAGAGTTTGCTGCCGACCCCCGCCCCTGGCAGAGAATCCCCCGGCTGCGGGCAAAGTCGACAATATCGTGGATGGTGAGGAAGTAATGCTCGTAGTTCATCTCCGAGATCAGGCCCAGCTCCTTGCGGATCAGGCTCTGAACCTGCAGTGGTGTGCCATCCGGGTAACGCCGGCGCTCGCCTTCGCGGGTCAGCCGTTTCAGGTAGCCGGCCGGAGTCTCGTCCTCCGGCACCAGGTCTGGCGGGTATTCATAGCGCAGGCTGCCGGGCTCGAAGGTGCACTGGTTGGCAATGGTCAGGGTTTCATGCAGCCAGGCTTCCGGAAACAGCCGTTGCAGAACGGGCAGGGGGCGCAGGTATCGCTCGCCATTCTGGAACAGGCAGTGGCCGGCATTCTCCAGATTGGTGTGATTGCGCAGGGCTGTCAGTACATCCTGCAGCGGCTGGCGCTCCCGGCTGTGCATGTGCACTTCGCCCACGGCAGCCACGGGAATGCGCAGCTGATCGGCCAGCCAGTGTATCCGTGCCAGCCGCTGCTCCTCGCCGGATTCCAGGGTGCGGGCCGCGGCAATCCAGATCCGGGGGTCAAACAGTCGGGCCAGCCACTCGCCGCAGGCCAGCGCCTGATCGGAATCCGCTTCGGTAGGCGATGGGGGCAGCCACAGACACAGGCAGTCATCCAGGGTGTGGGTTTCAATGTCCCGGTAATACATCTGGTAATGGCCTTTCTCAGCCCGCCGGCGGCCGGTAGTGATCAACTGGCAAAGCTGGCCATAGCCTTTGCGCGTGCGGGCCAGAAGGATAAAGCGAGGAGAAGCGGCGCCGGTGGGGGCATCCGACAACTCAAACCAGCTGCCGGTAATGAGTTTTACAGGACTTTCTGCCAGCGCCGCCCAGGCCCGGGGAATGCCGGCAACGGAGCAGGCATCGGTGATGGCCAGGGCGGTGTAGCCCAGCTCATGCGCTCGCTCAGCCAGTTCGTGGGGATGAGAGGCCCCGGTGAGGAAGGTGAAATTGCTGAAGCAAAACAGCTCTGCATACTGCTGCCCGGACATCAGCCAAACCACCCATGCACAAACCAGCCTTCCCGGGCATCCCGGAAGACCCAGGCCAACTGGCCGCTGCTCAACTGGGCAATGTAATAATCCCGGTGCACGCGCTGGCCATCCCACCAGCCACCGCTGATGCGCTCAGGCCCGGAAAACCAGGTAACGGGCGCCTCGGTCAGCGGTTGCGGGCCTTTCAATAACCAGAGCGGCCGCCTGGGCAGTTCTGCTGCCGGTACTGGCGGCGTTCCGGTTTTACGCAGAACTTCCGAGGCCGACCAGGCCCGTTCGGGACGATGATCCGCCTGGGGCGAGAGCTGCCTGAGAGCCTGATCGCCCAGGCGCGCCTGCAGCCGGCTGATCAGGGTATGCCAGGCTTCATTCAGATCCTGGGTTTCACCCAGCAGATCCTGCCCGGAGGGTGCTTCCCGTGACAGGAAACGCTTCACCAGCAAAACCATGGAGATAACCGGGGCGCTCAGGGAATGTTGCTCCAACCGCAGACGAACCAGGTTCAAGAAATGATCGGCCCGGTGCTCCGGCCCGGATGTGCGAATCTGCAGCCGGGTTGGTTCCGCATGCCGGTGCTTCAGAACCAGCCGCAGGCTGTCGGTATCCTGCTGGCGCCAGCACAGATCCTCTTCCAGTTCGACAAGCATGCGCTGGAGCGGAAACAGCAGCCCCTGGGTGTGTTCTATTTCCTGCACAAAATCCGCCTGTTGCCGGAACGAGTGGGTGGCTGCCAGGGCGTGCGGGGATCTGGCCGGGTGCCCTGGATTTTCTGGATGTAAGCCAGTAACTCCGGAGACAGACGCCGTGCCAGTTCGCCGGGCGGTAAATCAAACACCTCCCCCAACGTGTTCAGCCCCAGGCGCTGCAAACGGGTACAGGCTTTCTCGTTGAATTCAGCTGCCAACAGGGGCATCTGGCTCAGGCTTCGAAGAATGTGGCCTTTGTCTGCCGTGCATTCCCCCTTGCCGGCGCGGGCAATCAGCCGGGCCGACAGAGGGGTATAGCCAATACCGATCCAGGCATTCAGCTGGCGCTCATTCAGCCCCTGTTCCACGGTTTGCCAAACGGCGGGCAGCCCGCCATACAGTTTTTGAAGGCTGCCAATTTCGGCCAGCAGACCATCGGGCGGCACCAACACAATATGGGCCGCATAGCGGTACAGCCAGCGGGCCTGATCTTCCAGAATCCTGGCTTCCTGGGTTTCATCGGCCCGCACCATGCCCAGATCCGGAGCCAGGCTGATGGCGGTTTTCAGGCGCATGCCGCTACGAATACCCTGGCTCCTGGCGTCCGGGCAGGCCTGGATCACCTTCTGGCCAGAGCCTTCAACCACCACTAGGGCGCCCTCATCTTCACGGGTGCGCCGAATATGGTCCAGCACCAGGTGCGGGAAATGCAGATACAGCCAGAGCATGGAGCGTTATTACCCGGTTGAACCCGACCAGGGGCCCCGGACAACCCGGGTGGTTTCACGGAAGGAGAGATCGGCCCGCTGGGCCATGGCCAGTGAACAGCGCTGCCCGGGCCAGCTACCCCGGCGCTTGAGCACATTCACCTTGAGATCCTGCTGCTCCCCCGGTTCCAGCTCCAGCCGCAGGGCAGCCGGAGAATTCTGCCCGGCGTAACGTCGTTCCCGGAACAGCACACACACATTGCTCCCGGCTTCGGCGGCCAGTTGCAGGCGACGGACTTCCCGTGAGGCCAGCTTGCCCGGCCAGGCCATTACCAGGCCTGTTACTGGTGAGCGCAGGCAGTTCTCCAGTGTCCACAAAAAGTCGCCCTCATCATCGGTATGGATCAGCACCACCTGGTCCAGGTTGACGCCTTCCCGGGCCAGGGCAGGGGCATAGGGCGTATGCGGCGGGTTCAGCCAGAACACGCTTTTGCCCTCTTCGCACACCCGTTGCATCAGCGGCAGAAGCAAATGCAGCTCACCAATACCCGGTGCATCCAGCAGGCATTCGCTCAAGGCACCCCGGGGCCAGCCCAGGCCTCCGAGCTGGTTATCCAGCACCTGGTAACCGGTTGATTGCGCAGGCTGTGTGGTCTGGGTGTGGCGGTGCCCCTGCCAGACACGGGCATCCTGCATCAGCGTGTTCAGAAGCTCGCTCATGATGAAAACTCTCAAAATACTGTTTAAATATACAGTATTCGGAAAGCCGCCGGATTTCAAGAGAAGGGTTGATAAAGCGAAGGGCACGACCCACGCTTGTAATACAGCCATCAACCATGGAGGTTGAAATGAGTGACCTGAAAGCACACAGCTGTGAAGCTTGCAGCCCGAACGCAAGCAAGGCGACCGAGGAAGAAAAGCAGCAGCTGCATAAAGAGGTCCCAGACTGGGAAATTCTGGAAATTGACGGGGAAGAACAGCTTCATAAGGTCTACAAACTTAAAAACTTTGTGAAGGCCCTGGAGTTCACCAACAAGATTGGCGAACTTGCCGAAGAAGAAGACCATCACCCGGTGGTTGTTCTGGAATATGGCAAAGTTGCAGTGAGCTGGTGGAGCCACGAAATCGGCGGCCTGCACAAGAACGACTTCATCCTGGCAGCGAGAACCGACGCTGCTTTCAACGACATGCAATAATCCCAATCACGGCGGAACCCGGTTTCCGCCGTGCTCCTTCCGGACCGGAGACCACCAGACGAATGGTTGAAAACCGCACCGATAACCCCCTGACCCTGAAGCTCGGCAGGGAAGAGCTCATCATCCGGCTTATCAGCCACATCCACGTTAAGCGAATTCCAGCCAGTAACTGGGAGAGTTAGAAGCCTTCGTCAACTGTGCTTTGCACTCCAAAAACAGTTTTAGGAGTTTGATAAACGGGTGATATACGAACGCGTTCGTGTAATTAGCTGCTAAATGCCAGTGATAGCCATGTCTAGGGCTCCAACAATCTGATCTCTGAAATGTGATAGAGAACCAATCGGATTGTTGAGATGCTTTTCAGAAACAGAGGAAATTTGCGGGGTCAACAGGAGAAGCTCCTGGTCTGCAAAGCTGATTTCTGGGGTGAGTCCTTGCATGGCTTCGCCACCGAATGCGGAGCGTTTCCCCAAAGGAATGACGATACGAGTTGCCAGTTCGCTCAGCAGGCTGCTTTGAATATCGACAAGGTAAGGGTAGTGAGCTTTGCTAGTTTTACTTGGGTTGAGGTATACATCGAACTGTGCCATCAAAATTCCCTGAATTCATCGCCGAAGCATCCATGTTGTTCGACAAAATCGTTATAACTTTTTATCGCAGACCTGTTTTCTTCAACCCATTGTTCTGCTTCGCGTTTGGCAAGCTCTTCTTTCAGGGCTCGCTCCAGGGTAGCAGACAAGTTAATGTTCAGTTCACGGGTCTTACGCAGTAGATCGCTATTGACTGAGAGGTTCGCAGCTTTTTTCGGTGCGGCTGTGTTGTAGAGTTCGGCCATTCCAGCCTCCAAGTGGCTATTTAATGCATGGCCTCAGTTTATGCGCATGATAGTGCGCATTCAAGAATTTAGCCAAAGGCTCTTGTCGGACGCGCCTGAGCTGGCGCTTCGCCGCTCCGCAAAGCCAGGGCGTTATGCAATACGTTCGCCTTGACGTACGTACCCAAGAGCGTACACTTGTTTAAAAGTTGAACATACAAGAGGTGCGTCATGACCGGAATCACAGCAACTGAGGCGCGCAGCAACCTATATCGGTTGATCGACGAGACCGCCGAGTCCCACCAACCAATCGTCATCATGGGTAAGCGGAACAAAGCCGTCCTGGTTTCCGAGGAAGACTGGTCTGCAATTCAGGAAACGCTTTACCTGCTCTCCGTGCCTGGTATGCGGGAGTCTATTCGTGAGGGGATGGATACCCCCGAGGATGAATGCGATGAGGAGCTGGACTGGTGACATGGAAGTTGGTTTACACCAAGCAAGCCCAGAAAGATGCAAAAAAGCTGGCCTTCAGCGGTCTCAAACCAAAAGCCCAGGAAGTGTTGGCGCTTATAGCAGAAGATCCATACCGCAAGCCCCCTCCGCTTGAGAAGCTCATAGGTGATCTTTCGGGAGCCTATTCACGCCGAATCAATATTCAGCACCGTCTGGTCTACCAAGTGCTAGAGGACGAGCAAGTGGTGAAAGTCCTCAGGCTCTGGAGCCACTACGAATAATCCATAGCCAGCCGCTGTCGCCGGACAATTTTTCCACTGCTTCCCGTTATGTATAAAAACGGCCTGTTCTTCAAGGAACTCAATAGGGTTTTCAAGCCATGAAATTCTCGAAGTCTAGCGAGTCTGATCGTCAGGAAATCGAGGTCCTGTTTACCCGGACATTCTCTGATTCGGAAGGTGAGTCCGAGGAAAAGCTGATTGGCCATCTGGTGCATGAGTTGATGAACGGGACCGAAACCGATGACATGTTCGGGTTCATCGCTACCGAGCAAGGGCAGATAGTCGGGTGTATCTTTTTCACGAGATTGTCGTTCGGCTCCCGCGTAAACGCATTTATGTTGTCACCGGTAGCCGTTGATACAGACCATCAGGGGAAAGGCGTTGGTCAAAAACTGATTAATTTTGGCATTGAGCACTTGCGTGAACGGGGTGTCGAACTCATTTTCACCTATGGTGATCCGAACTACTATTCAAAAGCGGGTTTCGAACACGTACCTCAAGAGGTTGCGGAAGCGCCATTTAAATTAACCCATCCAGAGGGGTGGCTGGGGCAGTCGTTGGATGGCGGCAGTATTAAACTCCCACTGGGGCAGGCGTGTTGCGTTGAGGCATTCAACGATCCTCAGTATTGGTAAATCCAGGAGGCTCTCCGCCTCGGAAAGCCCCCTTGAACTGTTCTGGCCTTTATCAGTAGGCACCCTCGCTGTATATCAACTCATAGCTGTGGCTATAGATCTCTAAAATGTTGCCAAACGGGTCTTCCATATAGATCATCCGGTAGGGCTTCTCGCCGGGATAATAGTAGCGCGGCTTCTCCATGCGTTTTTTCCCGCCAGCAGCCAAAATACGGTCAGCCAATTCCTCGACGTTCGGGTCTTGCACACAAAAGTGAAAGATGCCGGTTTTCCAGTACTCGAAATTGTCTTCCGGGTTGGTCTGGTTTTTAAATTGAAAAAGCTCCACACCGATTCTGTCGCCCGTCGATAAATGAGCAATACGGAAGCTTCCCCAGCCGGCACCGAAAACATCGGTGCACATCTCCCCAATGGCGCTTTCGTCCTCTTCGATCTCGGTTGGTTCCATAATCAAATACCAACCCATAACCTCTGTGTAGAACTTCACGGCTTGCTCAAGGTCCGGCACGGATATGCCGATGTGCGAGAAATTTCTTGGGTACACGTTGCTCATTGCCTGTCCTCCTTTAGTGAGACTGAGAGCAGGTTACATGCTGGTGTTTATCAGCTAAAATTATCATTTATTCTTTAAAAGATTACGAAAAGTAATGATAAATACCACCTGGTTACGCTCGTTTTGCACGCTGGTTGAAGTGGGACATTTCACCCGCACAGCCGAACGTCTCCACATGACACAATCGGGGGTAAGTCAGCATGTGCGTAAGCTTGAGGAGCAGCTTGGTACGGAATTGCTCGTCAGACAGGGGAAACAATTTTCGCTTTCGGGTGCCGGCGAAAAGCTTTATGCCGAGGCGCAGGACATTCTCCTGGCGTTGTCGAATCTTGAGCAAACAGTTGGTGAGGACCCGCCCTATGAGGGAACTGTGCGGCTTATGTCTCCGGGAAGTGTGGGGCTGAAGCTGTATCCTCATTTGTTGTCGCTGCAGAGCAAGCACCCGAAGCTCATTATTGATTACCGGTTTGCGCCGAATCCTGATGTGGAAAAGGCAATCGCCGAATCCACTGTTGATATCGGATTCATGACGGCAAAATCTACCCTGGCGGAAGTGAGTTGTACGCCCATCGCGCAAGAATCACTGCTGTTGGTAACACCTGCTACGGTCGAAGAACCGGATTGGGAGACGTTGATGACCCTCGGGTTTATCGACCACCCTGATGGAAGTCATCACGCCGGCTTGCTTCTTGGTGCCAATTACACCGAGTTTCAGCACAGTAGCCTGTTTCCCAGAAAGGGGTTCTCGAACCAGATCGGTTTGATCCTGGAGCCGGTCAGCCTGGGGCTGGGCTTTGCTGTTTTACCAGCACATGCCGTTGAGGCCTTTGAAAAGTCTGAGGGCATCAAAGCTCATCGTCTCTCTCACCCGGTCAGCGAAACGTTGTATCTCAGCGTTCCCCGGAATCGATCACTTCAGGCGAGAATGAATACTGTGATAGCTGAGGCCAAGCGGTGGCTGAATGGTTGAGGCAGGTTTTGAATGACTCTGCGCAGTCACCAGATTTTCACATTATTTTGGAAGGCGCATGCCTGATTTGACGTACCTGCGACCTTTCTTGACCAACGCCGAAGCGGGTATTCCGGGGCCTTGAAAGCCCGTTAATCATGATCCGATACTCATGATATGTATGATTAATCGGCTCATTTGATTAAAATTTATCCAATTTTTTTGCACCCTCCTTCACCCTGCCTATACTCCCTTATGTCATAGCTTGAATTCATGACGTTGTTTGCTGTTTCCGGGGCCTATGGCCTGAATCTACGCAACAGGGTTTTGATGCTGCAGTCCGGCTACCACGGGAAAGAAGGATGTTTTTCCTGCCGGTCTCGAAACCTGCGCAAGACATTCGCTGCGAGGGATCGCTATGGCAAATTTCGCCCGCTTTATCACCGTCGACTTCTCCCAATTCGATTGGCTAAACCGCATCGATGCTGATGTTCTGCTTGATGTCGGTGACCTGTCACCAGACCTGCTGACTGTTCCCGGTAAAGACGCCCAGCGTGTGCTTTCGGAAGTGGTTCGACTGGTTCTCGATTTGCCGCGAAACAGCACACCCCTGGTTGTCTGGACCAAAGGCGACAGCGAGCTGCTCATCCACAGTGACCAAACCCGTATTCAATTCTCCAGCGGCGTTATCACGGTAACGGTGAGCGCGGAATGCGAAGAGCATGGAAAGCTCAGTATTCCGGTACCGATTGGCGTTGGCACCAAACAGTCGCCAAGCGGCCTTGTTATGTCCACGTTCGAAGACCTCGAGGGCCCGGAAGAACTTATATTGGCCTGGCGGGACGCGATTCAGGCGTTCGCCTGGGAGTCCGTGCTGGAAGTCGCTTCCGTGTTCTGCGCCGAGGTTGGCAACGACAAGCGTGGTTTGCCGCTGGTTCCTGGCGCGATCGCCGCTGCTCCGAACAAAATGCTGGTGCAACCTGTTGCCCGGTTTTCACTGATGCCGGGAGTCTGACATGGGTGCTGACCAGAATCTGGACGTTTTTGGCACACTGGCGGAAGCAGTTGGCCTGACCCGAGACGGTGAACTACAGGGTGACTGGTTCCAGGACCCGTTAGGCAATCCCAACGGTAGCAAGCGCGGCCTCAGTTCGATGATGTACCTCGACGAGCAGCGAGAGGCATTGATCGCTTTTGTTGATGACGTGCTGGGAGCACCGGACAGGGAAGAGCAAGGGGGCGCTATCTGGGTCCCGCTTTTCAGCGACTCCGGTGCGACTGTTTTCGTAGTGGTGGAGGAGGCCGACAACGGCGCCAGAGTCGGATTTGGCATCGAATACGACAGCGCTAGCTCAGTGCCCGCAATCTCTGTAAGTGCCTATGTTCCGGTATTCCAGTTCGAACGGGAAGGCGCTGGAGCGCTGGACATTTCCGGGGCGCAACCCGATTGGCTGGTGTTGGGTCGGGACGACGCGCACATCGAATTAGCCATCAAAGTCATTATTTCCAACGATGCCCCTGCGCCAGGGGACCTATACATTGGCGCCGTATCCGTGGGTGTGGACGTTCCAACCAGCCCCTCTGATGATCTGGAATTCAGTCTCGGTTTTGAACGGCTTCAGCTCCCTGGCACCAATGCGCCCAGGGATTTTGAGCTCACCGTGGATAACATTAACGAGCTGGGCTCCGATTTTCTGGAATTCATGACGGGCCTGATTCAGGCCCAGGCCGAGGCGCTCGATACCACCAATGCGGCGACCGCTCCGTTTGCGGCGCTCACCGGTTTGGCGGGATTAAGATCTGTTCCGAATATTCCACCATTTCCGCTGGAGTCACTGATTACAAATGGCGTGTCTGCGCTGACCGGCTGGATTGAATCCATCCTTTCTTCCGCACCCGCTCGCAATGCCTGGCTCGGCCAGTGGGCCACGCTGCTGGGCGGTACTGTCAATTCTGGCCGAAGCGCCATTGAGTTCAGTGACGGATCATTGGCCGGAGCCGTTGGTTTACGTGTGGCGTCGTCAGCTGCCGGGGGATTGATCATCACGCCCTGGCTGGAAGGTTCGCTCAGACCTCAGGCCGGGGCGGAAGTGAAGGCGCAGGTGGACCTGCTTACGCTGGCAACCCTGGATGGCAGTATCAAAGCCGTGCCGAATTTGTCGCTTCTTGCTGTATTCGGGCAGGTAGCGGGCATGGGGTCGCCACTGCTTGCGGGCGACCCGGCAATTGGATCAATCAAAACCGGTATTACTCTGACCGGCGGAAAACCGGCTTTTGCATTGACGGCTCACAACGTCACGCTCGGCGGCACCAATCATGAGCTATTGGATCTGTCGTCTCCCGATGCCGCGCTGGACGCCGCCGAGAGCCTGGTCGACGGTGCTTTGGTTTCGGCATTGGCCACTCTGGGTCGCCCCGGCGAGATCTGTTCCCAACTGCTGGGGCTTGATCCGCCCACCGGTATCTCCGGCCCTTCGGCGATCGAACTCCTGACCGACCCTCTGGGTAAAACGGCCGCCTACTGGAATTCACTCGTTGCCTCGCCGGCAGCCATGGCGGTTGTTTTAACGTCAACCCAGGAACTCATCACCGGTAACTCAACCAGTGTTTCGGGCGCCGGGACGGCAGCGGATCCCTGGAGCATTGATCTGGACCCTGTAGCGCTTGAGGTTTCGATCGACGGTGACTGGATCAATTTTGATTTGGAGGCTCGCCTCGAAAACACTGTTCTGGACGACAAGCGATCAGACGTTTTTGTCAGCGCAAGGTTGTTGCGGCTGAATTTTTCGGCGCCGAGTGCGGAGTTCCTGAGCCGAATTAACGCTGGCACCCGGCTGCGGGAAGCCGATGGATCTGATCTCAGGCTGGATATGGGGCAGGTTGATGTCTCGGCCCGGTCGATCGGTGCCTCGGTGGTTTGGGGGGCTTCAACGGGCTTTGCCGTGCGTGTGGATGCGCCAGACCTGTCAGTCGAAGTTGAAGCCGTCGATGCATCCGACAGTTCAACCATCGAAGTTCCGTTGCCGCTGCCTGAGTTCAGCAGCGATGGCACGGTCCGCTTTAGCGCGGATTGGGGGGGCATCGAAAACGCGGTGGCCGCGTTGCTTCGGCGACTGGGCTCGCCGATTATCACCGCGCTTACGGACCTGATTGGCTGGAACGGCGAGGGAGCTCGTCTATCCATTGAGCAGCTTTTGAGCGACCCGGAAGCTGCTCTGAAATCCTGGATGGGTGATCTGGTACTGAATTGCAGCAATGTTCGGGTGGCGATGAGCCCGCTCTCATACCTTTTCAGCGGCTTCCGCCAGTGGGCACCGCTGGGCAATGGCAATGAACGCACGCCGTATCGAGCCGCCATTGCCGCAGACTCCAGGGCGCCGGGCGTTGCGGTGTGGCTGGACCCTGGCTGCGACATCCACCGCGGGCGGTATCAACCTCCAGCTGGCAATTTCGATTCCAGCGAGCCGACGGAGTTGGCCTCCATTGCAGAAGCGATTCGGGCGGCAGGTACGGAGCTTCCGGAGCTCGCCGATCTGATGACGGGCCGGAACCGCCTGGACGAGGGGTTTCAGGCGTTAATTGATCGCTTCACCGGTACCGACGGCCTGATCGGCCGCCCAGCCTCGCTGCCAACCGGTGTGAATGGCATCGACATTGGAGGCTTGAGCTATCGTGAACTGGTGGCATTCGGTGCCATCAACCTGTTGCCGCAGGAAGCCTTCGGAAGCGCACCTGACTCTGTGGTTTACGTGGGCTGTGAGGACCTCTGGAGTACCTGTTTCGGAAGCGACAGCCTGGATGTTCGGGGAGAGGTCAGCGGACCCGGCGTTCCGGCGTCCGCCAACGGACACTGGTCCATCTGCCTGCCGAATCCAACAACAGCCGCGGCAGCGAGACCTGATCGTGGTGCCATAGACGAGCAATGCCAGCGCCTGATCGAGGTGTTGCAGGATCGGGCCACGCCCATAACGGTTGTTGCCTTCGGTTCCGCCGGGGCGGCTGCCATCAAGGCGGCAAGTACGATCACTTCGATTGATCGGGTGGCAACGGTAGGCGCGCCCTGGGCGCCGGTTTCCCTGAATGGCTTGTTGTTGGGGTTGAGCGGCGACGCGTTGCGGCTCCTCTTGCAGCTCCAGCGACCAGAGCCCGAGACGATTAACGAAGAGGAGATTGCCGGAGAATCCAACGCCCTCTTGCAGTTTGGCTATGTTCTTGAGCGGGCGTCCCGGGCCGCCGGTTTAACACCCGACAGCCTTGATGAGCTTTTGCGGGCGGACCAGCAAGCGATCCGGTCCGGCCTTCCGGTAGACGCGGTATTCGGCGCCCTTGACGCCGAAGCCCTGGAAGCCGGTCTTGCTGCAACCGTTGCCGGTGCCATTGCCTACCGCCACGAAACCTATGAGCCTCCGGCAACGCCACCAACCAAACTGCACGCCGGTGTGGATCTGCCAGTTATTGATGCCAATCTCGGCGGCGTCTTCCTCGGGGCGGGGGCCATCCTGGAACTGGCGACCTGCGATCGAGGCCCCGGTGGCGATGGCTTTGAGGTGCAAACAGATAGGCAGGTCATCGTGGATCTGCATTTCGGCGTTCAGGATGGTTGGCTTGTTGGTGGCCCGGGCGCCGGCCAGAACGACATTGAGGTGCGCTGGGTATCTGCCCGGTTGTACCTGCCCTTGGCCGGTAGCACGCGGGTATCTGGCGCCCGGATAGTTCTGCACGAGGCCAACTGCTTCGGGGTGCGGCGGGACCAGTGGGTGATTGAAAGCGGGGCTGGTGTAGCCTCGCCGAGCTTGCCCACGTCTGAGGTTCATTTGATTCTGGCCGAAGTTGTGGGGCGCTTGGCTGCGGCATCTCCGGATCTCAGCCAACTGCTTGCCGACATCGGGCTGGTTGCCGGAGGTGGTTATGATCCGGAAGGTTTTGATCAGCTTATTCTGGATACCAGTGCCGCAATCAACGCGGCGGTAGATGCATCTCTGGCCAGCCTTGCCGGCGCACTAAGGGCGCTTGGCGGATTTGGTGGCGCAGGCGCCGAGATATCCTGGGCACTCGATGCGGCAACCATTGCCGTCGATCTGAACTCCCGCGCCTTTGCTCTGGACGTAAACCATGTGGCGGCAGACCTTGTTCCACTGGGCCTGACGCTATTTGCTTCGGCATCCTCGGCCTCCATCTCCGGCTCCATCGGCGCAATCGAGCCGGATGTGGGTGGTCTTCGGCTTGTAGCCAGTGCAGCAACGGGTGGAGTTTCACCCGCCCTGACTATTGCCTGGCAAACTCCTGGTTCATTGTCCGCGACGTCAATCAATCTTCTGTCATCGCTAAGCACTTCCGAGCAGGCCGCCCTGGCGAAACTGGGAGCGGGGTTCATCCCGTCAACGCTTCTGGCGGGATTGGTTGATCACCTCCGCGAAACCGCTTCTGACGATGCGAGGGTCGCCATTGAGGTGATAATGGATGGCCTGGATTTGCTGGCGCCGCCTTCTGAACTGCCCTCACGTAGGGTGTTGCTGCCCTGGGCGTTGTTTATGGACCCGGTGGGTTGGCTGAAGACAGGCGCTGCACCCTGGAAGGCCGACCCGTTTGGCCAGGCGATTCAGGCGTTCGATGCGCTCGGCCAGTTGTTGATACCCGGCTTCACCGGAGGCGGATTCGATTTCAGTAATGAGGTGTCCGTAACCTACGGGGTGGCCTCAGAACGACTGAATGTAGCCGTCGCCATCGAAACAAGTCATTCATTGGGCGCGACTCCGGTCATCATCAGCCTGGGCGGCGGCCTGTCCATAGCCACCAACGGCTCGATTAGCACCCTCGTTTCCAGTTCGGCGACCTTTGATGGGAAGGGCGTTGCTATCTCCCTATCGCCAGACATTCGCATCGACCTCTTGCGGGCTGCCCCTGCAGCGCCCATGCAGATTTACCCTTCGGGACCGGGCCTGGGATCACTTCTGGCGACTGGAGCAGGTATGGCCATCCCGGTCGCGCTTAACGCATTGATTGCCGAAAGGGCCAACCCGACGCCGTCGCTGCAAAAAAATGTGGCTACGGCAGTGTTTGAGTTGGGTAGCGCATTGGATCTTCTGGAATCCAATCAGTTTGCCGACGCCAGAATTCAGACCTTTGCCGCAGACCCCGCCGGGGTACTTTTATCCCGCCTGCCCAATCTGGTTGTTACCGCAATTTCGCAGTTGGCCAATGCTCTCGACCCTGCGGGTACTGTCGTTTCGACATCGACGCCTGCGACGGGAATCTGTCGACTGTCACTGGGTAGCACGGATCCTGTGGAGATCACTCTGGATGCCAGCCCCACGGGCCCTGCCATTGAACTGGCCGCGGCTCTTTCGATAGCGGATGTCGGAACGGTCGGATTCGACCGGGTGCGACTCAGCGCGAGCGGCGTTGCCGTTGCTGTTTCCTATGTGGCAAGCGGATTCGACGTTGGCAATGGTTTGATTCTTCGCCCTGTAGCGAAAATTGAAGCCGGCGTGTCCGGCGCCGGTTTCTCCCGAATGGCCGCCCTTGGTCTCGTCACCGATGGTGCGGGTGACCAGTCCGTTCAGTTCCGGTGGGCTTTGAATCAGACGCCGCCGCGGGTGGTTGTTGTTGAAGAGTCGCCGTCCGGTGAAACAGAAGACAGCGAGCCCGCAGCTGTGGCCCTGGCGCTCCTGTCCCAGGCTGTTTCCATGGCAGCGGGTGTCACCTTGGAAGCACTTGGTACATTGGGAGCGGATGCGGTTGATGCCCTGCAGGATGTCCTGTTCACCGGTGGCACACCAACTCTTGATCCCACTTTGTTTGACGACATCGTCGACCCGGAAGCATTGTTGAAGCGCCTGTTCCAGCTCGGCTTCAACCTGGCCGACCACAACCTGAAAATTACCATTGATGGCAAAGTGGATGTCGGCTTCACCCGCAACGGCGATCTTGCAGGCATCTTCGTGTCTTTGCCCCCGGGCGAGCGTATTTCGCTCGGCGGCAGCGACCCGACGGTGGATCTCGAAGTGGTCGCCAACTGGGTGACGTCGCCCGGAATCGCGCCGGGTTTGTCGATCTTGCTCGTTGAAAAGGTCGGCAGCGATTTTCAACTGAATGCGGGTTTCTCCATCGCTGGTCTGGGCGTTCGCGTTGGCAAAAATGCAGGGCCTTTGCTGAACCTGGGTATTATGAGTATCGACGCCATCGGCGTTCATTTATACGGCGAGGCGGTGCCGGCAGGGTTAGGTGGCGGCGTTCAGGTTCAGCTTGATGGGCTGGCCATCGTGCCCTCGGCGGCTGGCGGCGACAATGCGGTTGCCAATAACATCATGAGCGACGCCGGAAACAATGCGTCGCCCTCGGCCCGTCCTGCCTTCAGCCCGGCGTTGGCGATTCAGAAGAACCCGGGCGGCGACCTTGGCATTTCATTGCGGGCAGGGGATCCGCCTGGCCCCTGGTGGCTGGCGATCCAGAGACAGTTAGGCCCGCTTTATCTCGAGCAATTCGGTTTTGATGTCACCGAAGTTGATGGGTCCGTTACCGGGATTTCGCTGCTGTTCGATGCGCGCGTCTCACTGTTCGGGCTAACGGCATCGGTTGAGGAGCTTGGCCTGCACTGGCTCGGTGGGGACGTTTTCGAGTTGACCAACTGGGCGGTCGATTTGAAAGGCCTGGGTGTTTCCGGGGACTTCAGTGGTCTGTCTATCGCTGGTGGTCTTCTGAAAACAGACCTGGAGGGACAGATCGGCTACGTCGGAATGCTGATGGGTCGCTTCGGGGTGTATGGACTCTCCTTGTTCGGCGGATACAGCGACGACAAAGGGCTGCCTTCGTTCTTTGTATTCGGTGCCATTCAAGGCCCCATTGGTGGTCCTCCCGCCTTCTTCCTGACTGGTATTGGGGGCGGTCTGGGTATCAAACGGGGGCTACGCGTTCCGGATGACCTGTCAAAGTTTGGCGAATACCCCTTCATCAAGGCTCTGGATCCCGCGGCGAGCGTGTCCTCCGATCCATTGGAGGAGTTGCGAAAGCTTGCCGAATACTTCCCTCCGGAGCCGGGTAACTTCTGGTTTGCCGCCGGCATCAGTTTTACCAGCTTTTCTCTGGTGGACGGTGTCGCGGTGTTGTCGGTTTCCGTGGGCAACGGGTTGGAACTCAATCTCTTTGGTCTGGCTCGAATGGCTTTGCCCAGGCCCCAGGCCGCACTGGTATCCATTGAGCTGGGGTTGCTAGCCCGGTTCTCGTCCTCGGAGGGGCTGTTCCTGATTCAGGCGCAGCTTACCGACAATAGCTGGCTGTTGTACCCCGAAGTCCGACTGACGGGGGGCTTTGCTTTTGCTACCTGGTGGCTCGGCCCCAATGCGGGCCAGTTTGTTCTGACCTTGGGTGGCTATCATCCCAGCTTTCAGCGTGACGGGTATCCGATTGTTGCCAGGTTGGGCATGCAATGGCGGGTGTCCAACGCCATTGTGATCAAGGGTGGCTCTTACTTTGCCCTCACATCAGAAGCCTTGATGGCAGGGGTGGAAGTGGAGGTCAGTGCCGACTTTGGCTTCGCCTGGGCCCGCATAGCCTTTGGTGCGAATGCCATTGTCTATTTCGATCCGTTCTACTTCATGGCGGACGCCTACGCCCGCATTTCCGCCGGTGTGAAGATAAAAACCTTCATGGGTACCATTCGAATCAGCATCAGTCTTGGTGCTCGCATTGAGGTCGAGGGGCCTGATTTCCGGGGCAAGGCGACCATCGAAGTAGGTCCTTGCGACATCAAGGTGAAGTTCGGCAGTTCCCGCGAGATTCGCGGCATATTCGTGGGTTGGGATGAGTTCGTACCCAAGTATCTGGAAGAAACCTCGCCGGGCCGGGCGCGGACGCTCTCGGGGGCAGCGGGTAAGGGGGCATTGCCCGCGTCCACGGAGGGTGAAACCTCGGCACCCTCCAGTGACGGTAGTTATGAGCGGCCCTTCGAAGTCTTCGCAGAGTTCGAAGTGTCGGTTGTCGCAACCGGCCCGGTCACCCGGTTTGACTTCAACAACCCGGCCATCGACAAGGACATTACGCCCAAATTGCCGAGTGGCGCCGCGGTAGCGATGGGGCTGAGCCCAATGAACGCCGCCGGGTTGAAGGGTGAGTTGGAAATTCGCCTTGAGCGCAGGGTTGGAAACACATGGACGGATCGCACCTCGGACCTGCGCCCCTTGGTGGAGGGCATGAAGGACGAAAAGACTGCCGAGGAAGGTCCTACCTATGGCCTGGAAGCCTTCCCGATCGGTGTTTGGGGGCCGCCAGAAGATCCCGAGCAACCCTCCAGTCCCATTCCGAAAGGCGACGTTATTTTCGCTGGCAGCCGGTTAAAGATGGTTGCCGAGGCGGACATGAGTTCGCAAACCGGCCCGGAAATCGATTACTACCGGGTTGAAGCAGGCCGGCGCCCACTTCCGTTGTCTGCCGCCGGTACGTTGCGGGCCGACAACCTGAACCGGGCCACCGCTTTGGGAGTTGTTGCCGAGAGCGCGAGCATTGATGAAGCCTTTATTGAAGCCCGGAAGTATCTGTTTGCGGACGGCACCGGCGCGTTACCCGAGGGGCTTCTGGCCACAGGGCAGCGCAGTGCCAAAGCGCAGGCTATCTACGAGAGCTCCCGCACCGCGCCACCCATGTTTGGCACACTGATGGATGGCCTGGAGGCGTCGAATGCCAGCAACGGTTCGACCGCCTTCATGTCTCTGGATGAGAGCCCCCGGGTCATCAAACCAACGAAGCCGTTCGTGACCGGATTCATGAGCAGCGGGGCAGGCGTGGCCCTGCGGGATGCGACCACAACCGTTGCGGACAAACGCATCAAGCGCCGCCCGGCACCGTCCACGGAATCTGTTCGCGGCCGACTGGGCCGCAGTCTGCCGATCAAACTGAACACAACCCATGCTCCGTCCAGCTTCAACGATCTGACGGTCGTTGTTCGCGGCTCTGTACCTCGCACCAGCGTTACCAGCGCCAGCCAGACATATCTCGGCGGCCGGGTTGGCTCGGGTGCGGGGGCCGCCTATGTGAAGGGCCTCGGGAAAGACGCTGGACCGGTTCCACAGGCGCCAGGTAGCAAACTGCGCCCCGGCGATATCGTCACCATGCGATCTCCGGATGCCGCAATTGATGGGGAGGATACCCGGCCTGAACTCAAGATCACCGGCGCGGCACGAGTGGTCATGTTATTGGGCAACGGTGCCGTGGCTGCCGATGAGCAGGTTCAGGATCGTCAGATCGCCGTTCCGAAACACACTGCGACAATTGCCGTGCAGGCCAGTGGTGGAGGCGATGGTCGCCCCACCGGTCTGAGAATTGTGGGCTGGCATGACCAGTCCAGACTGGTTCGCCTGACCGGTCGATCAGCGCTCGGGGCCGGATGCGTTCTGTCGCTGAACGGCACAGCCGGAAAAGCCTCCGTGGGATGGCATCTGGCCCAGAATGTGGTGCGTGGTGCGGCTGCCGTGTCCACGCGGTTCGCAAACACAGTTACCTGTGTTGGTGTGATTCTGAAAGCCGGTGAGGGTCGGTCTGCCAGTGATGTGGAAATAGAGCTGCACGGTGCACGGCACCTCAGCCAGCCGGTTCAGCCGGTGGTTGTTCAGGCAGGGGCGCGCTCGGTGCTGCTCTTTGAAATCAATGCCCTTGCCGGTCATTCCGGTGTTTCCGTTCGGGCCCTGCAGGGCGGCGCCCGTGAAATTGCGGGAATGGTTGGGGCGGTCGCGTCGGCTGAGGCGATGGCCGAATTGATTGCGGAAAAGGGATTGCCCGCAACGGTTTCAAGGCTGCGTGCCGTTGGCGGCAGCAACTGTGAGATCGAATGGGTGCCGGCACAGGACGAGTAACGCCGTGCAGATCCACGCAGGGACCGGCGAAAGAGGATAGCAAGAAGGAAGCAAGCGATGCCTGTTGGTGAAGGAAAATTCAAGCTCTATGCCAAGCTGAATCCGCCTCTGGAGGCCGGACTGTGGCGAATAAGGGCCAACCAGAAATTCTCAGCGCAAACGCCGGAGGCAAGTCTGGATGCCGGTGCGCTGAAGGTGGACGAGGAGAATATCCACCTCAGGATTCGGTCGCCGCGCTACATTCTGCCGCCTGATCAGATTCTGTCGACCTATCCACCGGCCAATTCTTTTGGTAGCTATGGCAGCCGCCTGCCACAGGTGGTCATCAAAAGGCGGACTCTGCCATGGGAGCGCCGCCTTGACGGTGCACCCGCCAATACACCCTGGTTGGCACTTGTGCTCATCGCCGAAGGGGAAGCCAGGCTGGAAACCGGCGTTGATGTCGCGAATTGCGTAACCGAGGGCGTTGAACTCGACGGATTAAAAGAAGTCGCCAAGGGCAACTGTCTGGCCATCAGAAAATCAATCATCGATAAGGTTTTTCCCACCAAAAACGACGTGGACCTGCTGGCTCATGCCCGGGAAGTAGACATCCACGATACCGAACTGATGATGGGTGATGATGACGGGTTTCTTGCCGTTGTCATCAGCAACCGACTGCCTGTGCCGGGTAAGGACGAAGACGGCAATGATGCCCCGGTGAAGTATCTGGCCTGCCTGGTGAATCTTGAGGGCCAATACGATGTGCTGTTGGACCGGTCCCCGGATCCGGTGCCGTCGTTCGTTACACCTTTCATGGTCAAGAGTACCGTTCACCAGAGTATGGCCAGTTACGACGACCATCAGGTGATGGGCACGGCTCTGGCTCCACGGGCCGCGGGAATCAATGCCGGTGACCTTCAGAATCTGACTCAGCCGGTGCCTCTGGCGCCGGGCGTCAAAGGCTCCCGATCGACACAATTCAAGTCCGGTGCTGCGGCAACTGCCGGCGCGGTCCCATATTCCGGCTCCGGTACCTGGGCCATCAAAAAGTCCAAAGGCTCCACTTCGGCAGACATTGCTCTCAATATGGCCGAGCCCTTTCGGGTGATTCAAACCTTCGAGGTCCTGCCTTTGGACCCCGAATATTGGTTCCCGGTTTTACTGCACTGGAGTTTCACCACGACCGGCGACACCACCTTCCGATCATTGATGGAAAACCTGGACTCCCGTCTGCTTGGCGATGTTGGGCCAGGTCAGAAATCCGTGAGTGGCCGCCTGCCTCTGGAGGTTGCCGAAAGTGGGCATGTCGGTCTGGGCCACCAAACCCGTGAGGGTGACAAGGTACGGTCCTGGTACAGAGGACCGCTGGTGCCGCATCCCACCCGAAATTCCAGTGCTGATCGACTGAAGCTGGCACACAGTTCAGACCAGCTACGAGTGGTTATACCGGATGGCCGGGAAGATCTGTCACTGGCCACTGCCTTTGAAACGGGCCGTCTTCTCACACTGTCTCAACCGTCCATCATCGCTTCGTTGATGCGGTGGCGACAAAACGACTATCACGCTGCCCGACTGAAGTCCCTGCTCATAAAAAACAGAACTCTCTGGGAGGAGGTGCTCGGGGCAAGCATTGATCAAATCGACATCCGCCATCTGGGCCGGCTTTCAGGGCGTTTCTTTGCTGATGCTGTCGTGAGAACCCCTGAAAAGTTTCTGGGAAATCCAATGCCCCAAGTCGGACCGGGTCGGCCTCTGGAATTCAATGGTCAACCCACCACTGTGCTTGCTCGGGGGTTGGGGCTGGAACCGGCCTTATTCGTCGGCGACCTGAACAAAGTTTTCGAGGGTTTGCGGGGTGTTCAAGTGCCCAAAGAAGACCTGCTTACACGGGAACTGGGCAAGGTCGATTTGCGGGAAACCCTGGAGGCTGATCTGGACCGGCAGCGTGTCGATCTGGTGTCCAGTACACTGTCGAATGAATTGATCAACGAACACCTGACCGGCCCTGCATTTCCAGTCACAGATCGCCTGATCAGAGAGGGCTTGAATGACAATCTGGATGTGATCCTGCGGGACCGTCCCAGAGATTTCACGGATGAGGGCGAGTCATGATCAACAAAAACCGGGACATACTCGAAAACCTCGGCCAGGAGCTGGAAAAAAACGCACGGGCTCCGCTCAGCGAATTCAGGATTGACCAAAACACCGCGATGCCCGCGGAGCTGCGGAACTGGTTAGTCAGCTTGCGGCTGCTCAACGGGGTTCCATTTGCCAATCTGGTGGCGGACTCCGAACTACTCCCGCAAGAATCGATTCGCTGGTTCTACATGGATCGGCGTTGGACGGATGCGTTGGTCCAGGGCGCGCTCAGCGTTGGCACCGTGAATAGTGACGACCGTATCCAACTGGATGCCCAATACAGCGCCATCCGCGCCGAACTGGATACCGAAGAGCGCAACGTTCGTCGTCGCACACTCGCACCACGTCTAACTGGGCAAACGGGTCCCATCACCGGATTTCTGCTTCGCTCCGCCGCTGTATCCGGGTGGCCGGGCATGCACGTTCGGGCTTTTGATGTAGACCCGGAGGAGGGCGACGAAGCCCGGTTCGAAGAGGACGATCCCCGACGAATCCGGCTGCTGCGTCTGGAAAGGTTGGCTCCCGCCGTTTTGCTCTGCCTGTTTGATGGTGTCCCCAAAGTTGTTCACCTGGAGGAACCGCGCCAGGGTGTCCAGTTTGGCTTCAAACACGAGGATAACGGTAACCAACGCTCAGCAACGCTAACTCCCCGCAGGAAGAGCGACTTCAGCTACCTCGACGTGGAGGACATAAATGTGCCGTTTCGCGTTGGGTCATCCGGTGTCGTTGATATTCGGCGGTTATCCGCGGCTCTGGCTGAGCATGATGAAACCGGCGCGGGCGATGGTCTGGACAGCGCCGAGTACGCCTTGCAGTTAATTCGATTCCCATGGCGGCAGGTGTTTGGAGAGGTTCAGGTTCCACCGATATCCGCCATGTTCCGGGCGACCGTGGCTTATGAGCCCATGGTTAACGCCACATTCAAGCTGTGAGGGGGAGCTATGTTCAAACACCTGTTGAAGAAAAAGACCCTCACCAAAGCGGTGTATGACGAACGTTGGGCCTGGTTGGTTCGAGCGGATACCGACCTTGCTGCCGTCAATACCTGGGACCCGGATTTGCGGCGGAACAAACGCATCCTGGTTCCCATCGATGTTCAGGCCTATGTTGCAAAAGAATCCAACCCTGAGCCGTTGGTGTCCGTGACGGGTGGGCCTGGCGACCCTGCGCCTTTTGCTGAGGGGCAGGTGCCGGCAAATGGTGTTCACCTGCACTGGGCACTTCCCGATGCGCTCCTGAGGGGGGGAGAATCAGCTGCAGGCGGCGAGCTGGAAATGACAGAGCTGCCCAACCACTGGGTTGTGGTGCGGGCGCTTTTCCCCGTCGGCATTAAACGGCCCATGATAAGAGGCTGGGTGATCGATGCAAAAACCACGAGCATTCGGCCTCTGGGCTCCTTTAACGGATCGAATTTCGGCACCTCGGAACAGCCTACGTATGAACCTCTGGACGGGACCGTAGGCGGATCTCCGCTCTGGACCGCGTCTTATCATGCCAGTGCCAATCGTTTCGCTTTCCATGATGCGCTGGAAGATCTGCCAGAACTTCGAAAGACCGCGAAAGACGGTTTTGAGAAAGATGCTGGTACCTATACCATTGCGGGCTGGTATACGGACATGGACAAAGATCCGCTGGCGGTGGTTAGCAAAAAAGACTTGCTGGATGTGATGGCTGACCTTGGGTGGTATCTGGACCCGGAAGCCGAGCCGCCCAGCAACGAACCGGATCTGGCGGTATTGGAACGTCTGTTATCGAAAGGGGAGATGAAGCAGCCAGCTGAGGCAACTCCAACCAGTTTTGTGGCAAAAGGCCGCGTTGAATCTTTCACTTACGCCGACATGACTCCGGAAATGGGCCTGCCGGTGGATAAAGCCTCCAAGTTGTTTATTGCTCAGAAATCTCCCACCTTCATGTCGCTTTTTCACGGCATGATTTCCGGCGTGCCCATCGGAGAGAACATGCCGGTCGTTGACGAGCGCCCATCCTCAGAGGCGCTGTCGGTTGCTGCGGGGTTTGATACGGATGATCTTGTTACCGCCCTGGGCGCAGATGCCATCGGCGATAGCGTTTCCCAGAGACGTGCCGCCGAAATGCTGGCCGCTGCCTTCACCAGTGATTTGATGGACCGGATGGGCACTCAGGACGGGCTCCGGGATATTGCTGAAAGAGAGCACGACGACATGTTCAGTTCTCGTCCGGGCAAACCCTTGCCTGCAGCCAAGCTCGATCATCTGCGCGTTGAAGACTCTGCGTCGGTTAACGCAACGTCAGTCGGGCGAAAGGGTCGCGCCAGAATGAGCAAGGAGAGCACCGCCGAACGCGTGTCGCCGCTGCCTCGTTGGCGTGACAAAGTTGTCTTCAGCGAGGAAATGCAAGCGCCGAAAGCTCCACCAATCGAGCTCAAATCCGATGCGATTCGGGGCGCACTCAAAGACCGGCGTACCGTTGAACGGCCTGCGCCGCGTCTTTTCATGCCCCAGCCCCCGTCGCTGGCCATAAAAGGTGCCAAGCCAAGTCTGCGCCATCATTATGACGGACTCCACGATGATAATGGCCGTTTACGGTGCCGTTATCCCAATGAGGCGGTGAAAGGCATCAAAGGCGTGGTCAAGGCGAAAGACCTTGTGCCCACGCTGGGATCGGGCGCAATCCCGCCCGAAGTGTTGACCATCGTACGTGAAGCTCTGGTTCTGAATCCCTACTGCAGCCGCTGGCTGGCCAACGCTGCCACCGACAAGGACGAGGTTCGCCCGAAGTATCAGAGCCGCATTGAAGGAGAGATGCTCCGGCTCTACTCCGCAGATGGTCGCTACGACGGCAGCGGGGCGTACACCTTGTCTGGCAGCCTTGCGGATCCGCAAGCGCCGGGAAAGGAAACCTGGCAGCAATTCTCTTTCCGGGAGACGTCCCTGAAAAAGCAAATCACGGCTGAGCTGGCTGTTGCCTCTTACCTTGAGGGGCTGAGCCCGAGCCCACTGGGGGTTACCGCCTGGCGACAGCCCTGGGTGCCGCTTTGGCTGGAATGGCGGATTGAATTGGAGGGCTCGACTTCTTTGACTGATTGGCAGCTCGATGAACTGGACATGGTTCGAAAAACCGACGCCAATGATGTCCAGATGATTGAGATTGTTGGCCGTAGCCCGCTGCATCGGGGCCTGGGGACGGCTCTTCAGGCAGGTATCAGCCGCTGGATTGCGGCGGAGCAGGAGAGGGAGGCCACAGGCGATACGCTGACGGCATCCCAGGAAAACACATTGAATACCCTGGCGGATTTCATCAAACCCCAGGATCTGGCGTCGGCCTCTCTGGATGGGGTCAGGGAACAACTCCTGGGCCTGAACTATCTGGGCGGATTCTTCTCCACGCCTGGCGCCGATGACCGGCCAGAGGTTATTGCCGATCCTTTGACCTTGTTCGGGGGAACCATCTCCTTTAAGGCGCTTCGTTTGGTGGATGCATTTGGCCGTGTCCTTGACGTGCCTACCACGGACATTCAAACCACCACACCCCTGGAAATACCGGATGATACCTCTGCCATGAAGATGCCACTGCGCATCCAGGGGGGCGGGCGCTGGCTTTTTCGGTTGGTCGATCCGGCCTACCAGGGCGACCCGGCACTGGCTCCTGAAGCCTTTGTGAATCAATTGGAGCCAACCCTGGCGGTTAACCCTGTTGCCGGCTTTCTGTTACCTGACCACATTGATGAATCTCTCGAAGCTTTCGATAAGAGGGGTAATCCATTGGGCCAGATCAGTCATCATGAGCTGACCGGAGCGGTCCGCTGGGAGCCAGCTCCGGGGAGGCCCTTGCCCCCGGGCGCTGGGCCTATGGCCGATCTGCCGCCCGATGCAACGCCCGTGGGCAATCTTGTTTCCGGGGTGATCAGAACGGATGTGCAGCATCGGAAGGGGGAGCTACCGACTACCGAAAGCTCTCTGGCAGGTTTACTGAGGGCAATCGACACCACACTCTGGACAGTGGATACCTTCAGTACCTTGGGGTCATCATCTATTGCCGGCCTGGTGGGGCGTCCCATCGCTGTGGTCAAGGCGACACTGAGATTGGATGTGCCCGACGATCTTGACGATGTGCGAGTGGATTCAATTGAAACGGCGAATACCCGCAAGGCCGCGTTCGAGGCGCTCCGGGATCAGGCGTTTCCGGTACGGCTGGGCGATCTCCAGCGCAGCGACGATTCACTGCTCGGATATTTTATTGATGACAACTACGACCAGTTCCATCTCGTCGACAAGTCCATCGGTGCGCTGGCTCGGGAGAGCGGTCGTCGGCGAGGGCAGTTGGGTTTGCTGGGCAAGGTTCATGTTCCGGATGTCCAGCCACTGGACCATCCTTATCTGGTTGACGAGGATCTTTTCTACGTCCGGCCCGGTACCTGCCATACGCTGACGATGTTGATGCTGCCTGCTGGCAAGGTACACCTTACCTCCGGCGTTCTGCCGAGGAAGTCACTGGCTCTCAATGACGCCTGGATCAATGATGGCCTAAAGCGGGTTATCCCTTCTGTTCGGGTAGGTCCGGTGCTTGTTGATCCTGAGGAGATTCGGTTACCCAAGGTCAATCTTCTGGGCGAGAAGCAACAGTTCACCCGTCGGACCGGCCCCTTGACCTGGCGAGACGACCCCATCGTTGCCGCGACGCAGTCAGCACTTCTGCCAAGAACGCCTCACGAATTCCAGGAGGGCTGGATTCGGATCATTGAGGAGGATCAGTCATGAGTGATGTACCGGTTGATCCTACTCTCGCTCAGGAACGAGCGCTTGCACGGCGCCGCAAGAGGAAAGCCGAGAAGCGAAAAAACGCGGTCGCGAGGGATAGCTTCTTAACATCAATTTCGGGTTCACCCGACAAACAGGCGTTGGCGGCCTCCATGAAGGCGTTAATGGAGCGCGAGGGTATTGGTCCATTCGGCGAACCTCCGGCCCGAACGTCTGCCCGTTCTTCGGCTGGCCTGGGGCCCGCCCCCATGGCGTTTCCCGCCAACAATACCAATCGGTGGGTGCCGATCGGGCCCTCGGTGGTTCGTCAGGGGCAGGCTGAGGGTAGGCCGCGAGTGTCTGGCCGGGTTCGTGATCTGGCCGTAAGCCCTGATGGCCAACGCGCCTACGCAGGCACGGCCAAAGGTGGCGTCTGGTATACCGGCGACGGTGGCGCTACCTGGGAACCCCTGGGGGGCTGGGCCAACGAGCCCAGGCGGTTCGGTGGCAACACCAGCGCATTCGCCTGTGGGTGTTTACTGGTGAACTTCGGTGCCAACGCCGGTGCTGATTTTGTGATGGTGGGTACCGGTGAATTCGACGCGATGCAGGGTGTTGATGGCGCTGATGCAATTCGCGGGGTTGGCATTCTCGCCGCATCAGGACCCGCCGCCGGTGCGGTCAGTTCGGACCCCTGGGAAACTGCGACGGGCATTGCCGCTCTGGAGGGCGTGTCGATAACACGCATGGTACGCGTTCCCGGCTCCGCACCCGGAGCTGCCGGAGATCGTGTGATCGCAGCCACTTCAGGTGGTCGGGATCTTGGCTGGAACATCCAGGGCGGCGGACTTTATCTGGGCACTCGATCCATGGTTGGCGGTAACCTCTCGTTTACCTGGTCAGCCCTGCCGTTGCCTGCCCCCGCGCCATCGCCGCCCGCAAACGGGGCCGCCATGGCCCCGGTCAATCGTGCGCCGACCGACTTGTGTTATGTCGGAAATCGTCTGTTTGTGTGTTTTCGAAGCTCAGGCATTGCGTTCTCAGACGATCACGGCAACACCTTCAACTGGATTACGCAGAACTTTCTTCCGGCACCGACTGTCCCGGCCACGGGAAGGTTGGATGGAAGAATGAGCATGGCGGTGAATGATGACAACACCGCTTTGTATATTCTCGGTGAGGTGACCACTAATCCCGCCGGTGGGAATCCTGTGCCCCATATCTGGCAAATAGCAAATCCGGGTGATGCTGCGCCCATTGCCAACCCATTGAATAACATTCCATCCGCCGCCAATCTCTGGCCCGGGCAGCGTGACTATGATCAGGCCATCGTCGTTACGACCCGGAATACGGCTCTGGTTCCACCGCCGGTACGGACAGACCGGGTCTATATCGGCGGGTCGCTCATTCAGGTCAATAACTGGAACGCGTCCATTTGGGCTTTCGACGTGAATGGCAACAACCTCGTACCGTCTCCGGGCGTTTCCGATCAGCCAGTCGGCACGAACTCAGGAGCCACACAGCCTGGTCTGATCGGCGATGCAGTTCACCCGGACGTTCATTCTCTCAGGAAAGCCACCAATGCAGATGGATCCCGGCAAATCTGGGTGGGTTGCGATGGCGGCGTGTTCGTTTCCCTGCGCGATGGCCAAACCAATACCTTCAGCAGCCGAAACGTGGGTCTTGCGTCCATCGAATCTATCTTCAGTGCCAGTCATCCCACCTCCAGCCATTTTTCGATGCTCGGTTGTCAGGACAATGGCCGACAGGTCCGGGTGGGAAGCACCGTCTGGGAGATGAAGACGTCGATGCAGGGCGACGGTGGTGGGGTAACGTTTCACCCGGTTCAGTCCCACTACGTGATGGGGCAATTTGCCAATGCGGATTGGGCCTGTGACCCGGCGGGCCGATACCGAGCGCCGTGTAATCTGATCAACAACGATCCGGAGTCCAATGCCAGTAACTTCTATTCGGGTATCGATACTGTTCGACGTGCGGCAGGGAACCTGGGAAGGGTAGCGCTGGGGACCAACAGGGTTTGGGTGACCGACAATCTGGGTACCAGCAACCCGAACACGTGGAGAGTATTACCCATAACCGCCGCTGGCACCTTTGTGCAGTGGCGGGATGGCCGTCCGGGCAACCGAACCCCGAGCACTGCAGCCAACATGGCCTTTGGGGTACCGCCAGCAGGTTTTGGGCCGGTGGTCACGGTGAAATGGGTCGATGAGCGCACCCTGTTGGCCTTATTTAATCAGGGGGTTATCCGTTACAGCGAGGATCCCGGTAATGCGGGGCGTTGGACGTCAACCGCGTTGATCGGCCCGGGCGTTGCGGCGCCGGCTGCGCCACTGGTAACACCGCAGGCTACGTTTTTCACAGATATTGCTCCAGTTCCGGGAACCAGCGATTTCTATCTCGTGACAACCGGCCAGACCAATACCTGGACACCGGCGGTTCCAGCTACGCCAACATCCGCAGCGGTGGCGGCCGTTTCGCCAACCGCTGCTGCAGACTCCTGTTTTTATTACGATGACGCTGCTGGCGGTTGTCGGCTGACAGGCCTGGGTCAGGCCCTGCCACCCATGCCCCCTCTCGCAACCAGTCCGATCGACCCGGCGTATTCGGTTACGGTTGACCCGGCGAATCCCAATACCGTGTACGTTGGAACTTCGACTGCGGTGTGGACGGCAACCAGAATTGCGGGTAACGCCCACGGACCGTGGCAGCTGTTCGTGAACGGTCTGCCGGAAGCGGTCGTGCAGGACCTTCACATCTGGCAAGATCCGTCCGGCGCGGGCACGTCACCCCGGTTGATGAGGGCCACCTTGCAGTCCCGGGGCGTTTGGGAGGTCAATCTCGCTGCAGCTGAGCCCGCCCGAACCTATGTGCGCGTGCACCCGAGGGATGACCGTCGCATGTTCCCGACCCCCATGCAAAATCCGCGTCTTCGTCTCGGGGCAGCGGCAGAGCCTTTCTTCTCAAGTCCGGATATCGTCGTGCGGCCCGAGGCCCCAGTAGGGACAACGCCATCGTTCCGGGGAACCAACATCTGGAACGGAAACCTGCGCTACCAACTCTGGACGTTCCAGACCGCCTTCCGGTGGATTTACCCCAGCGTCATCCCAAATGGTGAGTGGAGTGATCAAATGGGTGATCTCGTTGAGCGCCACCGCCGCTTGAGAGGCATCGCAAACCCGGGCGCAAGACGAATAGATGCAGCCTTGTGGGCTGACGTCATGGCCAACGCACTTGACGAGAACGGCTCGCCGGGTGTTTACAGGGCACCCTGGCAAAACGCAGCCGTACCAGCGTTACCCGGTTCGGAGATTGACCTGATGGAAACAGTGGTACCCCGGCGAGTCAGGAACTCAGTCTGGCAGGTATACCGCGAGCGAAGCACCGTTGATGTGTTGCTGCACCATCGAGACACCCGGCCGGTGGCAGCAAACGGAGCGTTTGTGGTGCTGTTATGGCGTTCCGGAGCCTCTCAAAACACATTGCTGGGAACCGATTGCACAAACCTCGTGCCCTTTGTCCGCAGCCTGACCGGCGGAGCGCCGCAGCCAACACCTCCGGGATGGAACGTGGCGCTGGCGGCTGACGGCACGCCATTGAACCGTTTGTCGGTTGACCTGGCTGCTCGAATGCCACGAGCCGTGTCAATCAACGTGGACCTTTCCGGCGTTTCGACCGGTCATCGGATACTGCTCCTGGCTGTTGTCGGCTCAACAAACGATGTCTTTTCGGCAGTACCAACGGGTCCGGTTACCTCCGTGGAAAATCTGGTGCGCAACTGGCCCCATGCTGCGGCCCGGGTTGTCAGCGTCTGGCCTCGACCCGGCAATCAACTTTTCCCTTAAGCAAGGACGCACCGATGGAACTTGATGCGATATCTCTGATCCTTCTGGCCCTGGCCATCCCGGCGTCGTTTATTGTCTCCGCTGCAGCGGGCCTCGGCGGTTCCCTGATTCTGGTGCCCGCCATGATGATGGCCATCGGTACCAAAGAGGGGATCGCCGTGGCTGCTTTGTTGTTGGCCTGCAACAACGTTGCGAAGGTGACGGTTTACCGGAAAACCCTGCCCTGGAGGGCCTCCGGCGCCGTCATCATCGCAGTTCTGCTGGGCACCGCACTGGGCGCGACTCTGATGCTCAAACTGCCAGAGCTATGGATTCGGTATGCCGTTGCGCTGGTGATTGTTGTCACCCTCGTGTGGGAGTTTTCGCCCTATCATCGCGCGAAAAAAGCCTGGGGGGTTGGGCTAGCGTTCTGTTCTGGCGCTACCTCAGGTATTTCAGGTACTTCGGGGCCGCTGAAGGGCGTTGCACTTCGCAGCCTGCAGCTTGAGCGTTTTTACTTTGTGGGCGCCGCCTCTCTGGTGTCCCTGGTCGGCGACACGACCAAGGCCGTGGTGTTCAGTCAGTCCGGCTTGCTGCAAATCGAGCATCTGGTTCTGGCAGGTACTCTGGTCCCTGTTATGGCGGGTTGTACCTCGCTGGGAAGAACCATCAACAGGAAACTGGGAGAACGCTGGTATAGCGTTCTGTTCTGGACCGTAATGGGCGGCTATATCTTGCGACTGGTGACATAAATGGCGGACCCAAAAGAGAAGAAGGGAGTGGGAAAACACCATTCCTTGACTGACCAGGCACCTGAAAAGCAACCTGCACGAGACGCAGCCGAAAAGGTGGCCTCCGGACAACCGGCAGAAAAACCTGATTTCGATCAGAAAGATCAAAACATTTCGCCGCGTCGAAAGGCGCCGGGGCCCGGCAAAATCTCTCGTCCGTCATCGGAAAGCCAGCCGGAGCCGGAAGCCGAGGGAGGACCGGGTGAGCAAACATCGGCACTGCCTGAGGCCGTCATCGACGAGGGTTCAAAAGGCCGGAAAGGCAAAAAGCCATGACAGCTATCGTCGATACCAAGCGGTTGAACAGTGGCGACACCGGGGGACAGGCAGCTACAATCCTGGAACCTGCTCTTGCATGCTCCGGCAAACGCATTATCGTCACGGGCAACTGGTTCTGTTCCCGAACCACCGACGGTGGCGACAACTGGGTGTTTGTAGACCCCTACACGGAATTGCCTCCCGCAGGCGCTGGATTCTGTTGCGATCAGCTCATTCACTACTGCTCTGCCAGACGGCTCTGGATCTGGCTTCTGCAGTTTTCCAAGACCACCCAAGGAAACCTGATTCGTGTCGCTGTCAGTTCATCCGGCGCGCCTGGTACATGGACCTGGTGGGATACAACTCCGACGGACATTGACGAACAGTGGTCGGGGACCTGGCTGGATTACCCCGATCTGGCCGAATCAGATAACCACCTCTTGCTGTCGTTCAACGTTTTCAGCACAACCACAGACCGCTGGCAAAGAGCGGTGGTGTTACGACTGTCCCTGGATCAATTGAAGGCGCGTGAAGCGATCTCCCGGGAAGCCTGGTCAACGGAAGAATTCGGATCTCTCCGTTTTTGTCGTGGCATGGGAAGTACGGCGATCTTTGCCAGCCTGAGCTATTTTCAGCCATCTATCGAGGTGTTCCGATGGCCTGACGACGAAGAGGATGTCTCGCAAGTTTCCGTCGCTGTGAGGCATTGGCGCGACGGCCCTTACGCAAAACCTGATGATGCGACAAGTCAATGGATGAATCGCATGGATGATCGCGTTCTCGGAGCGTGGGAGTCAGGCGGTGTTCTTGGTTTCGTCTGGGTGGCCTCGGCGGATGTTCAGCACCCTTTTCCCTTCGTACGCGTGGTGAGAATCAGGAAGAGTTCGAATGAGCTGATTGATGAGCCCGATCTGTGGAATTCGGACCGGGCCTGGGCTTATCCGTCAGTTTGCCCGAACCAACGGGGCGATGTGGGCATAGTCGCGGTGTGCGGTGCCGGAGGCCGCCACCCAACGCTGGGGGTCGGGTGGCTGGATGACAGAGAGTCGAATGCTTTGCCAAACTGGCAGATGGCCCTGGGCGATGCCTCTAGCCACCAGCCCCACGCTCGAGCATGGGGAGACTACCTCGATATCCAGCCAGACCCACGCCGTAAAACCTACTGGATGGCGTCCGCCTTTACTCTTCAGGGAGGTGCGGGAAGGGCAAATATTGTTCCGCAGGTTCTTACATTCAAGCCATAAAACCATTGGCTGTCTGAACGTTATTTTTGTGGGAGGAGCAATGCCATGTATCGCTGCGAGTATTTTGCTATTCACGAGTTGGTGCCACCCAAGGTCTTCCAAGAATGGGGGGAGAAAGCCTGGGAACTGTTGGACGAACGGCTCCTTATAACCCTTGACCGTCTGAGGCGGAGATACGGCCCCATGACGGTTAACAACTACTACTGGGGCAAAGAAAGAGAGTGGAGCGGGCTGCGTACCAAAGACAGCCCATTTTACTCACGCTACAGCCAACATACTTTCGGTCGTGCGGCAGACTGTCTCTTTGCTGAACGAGCCGCTGAAGAAGTACGCCAGGACATTTTGAGCCATTCAACAGACCCTGATTTTGAGATGATTGGAAGCGTTGAGTTAAACGTATCGTGGCTTCACTTTGATGTTCGAAATTGTCACAGGATAAAGACGTATCAGCCATAGATAACGAACGGTTTGTGCTTAATGGGCGAGTCCATGCCATATTGGAGGGACGAAAGGGTCGCTTGCCTTATTGTTTCTTGTCAGAAAATGGGCTCACCAGTCGCCTTGACCGCGTAGAAGAGGCAATCACTCTTCGCAATCACCGGATTGGTGGTGATCATAAAGGCTTTGATGGCCTGCGCGGGGAAGATTTGCCCCTCTCTGACCTGAAAAACCTGCCCCATGTTCTCGGTCCGGTTATGGCCGATGGCGTTGAGTACGCTGAGGCCTTTTTTTCCAATCCATCCCAGCGGCTCATTTGGCGATACGATCCCGAAATTTCGGTGTTCGATGTCTGGTGGTAAAGTGAGGTCAGCCCGGCCGGAGGGTTCAGGAAGATATTCTATGGTTGCTTCCGGAACCAGCTCCACCCGAATCGGATTTCTTAGTACCTCCACGTCCCACTCCGCCTTTTCGAGTGATAACACGTCTGGCCTTGAGGCATACCGCACGAGGCCCTCATACGCCAATTGATGGGCCTGATCATCTTGGGACCCACCACATTCGATGGTTACCGTTGGGACTTCCTGCTCGGAGTATTCCATCAGGGCGCCGAGGCGAAGATCTGTCATTATGAGGCGGTCTGTGAACAGAGAGGTCAACGCCTGGTGGGCCGCATCATTGGTGATGGTCACCGCGAAGGAGGGGCCCGTGCCTGAGGTGTTGTGTACGTCCAGCAGGCACTCTGGTTTCACTTTGTGCAACTCTGCCAGCATGGCCTTTGCGATCGCACCTTCTTCTCCCTCAAACGGCTCTTTGAAACACCGGTTCAGATCACGTCCTTCCGACAACTGGCGCAGTGAGAGCATGGGTGGGATCTTCGCCGGGTAGACGCCTCCCAGCAGAAACAGCATGTTGACATCGGGGGTATGCTGCTCAAGTAGCCACCTGTGAAGGGCAAACAGACCTGAAGGCTCATTGCCGTGAAGCAGCGTTGCCATGGCTCGGGTCCGGGAGCGATCACGACCGGCAACACGAATAATCGTGGGCTTTTGTAGCTGGTCCAACCACTCAAGGGCGGAGCGGCCCAGGGTCCGGGGCGAGGGATCATTCAAATAATCAAGGACGTTCGAGTTACTCACGGCGACAATGTCCATTCATGGAGCGGCGTATTTGTCTTCTGGTTGGCCATGTACAGGGAGAGCATGGTCTGGAAGGCCTCGTCGGGGCTCAGGGATTTGAACAGGGATTCGGTGATTTGGCGTTGCCACCGGGCGCCCGACATGGCGGTTTCAATGCGGCCTTCGATAATTCCCAGCAAGCGGTGAATTTCTGACTCGTCCACGGCTGTTTGTGCCAGTGCGTCCCGGGCGCGGGGTAGCAGATCCCGGGCCACGTTTAACAGGGGCGTATCCTGCAACTGAACCTGATTCTTGTGTGGCCATATGATTTCTGCGCCAACGCCATATTTCGCGGCGCGGTAGAAGTTGTGTTCCGTGTAATGGAAGGGAAGTATCGACGTCAGATGATGAATATCATCAAGGACTGCCAGCGCAGCGCCAATTATGAACAGCCCGTTCGCACACATATCAGCAGCCGTAGGGCCTGCGGGCATTGAGCGAATCTCGATGCGCAGGTGGCCGCCTTCGGTATGGTCGTAGATGGCACGGTTCCAGGGCCAGGTGGTTCCCTGGTGCAGTCGCAGTTCAGCCAGTTTCGGCACATCACCGCGATCAATCACCGCCATCGGGTCTTCCTCCGACATCAGTGGAATGATGGGCGGATAGAGCGATGCCGAGGCGGCAAAGAGTTCCCAGGCGCTGCGTGTCCAGCCATTGCCGTAGTATACCCGTGGCGGATGGCGCCAGGTTTTATGGTTGGGCGATCGGCTGTCGATGGATTGCTTGAACAGGGCAATGCGGGTTTCGTCCCACAGGTGGTGGCCGAACAGGCTGGGTGAATTGCTGGCCAGAGCGAGGACAACCGGCGTGACCAGTTGGACCGCATTGAAGTAATCGGCAAAACGGTGTGCGGGCACCCGCCAGTGAAGCTGGAAGGACGTGTTTGCTCCTTCCATATAGACGTCGTCAGCTTCCAGATTGATAACGTCGTTACCACCAATATGGATGCTGAATGGCTCTCCCCGTTGCTGGATCAGCGCTTTGGATAACGCATGATAGCGGGGCTCGTCTGTCATTGCCTTCGCACCCATATCAGACTGGCGAAGCGTGGGCAGAATGCCGATCGGCACCAGTTCTCCATCCAGTGATGCGGCGTGCTGGTTGATCCGTTGGATCGCAGAGAGCAACTCCTGCTCTGTTCTGGCGAAGGGAGAGCCCTTGAAAGCCTGGGGGCTGAGATTGTATTCGAGATTGAAGCGGTTAAGCTCAACCGTCAGTTGAGGGTCCTGAACGCGGGCGGCGATTTCGGTGTTGATAGGTTGAACGCGCAGGGCCGGGTTTACGATGTAGAACTCTACCTCGGCTCCGATGGAGCTTGCGCCTTCGCCAAAGCCGGGCCTGTTCAGAAGACGAGTAAGTGCCTTGAGATCCGTCCTGACCTTGGCGGCAAAACGTTCAAACTCTTCCGGCGCAAACTCTGTTGTCTTGATCGACAGTCCCACGGCAACGTCTTCTCTAGCGCTGACTTACCTTGATAGTAGTGGAAGATGCGCTGTACACCACCTCAGCGACGCTAAATCATCGGTAGGGTTTTCAATGGTGATTTATATAGCTCAAAGTTATTAAAGGAGTTATAAATCATCTAGGTGGAGTATTGTTGTTCCTAGGTGACTACTTTATCTTTGCGTTCTAAGAAAACGCCGACCTATTCCTCTGGCGTATATAAAGATTCCGAGTTAACTGGGAGCTCTGCCGACTATGCCGAATTCGATTTTTTCCGGTTCCAAAGCCCGTAAGGGCCTGTGGTTCAGTGCGCTGGCACTGGCGTTCTCGCTAACAGGGCCGGCTTCTGCCCAGGAGCGTGAGCTTCTGAACTCCTCCTACGATATTGCCCGCGAGCTGTTTGCCGAATACAACGTTCTGTTCCAGGACTACTGGAAAGAAAAAACCGGCGAAACCGTCGATATCCAGCAGTCACACGCTGGCTCTTCCAAGCAGGCGCGCGCCATCCTGCAGGGGCTGGGTGCGGATGTGGTTACCTACAACCAGGTCACCGACGTAAACATTCTGGCCGAGCGCGGCAACCTGATTCCCGAGGACTGGGCATCACGCCTGCCAAATAACAGCTCTCCGTACTATTCCACCATGGCGTTCCTGGTGCGCGAGGGTAACCCCAAGAATATCCAGAACTGGGATGATCTGATCCGCGAAGATGTCGAACTGATCATGCCGAACCCGAAAACCTCCGGTAACGGCCGCTATACCTACCTGGCGGCGCTGGGTTTTGCCCAGGACAAGTTCGGTGACGACCAGGAGAAGATTGATGCTTTCCTCAGCGACCTGCTGGGCCAGGTTAAGGTATTCGACTCCGGCGGTCGTGGTGCCACCACCACGTTTGTGGAACGGGGCCTGGGTGATGTGCTGCTGACCTTCGAATCCGAAGTGAACAACATTCCGGCCCTGAACCCGGACAAGAATTTCCAGGTTGTGGTCCCGAAAGTGAGTTTCCTGGCCGAGTTCCCGGTGACCTGGATCGACAAGAACATCGAGAAGAAGGGCACCGAAGAACTGGCTCAGGCCTACTTGAAGCATCTGTACTCCGAAGAAGCCCAGCGCATGCTGGCTGGATTCAACTACCGGGTGCACAACGAAACCGTGAAAGCGGAAGTGGCTGACAAGTTCCCCGAACTGAAGCTGATGCCGATTCAGGACATCGCCGGCAGCTGGGAAAATGCCATGGAGACCCACTTTGCCAGTGGCGGCAAACTGGACCAATTGCAGCGTCGCCGCTAAGGGATGCGCAGCTGATTCATGGCCACCACTGACGTTTCGGAGCGCCCGTCAAAGCGGCTGAGCGCTCCCGCCACCAAACGCGTTTTGCCGGGGTTCGGACTGAGCCTCGGCATTTCGCTTTTCTTTATCAGCCTGGTGCTGCTTCTGCCCATCAGCGGCCTGTTTATCCGTGCCGCCGGCATGGGGTGGGAGCAGTTCTGGTTTGTGATCACCGATCCGCGGGTGGTTGCGTCCTATAAAGTCACCGCGCTGGCAGCCCTGGCAGCGTCTCTATTCAACTGCGTGTTCGGCCTGCTGATGGCCTGGGTGCTGGTGCGTTACGAGTTTCCCGGCAAGCGGCTGCTGGATGCGATCATGGATCTGCCTTTCGCGCTGCCAACCGCCGTGGCCGGCATCACACTAGCAACCTTGTTTGCCGAGAACGGCTGGTATGGGCAGTATCTCGCCGATCTGGGTATTGAAGTGGCATTCACACCGCTGGGTATTGTGGTGGCGATGGCCTTCACCAGTGTACCGTTTGTGGTGCGCACGGTTCAGCCGGTACTGGAGGAAATGGCGCCGGAGGATGAAGAAGCCGCCATGAGCCTGGGTGCTTCGGACATGACGGTCTTTCGGAAAATCCTGTTCCCGACACTCTGGCCGGCTGTGGTGACCGGTGGTGCGCTTTCGTTTGCCCGCAGCCTTGGGGAATACGGCGCGGTTATCTTTATTGCCGGCAACTCACCCTACATCAGTGAAGTGATCAGTCTGATGATCTTTGTTCGCCTGGAGGAATACGATTTTCCGGCGGCCAGCGCCATTGCCGCAGTGGTTATGACGGTATCGCTGTTGCTGCTCCTGGCGATCAACGTCTGGCAGGGGCGCTATCTCAAGCGCCTGCACGGAGGTTAGGGTATGGCTGTGCGTAAACATCGCCGCGTTGGCGACAACCCTCTGGTTCGTCGCACTCTGATCGGAATCGCCGTCGGCCTGACGGTGCTTCTGCTGTTTATGCCCCTGGTGCTGATTTTTGTGCAAGCGTTTGCCGAGGGTTGGGCCGGTTACGTCAGCAATATTCTCAACGAGTACACGCTCCATGCCATTGGCCTGACGCTCGTGGTTGCGCTGCTCACGGTCCCGTTAAATATGGTGTTCGGCGTGTTCCTGGCCTGGCTGGTGACCCGCTTCCGGTTCCCTGGTCGCAAGCTGCTGACCACATTGATTGATATCCCGTTCGCCGTTTCGCCTGTGGTTGCCGGCCTGCTTTTCCTGCTGCTCTACGGCAGCAATGGCTGGGTGGGTCAGTGGCTCGGTGAATACGACATTCAACTGATGTTCTCCTGGCCCGGCATTGTGATGGTTACCGTGTTTGTGACCTGTCCGTTTGTGGCCAGAGAACTGATCCCGCTGATGCAGCAACAGGGTCGGGAAGAGGAAGAGGCCGGCGTGGTGCTGGGCGCGTCCGGCTGGCAGCTGTTCCGGCGGGTGACCTTCCCGAATATCCGCTGGGCGCTCCTTTACGGCGTGATCCTCACCAACGCCCGGGCTGTAGGCGAGTTCGGTGCCGTGTCGGTGGTCTCGGGCAACATCCGGGGCGAGACCAATACGCTGCCGTTGCAGGTAGAGCTGCTTTACCAGGATTACAACACCGTGGGCGCTTTTGCAGCTTCTTCGCTGCTAGCAGGTATTGCGCTGATCACGCTTGTCGTCAAGGCCATCGTTGAATGGCGTCAGAGTCGTAACTAAGGGTTTCCAATGAGCATCGAGATACAGGGTATCAACAAGTTTTTCGACAAGTTCCAGGCCCTGCATGACATCAATCTGACCATTCCGGATGGCCAGCTCACGGCATTGCTGGGCCCTTCCGGTTCGGGCAAGACCACGCTGCTGCGGATCATTGCCGGCCTGGAAACTCCCGAAGAGGGCCGAATCCGGTTCAGCGGCAAGGATGTGACCGATCTGCATGTGCGGGACCGGCGTGTGGGGTTTGTGTTCCAGCACTATGCGTTGTTTCGTCACATGACAGTGGCCGAGAACGTGGCCTTTGGCCTCAATGTGCTTCCGCGCAAGGAGCGTCCCGGCAAGCCCGAGATCCGCAAGCGGGTAAAAGACCTGCTGGAAATGGTGCAGCTGGAACACCTGGCCGACCGCTACCCCGCGCAGCTTTCAGGTGGGCAGAAGCAACGCATCGCCCTGGCGCGGGCCATGGCCATGCGCCCGGAGATTCTTCTGCTGGATGAGCCCTTCGGAGCGCTTGATGCCAAGGTGCGAAAAGACCTTCGCCGCTGGCTGCGCAGCCTCCATGACGAGCTGCATTTCACCAGTGTTTTCGTGACCCACGATCAGGAGGAGGCCCTGGAGCTCTCCGACCAGGTGGTGGTGATGAGCAATGGCCGGATTGAACAGGTTGATACGCCCTTGGAGCTTTATGGCCGCCCGGACAGTCGCTTTGTGTTCGAATTTCTGGGCCAGGTGAATGTGTTGTCCGGCAAGGTCCGCGACGGCGTCATGAGCCAGGGCGACGCCTGGATTCGCTTGCCCGAAGGCTGTGAAAACGACGACGCCCAGCTCTATCTGCGGCCCCACGAGGTGCGGCTGACTCAGGCTGCCAGTGATCAGGCCCACCTGCCATTTCGCATAGAGGCCATCAACCTGATTGGTGCGGAAGTGCGGATCGAACTCAAGCCCGATGGGTGGGAGTGTGAAGAGTTGTGGGAGGTTGGCATCAGCCATACTGAGTTCAACGCCCGCCAGCCCCAGCGGGGCGACCGCTGCTTTGCGGTGCCGGATGTCGGGCATCTGTTCTGTGAACATGCGGTGGAGCCCAAGACCCTCGAGTGGCGTTAGGGCCCCCCGATTGTTGGAGCAGGGCCCCAGCCATAATCTATAGTTTCCTGATGAGGGGGCGTTGCCCCCGGATTACTCGTTCGACGTAATCGGCGTACTCCACCTTCGGGTTGAAACCATCAGGAGGATGTAATGCCACTACCCACCCCCTTAACCGGAGACCAGGTCTACCACGTTTGTCCGGAAAACAAGCTGGATTTCGTAACCACCGATGACCTGCAAGACCTGGATCAACCCTACGGTCAGGACCGGGTTTTGCGAGCGCTGGAATTTGGCGCCGGTATTCGGGCAGAGGGTTTTAATCTCTTTGTCCTCGGACCCTCCGGGGCAGGTAAACACGAACTTGTCGAACGCTTTCTTTCCCTGAATGCAGCCAGGCAACCGGTTCCTCTAGATTGGTGCCATGTCTATAACTTCCGCTTTTCAGATCGGCCGGGCGCAATCCAGCTGCCAGCGGGGCAGGGGCAGCAATTCAAGAAAGACATGAGTGAGCTGGCAGAAGAGCTTCGCACGGCCATTCCGGCGGCTTTTGAAAGCGAGGAATACCAGTCCCGCTTGCAGGAGCTGCAGGAAGAAATGGCCAAGCGGCAGCACCAGGGCCTGTTCGAGATCCAGGAAGAGGCCAACCGCAACAACATTGCCATGATCACAACGCCAGCCGGTTTTACCTTTGCCCCCATGCGCAAGGGTGAGGTGATCGATCCCGAGGAATACAAGAACTTTTCGGATGAAGAGAAACAACTGGTTGAATCCAAGGTTGAGGAGCTTCAGAAGAAGCTGCAGCAGACCATCCAGCAGATTCCCAGGATGCGGAAAGAAGTTCGGGAGCGCGTCCACGCTCTGAATGAAGAGATGGTCCAGCTGACACTCGGCGGCCCGATCGGGGAACTCAGGGGAAAGTGGTCCCACCTCCCGGATATTGTGGACTATCTGGATGCGGTCCGCGAAGACGTGGTGGAGCATGCCGAAGCCTTTCAGGACGGCGATAACGGGCCACCGGCAGGGCTGCTGGCCCGTTATAAGGTCAACTTGTTGGTGGATAATGCCGAAACCGTAGGCGCGCCGGTCATCTATGAGGATCTGCCCAATCATCAACACCTGGCGGGGCAAATCGAACATCGGGCCCGGCAAGGCAATCTCTATACCGACTTCACGCTGATTCGCGGTGGTTCCATGCACCGTGCCAACGGCGGCTATCTGATCATTGACGCCCGCCGGGTGCTAACCCAGCCGATGGCCTGGGAAAGCCTCAAGAGGATCCTGTCTTCAGGCGAAATCCGCATCGAGTCCCTGGAGCGGCTCTATGGATTGGTGAGTACCGTCAGCCTGCAGCCGGAGCCCATTCCGGTGTCGGTCAAGGTGGTTCTGCTCGGGGACCGGATGCTCTATTACCTGCTGTCTCACTATGATCCCGACTTTCTGGACCTGTTCAAAGTAGAAGCGGATTTCGAGGACGACCTGGACCGCAATGAAGAATGCTATGAACTCTACGCGCGCATGATCGCCACCATGGCCCGGGGCCTGAAAATGCGACCGCTGGAGCGAAGCGCCGTGGCCCGGCTGATTGAACATGCCAGCCGGTTGGCAGCAGACCAGCGCAAACTGACCGCCCACGACCGGGTGCTCCGCGACATTCTGAGCGAGGCAGACCACTGGGCGGGACAGGCCGGGGCCGATACGGTTGAAGCCAGCCATCTCCAGCAGGCCATTGATGAACGGGAATACCGGGCCAGCCGGGTCCGGGAACGAAGTCGCGAGCAAATCAGCCGGGGTGTGGTGATGATAGCCACTACTGGCGAGGAGGTAGCTCAGGTAAATGGTCTTTCGGTGCTCAGGCTTGGGGCGTCGATGTTCGGGCAGCCTACCCGGATTACCGCCACGGCCCGTCCCGGTAAGGGGCAGGTGGTGGATATCGAGCGGGAGGCCAAACTCGGCGGCCCCATTCATAGTAAGGCCGTGATGATATTGTCCCGATTCCTGGCGAGCCGGTATGCAGGCGATGGTGAACTGTCGCTTTCGGCGAGCCTGGCCTTCGAGCAATCCTACGGTGGTGTCGAGGGCGATTCCGCTTCGGTGGCAGAAACCTGTGTGTTGCTGTCTGCCATTTCCCGAGTCCCACTCAAACAATCCTTCGCGGTGACAGGGTCCATGAACCAGCATGGTGAAGTTCAGGCTGTGGGTGGCGTGAACGAGAAGATCGAAGGCTTTTTCGATGTCTGCAAGGGGGCCGGCGATGTCCGCGGGCAGGGCGTTCTGCTGCCCGCAAGCAATGTTGAACATTTGATGCTGAGAGCCGATGTAAGGAAGGCGATCACTGAAGACCGGTTCCGGATCTATCCGATTTCAAGCATCAATGAGGCAATTGAGCTGCTAACCGGTCTTGAGCCCGGAGAACCGGATAGTAATGGCGAGTTCCCCGAGAACAGCTTCAATCACCGGGTTGCCGAACGCCTGGAGAAGTTCGCGGAGGCCAGCAAGAAACGGGACGAGAACGGAGAAGCGAACAGCAGCGGAGGCAAGGATCGTGACTGATAGGCCAGCAGACCAGGCTGATCCCCGCACCACAACCGGTCGTGTACTGGTACTTCTCGATGGTTCCAGGATGAGTTACGCCGCCTTGCAGGCTGCGGTCGGGATTGCCGCGAATACCGGTGCCGATGTGCTCGGTGTGTTTGTTGAGGAGCTGAATCAGCTGCGAAGCGCCGGCTATGGTTTTGCCCGCGAAGTGGGCGGTTCGTCCGGTATCAGCCGCCCCCTGGCTGCTGGCGACGTTGAACAGCGCATGCAAAGGTTGGCGAGCGAGGCCCGCCGTGCTCTTGCAGGTGCCGTCGCGTCATACGGTGGCAGGCAATCCCTGAGTGTCGCCCGGGGCCATGTGATTGATGAGGTGCTGGCGCTCGCCGGCCCTCAGGATCTTCTGGTGCTGGGCCGCGTTGGTTGGTCCTCCGAGCCCGGTGCGCGCTTGGGCTCGACGGCAAAAGGGCTGGTTCGTCGTTCCCGGGGAAGGGTCTTGCTCTGGTGTGAAAGTCGGGCCGAACCTTTGGGCAGGGTTGTGGTGTTTCTCAATGACCATCATGGCGCTAACGGCCGCGCTGTCCAGGCAACCGCTGAGGTGGTTCGTCATTCCCACCGGCCCGTGACACTACTGTTGGGCGCTGACTCGACGGTCTCAGCCGACGATCTTAAAGGCGTCGCGCAGGACCTGGGTATTCAGGAATCGGAGCTTCGTGTAAGGTCTCTGCCATCAACGGATCCGGCTGTTGTGGCCGGAATTCTACGACAGGAAAGGGCGGTAGAGCTGGTGCTAAGCCGGGAATGCACACTGCTCCAGGAGCCCGGCGCAGAGCGATTGTTGGTGGCCCTGAACCTTCCCGTCACGGTCACGCCCTGAATCCCATCGGTTGCTCCATAGGTCTTGATTAGCTGATGTTTATAGATGTTCTCTCCATTGTTGGACTGACCGTCCTTGCCGGCGCCTGCATTCCACTGGGCGGACTGCTCGCCAGCTTTGAACGGATCCGACCCAATTGGCTGGAGCAGGAGTTTCGCCATTTCGTGATCGCGCTCGGTGGCGGCATCCTGCTTGGCGCGGTCGCTGTGGTTTTTATTCCGGAAGGCCGATCCAGCATGGGAGGATCCCTTCTTGCGATTCCGGCTATTCTTGCGGGCGGGCTCATATTCTTCCTGATAGAGCGGGTTCTCGGTTTGAAACGCCGTGAATCTCCGCAGCTCCTGGGTGTGATGCTGGATTTTATTCCGGAAGCTGCCGCGCTGGGCGGGCTCGCCGTGGTGAACACCGAGATTGCGCTGCTCATGGCGTTACTCATTGCCTTGCAGAACTTGCCGGAAGGGTTCAACGCCTATCGGGAGTTGCTTTACCTGAAAGGCCACAGCTCCCGAAAGACGCTGGTCTTTATGAGTAGCCTGGTGATCACAGGTCCGGTGGCCGGCCTGTTTGGCTATTTTTTCTTGTCGGAGCGCCCCGTATTACTGGGCTCACTGATGCTGATGTCTTCCGGGGGTATTCTGTACCTGATTTTCCAGGACATCGCTCCTCAGTCGAGGCTTGACCGGCATTGGGGGCCACCTCTGGGAGCGGTCCTTGGGTTCTGTATTACCCTGTTCAGTCATTACCTGGTGATCTAGGCCATGACTTGAGTATCAGGCAATCTTCCGTGCATCTTCCTTGCGCAGGATTTCCTCGACGTCCTCTGCTGACAGCGTTTCCTGTTTCAGCACGGCTTTGGCCAGTGCGTCCAACTGGTTTCGGTGCTCGGTCAGGAAGTCGAGGGTTGCCTTCTCGAGGGCCAGGAGCTGGGACTGGATTTCCTCGTCAATCATCTCAGCCATCTTTTCGCTGAACTCCCTCGGCATGCCCATCTCCCGGCCCAGGAAAACATGTTCCTCGCCGATGTTCAGGCCCAGCGGGCCGATCTTTTCGCTCATGCCCCACTGGCCGATCATCTTGCGTATCAGCGCGGTGGCCTCCTTGAGGTCGTTCTGGGCGCCGGTACTGACTTCTCCGTAGATCAGCTTTTCCGAGCAGCGACCGCCAAGCATCACCTTGATGCGATCCTTAAGATAGCTTTCGGTGTAGGTGTAGTGATCTTCCCGGGGGGTTTGTTCCGTCACTCCCATGGCCATGCCGTGGGGAATGATGGTCAACTTGGTAAGGGGATCCGCGTTCGGCATGTAGTAGGCCATGATGGCGTGACCACACTCGTGGTAGGCAACAGCCTCACGCTCCTGCGGGTTCAGCTTGGTGTCGCGCTCTTCACCGAGAATAATTCTGTCCCGGGCCAGATCAAAGCAATGGGCATTCACCTCATGCAGGCTTTCGCGGGCTGCGGTGAGCGCCGCTTCATTTACGAGGTTCTTGAGATCCGCCCCGGAAAAGCCGATGGTGCGTGCGGCCAGTTGATCCAGGTCGACATCATTCGCCAGGGGCACCTTTCGCACGTGAACGGCCAGGATCGCCGCACGGGCCTCCTTGTGGGGGCGGTCGAGGGTGATCTTGCGGTCAAAACGGCCCGGGCGGAGCAGGGCACTGTCGAGTACGTCCGGCCGGTTAGTGGCAGCCAGTACCAGAACATTTTCGTGAGCCTCGAAACCGTCCATTTCCGTGAGGATCTGGTTCAGTGTCTGCTCGCGTTCATCATGGCCACCACCCAGGCCCGCACCACGTGATCGGCCAATGGCATCCAGTTCGTCGATGAAAATCAGCGCCGGCGCGTCTTTCCGGGCTTCCTTGAACATGTCCCGAACCCGCGCGGCGCCGACACCCACGAACATCTCGATGAATTCCGAGGCGCTGATGCTGTAGAAGGGCACCTCGGCTTCGCCGGCGATGGCCCGGGCCAGTAGTGTCTTGCCGGTGCCCGGCGGGCCGACCAGAAGCACGCCCTTGGGCATGACGGCACCCAGTGCCCGGTATTTTTCGGGAGATTTCAGGAAATCGATGATCTCGGCAATTTCCCGCTTGGCGGATTCAATGCCGGCCACGTCGTCCAGGGTGGCGGTAGAGGTTTCCTTGTGGGCCCGCCGTGCCTTGGAGCGGCTGAAATCAAACGGGCCGCCACCCTGTGTCATGCGTTTCTGCGCTGCACCCCAGAACCAGAACATCAGCGCCAGCAGCAGGATCCAGGGCAGGAAGCCGCGAATCATTTCCTGCCACCAGGGCAGACCTGATGGCGTGGCCCGAATGGTGACACTGTGCTCTTCAAGAAGGTTGAGCAGCGACGGGTCTTCCATGGGCGGGCGGATGGTATGGAAACCGGGCGTGCTGGTGTGGGGTGGGCTGTCAGAGCTGAAATCGGCTGCACCGCTGTCGGTGAACAAGCCGGTAATGGCTTCTTCTTTCAACGTGACTTCTGCCACCTGATTGTTCACAACAGCCGTCTTGAATTCCGAGTAGGCGAGGTCCTGAAGCCGCGGTTGTCCGCCATCCTGCAGCCAGAGCACCATCAGGAAGATGGCAGCGCTCAGCCAAAGGAACGCAGACTGGTTCGGAATGACCGGTTGTTGGTTCTGATCCGGTTTCTGTTGCTGGTTGTCTGGCCCACTCGGTGCTGTCATTTCGGTCTCCGGTCGCCCTCCATGATCTTCGCCACGAAGACAGATTTGCCGTAGGTCTCGAACGACCATTTCATGGTGTCCGAGAGCACGCCCATAACCTCATCATAGTCGCCGAAAATCTCGGTGCTCATTCGCCCCGGATAGACTTCCAGTCCGGTCTGCTCCAGGCGCGCGATCAGGTCTTTGATTGGCTGCTTGTACTCCTCTTTCAGGGGATAGCAGCTCAGTTGTACAGAAAGATACATAAAGCCTCCATTCAGGTCAGTGACCCTGGTCAATTGCCCGTTAATAGCCCATGGCCGACGAAGTGCTCCTCCTCGGGTCCGCGCCACCATTGAGAACACCCTCTTCGTCAATCAGGATGCTCTGGATGGCGCCCATGGCTGATCCACCGACCACCGTGTGCCCCCGCTCCTGCAGAAGCCGGATGGTGTCGGGGCTGATGCCCTGTTCGATCCGGATTTCATCCGGCAGCCACTGGTGGTGCATGCGCGGAGCGCTCACGGCGGTCTGGATGTTCATTCCATGATCAATCACATTGAGGATCACCTGCAAGGTGGTGGTAATGATCCGGGAGCCTCCGGGGCTGCCGGTAACCAGAACGTTCTTGCCATCCTTCTTAACGATAGTGGGCGACATGGAGCTCAGCATGCGTTTGCCGGGCTCGACCTTGTTGGCTTCGCCACCGATCAGGCCATAAGCGTTGGGCACACCGGGCTTGGCACTGAAGTCGTCCATTTCGTTGTTAAGCAGGAATCCAGCGCCTTCCACCGTAATGCCGGATCCATAACTGAAATTGATTGTGTAGGTGTTGGACACGGCGTTGCCCCATTTATCCACCACGGAAAAATGGGTGGTTTCAGGGCTTTCCCAGGCAGCCGGCTGGCCGGGATTGATGTCGCTGGCCGGTCGTGCCCTGTCTGGATCAATGCCTTTGCGCAGTTCTTCTGCGTAGCCTTTGCTGGTTAACCCCGCCAGCGGCACCTCCACATAATCCGTGTCGCCGAGGTATTTTGAACGGTCCGCGTAGGCCAGTTTCATGGCTTCGGCCATGTGATGAATCGCATCAGCGGAGTTATGGCCAAACTCGGCCATCGGGAAGCCTTCCAGGATATTCAGGATCTGGACAATGTGCGTGCCGCCGGAGGAGGGCGGCGACATCGAGAAAATATCGTACCCGCGATAGTTGCCGTGAACCGGCGCCCGGACAACCGGGCGATAGTCTTTCAGGTCCTGGTGCGTGATGAGGCCGCCATTCCGTTCCATTTCGCTGGCAATCAGATCGGCGGTTTCGCCTTCGTAAAAGCCTTTCACGCCGTTGTCGGCAATGCGCTGGAGTGTTGCCGCCAGTTCCGGCTGTCGAAAGCGTTTCCCGGGCTGCCAGGCGCTGCCGTCTTCCCTATAAAAGGTGTCACGGGTGGCGGGCCATCGCTCGAGTCTCTCCCGGGCCTGCTCCAGACCTTCAGTAAAACGCTGGGGCACTACGAAACCGTCTTGGGCCAGTTTGATGGCCGGCGCCAGTGCCTGCTTGAGGGTAATGGTGCCGTGCCGCTCCAGCGCCAGTGCAAGGCCGGCAACTGTGCCCGGAACCCCTGCGGCCAGGTGGGTAAAACGACTGCGGTTCCTGACCACCTCGCCGGATTCGTCCTGGAACATGGTTTCTGTGGCGGCAGCGGGCGCTTTTTCGCGATAATCAATGGCTTCCGGATCTGATCCGTCGCCCCTGGAAATCAGCATGAAACCGCCACCGCCAATGTTGCCGGAACGGGGCTGGGTAACAGCGAGTGCAAAACCGGCGGTAACGGCTGCATCGATTGCATTGCCGCCGTTTTTCAGCACTTCCAGAGCCACCTCGGTGGCCAGTGTATGGCTGGTGGCAACCATGCCCTGGGTTGCGGTAACCGGGTGAAACCGCTCACCCTCGAGAATGGCCTGTCCGAAGGCCGGCGCGGTGGTGATGAAAAAGGTCAAGGCGGCCGCAATCGAAAGGCGGCCTGAGCGCCCCGTGGCGAGGTTTTTGATTGTGCGTTGGTAGAGGCCTCTGTCCATATCTCCATTCCTCGTTTCTGGCGTTCAGATAGGCTATGATAGCCGGTCATTTTCATAGGTGCGTACCGTTAACCTGCCGTTAATGTCGGCGGTGATTCCCCGACGCACCTGCTTTCCCGGATTTCAGTTAAGGAAAGGCTTTCATGGAGCATACCTATCGTCTTGTGATTTCCTGCCCCGACCGGGTGGGAATTGTCGCCAAGGTGAGTAATTTTCTGTCGACATACAATGGCTGGATTACCGAGGCGAGTCACCATTCCGACACGCAAACCGGCTGGTTTTTCATGCGGCACGAGATCAAGGCCACCTCGATTCCGTTCGGTCTGGACCAGTTCCGCGCCGCGTTTGAGCCGATTGCCCGCGAATTCAATATGAACTGGCACATTGCCGACTCGGCCCAGCCCAAGAAAGTCATCCTGATGTGCAGCAAGGAATCCCATTGTGTGGCTGATCTGCTGCACCGCTGGCACAGCAAGGAGATCAATGCCGAGATCGTGGCGGTCATCTCCAACCACGACGACCTGCGCCGGATGGTGGAGTGGCATGAGATTCCCTACCACCACGTGCCGGTAAGCAAGGAAAACAAAGAGGAAGCTTTCGCCCATATTGATGAGCTGTTCCAGAAATATGAGGCCGATGTGGTGGTGCTGGCGCGCTACATGCAGATCCTTCCTGGCGAGCTCTGCGAGAAATACTCCGGCAAGGTGATCAATATCCATCACAGCTTCCTGCCGTCTTTCGCCGGTGCACGCCCCTATCACCAGGCCTACAGCCGCGGTGTTAAGCTGATTGGTGCCACCTGCCACTACGTGACTCAGGACCTCGACGAGGGCCCGATCATCGAGCAGGACGTTATCCGGATCACCCACAGCGACTCTATCGAGGATATGGTTCGCCTGGGTAAGGATGTGGAAAAGAACGTGTTGGCCCGGGGCCTGCGCTCACACATTGAAGACCGGGTGATCACCTACGAAAACAAGACAGTGGTGTTTGATTAAGGCTGCCTCACAGTTGCCCCGGAAAGGGTGCGACTGTGGTAGACTTGGCGGCTTGTTGAAGAATAACTATGGGGCCCGGAAACGGCCCCGATACGACTTCCAGATAACGCAAAGGAACCTTTCTCGATGGGTGAGTTAGCCAAAGAGATCCTGCCGGTCAATATTGAAGACGAGTTAAAACAGTCCTACCTCGATTACGCCATGAGCGTGATCGTCGGGCGGGCGCTTCCGGATGTGAGGGATGGCCTCAAGCCGGTTCACCGCCGCGTTCTGTTCGCCATGTCCGAACTGAACAACGACTGGAACAAGGCCTATAAGAAGTCCGCCCGTGTGGTGGGTGATGTTATCGGTAAATACCACCCCCACGGTGACTCTGCGGTATACGACACCATCGTACGTATGGCCCAGCCGTTCTCCCTGCGGTATCCGCTGGTTGATGGCCAGGGTAACTTCGGTTCCATCGACGGTGACAACGCGGCTGCCATGCGTTACACCGAGATCCGCATGGAGAAGATCGCTCACTCCCTGCTGGCGGATCTGGACAAGGAAACCGTCGATTTCGTTGATAACTACGACGGCACCGAGCGGATTCCCGAGGTTCTGCCCACCCGGGTTCCCAATCTCCTGGTGAATGGTTCTTCCGGTATTGCCGTTGGTATGGCCACCAATATTCCGCCGCACAATCTGACGGAAGTCGTGAATGGCTGCCTGGCGCTGATTGATAACCCGGACCTGACCATCGATGAGCTGATGGAATTCATTCCGGGCCCGGATTTCCCGACCGAGGGCATTATCAATGGTCGTGCCGGCATTGTAGAGGCCTACCGCACCGGCCGCGGCCGCATCTATATCCGTGCCCGTCACGAGATCGAGCACGACAACAAGACCAACCGCGATGCCATCATCATCACCGAGCTGCCGTATCAGCTGAACAAGGCCCGCCTGATCGAGAAGATCGCGGAGCTGGTAAAAGAAAAGCGTCTTGAAGGTATCTCCGAACTGCGGGACGAATCCAATAAGGAAGGTATCCGGGTGGTGATCGAGCTGCGTCGGGGTGAGAACCCGGACGTTGTGGTCAACAACCTGTTTGCCCAGACCCAGCTTGAAACCGTATTCGGCATCAACATGGTTGGCCTGATCAATGGCGAGCCGAAAACCCTGAATCTGAAGCAGCTGCTGGATGCGTTCGTTCGTCACCGCCGTGAAGTGGTGACCCGCCGGACCATCTACGAACTGCGCAAAGCCCGTGAGCGTGGCCATATTCTGGAAGGTTTGACGGTTGCCCTGGCCAACATCGACGAGATTATCGAGCTGATCAAGGCCTCGCCGTCCGCCGCCGAAGCGAAGGAAAAACTGATTGCCAAGGGCTGGTCGCCGGGCGATGTCATGGCCATGCTGGAACGTGCCGGCCAGGACGCCTGCCGTCCGGACGACCTGCCAGAGATCTATGGTCTGCGTGAAGGTCTGTATCATCTGTCACCGGAACAGGCCCAGGCCATTCTGGACTTGCGTCTGCACCGCCTGACCGGTCTGGAAACCGAGAAGCTCCAGAACGAATACAAGGAAATTCTCGACAAGATTGCCGATCTGCTGGACATCCTGGGCGACCCCGAGCGGCTGCTCCAGGTGATCCGGGAAGAGCTGGAAGCGATCGTTACCGAGTTCGGTGACGAGCGTCGTACCGAAATTACCAGCTCCCGTCGCGACCTGACCATCGCCGACCTGATTGATGAAGAAGACCTGGTGGTGACCATTTCCCACAGTGGTTACGCCAAGACCCAGGCAGTGGAAGACTACCAGGCTCAGCGTCGTGGTGGTCGCGGCAAGGCAGCAACCTCCATGAAGGATGAAGACTTTGTAGAGAAGCTGCTGGTTGCGAACTCCCACGACACGATTCTGTGTTTCTCCAACCGTGGCAAGGTTTACTGGTTGCGGGTCTTCGAGATTCCGCGTGCCAGCCGCGCCTCCCGCGGTCGGCCCATGGTGAACATCCTGCCGCTGGACGAAGGCGAGCGTATTACCACCTTCCTGCCAGTTCGGGATTATCCGGAAGACCAGTTCGTGCTGATGGCCACCTCGGCCGGTGTGGTCAAGAAAACGCCGTTGCCGAACTTCTCGCGTCCGCGCATCAGCGGCCTGATTGCCCTGTCGCTGGATGAGGGCGATACCCTGATCGGTGCAGCCATTACCAAAGGCGATGCCGAGGTCATGCTGTTCTCGACCGCTGGCAAGGCGGTGCGCTTCAACGAAGAAGCCGTTCGTCCCATGAGCCGGACAGCCCGTGGTGTTCGCGGTATCAAGATGCCGCAGGGTCACCATGTGGTGTCGCTGATCATACCGCAGGACGGCGGGGTTATCCTGACTGCCTCCGAAAACGGCTACGGCAAGCGTACCGCCATTGACGAGTTCCCGACCTACAGCCGCGGCAGCCAGGGCGTTATCGCCATGCAGTGCTCCGAGCGTAACGGTAACCTGGTGACAGCCCTCCAGCTGTTCGACGGTGACGAAATGATGCTGATCTCTGACAAGGGCACGCTCGTGCGTACCCGGACAGACGAAGTGTCGGTTCTTAGCCGGAACACCCAGGGCGTGCGCCTGATCAAGCTGAGCCAGGAAGACGAGCGGCTGGTTGGCGTTGAGCGGATTGCGGAAACCGACGACGAAGAGCTCGACAGTGAAGGCAATCCGATTGTTGCCGACGAGAGCCCGGAAGAAGGCCAAGAAGGCCAAGAAGGCGAGAGTGCCGGCGACGAATAAGCCGGCACTTGCCACGGACAGATTCAGCAAGACTTGAGAGAAAGCAGCAACATGAGCAGGGCGTATAACTTTTGTGCAGGTCCGGCCACCTTGCCGGAGAGCGTGCTTCGTCAGGCGCGGGATGAAATGCTCGACTGGCGCGGTACCGGCATGTCGGTGATGGAAATGAGCCATCGCAGCGACGAGTTTGTCCAGATTGCCGAAACTGCAGAAAAAGATCTGCGTGAACTGGCCGGCGTGTCGGACGACTACGCGGTTCTTTTCATGCAGGGTGGAGCGTCCAGCCAGTTTTCCACCATTCCTCTGAATCTGCTGGGCGAAAAAGGCTCTGCGGACTACGTGAACACTGGCATCTGGTCCAAGAAGGCCATTGCCGAGGCCAGTCGCTATGGCAAGGTGAATGTGGTTGCGAGTTCGGAAGACAGTGGCTTTACCACGATTCCGGATCAATCCTCCTGGCAGACCAGTGCCGACGCGGCGTATCTCCACTACACGCCCAACGAGACCATCGGTGGCCTGGAATTCGGTTTTATTCCGGATAGCCCGGGCACGCCGCTGGTGGCCGACATGTCCTCATCAATGCTGTCGAGGCCGGTGGACGTCTCCAGGTTCGGTGTGATCTATGCCGGTGCCCAGAAGAACATCGGTCCTTCGGGATTGGTGGTGGTCATTATCCGCAAGGATCTCCTGGGCAAGGCCCGCAAGGAGACCCCGACCATGATGAATTATCAGGTGATCGCAGATAACGGCTCCATGTACAACACGCCGGCGACCTACTCCTGGTACCTGGCCGGTCTGGTGTTCAAGTGGCTGAAAGAGCAGGGCGGTGTGAAGGCCATGGGTGAGATCAACCTGCGCAAGGCCCGCAAGCTCTACGATTTCATCGATACCAACGAGTTCTACGCCAACCCGATCGATCCGCGGTTCCGCTCGTGGATGAACGTGCCATTCACGCTGGCGGATGATGCCCTGAACGGTGAATTCCTGAAGGGTGCCAATGCCCGTGGCCTGCTGAACCTGGCCGGCCACCGGTCGGTTGGCGGAATGCGTGCGAGCATCTACAACGCGATGCCAGAAGCCGGTGTCGATGCACTGATCGACTACATGACCGAATTTGCGAAGGAGCGTGGCTGATCATGAGTGATGAGCAGGTTCGGCTCGGAGAGCTGCGGGACGAGATCGATCAACTTGATCAGAAGATCATGGAGCTGATCAGTGCCAGGGCCGCCTGTGCCCAGGAAGTGGCGCACGTTAAAATGACCGCCAATCCGGGGCAGGACGTCTTTTTCTATCGCCCCGAGCGGGAGGCCCAGGTGCTTCGCCGCATCAAGGAACAGAATCCGGGGCCGCTGTCGGGTGAGGAAATGGCCCGTCTGTTCCGGGAAATCATGTCGGCCTGCCTGGCGCTGGAAAAGCCCATGCACATTGCCTTCCTGGGTCCGATTGGCACCTTCACACAGGCGGCAGCGCTCAAGCATTTTGGTCACTCGGTGGTCAGCGTGCCTTTGCCGGCCATTGATGCGGTATTCCGGGAGGTCGAATCCGGCGCGGCCCATTACGGGGTGGTGCCGGTCGAAAACTCGACCGAGGGTATGATCAACCACACCCTGGATATGTTCATGTCCTCGCCGCTGAAGATCTGCGGCGAGGTTCAGCTGCGGATTCACCATCACCTGCTTGTGTCTCCGAAGCATGGCGACCAGGAAATCACACGGATTTATTCCCATCAGCAATCGTTTGCCCAATGCCGGCAATGGCTGGACACCCACCGCTACGGCATCGAGCGGGTTACCGTCTCCAGCAATGCGGAAGCGGCCCGGCGCGCAGCCGAGGAGCCCGGCACGGCGGCTATTGCCGGTGATATGGCGGCCGAGCTCTATGGCCTGCAGAAGCTGGCGAACAGTATTGAGGATCGCCCGGACAATACCACACGCTTCCTGATCATTGGCCGGGAGGAAGTGCCTGCCAGTGGCCACGACAAGTCGTCTATCCTGGTGTCCATGCGCAACAAACCGGGGGCCCTGTATCAGCTCCTCGAGCCGTTCCATCGTCACGGGCTCAGCCTGACCAGAATCGAAACGCGGCCCTCGCCAAGTGGCACCTGGGCCTATGTGTTCTACATCGATTTTGAGGGACATATGGAAGACGAACAGGTCCGGAAGGTTCTGGCAGAAGTGGATGAAGAGGCCGTTGAGCTCAAACGCCTGGGTTCCTACCCGATTGGCGTTCTGTAAGTATCTGCACCTGCGTTTCTGAGCAAAGAGTGTCGAGGACGATTTATGGCCATTGATTACCAGAGCCTGGCGGTTCGCGGCGTACAGGCCCTCTCACCGTATCAGCCGGGCAAGCCGATTGAAGAGCTGGCCCGTGAGCTTGGCCTCAATCCGGCAGAGATCATCAAGCTGGCGAGCAACGAAAACCCGCTGGGGCCGAGCGAAAAAGCGCTGTCGGCCGCGCGGCAGGCCCTCTCCGAGCTTTGTCTGTATCCCGATGGCAACGGATTCAACCTGAAGCAGGCGCTTTCGAAGCGTCTGAACGTCGGGATGGATCAGATTACCCTTGGTAACGGCTCCAACGATGTACTTGAAGTCATTACCCGTTGTTTCGCCGATGCAGATTCCGAAGTGGTTTTCTCCCAGTACGCGTTCGCTGTCTACCCCCTGGTGACACAGGCCATCGGTGCCAGGGGTGTGTCTGTGCCTGCCCGGGAATGGGGGCACGATCTGGACGCCATGGCCGTAGCGGTTACTGATCGCACTCGCCTCGTGTTTGTCGCCAACCCGAACAACCCGACGGGTACCGTTCACACGGCGGACGCCATCGAGGCGTTCCTGAAGAAAATCCCCGAGAACGTGCTTGTGGTTCTGGATGAGGCCTACTGTGAATACCTGACCGGTGATCAATACCCGGACGGTGTCGAGCTGTTGGCCCGTTTCCCGAATCTCATCGTTTGCCGCACGTTCTCCAAAGCCTGGGGGCTGGCGGCTCTGCGGGTAGGTTACAGTATCTCCTCGCCGGCCATCGCAGACATTCTTAACCGGGTGCGTCAGCCATTCAACGTGGATACGGTTGCCCTGTCTGCCGCCACTGCCGTTCTGGATGATGAGGATTACCTGCAGCGTTCCCGGGATGTGAACACAGCGGGCCTGCGTCAGTTGCAGGAGGCGTTTGACCGGATGGGGCTCGGTTACATTCCGTCGGCCGGGAACTTCGTTGCCGTGGAAGTGGGGGAGCAGGCCATGGGCGTATACCAGGCTCTGCTCGCACACGGTGTAATTGTCCGGCCCATCACGGGCTATGGCATGCCCCGTCATCTTCGGGTGTCCGTAGGGCTGCCGGAAGAAAATGAGCGCTTTATTGAAGCTCTGGCCCAGGCCCTGACTGCATCGGGGCTCAGCGACTGATATGACGTCTTCCGAGCCTCTGTTTAAACGGGTAGCGGTGATTGGCCTGGGGCTTATCGGTGGCTCCCTGGCCTGCGCGATCCGTCGCAATGGGCTTGCGGGTACGGTTGTTGGTGCGGACCATCGCTCTGAGGAACTGCAACTCGGCAAAGAGTTGGGTGTGATCGATCAGGCGGCTTCAACGGTGTCTGATGCTGTTCGTGGCGCGGACCTGGTTGTGCTTGCCGTTCCGGTGCGGGCAACACGCGCGGTTCTTGAGCAGATTCGCCCGGCTCTGGAGCCGGACGCGATACTCACCGATGTCGGGAGTACCAAATCCAGCTTCGTAACCGATGTTGAGGCCGTGTTCGGCGGCTTGTCGCCTCTGGTTATTCCCGGTCATCCCATTGCCGGTTCCGAGAAGAGTGGCATCCGGGCGGCCAATCCCGAGCTTTTCGCCAACCACAAGGTCATCCTTACGCCGCCGGACAATGTCAGTCAGCCCCACCTGGCTCGCCTGCAAGGGCTCTGGGAGGGCTGCGGTGCCACGGTGCTGACCATGTCGGTGGCGTATCACGATGAGGTGCTGGCAGCCACCAGCCACTTGCCTCACCTGATCGCGTTCTCCCTGGTAGATACCCTGGCGGGTGAAGATGAGAACATGGACATCTTCCGGTACGCCGCCGGTGGCTTCAGGGATTTCACCCGGATTGCGGCCAGCGATCCGGTGATGTGGCACGATATTTTTCTGTCGAACCGTGATGCGGTTCTTCGTGTCATTGACCACTTTACCCACGACCTCGAACAACTGCGCACTGCCATTGCCAATCAGGACAGCGCCACGTTGTTGCGGGTTTTCAGTCGCGCCAAGGCGGCGCGTGAACATTTTTCGAAGATGCTCTCAGGACAGGCTTACGTGACAAACAACAGTGAAAAGCAGGTAACGTTCCGTCTTCAGCCCGGTGGCGCGATCACCGGTGATATCCGGGTGCCCGGCGACAAGTCAATGTCGCACCGGTCCATCATGCTGGGTGCTCTGGCAGATGGCGTAACCGAAGTGAAAGGGTTTCTGGAGGGTGAAGACAGCCTGGCGACGCTCCAGGCATTCCGGGATATGGGCGTTACCATTGAAGGCCCGGACGACGGCTTTGTTCGCATCCATGGTGTTGGCATGCACGGGCTTCAGGCCCCCCGCGGGCCTCTGTATCTGGGTAACTCGGGAACCGCCATGCGGCTGTTCGCCGGTTTGCTGGCGGCCCAGCCCTTTGATTCCGAGCTGACCGGCGATGCGAGTCTCTCCGGTCGCCCGATGGGGCGGGTTGCCGATCCGCTCAGGGCGATGGGCGCCGTTATCGATACCGCAGAAGGGGGGCGCCCGCCACTGAAAATCCGTGGTGGCCAGAAGCTGTCCGGTATTCACTATGAAATGCCGGTGGCCAGTGCCCAGGTGAAATCGTGTCTTCTGCTGGCCGGGCTTTATGCCGAGGGCAGTACATCGGTGACCGAGCCGGCGCCTACTCGCGATCATACCGAGCGCATGCTGGCGGGCTTTGGCTACCACGTCCACCGGGACGGCGCGACCGCCAGTGTTAGTGGCGGCGGCAAATTGACGGCGACCAATATTGACGTCCCTGCCGATATTTCTTCGTCTGCATTTTTCCTGGTCGCGGCCAGTATCGCCCCGGGCTCCGATCTGATCCTTCGCCACGTTGGAATGAACCCGACCAGGGTTGGTGTGATCAACATCCTGAATCAGATGGGCGCCAATATCGAGATTCTGGACGAGCGCGAAATCGGTGGTGAGCCGGTTGCTGACCTTCGGGTCCGCTCCGCGGAGCTCCAGGGCATCGACATCCCTGAGGATCAGGTGCCCCTGGCCATCGACGAATTCCCGGTGCTGTTCATTGCCGCGGCCTGCGCCAATGGCCGTACGGTGCTGCGGGGCGCAGAGGAACTTCGGGTCAAGGAAAGCGACCGGATCCAGGTGATGGCAGATGGCCTTGCTGCACTGGGAGTCGAGACCACCGTCACGCCTGACGGCATTATTATCGATGGCGGTCAGACCATCGGTGGCGGTACCGTGAACAGTCATGGCGACCATCGCATCGCGATGTCCTTTGCGGTCGCTTCCCTGCGCGCTGCGGGTGACATTACGGTGAACGACTGTGCGAACGTGGCTACGTCTTTCCCCGGTTTTGTGGAACTTGCGCACGGAACGGGGATCAATATCTCAGCCGAGGGGGCTGAATAATGGTTGTTAGCAGTGCGCCGGTGATTACCGTTGATGGTCCCGGAGGTTCCGGCAAAGGCACCATCACCCAGATGCTGGCCCGAAAGCTCGGGTGGCATCTTCTTGATAGTGGTGCCCTTTACCGGCTGACGGCGCTGGCCGCGGTCCGCCAGGGTGTGTCTCTGGATGACGAGAACGGCCTGGTAAAAGTCGCCGCCGGTTTGGATGTGGCCTTTGAGCCCACTCCGGAAGGTGAGCCGGTAAAAGTGATTCTTGCCGGCCAGGATGTAACAGCAGATATACGTACAGAATCGGCTGGCGACAACGCCTCGAAGGTGGCGGTCATGCAGCCGGTCCGGGATGCGCTATTGCAACGCCAGCGGGACTTCCGGCAGGCGCCGGGCCTGGTGGCCGACGGCCGTGATATGGGAACGGTGGTTTTTCCGGATGCACCGGTAAAAATCTTCCTGACGGCAAGCGCCGAGGAGAGGGCCCAGCGGCGCTATAGCCAGTTGAAGGACGCGGGTGTCGATGTTAACATTGACGCCCTTTTAGAGGAGATACGGGTTCGTGATGAACGGGATATGAACCGTTCCGCAGCCCCTCTCAAGCCCGCAGATGATGCGCAAGTCATTGATTCTACGGGGTTGAGTATAGAAGAGGTGTTGGACAGGTGTATGGCCGCAGCAGGTCAGGCCTGACTACACCTTTTTGTCGTTGAAATGCCGGATGTAGCGCTATCTGCCAGCCACAGGCTTAGTCCGGAACTTGTTAACAGACCGTGTTGCTGGTGGCACGGAGTACACTTGCGTTGATCATATAGGACTCATAATGAGCGAGAGCTTTGCGGATCTTTTTGAAGAAAGCCTAAAAGAAATTGACATGCAACCAGGTTCCATCGTCCAGGGAACCGTTGTAGACGTCGATAACGACTGGGTCACCGTTAACGCCGGACTGAAGTCCGAAGGCGTTATCCCCGCCTCCCAGTTCCTTAACGAAAAAGGTGAGTTGGAAATTGCTATCGGCGACGTTGTCGATGTAGCTCTCGACGCTGTTGAAGACGGCTTCGGTGAGACCCGTCTGTCCCGTGAAAAGGCCAAGCGTGCAGAAGCCTGGAAGGTACTCGAGAAGTCCTTCGAAGCTGAGGAAGTGGTTAAAGGTATCATCAACGGTAAGGTCAAGGGTGGTTTCACCGTCGATCTGGCCGGCATCCGTGCCTTCCTGCCTGGTTCGCTGGTAGATGTTCGCCCGGTTCGCGATACCGCGCACCTGGAGAACAAGGAACTCGAATTCAAGGTTATCAAGCTCGACCAGAAGCGTAACAACGTGGTTGTTTCCCGCCGCGCCGTTCTGGAAGCTGAAAACAGTGCTGAGCGTGAAGCTCTGCTCGAAACCCTGACCGAGGGTATGGAAATCAAGGGTATCGTCAAGAACCTGACCGACTACGGCGCGTTCGTGGATCTGGGTGGTGTTGACGGCCTGCTGCACATTACCGATATGGCTTGGAAGCGCATCAAGCATCCGAGCGAAATCGTTAATGTTGGCGACGAAATCAGCGTTAAGGTTCTGAAGTTTGACCGTGAGCGTAACCGTGTTTCCCTCGGCCTGAAGCAGCTGGGCGAAGATCCCTGGGTTGATATCAAGGGTCGTTACCCGGAAGGTTCCAAGGTCAAGGCACGCGTTACCAACCTGACCGACTACGGCTGCTTTGCTGAGCTGGAAGAAGGTGTTGAAGGTCTGGTTCACGTTTCCGAAATGGACTGGACCAACAAGAACATCCATCCGTCCAAGGTTGTCCAGGTTGGCGACGAAGTGGACGTGATGATTCTGGATATCGACGAAGAGCGTCGTCGGATCTCCCTGGGTATCAAGCAGTGCGTATCCAACCCGTGGGAAGATTTCTCCAGCAACTTCAACAAGGGCGACCGCATCTCCGGCAAGATCAAGTCAATCACTGACTTCGGTATCTTCATCGGACTGGATGGCGGCATCGACGGTCTGGTTCACCTGTCTGACATCAGCTGGAACGAGACTGGCGAAGAAGCGGTTCGTGAATACAAGAAGGGTGACGAAGTTGAAACCGTTATCCTGTCTGTTGATCCGGAGCGTGAGCGTATCTCCCTGGGTATCAAGCAGCTCGAGAGCGATCCGTTCGCCGAGTTTGTACAGCTGAACGACAAGGGCTCTATTGTTAAGGGCACCGTGTCTGCAGTTGATGCCAAGGCAGCTACCATTGCTCTGAACGACGAAGTTGAAGCGGTACTGAAAGCCTCTGAAATCAGCCGTGACCGTGTTGAAGATGCACGCAACGCGCTGAAGGAAGGCGAAGAAGTTGAAGCGAAGATCATCAGCATCGACCGCAAGAACCGCATCATCAACCTGTCTGTGAAGTCCAAAGATGTTGAGGACGACAAGCAGGCACTGGAAAACGTGCGGACCAAAACTGCGGAAACTTCCTCTGGTGCGACCACCATCGGTGATCTCATCAAGGAGCAGATGCAGCAGCAAAACGCCAACAAGGAATAACATTTCCGGTTGGTATGAAAAAAACGGGCTCTAAGAGCCCGTTTTTTTTGTGTTTTTTTCTGGTTTGGCTAAACTAGGTAGTCATGGGAATCCGGTAACCGACGGCCGAATAAAAATGAAAGAGGGAAACGCCTCATGACGAAGTCCGAACTGGTCGAGCTGATTGCTTCCAAGCAAACTCAGCTCTCCGTTAAAGATGTCGAACTGGCTGTAAAAACCATCATCGAGCACATGTCCCAGTCGCTTGCCGATGGTCAGAGAATAGAAATCCGGGGATTTGGCAGTTTTTCCCTTCATCACCGGGCCGCGCGTACCGGGCGCAATCCGAAAACCGGTGAGGCTGTTCAGTTGCCAGCCAAATATGTGCCGCACTTCAAACCCGGCAAGGAATTGAGAGAGCAGGTCAACGACAGCTTGAAGAAAGGCTTTTAACAGCTGCTCAGGGAACGCGTATAATTCGGGCATAAAAGCCCTTTGGGAGTGCTATTGCTATGGCAGGATTGCAGAAGATCCTCATTATTCTGTTGGTTTTGGTCCTGGTTCTGCTGGCATTGGTATTCTCGCTCAACAATCAAATGGCAGTCTCCCTTAACTTCCTGCTGTTTGAAACCCAACCTCATGGTGTCGCTGTCTGGATTATCATGGCATTTGTTGTCGGTGCCCTTGTTGGCGTGCTGATGACCATGCTGGCCACCGTTCGCAACTCGGTGTCCCGGCGAACCCTTCAGAAACGACTTGATCGCGCCGAGCAGGCATTGGAGAAATCCAGGGCCCAGAACGACCGGACTCTTTAATGGATATCGTATTACAGTGGCTGCTGCTAACAGTTGCAGTCGCCGTTGGCTGGCTTGTGGGCCGGCTGGGAAGCGGTGACAGGCGATCCGGCAAAACGATTTCCGATGAGGAATCGGTGAAGGACCGTCTCCAGTTCCTGTTCACGAACTACTCCGACCAGGCGGTTGAGAATTTCGTCCAGTCCCTTGCGGTCAACAAGGATACTGTCAGTCTCCACCTCTCCATTGGCAGCCATTTCCGCAACAAGGGCGAAACCGATCGCGCCATACTGATCCACCAGAACCTACTGGCCAGGCCCGAATTACCCCCGAGATTCTCCCCGCAGGTGACTCTCGAGCTTGCCCGCGATTACCTGAACGCGGGGCTGCTTGACCGCGCCGAGGCATTGTTGCACCAATTGATGGGCGACAAGGATTATGGTCGGCACTCCTCCCAGCAGCTCATCGACCTCTACCAACAGGAAAAGGAATGGGCGAAGGCTGCCGAAGTTGCCCGGACGCTGACACGTGGAGACGCCGACCCGGCAATGTTCAAAGTGCTGGCCTACCTGACATGCGAGCTGTCGGAAGAGTCCCTGAAACAGGACGACCGCTGGGTTGCCCAGAAACTGGCCAAGGAGGCGCTTGAGTACGATCGCTCTTGCGTACGGGCCAATCTTATTATGATGAAGCTGCTGGTTCGGCAGGGCAGCTATCGCGAGGCAGGCAGCCAGTGCCTGAAAGTATTCGAACAGAACCCGGAGTTTGGGCCGGAAGCCATCGACCGGCTCATGAAACTTGAGCATGAGCACGGCGACATTGGCCGGTTGGCGAAAAAACTGCGCAAGCTTTACGAAAACTACCCGAGCACCAGTTTGTTGCTGGCTCTGGTGGAGTCCGTCGAGCGTGCCTCGGGGCGACCGGCTGCCATCGACTTGCTCAGGCAGGAACTGGAAACCCGCCCGAGTGTCCGTGGCTTGCTCAGGCTGGTGGAAATGGCCGGCTATGAGAAGGGCATGACCACTGATGAGGGCAGGCTGGTGAGCCGTATTGGCCACCTGATTCTCGCCAATCGTCCCGTCTACCGTTGTGTCAGCTGTGGTTTCTCTGGCCGTCAGCTGCACTGGCTTTGCCCAAGCTGCAAGCAATGGGAAACCGTGCGCCCGATCCAGGGTGTTGAAGCCGAATAAACCTTTACCGAATTTCCGCAGGACAAGTGAACGTGCAAACCGCTAACGATCCCAAGATCATCGTCGCCCTCGATTTTCCCTCCCAGAATCCTGCCCTTGAGCTGGTCGACAAACTGGACCCGAGCAAATGCCGCCTGAAAGTGGGTAAGGAACTGTTCACCCGTTCCGGCCCGCAATTGGTTGAAGGGCTTCAGAAGCGTGGATTCGACGTATTCCTGGATCTGAAATTCCATGACATCCCGAACACCACCTCAGCTGCCGTTGCAGCTGCCGCCGATCTCGGTGTATGGATGGTCAATGTGCATGCCTCTGGTGGCGAGAAAATGATGACCGCCTGTCGGGAACGTCTGGAAAGCTTTGGCGCGGATCGCCCGCTGTTGATCGCCGTCACGGTCCTCACCAGTATGAACGCCGACGACCTCGTCGGCATCGGCATCACCGATTCCCCGGAAGCACAGGTGTCCCGACTGGCAACCCTCACCAAAAATTGCGGCCTCGACGGCGTCGTCTGCTCCGCCCAGGAGGCACCGAAGCTTAAAGTCGAGCAGGGCGCCGACTTCAAACTGATCACACCGGGTATCCGCCCCCTGACGGCCGATAAAGGCGACCAGCAGCGCATCATGACGCCCACAGATGCCCTCAAAGCCGGTTCCGATTACCTCGTGATCGGCCGTCCGATTACTCAGGCGTCTGACCCGCTGGCTTCCTTGGAGGCTATTCACTCCGAAGTGATTGGACTCTAGCCCTATCCGGCCCTCGAATCCTGACCTAGCCTTTGAGTAATGGTGGCAGGGACAGCTGGCAGGGCTTTCCAAAACACGCTACAAGCACGTCCGTGTGCGCTTGTTTCGGGCCGTCCATGGCCCTCTACAGTTTTGGAATGCCCTGCCAGCTGTCCCGTTTAGACCTTCCAGTTGACCGCATTTTCCCGAAAGACAGATGCAGGCTTAGGTCGGATTATGCTGTGCCAATCCGACCTACATTTAGGTGCAAATTCTAGCCGCATATCCTTAGGTGCCTTTCGGAAACTCAGCGAATAAGTCGGGAGTATATCGTTGGGTCTGGATCGGTGGTGTGGGGTTGCCCTCCCAAAAATGTCTGTGGCCATGGATGGCCACAGTCAAGCGCACATGGACGTGCTCGTAGCGTTTTTTGGGAGGGCGACCCCACACCGCCAGCCCCGAATGCAGCAGGCTAGGGCAGGAGCACGCACCACCACTCAAGATGTGGTCAAAAAACGTAATGCAAAAGAGAAGGCAATAAAAAACCCGCTAACTCAGAGAATTAGCGGGCTTTCAGAATAGTGGCTCCCCGAGCTGGGCTCGAACCAGCGACAAACGGATTAACAGTCCGTTGCTCTACCAACTGAGCTATCGGGGAACGTCGTCGTGTGACGAGGCGCGTATATTAAGTTGGCAATACCGCCCCGTCAACCCCTGGCCAGAACTTTTTAGCCAAGCGCTTTCTGAAGACGTTCGACAGCCTTTTCCAGGTTTTCCATGCTGGTCGCAAAGCTCAGGCGCATGTGGCCAGGGCAGCCGAAGGCGGAACCCGGGACCAGTGCCACGCCGGCGTCGGTCAGCAGTTTCTCGGCGAATTCAACGTCAGTGCTGACGCTGGAATCCGCATCGATGGCGCCCTGGAAGCTGGGGAACACATAGAAGGTACCGTCGCCGTTCAGGCATTCAACGCCTGGCAGCTTGTTCAGTGCTTCTACCAGCCAGTCGTGGCGTTCCTTAAAGGCCTTGACCATCTCGCCCACGCAGCCCTGATCGCCATCCAGCGCAGCCTGTGCCGCTGCCTGGGAGATGGAGGCCGGGTTGGAGGTGCTCTGGGACTGGATCTTCTTCATGGCACCGATGATTTTCGCCGGGCCCGCGGCGTAGCCGATACGCCAGCCAGTCATGGAGTAGGCCTTGGATACGCCATTCAGGACGAATGTGCGGTCATACAGCTCAGGCGTGGCGTTCAGGATGTTGCAGAACGGCTTGCCGGTCCAGAGGATCGGCTCATACATATCGTCGGTGGCGATCATGATGTTCGGGTGCTTCTTCAGCACCTCACCGATGGCCTGCAGCTCTTCGAGGGTGTAGGCCATGCCGCTCGGGTTCGAGGGGCTATTGATCACGAACAGGCGGGTGCGCTCGGTAATCGCGTTTTCCAGCTGCTCCGGAGTGATCTTGAAGCGGGTTTCAGCACCGGTTTCGATAATCACGGGTTTGCCTTCAGCCACCAGCACCATATCCGGGTAGGAAACCCAGTACGGGGCAGGGATGATGGCTTCGTCACCCGGGTTCAGTGTGGCAAGTGCGAGGTTGAAAAAGCTCTGTTTGCCACCACTGCTTACCAGTATCTGGTTGGCTTCGTAATCCAGGCCGTTGTCCCGTTTGAACTTCGCAATAATCGCTTTTTTCAGGGCTGGCGTACCATCCACGGCAGTGTATTTTGTCTGGCCGTTATTGATGGCTTCAATGGCTGCCTGTTTGATGTGATCAGGTGTGTCGAAGTCCGGCTCGCCGGCACCCAGGCCGATAATGTCCTGGCCTGCTGCGCGGAGTTCCGCGGCCTTGTTGGTGACTGCGAGGGTGGGAGAGGGCTTGATAGCCTGTACTCGGCTGGAAAGTTGAAGGTCCAAACTTGCGCTCCTTAAAGCTGCGTCTGATAGGGCTGCGACCGCCGGGTGCCAGAGCTGCTGGCTGATTTACGCCCAGCCGTCGATCGCACTGATGGTATCATGAAGCCAGTGTATCGCTAAATTTCTCGAATGGCAGGGGCTGTTTCGCCCGTGCGTCGGTTTTACCGGAGGTTTCCGCCAGTTATGGCCAGTAATCAGGCAAACGTTTCCGCCAGAGAGGGTGTGTTCCAGGTTGATTCGCCGTTCCAGCCAGCGGGCGATCAGCCCAAGGCAATCGAAGGGCTGGTGGATGGTATCCAATCCGGTCTGGCACACCAGACGTTGCTGGGGGTAACCGGCTCCGGTAAAACCTTCACCATCGCCAATGTCATCCAGCAGGTCCAGCGGCCCACCATCATCATGGCCCATAACAAGACCCTGGCCGCCCAGCTCTATGGTGAGTTCAAGGAGTTCTTTCCCGACAATGCGGTGGAGTATTTCGTTTCCTACTACGACTACTATCAGCCAGAAGCTTACGTGCCCTCGTCGGACACGTTTATCGAGAAAGACGCTTCTATCAACGAGCACATTGAGCAGATGCGTCTATCTGCTACCAAGGCATTGCTGGAAAGACCGGATGCCATCATTGTGGCGACGGTGTCGTCTATCTACGGCCTCGGTGACCCCCAGTCTTACCTGAAGATGATGCTGCATCTGGACCGGGGCGATCAGATCGATCAGCGATACATCCTCCGGCGCCTGGCCGAACTTCAGTACACCAGGAACGATATCGAGTTCCACCGGGCCAATTATCGGGTTCGGGGCGATGTGATCGATGTATTCCCGGCGGAATCCGAGAAGGAAGCTATCCGCATCGAGCTCTTCGATGACGAGGTTGAGAATCTCAGCTATTTCGACCCGTTGACCGGTGAGGTCCTGCGCCGAGTGCCACGGGTCACCATCTACCCGAAATCGCACTATGTGACGCCCCGGCAGACGGTGTTGGATGCGGTCGAGCATATCAAGGTTGAGCTGGATGAGCGGCTGCAGCAGCTGCGGGACAACAACCGCCTGGTGGAAGCACAACGCCTGGAAGAGCGCACCCGGTACGACATCGAAATGATGCTGGAACTGGGCTATTGCAACGGCATCGAGAACTACTCGCGCTATCTCTCGGGTCGCCGCCCAGGTGAGGCACCGCCGACACTGTTTGATTACCTGCCGCCCAATGCCTTGCTGGTGGTGGATGAATCTCACGTGACCATTCCCCAGATCGGCGCCATGTACAAGGGCGACCGGTCCCGGAAGGAAACCCTTGTTGAGTACGGTTTCCGCCTCCCATCGGCGCTGGATAACCGACCCATGAAGTTTGAAGAGTGGGAGCGAATTGCGCCCCAGATGATCTTCGTATCCGCAACCCCGTCCACTTACGAGGCCGAGCATGCGGGTCAGGTGGTGGAACAGGTGGTGCGCCCCACCGGCCTGCTGGACCCGGAAATCGAGGTGCGTCCCGCGTCTACCCAGGTGGACGATCTGCTCTCGGAAATCCACACGCGGGTGAAGGTAAAGGAACGGGTTCTGGTGACCACGCTGACCAAGCGTATGGCCGAGGATCTGACCGACTTCCTGATGGAACACGACATCAAGGTTCGCTATCTGCACTCGGACATCGATACCGTCGAGCGGGTGGAGATCATCCGGGACCTCCGGCGGGGGGAATTCGATGTGCTGGTGGGCATCAACCTGCTGCGGGAAGGTCTGGACATGCCCGAGGTTTCGCTGGTGGCCATCCTGGATGCAGATAAGGAAGGTTTCCTGCGCTCCGAGCGCTCACTGATCCAGACCATGGGTCGTGCGGCGCGGAATGTTCACGGCAAGGCCATTCTCTACGGTGACCGGATTACAGGCTCCATGCAGCGGGCTATTGATGAGACAGAGCGTCGCCGGGCCAAGCAGGAAGCTCACAATCTGGAGCAGGGCATTACCCCGCAGGGCCTGAACAAGAAAATTGCCGACATCATGGAAGGTGCCGGAGGCGGCGGCCGTGGCCGTCGCAAGGCCGAGCGCCCGGGGCAGAAAGCAGCCGAAGAGGCGGAACAGTATCGGGCCAAGGCTGGCAATCGATCGCCGGAGGAGGTCCTCAAGGAGGTGTCCCGGCTTGAGGATGAAATGTACAAGGCCGCTTCCGAACTGGATTTCGAGACGGCTGCGCGTCTGCGGGATGATATCGCCGAGCTGAAAGAGGCGGCACTGCGGACCGGCTGATCAGGCCGGTCGCTTGGGCCCTACGATGATCGCAGCCTGCAATGGCTGGTTCCTGCCGTACCGTGAAATCTGGCTGAACACCCGGCGGTCGACTGGCAGGTACTGCTTGTCGGCCACGGTTTCGCCGAGTTCTGTATCAATTTCCGGGTCGTGCAGGTACACGAACTGGTCGTCAATCGCGCAGACGGTGACCCAATGGGGAACGCGGCTGCGATTCAGTTGCCAGGTGCTGATCAGGATGACCGGAATTCGTCCCTCATGAAGCGCTTCTTCCATCGCTTCAAGGGTCAGCGGGTCATGGTGTAGCTGAATGCCTGTCTTGCCGATGTCGTGTAAAAAGCCCTCGTGTACCAGCTCCAGTACCCGCTTCTTGTCCTCGCTTCTGACGGTGTCCTTGAAAAGGGCTCCTTCCATGCTGATCCAGGCGCTGGCTTCAAAACCCCGATTCCACGCTGCGAGCGCCAGTCCATGTGGGCCGCAGCCGCCGTGGCCGGCGAGCATAAATATGGTGGTCGCTTCCCGCCAAAGCCTGAGTTCTTCCAGGGTTGTGAGTGGTTGCTGTTCATCCAGAGCGGCCATCGCCATGATCAGCGCCGCCGGCCCGCAGGAGAAATCCGTGGTCTGCGGATAGTAGGGAACGGCCGGAAATTCTCTTGAAGGCTCGTAGAACAGAATCCGTCGCTCGAAGCGAAGGGCGTCTCCGTGGTCTTCGTAATAGTCCCGGTAGGTGCCGAACTGGCGATAGCCCAGGCGCTTGTAGAGGTTGATGGCGCCTCTGTTATCCTCGCGGACTTCCAGGCGCATGATGATACGGCCAGCGTCCACCGCCTCAGATTCTGCTTCCCGTACCAGTTTTTCGCCCACGCCCTGGCCACGCACAGCCGGAGACACCGCAATGGAGTAGATTCGGGCGAGCCGGGTGGCAGCGCTCATCAGAATCAGGCAGTAGCCCACCAGCTCGCCATCGGCCTCGGCCACAATCAAGCGGTCTCTGGGCATCTCCAGAAAGCGGCGGAAGCTACGCCTGGAAAGCCGGTCTTCGGCGAAGCACCGGTTTTCGAGCAAGACCAGGGCGTCGAGATCCTTGCTGGAGGCTTGTCGGAGCTGGAAATCAGGCATTGAGAGACGGCCTTGAAAAACGCGAGGAGGGCATGCTGTTGGGCTTCCCGTACTCCGCTATTATGTGTGAGAGTCAGGGTAACGCAAAGACCACAAGGATGCGTAAAAGCACGCATTATGCGCCGATTGTGCAGCGATTGTGACCGGCGTATTGTGGCCTCAATTACTACAGGCAAGACCTTTCAGGGAGGAATGCCTTCAATGTCCCGATTGCTTATCGTAGTGGACCGCGCCAAAGACTGGGCGCCTTATTACCCCAGTGAGGACGTGCTGACGTTTGATCAGTACCTCCAGTTCTCAGCTCCGCCCGCCAGCCGGGTGAGGGTCATCAACCTGTGTCAGAGCGCCCGTTACCTGAGCAAGGGGTATTATTGTTCACTCCTGGCGGAAGCCCGTGGTCACCATGTCGTACCCTCGGTGATGACGCTCAATGATCTCGGCCGCAAAGGACTGTTTTCACTTGAGCTGGAAGAGCTTGATGAAAGCGTCATCAACTGGCTGGAAGCAGCGGGTTCCGCTATTGACCCTGCCAGTGATGAGCGCGCGGCCACCCATGAAGTGCGCATTCGGACCTACTTTGGCCAGGCCGAGCACCCGGATCTGAAGCCGGTCGCCCGGGCGCTGTTCGAGCGGTTCCCTTGTCCGATTCTTGAAATTGTTTTCAAGCGCCGCAAGCAGTGGCAGATCGAGTCCATGAAGCCGGCGGCTCCGGCGGATCTGGGCGAGCAGGAGCAGGACGTGTTCGCGGCGGCCCTGGATCGTTTCAGCAGCATGGTCTGGCGTAAGCCACGGACCCGACGCCGTTACCGCTATGATCTGGCGGTGCTGGTCAATCCCGATGAGGAGATGCCGCCGAGTGACAAGGTTGCCCTGAAGCGTTTCGAGAAAGCCGGTCGCAAGCTGGGTATCAACGTTGAGCAGATTACCCGGCGGGATTATATGCGCCTGCCGGAATACGATGGGTTGTTCATTCGTGAGACCACTGCCATTGATCATCACACCTACCGGTTTGCCCGCAAGGCGGCCGCTGAGGGCATGGTGGTCATTGATGATCCGGTGTCGATCCTCAAGTGCACCAACAAGGTGTTCCTTGCAGATCTCCTGAAGAACAACAAGGTTCCCACGCCCAAGACACTCATCCTGTCGAAAGATCAGAAGAACGCTGTCGAGCAGGTCATCAGTGAGCTGGGTTTTCCGGTAGTTATCAAGATCCCGGATGGTGCGTTTTCCCGAGGCGTAACCAAGGCCGAAGACGAGAAGACCCTCCGTGCCGGGCTGAGAGACCTGTTCAAGCAGTCCGCCCTGGTGCTGGCTCAGGAATACCTTTACACCGATTACGACTGGCGTATTGGTGTGCTCGGTGGGCGGGCCATCTACGCCTGCAAGTACATGATGGTGAAAGGCCACTGGCAGATCTATCAGCACAGCGAATCCGAGAGTGAGAGCGGTGGCTTTGAGACCATGCCCACGTATGAGGTGCCAAGGAATGTCATTCAGGCGGCCCTGAATGCCACCAGACTGATCGGCAACGGGCTGTACGGTGTGGATATCAAACAGTCAGGCAACCGGGTTGCCGTCATCGAAGTCAACGACAACCCGAGCATTGATGCGGGCGTGGAAGACCGCTTCCTGGGGGGCGAGCTCTACACCCTGATCATGCAGGAATTTCTTTCAAGGATGGAAGAGAACAGGCGTCGCTAGGTTATATGGCCGGCGGCTTTCAGGGGCCGGCCACCCATACCCGGACACTCCCAAACCAGGGGTAATCACCGAGCTCTTCCCTGATGTTTGAGGATGAGAAGACGGTTTCACCCTCGGGGCTGTCCAGGAACAGCTCCAGATGCACCTTGTTTTTCAGATAGTGCAGCCGGAGCCGGCTGTGTTGCGGCAACTCTCCCAGGTGTCGGGCCAGGATGGCCCGGATGTCTTCACGGGAGGGCAGGCGCTCGGAGGTCAGCGGCTGATCTTCGTCGTTTTCGGCGTCGATGTGGAAGTTGATGTCCCGGATGTTGTCCAGGGCATCCCGCATTCCCGAGACAACCTGCATGCCGATCTGATGCCCTTCCGATACGCTGATTTCCGGACGAACCACCAGGTGAATATCCAGCAGAATGTCGTGCCCCATACGACGGCTGCGAAGCTCATGCACGTTGCGCACTCCGTCCGTGTCCCGGGCGATACTCTTGAGCATCTCCGTGTCCTCCTGGGAGAGGCCGGTATCCACGAGTTCCTTGACGCTGTCCCAGGTAAACTTCCAGCCAATGTGGATAATGATGCCTGCGATCACCACCGCCGCGAACACATCAAGCCAGACCATGCCGAGCATGGCGCCGGCCGTGGACACCAGAACCACGACTGAGGAGAACGCATCGGTTCGGCTGTGCCAGGCGTTGGCGATAATCAGATCCGAGCGGATCCTCAGGCCGACGTGGCGTGTGTATCGGAAAATCCATTCCTTGCCCGCAACAGACGCTGCAGCTGCCACCAGAACTGGCCAGCCAGGCACAGTATCCACGCCACCCTCTATCAGGCGTAGGGTATTTTCCCAGGCCAGGGCGGCGCCAACGGCAATCAGGATGCTGCCCAGAACCAGAGTGCCGAAGGTTTCGATTCGCTGATGGCCGTAAGGATGGTCGTCATCCGGCTCCTGGCGGGATACCTTCATGACGCCAAGAACAACCAGATCAGAGGCAACATCCGTAAAGGAGTGAATGCCATCCACCAGCAGGGCCTGGGAGTTAAAAAGAGCACCACCAATGACTTTTATGACCCCGAGTACGGCATCGAGAATCATTCCGATAATGGTCACGCGCGAGGCCGCCTTCATTTCGCCCGCGAGGTTTTCCCGGTGCTGTTGGGCGGGGGAAATCGGCTCTTGCATTGATGCACTCCAGATCAGAAGACAGGTGCCAGTATAACGTTATTCTCAAGGGCTTTGGCAGGGGTGGCTAAAAGAGGGGATTTCAAGTGATTTATGCACATCATTGCAGAACGATGACTGGGTAACATTTTGTTTAGTATTTGTCGACAGCCATGAGAAAAATATATAAACTATTGAAAATAAACATAAAAATAACTGGTCAAAAAATGATCAATTTGTAGATTGGCGCAGTTATCAAGGGATGGCAACCGTTGCCCCGCGATTTTCAACAGGTTTATCCACAGATTCCGTGGAAAAGGTCATGAGAGTGCCATGATACAGTCATTTACAGCTGATTTGGTTCTATCCCGGGATGCTGTGGAAAACTTCCGGTATACTCCGCCCACTTGGATCAGGGGAGTTTTTTCAGATGTACGGCGTTATCCGCAATCTGCTTTTCCGCCTTCCAGCGGAGCAAGCTCACAATGTTGCATTGAATGGTCTCGATCTTGCGCACCGATTAGGCGTTTTGAGCGCTTTTTCACCAAAGATAGATTCATTGCCAGTGAATGTTATGGGGCTGGATTTTCCGAACCCCGTCGGGCTTGCCGCAGGTCTGGATAAGAACGCCGATCACCTCGATGCGCTTGGCGCCCTGGGCTTCGGTTTTATTGAAGTCGGTACCGTGACGCCTCTGGCGCAGCCCGGCAACCCCAAACCACGGATGTTTCGGCTGCTGGAGCATCAGGCCATCATTAACCGGATGGGTTTCAATAACGAGGGACTGGACCACTTGCTGGCCCGTGTGGATCAGCGCCGCTACAAGGGCGTGCTTGGAATCAATGTTGGCAAGAACAAGGACACGCCCAACGACCAGTCCGAGTCCGATTACCGGAAGGGAATTTCGGCAGTTTACAGTCGGGCCGATTACATAACGGTGAATGTGTCCTCGCCCAACACGCCCGGCCTTCGGGATTTGCAGTTTGGAGACTCTCTGAAGGGCCTGCTGGAGGCCATCAAGGACGAACAGTTCCAGTGTGAGAAGGAGCATGGCCGGTACGTGCCTGTGGCTGTGAAGATCGCCCCGGACATGGACGATGACGGTATCCGGTTCGTGGCATCCGCCCTGCGTGAGACGGGCCTTGATGGCGTGATTGCCACCAATACAACGATCAGTCGGGATGCCGTGGCAGGTCATGCCCATGCCGATGAGGCTGGTGGCCTCAGCGGCGCACCGGTGCGGGAGGCTTCTCTCAGGGTCATCCGGGGGCTTTACGCGGAACTGGGGGAATCACTACCGATTATTGGTGTCGGCGGCATTATGGACGGTGAAAGTGCAGCCGAGAAAGTCCGGGCCGGTGCCAAGCTGGTCCAGATCTACACCGGTTTTATTTACCGGGGGCCTGAACTTATTAAAGAGGCTGTTGAGGCTATCCGGCAGGTCAAGTGATTTACCGCGCCCCATAACGAAGGTGGGCCCGCTTAGCGGGCCCGAGCGGGGAATGAACCCCGTGGCGCTTCATCGCATGGTACGGGGCGGGAGGCCCCGTTTGGGTTGCTCTGAGTACTGCGTCAAATTGTATGTAAAAAGATCAGATTAAGAATCGGGGTTAGTTGAGGCGTCACGCTGTCGTAACGTTAGCCAGTTTATGGATGCCGGATACGCCGGTCATGCCCTCCCATTGATCTGTGCGGCCTTCTCGCCACCCGTTGAGCCATTCCTGGCGAACTTCCGGCTGTTCCAACGGGCAACTGTCTTTTGCTTTACCGGACACACCGGCCAGGTAACCCCGTTTGAATGCACGAGCGTACATATCTCTTTTCTGTCTTTTCATGCCGTTCCTCACTGATGGATTAACAGAACAAGCGTGTACACATCTGCAGTGGCTGCGACCAGTGTTATCCGCTCCGGGATAACCCACTATTGTCAGCTCAAGCCAGAGCAGTCAGGATCCTGTTAACGGAAGGTTTGCACCCTTCCGGAACGACGCGTCACTTACAAGGTAAGTCGAACCTTTAGCCGATGTACACTAATTATTTCATCTATGTGACGCTTTTTTTATAGTTATATGAACTAAAAATTTTACTGCGATTTTCGGAATAGCCTTTATTCCGGAAACTTACCTCAAGCCGTCCAGCAACCAGGAGTTGAACTTGTCCAAATCTGTATTTTTCGTAACCTGCCCGAAGGGGGTGGAATACCTACTGGCGGACGAGCTCAGCACCTTTGGTCTGGATACCGTACGCAATGCCCCGGCCGGGGTCTGGGTGGAGGGTTCTCTGGAGGGTGGTTATCGCGCCTGTCTATGGTCGCGTCTCGCCAACCGGGTGATCCTTCACATTGATGAAGTGGACGCCAACAGCGGCGATCAGCTCTATGATGGCGTTGTTCACATGGACTGGCAGCAGCACATTCCTGTGCATGGCAGTTTCCGCGTTACGTTCCTCGGTCAGAACGAGGCCATCCGCAATACGCAATATGGCGCTCAAAGGGTCAAGGACGGCATTGTGGACCGGTTTCAGGCCAATGGCGGACCGCGGCCTTCAGTGGATGCCAAGAACCCGGATGTCATTGTCTCCGCGCGACTCAATCGTGGCCGCTTGTCCCTGGGCATTGATCTGAGCGGGCACAGTCTGCACATGCGCGGCTATCGTACGGATCAGGGCCTGGCACCCCTGAAGGAAAACCTGGCCGCGGCATTGCTGATGCGAGCGGGCTGGCCGGAGATTGCCGCCGCCGGCGGCGATTTCGTGGACCCGATGTGCGGTTCAGGCACCCTTGTGGTTGAAGCTGCCATGATGGCGCTGGATATGGCGCCCGGCCGCAAGCAGGAACGGTTCGGTTTCGAGAAGTGGCCGGGCCATCAGCCGGAGCTCTGGTTATCGCTGCGCCAGGAGGCGGAGCGTCGCGCCCACGAGGGCAAGCAAGGGCGGATCCCGAGAATGGCGGGCTTTGACCAGGATAGCCGGGTCATCGGGACCGCCTGGAAAAACATCCAGAGGGCAGGTCTGGAGAATGTTGTGCACGTTGAGGCTCGCGCAGTCGATGCCCTGGAACTGGAAGGCGACTGGTCTGATCAGGGGCTGGTCCTAACCAATCCCCCGTACGGTGAGCGGTTGAGTGAGCGCAGGGAGCTGGGCGGCTTGTACCAGGCACTGGGCGACGCGGTTAAACGCTGCGTTCCAGGCTGGCGCCTCGGTGTATTTACCGGAGCCCCGGAATTCGGCAAGTCCATCGGATTGAGAAGTTACAAGCAATACCGGCTTTTCAACGGCAAGCTGCCCGCCCAGTTGCTGCTGTTCGAGGTAAATGAAGTGAGCGCAATGACACCGAGGACCCCGGATATTCCCGGTGAGGTCACCCCTCGGATTGCCAATGAGGAACGCGCGGCCATGTTGCGCAATCGCCTCAAGAAGAACGTGAAGACCATTGGGCAGTGGGCAAGAAAGCAGGGCATTGGTTGCTACCGCCTCTACGATGCCGATATGCCGGAGTTTGCGTTGGCGATCGATATCTATGAGGGGCGGGTGCACGTGCAGGAGTATGCGGCCCCGAAATCGGTGGATGAGCGTGCTGCTCGAGAACGCCTGGCGGAGGCCCTTTCAGTCATTCCCGAAGCACTGGGAGTGGAGCCGGAGGATATGGTGTGCAAGCAGCGCCAGCGGCAAACCGGCACCAATCAGTACGAGAAGCAGGCAGTCAGTGGCGAGTTTTTCAGGGTTCACGAACACGGCTGCGTTTTGAAGGTGAACCTCAAGGATTATCTGGACACGGGTCTGTTTCTGGATCATCGGCCGGTGCGGCACTGGATTCAGCAGCACTCGGCAAACCAGCGATTCCTGAACCTGTTCTGTTATACCGGCGCGGCCACTGTTCACGCTGTTGTTGGAGGCGCCAGCCGCTCGCTCAGTCTGGATATGTCAAAGACGTATGTCGGCTGGGCCGAGGAGAATCTTGCGCTGAACGGAGCCGACCCCAAGAAGCATCGGGTAGAGCAGGCAGACTGCCTGGCCTGGCTGGCAGACCGGAAAACGGCGGACCAATGGTTTGACCTGATTTTCATGGATCCGCCGACCTTTAGCAACTCTGCCCGTATGGCCGGCGTTCTGGATATCCAGAAGGATCATCCCACGCTGGTTAGGCAGGCCATGGCAAGGTTGAGTTCCGACGGGTTGCTGATCTTTTCCAACAATTTCCGACGCTTCAAGCTGGACGAGACACTGGAAAGCGAGTTCGAGGTTGCTGAAGTGACGCGGGATACCCTGGACAAGGATTTTCAACGCAACGCCCGGATTCACCGGTGCTGGCATATTCGCCACAAGGCTTAATGGCGATCTGGTAGCGGGTCGGATCAGCAACACGAGATCCGGCCGGCCGTTCAGAACTCGTAGCGCAGTCCGCCGGAAAACTGGAAGGTGTTCACATCCGTTCCTGTGTCTTCGAAAAGCTTTCCGCCTTCGAAGACCAGAAACGTATCGTCCATCACTTCGAAATCAAGCCCTGCAATCCAGCTGATGGAGAAGCCGCTGTCCGGGAATTCGCCTTCGAGATCCAGGTAGGGGTTGTTGCGATCATTTGCGGGATCGCTGATCTCGCCTTCGCCGTGGATATAGGAAAAGCCGAACTGGCCGTAGAGGTTTGCATAGTCGGTGATCGGGTAGTGCAGGCCCATGTACCAGCTGGCGTAGTAGTCAACGCTCAGCGTCAGGTCACTGTCCGGTACCTCGGCGTCTTTGAAGCCGCCACCGGCCCGCAGCTCGGCGTGAAACAGATCGGTTATGTGGCCACCCACCACCAGTGTTCCGCCTGTGCCCCAGGCGGTTTCCTTGGTGTTTTCACCGATGGTGCGGTGGTTGTAGGTGGTTGCCAGCAGCCCGATGTAGTGTTTGTCGGCCCTTGGCGTTTCCTGGGCCAGGGCGGCCTGGGATGCGAGGAGCAGGGCAGGGACAAGCGGACAGACGAGGGGCGTTCGCACAACCTTGTTCATTGTTATCGGGCTTCCTGACATGGGCGAATACGGGCTGATTCTGCCTCGTGTAACCGTTTGTTACGTCGACCCGTGTCACACTTCCCCCTGTCAATTCCTGCTGTTTCTCAATCCTCGTCGAACAGGCCCTCTTCCCGCGCCATCAGCAGCAGTGCGTAGACGCCATTTTCAGGCAACTGGGGTTCCAGGCTTTCCTCGAACAGGAGCTGGCGGCGGCGGTCTTCCAGGGTTTCGCTGTCCAGGCCTGTGATCAGCTCACTGATGGGTGCGATTTCGAACGGGGCCTCCTGTGCCACGGCCGTGAAAATGAGGTCTACCAGAATCTCGTCCGGATCGAGGCCGTCCACGAAGACGGTCTGGTCGGGCAGATCCTGGTGCAGTTCCCGGGCCAGCTCGATCAGGGGCACGCCCTGTTCTTCAAGGTAGAGGAGGTCGACATCGCCCAGGTCACCGTCTTCCGGGAGCCAGTCGTCGGAAGGGGCGATGACCACGGTTTTCATTCGGCCGTCTTCCAGCGACCAGGCCATGGCGGTTGGAAAAAGCGCGTCGTCGGTCTGGCAGTATTCAATGTCGAGAAATCTCGGTGCTGGCACGTTGGGCTCCCGGTGATGGTTGATTTGTGACCCGGTTATAGGGAATGTCCGTTGACGCAGTATGAGGCTTTACGGCTTCATGCCATACTGTTGGCGCAATTATCTTTTAATCAGGGACATCATGGAACACGCTGAATTTAACAAAGATTTATTGAAGTTTCTGAACACTTCCCCCACACCCTGGCATGCGGTCGACACCATGAAACAACGGCTGAGTGCGGCCGGATTTCAGGAGCTGGATGAGCGGGAAGACTGGTCGCTGGTGAGCAACCAGGGCTATTACGTTGTCCGCAACGGCTCCTCAATTGTCGCCTTCCGAACTGGCAGCAAAGATGTCAGCACCTCGGGAATCCGCATGGTGGGTGCTCATACAGACAGCCCCTGCCTGAAGGTCAAGCCGAACCCTGAGCTCCGCCGCAAGGGCTTCTTCCAGTTGGGTGTCGAAGTTTACGGTGGTGTGCTGCTGAATCCCTGGTTTGACCGGGATCTTTCCCTGGCCGGTCGGGTGACGGTGCTGGACGAAGACGGCAAGGTACGGGACACCCTGGTGGATTTCCGTAAGCCTGTGGCATTCATTCCGAGCCTGGCAATCCATCTTGATAGAGAAGCCAACAGCAATCGCACGGTTAACCCACAGACCGATCTGCCACCGGTTCTGATGCAGGTTCCTGAGAGCGATACCACCAGCTTCGTGGATCTGCTGTCCCAGCAGGTCAAGTCGGAGACCGGGCTCACTGTCCGCAAGGTCCTGGGGTACGAGCTCAGTTTCTACGATGCCCGTGAAGCCTCGTTTGTCGGATTGCGTGATGATTTCATCGCCTCGGCTCGCCTGGACAACCTTCTGAGTTGTTATATTGGCCTCCAGTCGCTGCTGAAAACCTCCGGCGACGAAGCCGCGTTGCTGGTCTGCAACGATCACGAGGAAGTTGGCAGTATGTCTGCCGAAGGTGCACAAGGGCCGTTCCTGACAGCGGTTCTGGACCGCTGGGTCGGCGCTGGCAAGGCTCGTGCTATTGCCAACTCGATGATGGTGTCGGCGGACAATGCCCATGGCATTCATCCGAATTACATGGATAAACATGATGAGAATCATGGCCCGATTCTCAATCAGGGGCCGGTGATCAAGGTCAACCATAACCAGCGGTACGCCACCAACAGTCGATCGGCAGCAGTTTACCGGCACATCAGTGACGAGCTGGGGTTGCCTCACCAGACCTTTGTGGTTCGGAGCGATATGGGCTGTGGCAGCACCATTGGGCCCCTGACGGCGGGGAACCTGGGTGTAACCACGCTGGATATTGGCGTGCCCCAGTTCGGTATGCATTCCATTCGGGAGCTGATTGGCACCGAGGATGGGTTCACGTTGTTCCGGGTGCTGACCGAATTCATGCAGCGCGAGCAGATTTTCTGAGGCCGTAAACGAAAAATGCCGCTGGTTCAGAAGAATCAGCGGCATTTCGGAATAAGTGGCTCCCCGAGCTGGGCTCGAACCAGCGACAAACGGATTAACAGTCCGTTGCTCTACCAACTGAGCTATCGGGGAACAGCATCAAGTGGCGCGCATATTAAGCGCTTTGGTTTACGGGGTCAACCCCCTGATATGAAAGGCTAAAAATTGTACGAAAGCAGGACTCTTCACTACCGGCCCCCGCCGTGGTTGCGCAACGGTCACGTTCAGTCTGTCTGGCCCACACTGTTTCGCAAAGTCCCGATGGTGGAACCGGAGCCGGAAGTGATCGCCACACCGGATGACGACGAACTGCACCTGGACTGGTACCGGCAGGGTAGCGATCGACTGGCCATCGTGTCTCACGGTCTGGAAGGTCACAGCAGGCGGCCCTACGTGCTCGGTTTAACTCGCGCCCTGCTTCGGGAAGGCTGGGATGTTCTTGCCTGGAACTTCCGCTCTTGCGGCGGGGTTATGAATCGGCAACCGAGGTTCTATCACAGCGGCGCCACCGAGGATCTCGGCCTGGTGGTCAACCACGGGTTGTCAGGTGCTTACGACACCCTGTTTCTTTCCGGGTTCAGCATGGGGGGCAATTTGACGCTGCTTTATCTGGGCGAACAGGGCGAGCGTGTTGATAGCCGGATCTGCGGAGCCGTTGCCTATTCGGTTCCCTGCGACCTGGCCGGCAGCGCAGATATGCTGGCGTTGCCCAGCAGGAAGATCTACATGCAGCGCTTTCTCCGGGATCTGAAGGTAAAAATGGAGGAAAAGGCGGAGAGGTTTCCGGACCTGATTGATATTTCGGGGTTTGATGCCATTCGCAGCTTTCATGAGTTTGATGACCGCTACACCGCGCCTCTGCACGGTTTCCGCAATGCCCGGGATTACTGGGCCCAGTGTTCAGCATTGGGGCGAATGCGAGATATCCGCGTGCCGGCGCTGATGGTGAATGCCGCTGACGACCCATTTCTGTCGGCGCGCTGTTTTCCGGAATCCCGGCGGGAGCTGGGCGCTCATGTGCGCCTCGAAGCTCCTCGTTGGGGCGGCCACGTCGGGTTTGTCGAGCATTCGAAAGATGGCTTTTATTGGTCAGAGCGCCGTGCGCTGGCATTCCTCCAGGGATTGACCTGAACCATCTTTATTGCAGGATCGGTTTGAGCACCGGCCAGACATTCTCCAGCAGTTTGCCCTGGGCTTCCTCGGTCGGGTGAATCCCGTCGTCCTGCATCAACCCGGCCTGGTTGTAGATGCCGTCGAGGAAAAAGGGAACCAACGCGGTGTCGTATCGGTCAGACAGCTTCGGATAGATTTCGGCAAACATCTCTGTGTAGCGCTGTCCGTAGTTGGGCGGTATCTGCATGCCCACCAGTACGGCGCGAGCACCCGAGGTCTGCACCTTTTCGATCATGGAGGCGAGATTGGATTCGATTACGTTGGGGGGGAAGCCGCGAAGGCCATCATTGCCACCCAATTCAATGACCACGACGTCGGGCTCGTTCTCCTCAAGGAGATCAGGCAGCCGGCGGGCACCGCCATCCGTGGTTTCTCCGCTGATGCTGGCATTGACCACTTCCCAGTCGCTCAACCCTTTGCTCTCGAGCCGGTTTCTCAGCAACTGCACCCAGGCAGTTTCGGAGGGCACTCCATAGGCCGCACTGAGGCTGTCACCTACGATGAGCAGCGTGTTTTGACTGGCCACTGCCGGCAGCGCCAGCACGGCAAACACGAGAAAAAGAATTGATCTGACGTACACCAATGCCGTATGCATAGACAACCAATACACCTTTAAGCCGTTTTCGAGACCCAGGATCGGGAGATTCCGTGAATCAGATGACCAATGTTAACCCGGATAGCCAGAGCCCAATGTTACGGGTAGATAACCTGACCCACCGCGTCAGTGTTGAAACCGATACGCTCACGATCTTGCAAGGGGTCACTCTCGAAATCAATCGGGGAGAATCCGTAGCCATTGTCGGGCGCTCCGGTTCTGGTAAAACCACCCTGTTGGGTTTGCTGGCGGGTCTTGATACGCCCAGCGAGGGGACGGTGGAGCTGGACGGCTCGGTGATCAGCAAGCTCAGCGAGGATGAGCGGGCAAAACTCCGCGCACACCGGGTTGGTTTTGTATTCCAGTCTTTCCAGCTTTTGCCGGCGCTAACCGCGCTCGAGAACGTTATGTTGCCGCTGGAACTTGCCGGCATGGCGTCGCCGGAGAAGAGGGCCCGTGAGCTACTGGAACGGGTTGGGCTTGGCGAACGGCTGACCCACACACCCAGACAGCTCTCCGGTGGTGAGCAGCAGCGGGTTGCCATCGCGCGGGCATTTGCGTCTGAGCCGCTGATCCTGTTCGCTGACGAGCCGACGGGTAACCTGGATAACCGCACCGGTCAGGCAGTGTCTGATCTCTTGATGGCGTTGAACCGGGAGCAGGGCACAACGCTGGTGATGGTAACCCACGATGAACACCTGGCGGCTCGCTGCAATCGGCAGTTCCATATTGAAGCCGGCGTTCTGAGCGAACCGGAAGCAGCCCAGGAGATGGCGCACTGATGGCTGCTGCAAAAAAACTCATGTCGGTTCGCCGGGACTGGCGGGAACGGGATGTTCGCGTCGTTCTGGCCGCTCTCATCATCGCCGTTGCCACTGTCGCCACCATTGCCCTGTTTGCCAGTCAGCTTCAACGCACCCTGGTTTCTTCAGCCAGCTCGTTCCTGGCAGCGGATCGCCAGCTTGAGGCAGAGAATGGCCGACCGATTCCGGACGCCTGGCTTCAGGAAGCCGCCGATCAGGGCCTGAAAACCGGTCGAATGGTGGAATTCTCCACCATGGTGTTCGGTGACGAGAATTTCCAGCTGGTGTCAGTCAAGGCCGTGAGCAATGAATATCCGCTTCGTGGCGATATCGAAATCCAGCGGAACCCGACAGGTACCCGGGAGCTGGTAAATCAGGGGCCCGGGCCAGGAGAGGTCTGGATCAACCCGCGCTTGCTCAGGCTGCTGGATCTCGAAGTCGGCGAGTCGCTTGAAGTTGGTAATCTGAATCTTACCGTGTCCGGCCTGCTCATCCGGGAGCCGGACGGCGGTTTCCGGCTGTCGGCACTGGCCCCCCGCGTGATGATGCATGTGGATGATGTGGCCGCCACCGGGGTCATCCAGGAGGGCAGCCGGGTTGAATACGTCTACCTGTTTGCCGGTGATGAAGCTGCGCTGGAATCGTACTACCAATGGTTGGAACCCAGACTCGAACCCAGTCATGAATGGGCGGGTGTCCGGGATGGCGAGACCTTCTCGCGCTCACTCGAGCGAGCCGAGCGATTCCTGCTGTTGGGTGGCAGTCTTGCAGTCCTGCTTGCCGCCGTGGCCGTGGCTGTGGCGAGTCGTCAGTATGCCCTTTCCCAGCGCGATACCGTGGCACTTCTGAAAACGCTGGGGCTCAGCGGTGCAGGTATTGGCGGTTTGTACCTCAAGCGCCTCGCGCTTTGGGGTGTCACCGGCATCGTGGGCGGACTGCTGGTCGCGATGCCGCTGTATTGGTTGCTGATTCACATGCTGAGCCAGGTGCTTGAGCGCCCGGTGGAATTTCAGCTCGATCCGTCTGCATTGGTGCCCGCCTTGCTGACGGCACTGGTCTCTCTGTTTGCGTTTGCCTATCCTCCCGTTCGCAGGCTTCGCAATGTTCCGGCGATGCGTGTACTGCGCAGCCAGCCCGGTGAAACCGGGCGCGAGGCCCTGCCGGATATGATAATTGCCATTGGGGCGGTTTTCGGGCTTGTGTGGATGTATGCGGGCGAGCTTGCCTTGGTGGTTTCCCTTTTGGGGGGGCTTGCGTTGCTGCTCGGGGCACTTGGCCTGGTGGGTTGGCTGTTGGTGGCAACACTGCGCAAGGTTCGCGGCGGTGGTAACGCCTGGCGTTTGGCCCTGGTGGGGCTGTACCGGCATCGCCGGGCCAGTCTTTCCCAGATTGCCGTATTTGCGATGACATTGATGCTGGCGGCCACGCTGATATTGGTGCGTACCTCTTTGTTGACAGACTGGCAGGCCCAATTGCCGGATGACGCGCCCAATCATTTCCTGATCAATATTGCACCGGAAGCGGTCGAGGATGTCGATGCGTTCTGGCAGGAGCGTGGCCAGCCACTGGACAAACTTTACCCGATGGTTCGAGGACGCTTGACCGAACTCAATGGTCAGCCGGTCAAGGAGACGGTCAGCAAGGATGAGAATGTTAACGCTCTCAACCGTGAACTGAACCTGACCTGGATGTCGGCCTTGCCGGACGACAACGAGATAGTCGAGGGCGCCTGGTTTGGTGAAAACCAGAAGGAAGGTGTCTCGGTGGAAGCGGAGCTGGCCGGAAAGCTGGGACTGTCACTGGGCGACGAACTGACGTTCACCATTGGCTCGGAAAAGGTGACAGAAGCCGTCACCAGTATTCGGACGGTCCAGTGGGACAGCATGAAGCCCAATTTCTACATGGCGTTCCCGCCGGAGGGCGGGCTCACCGAGATGCCCGCGACCTGGATTACCAGTTTTTACCTGCCCAAGGACAAGAAAGATGCCCTGAACGAATTTTCCCGGCAGTTCCCGACGGTTTCCGTTCTGGAAATTGATCATGTGATCGAGCGGATCCAGGAGATCGTCCGTCAGGTAACCCAGGCGATTGAGGCCATTCTGGCGTTGATCCTTGCCGCCGCGCTGGTGGTGATGGCTGCAGTCGTCAGTGCGACGCTTCAGGATCGACAGCGGGAAGGCGCGCTGCTGCGAACACTTGGCGGGCGCCAGAGGTTGCTGGTTCGCAGCACCATGCTCGAATTTGCGTTGCTGGGTGGTTTTGCGGGTGTGCTTGGAGTGGTTGCCGCCGAAGCGGCAGTCTGGGCGCTTCAATTCAGGATGTTCGAGGGCACGTTCCAGTGGCACTGGCACGTGGTGCTGCCGATTCCAATCGTAAGCGCCGTTGTTCTTGCCCTGTTCGGCCGCTGGCAGCTACGGCCGGTGTTGAGTGTATCGCCGATGCTGTTGTTGCGACGCCTTGAGTAGCACCGGGCGGCTTCAGCGGTAGTTGGCGAGAATGGCATCCAGCTCGCCATTCGCCTTCATCTTCGCCAGTTCTTCGTTGAACTGGCTGGCAAAGGGCTGCCAGTCTTTACGCAGCATCAGTCGGAACCCGTAATTGCTGATGCCTTCGCTGCTGATGTCGAAATGCTGCCGCAGACCCTCGTTTCTGAGAATCCACTTTCCGACGAGCCGGTCGGCGACCGCGGCGTCGAAACGGTCACCGTGCAGTACAAAGGTGAACATGTCCTTGTCTCTGGCAACATCAAAGCGGCGAATCCGACCTTCCTCGAAGTAGGGCTCAAGCAGCGGATAACGGTAGCCGAGGTGGGTGACAATGGTTTTGGAGATCAGATCGTCCGGGCTCTCGTAGTAAAAGCTGGATTGTGCTGGTACAAAAAACACTTCCTCGATGTCGACTATCGCATCGGTAAACAGGAATTTCTCCGGGTCGTCCGCCCACTCTTGAGCCCTTGGTGTGGCATCGATGTATCCATCAAGCAGCATCTGATCTACACGTTTACGGGGGATTTGCTCAGCGATTACCCGGTATCCAAGCCTCTGGGCTACCTCGGACACCACATCCCACATGATTCCTGATGGTTGGCTCTGGTCACCGATGAGATAGGGTGGGTAACCATTGGGGGAAATATTGAAGCGGAAAACCTTTTGTTCGCCAGAGGCATCCTGTGAGGCAAAAACTGGCGAGGAAAGTGCAGTCAGTACAAGAAGAAGGACGCCAAGAGTGGCATTAACAGGGCGGGGATATCGGTTTTGCATGTGGTGGGGCTCTCTACGGAACAGTACTGTAGGTGGATAATGAACCCGGCTATCATCCCTGCCAGAATTGGCTAATTCTCCTCTCTTGCTTGATCAATTTCAATGATGTGAATTCTATCTTCACACAAGGCAAACGCCGGGGGCCAGGCAGGGCCCCCGGCGAAACAGTCACGCCCAGGCGCGGCGCAGAACTGAGCGGGCATCCTCCAGCGTTACTTCCTTCGGATTAAACATTATGGAACCATCATCCAACGCCATTTCAGCGATGTGGTCCAGCTGTGCCTCGGTTACCTTACCGGTTTCCTTGAGTGTCCGGGGCAGCTGGCAGCGCTTGTACAAAGCATCCCGCAACTTCCGGATCGCGGAAATACTGGCCTCTGCCCGGCGGCTTGCCGGTGTTGCTGCAAAGACTTCGGGGCCCTCGAGATACAGCAAAAGTTCACCCAGGGGTTCCCGGATGGTTTCAAGGTTGTACTCCAGGGCGTAGGGCAGGTAAAGACTCATGCAGAGGCCGTGGGGCAGGTGGCAGACGGCGCCGGTGGCGTGCCCCAGGGCATGCACCAGACCCACCATGGAGTTGGAGAAGGCGATGCCCGCCATGGTCGAGGCTTGCGCCAGCTCCAGTCGTCCGTCGCTGTCTTTCGGGTTGTCCATGACCTGAAGGAGTGACTGGCTGATTTTCTTGATAGCCGCGGTCGCGTAGGCGTCACTCAATGGGTTTTTCGCCATGCAGGTGAACGCTTCGGTTGCGTGGGTCATGGCGTCCATGGCTGTCGCGGCAGTAATGTGCGGCGGCAGGGTGAGGGTCATGCGCGGGTCAATGATGGCCGCGTTTGGCAGCAGGAACGACGACGTGAAGGGCAGCTTGACGCCCTTGGCTTCATCGGTGATGACCGCAACCGATGTAACTTCCGAACCGGTCCCGGCTGTTGTCGGCACCACGAAGAAGGGCTTGAGCGGATGCTTGAGCACACCGGCACCGCTGTACTTGGCGATATCGTCACCACCCTCGGAAACCAGGATGTTGACGGCCTTGCCGGTATCGATCGCCGAACCGCCGCCCACGGCGATGATGGAGTCGCACTTTTCCTGACGATAGATGCCGGCGATATCGCGTACCACCGTGGTCGAGGAGTCAGGCGGAACGTCATCATAGATGGTGGTTATTTCCAGCCCGCTTTCCTCGCAAGCTGCGATCACGGGTTCCAGAAGGCCCGCAGCCCGCACGCCCTTGTCGGTTACGATCATTGGCCGCTTGGCAGCCATTCCGGTCAGCTCGTAAGGGATGTGTTCAAGGGCGGCCTTGCCGGCAATGACTTTTACCGGGCAGAAGAACTCATAGTATTTATTGGTCATCACGCTCTCACTGTCTCAACGAAATTGGTGGCAACTTTCAGGTAAATGCGCGCGGCGCTGATCAGCTTTTCCGGCAGGTGGAGGTCGGCCGGGTATTCCTTCACGGCGCGCTCGGCGACCATTTTCGGCAGGATGAAGGACTCAAGCCGGTTCAGTACCCGCGTCATCCGCACGGCATAGCTGATGTCGCCATCCACCAGCATGCGGTCATTGGCGAAAGCCACTGATGTTTTTTCCTGGAAAGACAGCACCAGGAAAGCGTGGGCGATGTGCTTGAACTGAATCGACAGGTCGATCGGCCGTGGGGCCTTGTCACCGTGGTAACGGAAACGCCCCTGACCGGTATGCTCGACGATCAGCTTTGAGCCATCCGGCATCACCATCATCTCAAACAGGAAACCGTCAGGCAGTGCCCGGGCTTCGTTCTGAACCTTCTCGTCCACCTCGCTCACAGCCTGCAGGGCTCGCCCCATCACCTGGAACATCAGTTCCACGTACAGTCGGCGCGCCTGGAAGACCATGGGCTGGATACGTTTCGCTAGCATGTCCGTCATCCAATCGTTGTTGATGTCATCTGATTTTTAGAGTTATTGCTCTAAAAGTCAATGGAGGCGATGACAGAAGATGTGCGTCAGACCGGCAATCTTGATCCCGGGCAATAAAAAGGCCGGAACCCCTCGGGACTCCGGCCTTCTAAAGTCAACGATTCCGGCGGCAATTATTGCGTGAGTGCCGCCAGTTTACGTTTGGCCTCTTCAGCTACGTCTCCACCGGCTTCGGCGGCCTTGCTGTAATAGGCAATGGCTTCATTCCGGTTATTCTGTTTTACCGCAACATCGCCCAGTCGCAGGAAGGCAATGGAAGTGGGGACGGTTTCATTGGCTTTGGTCAGATTCTCCCTGGCCTTGTCCAGATTGTTGAGCCTCAGAGCATTCAGGCCATTGTAAAGGCGATACTTGAACATCTCGGGGTAGAGCTCCACCGCCTTTTCAAAGTCGGCCGCGGCCTTCTCTGTTTCCTTCTGGTCCTGATAAATGCGGCCGCGAAGGGCATAGAACATGGCTTCCCTTGGCAGCAGACGGATGGCTTCGTTGATCTTGTCCAGCGCAGGCTTCATCTCGCCTTTGGAGGCCAGCTCCATGGCTTTGTCATGGGCATCGTAAGCCGGTTGCAGCGAGCGGAGTTTGGCCATCTTGCGTTCATAGACGTCCTCACCGCGGTAGCCACCCGCGCCAACCTTCTGCACCAGTTCCCGGTTCTCCTGCACGCGTTTCGCTGAGGGCGGGTGGGTTGCGAACAGGCCATCAATGAAACTGGACTGACGCCCTTCGGATAGTTTCAGGAACAGCTCCTGAAGCTCCACCGCCGCCTGTGGGTCATAGCCGGCTTCTTTCATGTAGAGAATGCCGTAGTGGTCGGATTCGAGTTCATCGCCCTGGCTGTATTGCGCCAGCGCAAGTTGCGCCCCAAGGGCAGCACCACCCATGATCAGACCGGCCCATTCGTTGTCCGACAGGGCAAAACCAAGTCCGGCAACGCCGGCGCTGATCAGCATTCCCTGCTGCATGCGCTGAACACTGTGCCGGGCTGCCGCATGAACAATCTCGTGCCCCAGAACCGAGGCAAGCTGAGCCTCGTCGTCAAGCTCTGTCAGCAGGCCACGGTTAATGGCGATCTTGCCTCCGGGAAGGGCCCAGGCATTGGGTACACTGCTGTTCAGAACCACGAATTCGTAGGGCAGGTCCGGTCTGTCGCTGACCCTGGCCATTTTCTGGCCAACCTCGCTTACATAGAGCGTCAGCTCCGGATCCACATAAAACCGACCGCCCTGGGTTTGCTGGGTGGGCACGTACTGCTCGGCGCCCATGGCGAGCTCCTGGCTTTCACCGATCAGCGAAAGCTGATTTTCCCCGGTAACCGGATTGACCGAGCAGCCGCTGAGTGTCAGTGCCAGCGCAATGGCTACCAGGCTGTTTTTGATGGCAGACAGGTTCACAGTAAGCTCCCTTTTGGATGATGCGATGTCGGGTTCGTTCAAAACAGTTGCCCGCTTCCTGAATGGGCAGTTTATAGCACATGATCGGCCATCAGTGGATTACCGCAACCTGCCCGGCGGTGGTGACGAGCAGGCCCTTGGCGTATCATAAGCGTCTGTTCCCGCTCTGTTTCACCAACTTCGCACCCAAGGCAACCCATGAGTAATTTACTCGAACTGATCGCTTTGCTCTGGTTCCTCGTCTGCTGGCTGGGTTATACCGAATACTCGAAACGCCGTGCTGCGGACCGTCCCTGCCTGTCCAACACCCTCGACCTTTACCGGGAGGACTGGATGCGCGTCATGTTGCGGCGGGAAAACCGGATTGCCGATGCGTCTGTGGTCGGAAACCTGGAGCGCAACGGTGCGTTTTTCGCCTCCAGCTGCCTGCTGATTCTCGCGGGTATTATCACCGCCCTCGGCTACACCCAGGAAGTCATGGAAGTATTCAGTACCATGCCATTCGGCACATTGCCGACCCGGGAAATATGGGAACTTCGCATGGTGGTGCTGTTGGTGGTCTTTATCTACGCCTTTTTCAAATTCACCTGGTCCATGCGGATGTACAACTTTGTGTCGGTGATGGTGGGCAGTGCCCCTCCGCCAGACGACACCAAAACCAGCCCCGCTGGCAGGGAGGCGTTTGCACGAAGTGCCGGCAACATCTGCAATCTTGCCGGCGATGCCTTTAACCTTGGGCTGCGGTCCTACTATTACGCACTTGCCGTGGTAGGCTGGTTTATTCACCCGATTGTCTTCATGGCGGCGTCCACGCTGGTTGTTGTCGTTCTCTATCGACGCGAGTTCTGTTCGACGGCACTGGAAGCATTGAGGGCAGGGAAGGTCTTCGAGGAGCCGCTGCCCGGCAAGGCGGAAAACAGCCCAAAACCTAAAAGCTGATCCACAGGTTGAATCTGAATGAACGATGATATCCGACGGAAACGGGTTAGCCGTTTTATAGCCACCCTCAACCAGGCCAACGAGCTTGGTCTGTCGGTTACCGAGGCCACAAAAGGCAGCCTGACACTGTGCCTGCCCTACAGTGACCGCATTATCGGTAACCCGGACACCGGGGTGATTCACGGTGGGGCCATCACCACACTGATGGATACCACGTCAGGGTGCGTGATCCTTTGTGCCCTGGAAGATTTTGAACTCTGCCCGACGCTGGACCTGCGCGTGGACTACATGCGCCCGGCCCAGCCCCGCAAGCCGGTTTATGCCCGGGCTGAAACCTACCGGGTAACCCGGAACATTATTTTTACCCGCTGTGAGGCGTTCCAGGAAGGCGGTGAAACCATCGCCAACTGCGTGGCCACCTTCATGCGTATCGGGAAGGATGCCAGCCCGAAACATTACCGGGACCTGATTACCGGGGGTGAAGAATGACCGATCCTGAAATCCTGCGTTACACCCAGGAGACCGGTGACTTCAGCCGCATGCTCAGCAGCATTCCCTATGCCACCTGGATTGGTCTTCAGTGTGAGCAGTTTGGAGACGACCTGATTTTCCGTCTGCCCTGCAAAGACTCCAACCTGGGTAATCCCATCCTGCCGGCCATCCACGGGGGCGTGATCGGTGGCTTCATGGAGATGTCCGCCAACATCTACCTGATCATGTCCCAGGAAAGTCTGCGCATGCCCCGTATCGTCGATTTTTCCCTGGATTATCTCCGCGCCGGCCTCAACCGGGAAACCTACGCCGAATGCCGTCTGACCCGCCAGGGCAACCGCGTTGCCAACGTGATGGTCAGCGCCTGGCAGAAATCCCGCTCGCAACCCATTGCGACTGCCAGGGCGCACTTCCTCCTCGAAGACTGATCTTGCCTATACTCCGGGGCTTGAAATGCCCCGGTGTGCCCCCACTTTTTGCTCAGACTGAGATTTTTGTGCAGGAGCGAGCACGGAGGCCGTTCCGAAACACGCTGTGAATACGTCCATGTACGCTCGGCTCCGCCATCCATGGCTCCGCACGGTTTCGGAACGGCCTCCGCGCTCACTCTCAAAACTATGAGGTAACTCGGGCACAACGCCGTGCCTGTTTATTCGTTTCAGGAGACTAAAACGCCATGACGGTTGAAGCCAATAAAGAAACGCTTGGATTCCAGACCGAAGTGAAGCAACTGCTTCACCTGATGATTCACTCGTTGTATTCCAACAAGGAAATCTTCCTTCGTGAGCTGATTTCCAACGCTTCAGATGCCGAAGACAAACTGCGTTTCGCAGCGCTGAAGGACGACAGCCTGTATGAAAGCGATCCTGAGCTGAAGATTCGCCTGGATTTTGACGAAGAGGCGAATACCGTCACGCTCACCGACAACGGTATCGGTATGACCCGTGACGATGTTATCCAGAATCTTGGCACCATTGCCCGTTCCGGTACGGCCGAATTCCTCCAGCAGTTGTCCGGCGATGAGAAGAAGGACAGCAAGCTGATCGGTCAGTTCGGTGTTGGGTTCTATTCGGCGTTTATTGTGGCCGACAAGGTGGATGTCTTCACCCGCCGCGCGGGCGCGCCTGCAGAAGAGGGTGTGCATTGGGAGTCCAAGGGCGACGGTGAGTTTTCCATCGAGCAGGTCAATCTGGATAACCGCGGCACCCAGATCGTCCTGCATCTGAAGCCAGATGCCAAGGAATTCGCCAACGGCTGGAAGCTGCGCAGTCTGGTGAAGAAGTACTCGGATCATATTTCCTTCCCGGTTGTCATGAAGGCCGAATCCGACGAAGGTGAGAAAAAGGACGAGTACGAAACCGTTAACGATGCGACAGCGCTATGGACACTGCCCCGTACCGAGATCAAGGACGAGGAGTACAAAGAGTTCTACAAGCACATCGCCCACGATTTTGAAGACCCGCTCACCTGGTCCCATAACAGGGTTGAAGGCAAGCTGGATTACACCAGCCTGCTGTATATCCCGGCCCGTGCACCGTTTGATCTGTACAACCGTGAAGCGCCTCGTGGCCTGAAACTGTACGTGCAGCGCGTGTTCATCATGGACGACGCCGAACAGTTCCTGCCGCTGTACCTGCGTTTTGCCAAGGGTGTGATTGATTCCAACGATCTGTCCCTCAATGTGTCACGTGAGATCCTGCAGAACGACAGCACCGTGGAAAGCATCCGCACCGCGCTCACCAAGCGGGTCCTGGATATGCTGTCCAAGCTGGCCAAGAAGGATCCCGAGCAGTATCAGAAGTTCTGGGGCGAGTTTGGCACGGTATTGAAAGAAGGCCCGGCGGAAGATTTCAGCAACCGCGAGAAAATTGCCGGCCTGCTGCGCTTCGCCTCTACCCACACCGGTGAAAGCACACAGAACGTGTCGCTGGATGACTACATCAGCCGGATGAAGGAAGGGCAGAAGAAGCTTTATTACATCACTGCCGACAACTTCACTGCGGCCAAGAGCAGCCCGCATCTGGAAGTCTTCCGCAAAAAGGGCATTGAGGTGCTGATCCTTACAGATCGCATCGACGAGTGGATGATGGGTTACCTCAGCGAATACGACGGCAAGCAGTTGCAGGATGTTGCCCGTGGCGACCTGGACCTGGGCGAGGTCGAGACCGAGGAAGACAAGAAACACAAGGAAGAGGCGGCTGAAGAGCACAAGGACCTGCTGGAGCGCATCAAGAATGCCCTGAGCGACCGGGTGCAGGAGGTGCGTGTAACCAACCGCCTGACCGATTCACCGGCCTGTCTGGTGGTGGGCGATTTCGATATGGGCGCCCAGATGAAGAAGATCATGGAAGCTGCCGGCCAGAAAGTACCGGACAGCAAACCGATCTTCGAGATCAATGTTGATCATCCGCTGGTCCAGCGACTCGAAAGCGAGAAGGGCGAAGAGCGGTTCAATGAGCTCTCAGCGGTTATCCTGGACCAGGCCACCCTGGCCAGCGGAGAGCAACTCCCGGACCCCGGTGCCTATGTCACCCGTCTGAACCGCCTGCTGCTTGAACTGGCGAACTGATCGCCGATGCAGCAGATTATTGTGGATATCAGCATCAGCCCTGATGAGTGGATCAAGCTCTATCAGGGCGTTGCCACGGATGTTCACACCACGGCCCGGGACGGACGCTCTGTCCGATTCCCGGCCCGTATCCTCTCCCGTTTTTATCTTCGCGATGGCATTCGCGGCAGTTTCCGCATCGTCTTTGACGACGCCGGCAAGTTTTCATCCATTGAACGGCTCTGACATCAGAGCTCCATTCATAAATAAAAACTCTCACAAATTTATTTTTAATTAATTGTATTTCGCCATCGGTCCCGCGCTACGGTGGAGTTGTTCTCGTTAGGCAGGAGCAGATCCATGTCCAATGTAATGTCACTCAGTCGTTCAATCGCATGGCCGGACTTTTTAGACATTCTGGCGAGATATTCAAGTGATTACGCTTGTGCCCAGTAAGGCAGAGAACCCGCAAATATTGCGGGAAATCCTATAGGCGCACGCTATCCGGGACATAAGAAATACTCAGAGCAGATTATTGGGTGTGTCCTATAGTTAGAAGTGCCTGAATCAAAGCAGTGTCGTTTTGCCAACCCCAATGAGGAGAGAAAAATGACAGACAACAACAGTGCGGGCGGAAAGTGTCCCGTAATGCACGGTTCAAACACTCAGGAAAAAGCCGACGTAGCTGGCTGGTGGCCTGAGAACCTCAATCTCGACATCCTTCATCAGCACGACCGCAAAACCAATCCTCTCGGTGAAGACTTCGACTACCGGGAAGAAGTGAAAAAGCTTGATCACGAAGCCCTCGAAAAAGACATGCACGAGCTGATGACCAACAGTCAGGAATGGTGGCCTGCCGATTGGGGGCATTACGGCGGCCTGATGATTCGACTGGCGTGGCACGCCGCTGGAACCTATCGCCTGGCCGACGGTCGTGGTGGTGCCGGCACCGGTAACCAGCGGTTCGCTCCGCTGAACTCCTGGCCCGACAACGGCAACCTCGACAAGGCACGCCGCCTTCTGTGGCCGCTTAAGAAAAAATACGGCAACAAGGTGAGCTGGGCCGACCTGTTTATCCTGGCCGGTAATGTTGCCTATGAGTCGTTTGGCCTGAAGACCTTCGGTTTCTCTTATGGCCGCGAGGACATCTGGCATCCGGAAAAAGACATCTACTGGGGCGCGGAAAAAGAGTGGCTGGCGCCGTCTGACATCCGTTATGAAGACGTCGACAAGCCCGACACCATGGAGAACCCGCTCGCTGCAGTGCAAATGGGCCTGATTTATGTGAATCCTGAGGGCGTGAACGGTGTGCCGGATCCGCAGAAGACCGCGGAGCAGGTGAGAACGACCTTTGCCCGCATGGCGATGAACGATGAAGAAACCGCAGCGCTGACCGCTGGCGGCCATACGGTGGGCAAGGCTCACGGTAATGGCGACGCCGATGCCCTCGGCCCGGAGCCGGAAGGGGCTGACGTTGAAACCCAGGGCTTTGGCTGGATGAACCCGAACCTCGACGGCAAGGCGACCAACGCGGTTACCTCTGGCATCGAAGGTGCCTGGACCTCGAATCCGACCAAGTTCGACATGGGCTACTTTGATCTGCTGTTTGGCTACGAGTGGCAGCTGACCAAGAGCCCGGCTGGTGCAAACCAGTGGGAGCCGATCGACATCAAAGAAGAGCACATGCCGGTTGATCCGACTGATCCGTCCGTCCGTCGCAAGCCGATGATGACTGATGCCGACATGGCGATGAAAGTCGATCCGAAGTACCGCGCAATCTGCGAGAAGTTCATGGCAGATCCCGAGTACTTCAAGGACTGCTTCGCCCGTGCCTGGTTCAAGCTGACCCACCGCGACATGGGGCCCAAGTCCCGCTACATCGGACCGGGTGTGCCTGATGAAGATCTGATCTGGCAGGATCCTGTTCCCCAGGGCGAGACCAATTACATTGAGGAAGTGGTCAAGCAGAAGATTGCCGGGGCCGGATTGAGCCTTAACGAGCTGATCTGCACCGCGTGGGACAGTGCCCGTACTTTCCGCGGCTCAGACATGCGTGGTGGTGCAAACGGTGCGCGGATTCGCCTGGCGCCCCAGAAGGACTGGGAGGGTAACGAGCCCGATCGTCTGGATAAGGTGCTGAAGGTTTACGAGCAGATTTCGGCTGACACTGGCGCCAGCGTTGCTGACGTTATCGTGCTTGGCGGTAACCTTGGCATCGAGATGGCAGCCAAAGCAGCCGGCCACGAGGTTCACGTATCCTTCTTGAAGGGACGTGGTGACGCTACCGACGAGATGACGGATGCCGAATCCTTCGATCCGATGGAGCCGCTGGCGGATGGCTTCCGCAACTGGCAGAAGAAGGACTACGTGGTCAAGCCGGAAGAAATGCTTCTGGATCGTGCCCAACTGATGGGACTGACAGCGCCTGAAATGACCGTCCTGCTGGGTGGCATGCGGGTGCTCGGTACCAACTACGGCGGCACTAAGCACGGCGTATTCACCGATCGCGTTGGCCAGTTGACCAATGATTTCTTCGTCAATCTGACTGATATGTCGAATCGTTGGGAGCCGACTGGCAAGAACTCGTACAACATCGTGGATCGCAACAGTGGCAATACCAAGTTCACTGCGACCCGTGTTGATCTCGTGTTCGGTTCCAACTCGATCCTGCGTGCCTACGCAGAAGTGTATGCCCAGGACGACAACGAAGAGAAGTTCGTGAAAGACTTCGTTGCAGCCTGGAGCAAGGTCATGAACGCCGACCGGTTCGACGTCGAATAAGACCTGTAAGCAAGCGATTGGACACCCCGGTTTCGGGGTGTCCGTCTATCAACTTCCCGCCAAATTCCTTACAATCCGCTCCGTGTGATTTTTGATCAGTCTCACCCCGAACAGACCCTGTAATTGCTGGAGCACTCATGCGCATCATTCTCGCCCCAATGGAAGGGCTGGTTGACGCACCCATCCGTGAAACCCTTACCGGGGTAGGCGGCATCGACCGTTGCGTAACGGAATTCGTTCGTGTCACCCATGGCATGCTGCCACCGAGAGTGTTCTACAAATACGCCCCCGAATTGTACAACCGGTCGCTCACTCAAGTGGGCACCCCCGTTGCCGTTCAGCTGCTGGGTTCAGACCCTCACCAGATGGCGCGCCACGGCGTGCGTGCGGCTGAACTCGGCGCCACCCAGGTGGATATCAACTTTGGTTGCCCGGCCAAAACGGTCAACAAGCACAAGGGTGGCTGTGTGTTGATGCGCGAGCCGGAGCTTATGCATGAGATCGTGGCTGCTGTGCGTCAGGCTGTGCCAGCGCATGTGCCGGTCACAGCCAAAATGCGGCTGGGGTATGACGACCGATCCATGGGTGTGGCTTGTGCCCAGGCATTGGAAGCGGCAGGCGCGGCAGAGATTGTCATTCATGCCCGCAGCAAAGTAGACGGGTATAAGCCGCCGGCCTATTGGGAGGAAATCGCCCGGGCCCGGGAAGCTGTCAAAACCCACATAATTGCCAATGGCGAAATCTGGAGTGTCGCGGACTACTGGCGTTGCCGTGAGGTGTCCGGCTGCGATGACGTGATGATTGGCCGTGGCCTGATCGCCCGGCCAGACCTCGCCCGGCAGATCAAGGCCAGCCAGCAGGGCAAAACGGTGCCGGATATGACCTGGCCGGAAGCTGTCGCCCTGGTTCGTGAGTACGCTACGGTTCTTCAGGGCTGGCTTGAGGACCGCTATGTGACCGGTCGTATCAAACAATGGCTTAACTTTCTCCGCCAGGGTTTCGCCGAGGCAGAGGCGCTCTGGCCCGAGGCCCGGAAAATCCGTCAGGTGGCGCCCATGATGGCATGCCTGGAACAGCGGGTTATCCTGACGGACTCCCGCGCTGCCTGATCCTCATTCAAGCGCACTCACTCAATCCCCACGCGTTGACCTTCCCGCCGCCTAAACTGGTATCAACGGGATTGTCGTTCGTATCAATACCGGTACCAATAAAAAACGAGTGGGAGGACGAACAACATGTTCAGAGCAGGTTTGCGCAACACGATGGCCTTTGCCGGAGTGTCAGTCGGTATGCTAGTGGGCGCCGCTATGCCGGCTGCCGCCGACGACCACGTGGTGAAAGTCACACCCCTGGGAAGCCACGATGGAGAGTTCTGTGGCCGGGACCGGGCGCTGGTCTTTGAAGATCCTAATGGCACCCGAATTCTCTATGACGCCGGCAGAACGGTCGCCGGTCCGGATGATCCCCGACTGGGCAAAATTGATGTTGTTCTGGTTTCCCACATGCATGGGGACCATGTGGGTGATCAGCGTATCAGCAAGACCAATCAGGGCACTTGCGGGTCTCCGGACACCGGCGTTTCAACATTGCCACAATCCAATACCGTCGATATTGCGGTGAAACACGGTGCAAAAATTGTTACGGGTAGCGAAATGCCCGCCTTCTTTGCTGCCAAGCTGAAAGATGCCGGCGGTGATCCTGCAAACTCGCTGTTGGTTCGGTTCGGTGGCGAGCGTGAGGTTGGCGGAGTGGCAATTACGACCGTGCCGGCTGTGCACAGCAATGGCGTATCGCCTTCGTTCCTCACCGGGCCACTGGCAGAGTATCTGGCTGCCGCGGGTGTTGGCGCCAGTGTCGGACCACCCACGGGCTACGTGCTCAGGTTCTCCAATGGCCTGGTGGTCTACCTGTCCGGTGACACTGGCATTACTGCCGAGCAAAAGCTGGTCGTGAAGGATCACTACGGTGCGGGACTTGTGGTGATGAACATCGGTGATACGTTCACCACCGGACCGAAACAGGCCGCCTACGTAATCAATGACCTCGTGCAACCGAAGGCGGTTATCGCCTCCCACGCCAACGAACCTGCGACCTCCGGTGGCATGGTGCAGGAAGGAACGCGCACGGCTCTGTTCCGGGATTCAGTGACAGTGCCGGTTCATGTGCCCCTCAGTGGCCGCACCATGGCGTTCAATGGCATGGCGAGCTGCGTCTCCGGCTGCAACTAGGGGAACACGGGCACGCAGGGCTGTTGCCGGTCAGTCTTCCATCTCCGGTCGGTAATGGCCCGCGCGAGCGGCACCGTTCAGGCGGGCCCGCTTCAGCATTGCTGCCTGAGCCTCCGGACCATTGTCCAGATTGCCGGCCCAGGCCTTCTGTGCCGGTTCCTGCAAAGCCCGTCCGTAAGAGAAGCTCAACTCCCAGGGCTGCGCGCCCATGCTGTTCATGGCGTTCAGATTGAGAGTGGCTTCTTCCGGTGTCTGGCCGCCCGAGAGGAAGAAAATGCCGGGTACCGCAGCCGGTACCGCCCTGCGAAAAACATCGAGAGTCGCTGTCGCCACGGCTTCCGGGGATGCCTTCGGGCTTTCCTTGCCCGGCGTCACCATGCTGGGTTTGAGGATCATGTATTCCAGTGCCACCTTGTGTCGGTAAAGGGCGTGGAACACCTCCCGAATCACCGCCTCGCTGACTTCCGCGCAGCGCTCGATGGAATGGTTGCCATCGATCAGTACTTCCGGCTCAACGATCGGCACGATACCCAGGGACTGGCAGATCGCCGCATAGCGGGCGAGAACCTCGGCATTCGCCTCGATCGCCTGCCGTGAGGGCAGAGTGTCCGATATATGGAACACATCCCGCCACTTGGCGAACCGGGCCCCCTGGTTTTTGTAGATTTCCAGGCGGTCCTCCAGACCATCCAGGCCAAAGGTGATTTCATCACCCGGGGCATTCACAAGAGGGCCTTTGCCCTTGTCTACCTTGATGCCCGGCACAATGCCTTTGCTGGCCAGCAGCTTTGGCATGGGAACATTATCCAGGCTCTGCTGGCCGAGAGTCTCTTCAAACAGAATGACCCCGCTGATGAATTCTCCGAGCCCGGAAGCCGAGAAAATAAGGCTTCGGTATTCCCGGCGCATATCTTCGCTCGACTCCACACCAACGGCCTTGAAACGCTTGGCAATGGTCGGGTGGCTTTCATCCGCCGCGAGAATTCCCTTGCCGGGCTGAACCAGTTCCCGGACGGTAGAGTTGAGTTCTTCCTGAATGGTCATGGTGAGCTCCTGGTTGATCCTTGAAAGTCTGTTGGTCGTTCGGCCAGCCACTCTATTGTAGACGTTGAATAGCGGTCTGGAATTTGATCTGCGCTAAGGCAGAAACCGATCTCCTGAATTAGGCTGTAGATGATAACAACAGGAAAACGGGAAGACCTGAATATGAAAACCGTTGTCAGCGTCAGCCAGGGATCTGGTGAGTACGATTATGATATCGAGACGTCGTTTCTTGGGCAGCCTTTCCGGATTATCCGGATCGGTACGGAAGGCGATCTTTCCCGGGCCGAGGCGGTTCTGGAGTCCGTGCATCCGCAGGCAGATGCCATCGGTCTGAGCATGGTACACGATCATTACGAGGTGGGCCGGGAGCAGCTTGAACACCCGGATACTGCCCGCCTTGAGGCCTGTGTGCCGGATAAGCCGGTAACCACCGGTGCCGGGTTGCGGGCTATCCTGCAGGAATGGGCTGTGCGTCATACCCAGTCTGAGCTCGGGCATTTCTTCGACAATGCCCGGGTGCTCTTTTTGAATGGGCAGGCCGGTTACCGGATTGCCAGGGCCCTTTCCGAACATACCGAGAATCTCTTCTTTGCCGATCCTTACACGGATTTCGGAGTGCCCAGGCTGCTGACTTCCCTGAAACAGCTGGAAACCTATACCTCGCTCACTGCACCCATCATGTTCAGGCCTGCGGCGGTGAAAGCGGTTGAAACCATTCTCCGAACACCGCTGTATCGTTTGGGTGAGAACCTGGTGAAAGGTTCGCTCCATCACGCGGTCTCCGAGGCTCATGTCATCGTGGCTTCGATAGGCGACCTGGAGAATTTCACGGCGAAAGAGCTGGATGGAAAAACCGTGATCACCTCGCGGGTAACGGACGCGGCTATGGACTGGATGCGTTCGCGCAAGGTTGCCATGGTAGTGGATTACAGTCCCTGGCTGGAGGGCCGCCCCGTTGGCGTGAATGTGATGGAGGCGATGATCAGTGCGGCGCTTTCCAGGACGCCGGACCAGTTGGGCCCCGATGACTATCTGGATGTTATTCAGAGCCTGCAGATTGAGCCGCGAATCCTTTACCCGAACGGTTATCGCCGGGTTAACCGGTTTGCGTTTGTCATTCACCCCCTGTCGCAGCAATACCTCACCAAAACACCGCCCCTGGACTGGGTTGCCAACGTATCGCCGCCTGTGGTCATGAACCTGGTGGAAAAGGCCATCGCGTATTCGCCACCGTTCATCTACTCCAAGGTATCCGGAATCCGGTCACCCAATGGCGATGAGGTGGAGGGCTGGCTCATTACCGTTGGTGGCACACCTCGGGAAATCATGGCCCACGGGCCGGAATTTACCTACGCCCGGTTGCTGCAGGCGGCCAAACTGGCCAAGAAACTCGGCGCCCAGATCATGGGCCTGGGTGCGTTTACCAAGGTCGTGGGTGATGCCGGTATAACGGTGGCCAAGCGGGCGCCGCTGCCGATCACGACCGGCAACAGCTACAGCGCATCCGGTGCCCTGTGGGCGGCCCATGACGTCATGAAGAAAATAGGGCGGGTGAGTATTGGCCCCAGTGGCAAAGCGGCCGGCAAGGCTATGGTGGTGGGCGCTACGGGTGCTATCGGGTCGGTCTGCGCCAGATTGCTGGCCAAGGCAGTGGACGAGATTTATCTGGCGGCACCGGAGCCGGCCAAACTGCTGGCTCTCAAGGAAAGCATCGAACAGGAAACGCCGGGTGCCATCGTACATGTTGCCGGCTCTGCCGAACGCGATCTGGCCGACATGGACATGATCGTGACCGCCACCTCCGGGGCCGGCAAACGTATCCTGGATATCATGAAAGTGAAGCCGGGCTGCGTCATAACCGACGTCGCCCGCCCACTGGATATCCCGGCGGAGGATGTCGCCAAGCGGCCGGATGTGCTGGTGATCGAATCTGGCGAGATTCAGCTACCGGGTGAAGTGCATATGAAAGACATCGGGCTTCCGAAAGGCATTGCCTATGCCTGCCTGGCGGAAACCATTGTGCTCGCTCTGGAAGCGCGTTTTGAGAACTTCACCCTCGGGCGAAATATCGAGTGGGAGAAAGTGCGGGAGATATACAAGCTGGGGCTGAAGCATGGCATGAAGCTGGCCGCCATTTCCGGGGTGAACGGTGTGTTCACCGAGGAGGACTTCGAACGGGTTCGAGTCCTGGCGGCCAGCGAAGAAAAACCTCAGGCAGAAGGATCAAGCACACCGGCGTAGCGAACGCCGCTAAGCAGGGCCATCTCCCGATGCCAGGTGGACAGGTCATCTATGTTCAGTTTGCTCAGGCTGTCGTGGCCACAGGCTCGTGCCATCACCTGCATCAGTGAGACAGAGGCCTCAAGGAAGTTCTGCAGCTGTTTGGCAGACTGGTCGACGTGCAACCGCTGGCGCAGGTCTTTGTTCTGGGTCGCAATGCCTGCCGGGCAATTGTTGGTGTTACAGATACGGGCTGCAACACAGCCGATGGACTGCATGGCACTGTTGGCAACGGCAATACCGTCAGCGCCCAGCGCCATGGCCTTCACAAAATCGATAGGGACCCGCAGGCCACCGGTAACGATCAATGTGACCCGTCCGCTTGCACCGCGGTCATCCAGATAGCGCCGCGCACGCGCCAGGGCAGGAATGGTGGGCACACTGATGTGATCACGGAAGATCTCGGGTGCAGCACCGGTGCCGCCGCCACGGCCGTCGAGAATGATGTAGTCGGCGCCGGCATCCAGGGCGAATTGCACATCCCGCTCGATGTGATTGGCGCTCAGTTTGAAGCCGACGGGAATACCTCCGGTCACTTCCCGAACATGGCTGGCGAAGCGCTGGAAATCCTCAACTGAGCGTAAATCGTCAAAAGTGGGTGGGGAGTTGGCCGGTTCGCCCTCAGGAATATTGCGAACCTCTGAGATCTTGCCGGTGTTCTTGTTGCCCGGCAGATGGCCACCGGTGCCGGTCTTGGCGCCCTGGCCACCCTTGAAGTGAAACGCCTGCACTTTCTTGAGCAATTCTTCCTTGTAACCGAACTTGGCGCTGGCCAGTTCGTAGAAGTATCGGGAATTTTCCTGTTGCTCCTCGGGTAGCATGCCGCCCTCGCCAGAGCAGATGCCGGTGCCCGCTAGCTCGGCGCCACGAGCGAGGGCAATCTTGGCCTCCTCCGATAGAGCCCCGAAGCTCATGTCGGAAACGAATAGCGGCATGCTCAGTGTCAGTGGCTTGCGGGCTTCAGGCCCGATCACCAGTTCGGTCGAGACGTCGGCGTCGTCTGCCAGCGGTTTACTGGCCATCTGCGCCACCATCAGTTGCAGGTCGTCCCAGTGGGGCAGGGTGTGGCGGGGCACGCCCATGGCAGTTGTCGGACCATGGTGGCCCATACTGCTCAGCCCCTCACGGGCCAACTGATGAATAAATTCAACGGTGGGTTCTTCTTTGGTGGATTTGGCCTTCGGCGCATCACCGGATTCCTCGTCGCCATCATCGTCTGACTCCGGCGCCTCCTTGCCAACCTGGTCATCGCTGAACTGCTGGTGAGTGCCGTCACAATAAGGCGCGCTTCCGGTCTGTTTACACTGGCACAGAACCGTCTCTTCGTCTTTTTCGGCCTTGAAGACCTTGGGCTTGAACCCCGTATCTCCGTGGGAACCGTCGCAGAACGGCTGGTTGTTGGAACGGCCACAAACGCAGAAGGCGTATTCCTCGCCTTTTTTCAGGCTGACTTTCTTGGGCTTGTTATCAGCGATCACCGGATTGCTCATTGCAAGGCTCCTTGTTTGGCGCATGCCACAAATGTACAAGGGTGTACGGGCATTAAACGCAAATAGGCTACTTGTAATGATCAAGTGTGGATCAGGACTGACCGCGCCGCCAATGCGGCGCGGCTCGCTCGGCGTCCGATTACGGCTGCAGGCCCGCCCTGGCTGCACGCGCCGCGTGCAGCTTCCGGTAGCTCTCGATCAACCGCTGATGCTTCTCCAGCCCATCCAGTTGCATGTTCGTGGCTTCCAGGCCGTGGAAACGAACGCTGCCATCCACTGAGCCAACAACAGCTTCCATGGTTTCCTCGCCGAACATGCGGGTGAAGTTGGTGATGTAGTCGTCCAGCTCCATTTCGTCGTCAAGGGTGACTTCGAGAACCGCATACATGGCTCGGTAGAACAGACCGCGCTCAACGGTGTTGTCGTTGAACTGAAGGAACATGTCGACGAATTCCAGGGCTTCTTCATGCCACTGCAGGGCAAGGCAGATCAGGATCTTCAACTCAAGGATCGTGAGTTGGCCCCAGATGGTGTTTTCATCGAACTCCACGCCGATCAGGGTGATGATCGTCATGTAGTTGTCCAGCTGGCTGGCTTCCAGGCGTTCCACCAGATCGGCCAGTTGCTCATCGTCCAGGCGGTGCAGGTTGAGGATGTCTTCCCGATAGTCCAAAGCCATGTTGGTGTTGTCCATGATCAGGTCTTCCACCGGATACACCTCGGAATAGCCTGGAACCAGGATTCGGCAGACCGGCGCGCCCAGTTCCTCGTAAACGGCGACATACACTTGCTTGCCCAGTTCCTCGAGGATACCGAACAGACACTCGGCTTCCTCGGCGTTGGTGCCGGAAAAATCCCATTCAACGAAATCATAATCGGACCTGGCGCTGAAAAACCGCCAGGAAACAACGCCGGTAGAGTCGATGAAGTGCTCCACAAAGTTGTTTGGCTCGGTCACTGCCAGGCTGTTGAAGGTGGGCGCCGGCACATCATTGAGGCCCTCGAAGCTGCGGCCCTGCAGGAGTTCGGTCAGGCTTCGCTCAAGGGCCACTTCAAAGCTCGGGTGAGCGCCGAAAGAGGCGAACACGCCGCCCGTTCGCGGGTTCATCAGGGTAACGCACATTACCGGGAACTGGCCGCCGAGGGAGGCGTCCTTTACCAGAGTCGGGAAACCCTGGGCTTCCAGGGCTTCAATGCCTTCCAGGATGTCCGGGTATTTTTCCAGTACCTCCCGGGGCACGTCCGGAAGGGCAATTTCCTCTTCGATAATCTGCTTCTTTACCGCCCGTTCGAAAATCTCCGACAGACACTGAACCTGTGCTTCGTTCAGGGTATTGCCCGCACTCATGCCGTTGCTGAGAAACAGGTTCTCAATCAGGTTGGAGGGGAAATACACCACCTCGCCATCCGATTTTCGCACGTAGGGCAGGGAGACAATGCCCCGGTCGGCTCTGCCGGAGTTGGTATCAATCAGATTGGAGCCGCCAAGCTCGCCGTCCGGGTTGTAGATGGCGAGGCAGTGGTCATCCAGAATACCTTCCGGCAGCTCGTCGTTGGGGCCCGGCTTGAACCACTTTTCGTTCGGGTAGTGGACGAAGTCGCTGTTGGCGATGTCCTCACCAAAGAACTGATCGTTGTAGAAAAAGTTGCAGCTGAGCCGCTCGATAAATTCGCCCAGGGCAGAGCACAGGGCGCTTTCCTTGGTAGCTCCCTTGCCATTGGTGAAGCACATGGGTGAGGCAGCATCGCGAATGTGCAGGGACCACACGTGCGGCACAATGTTGCGCCAGGAGGCAATCTCGATCTTCATGCCCAAGTCTTCAAGGATGCCAGTCATGTTGGCGATGGTCTGCTCCAGGGGCAGGTCCTTGCCTTCGATAAAGGTCTGGGTGCCGCCTTCCGGCTGGGTCATCAGCAGTGCCTGGGCGTCCGCGTCCAGGTTCTCGACGGTTTCAATCTCGAAGGTCGGGCCGGTCTGGACCACTTTTTTCACGGTGCAGCGGTCGATCGAGCGCAGGATGCCCTGGCGGTCTTTCTCCGAAATGCCCTCGGGCAGCTCCACGGAAATCTTGAAGATCTGGTTGTAGCGATTCTCCGGGTCCACGACGTTGTTCTGGGACAGGCGGATGTTCTCGGTGGGAATGTCCCGCGCGAGACAGTAAACCCGAACAAAGTAGGCCGCACACAGGGCAGAGGACGCCAGGAAGTAATCGAACGGGCTGGGCGCCGAGCCGTCGCCCTTGTAGCGAATCGGCTGGTCCGTTACGACCGTGAAATCGTCAAACTTGGCTTCAAGTCTGAGGTTCTCGAGAAAGTTGACGTTGATTTCCATTGCAGAGAGTCCTGGATCGGAGAATTTGGCGCGCCATGGTTTTTAATGGCGGCCATTATCCAGTTTTTGCAGGCGTTCGTCTTGGTCGGTCTTCTACGGATGATGTAACGCCAGCTCGACGGCCTGAGCTGCGTGAATCTCCGTGGTGTCGTAGAGGGGAACCCCGGTATCCGCCTGCTTGATCAGCAAGCCGATCTCGGTGCAGCCCAGGATCACCGCCTGCGCGCCGCGCTCGGAAAGCGAGCTGACAATATCGAGGTAGATGTCGCGCGAGTCCGGCTTGATCTCTCCCAGGCAAAGCTCCTCGTAGATAACACGATGCACCTCGTCCCGCTGGATTTCATCCGGCGTGAGAACGTCGATACCGGCGGCCTCCAGTCGGTCCCTGTAGAACGCCTGTTCCATGGTAAATCGCGTGCCCAGCAGGCCTACCCGGTTGATTCCATCATTCTTCAGCACCTGAGCTGTGGCATCTGCTATGTGTAGCAACGGGATCTCGATCGCCTGTTCAATTTCAGGAGCAACCTTGTGCATAGTGTTGGTGCCGATCACCAGGAAATCCGCGCCGGCCCTCTGCAATGACAAGGCGGCGTCGGAAAGAATGTCGGCAGTAGCGGGCCAATCACCTTTGTGTTGAAGCGCTTCGATCTCGGCGAAATCCACGCTGAAGAGCACCAGCTTCGCCGAATGCAGCCCGCCCAGTCGGCCTTTGACCCCCTCGTTGAGGAGTCGGTAGTAGGTTTGGGTGGATTCCCAGCTCATGCCGCCGAGAAGGCCAATCGTTTTCATGGGTAATCTCCTTATTATCCGCTAATTGTCACGATAATCAGCGCCACTGCATAGACCGAGAGCATCAGGGCGCTTTCAAACCCGATCTTGCCAATTCCATAGCGTTGGCGCCGGACCATTCCCATTAACAACGTGGCTGTCATCAGTATGCTGACAAGCCCCCAGGTCATCTGTATCGGGGTAATGTCGTGATAGATGGAACCGCCAGGGTAGCCCACATCGGCTGAAGCGATCACCAGCATATTAAAACAGTTGGTGCCGAATATATTGCTTACCGCCAGGGTCAGCGCGTTCCTGCGGATGGCAGCAATGGTGGTGACCAGCTCGGGTGAGGAGGTAGCGAGCGCGGTAAACAGGCCGCCAATCAGGGTATCGGACAGGCCCGTTTCGTCACTGATCACTTTGGCCCCTTCCATCAGTACCCATCCAGCTATGCCTGTAATTGCAGCCAGAATAATGAAAGTGACCCAGGCCTGGGCAAGACCGCCGCGAAGATAATGACCAGGCTTGTCGGGAACGGTCTGGCGGGTCAGTCGGGGAAACCACATGGGTTTACTGTCTGTTGTGCGAACCAGGTGAAGCCCGAACAAATACGCTGCGGTAATCACGGGTGTGATTGGGTGTATTCCCCAGAGGGAAACTGGTGGACTCGCAATTGCCAGTAGCGGCAAAGCCAGCAGAACGATCAACAACGCGGCCAGCATCAGGTTGGTGGAAGATGCAGCTGCGTGCTCCAGGTTGGCCTTCCGGTACATGATGTCTGCAATGCCCAGAAACACCAGGTTCGCAGCCATGCTGCCCATGACATTGCTCATGGCCAGATCCGGCCTTGAATCCATGGCCGCGCTCAGCGTGGCGGCGAAGTCGGGCAGTGAGGTTACCCCGGCCAGCAGAAAGATGCCGAACAACGCCTCGCCCAGACCTGTGCGATCAGCCAGTTCATCGGCGACCCGCGCAAGTCGGCTGCCGGCTGTCACAATAACGACGGATGCGATGGCAAAAGCTATGATGCCGGTAGTCAGTGATGGAAACACTCAAGGCCCCAGACTGTTGCGATTGCTTGAATTGCTTACGGTAACTATAGCGGTTGCGGAATGGCCAGGATGAATATCGGTGCCCGGAGAAAGATTCCGGCTTCTATAATAGATTCAGGAAACCGGGTGACAGAGTCGGGGCAAAACGGGAGCGATGCATGAGCAATCTGATGAATACTGTTGAACAGAACTGTGATTCGGCCGATGCGCCGTGCAGCGCCATCGAAACCATTTTGAGCCCCCGGGTTGCCAATCTGGGCGGCTTCTCCGTACGTCGGCTGTTGCCAACCGCGAAGCGGAAAATGGTAGGCCCCTGGGTATTCTTTGACGAAATGGGCCCGGCGGAATTTCCGGCTGGCCAGGGTCTCAACGTACTGCCGCATCCCCATATTGGTATTGCCACTGTTACCTACCTGTTTGAGGGCGAGATACTGCATCGGGATTCCGTTGGCAGCTACCAGCCAATCCGGCCCGGAGATATCAATCTTATGGTGGCCGGCAGCGGTATCGCCCATTCCGAGCGGGAGCGTCCTGAGATCACCGCAACGGATCACCGCTTGCATGCGCTCCAGCTCTGGCTGGCCCTGCCGCAAGAGCACGAAGAAACTGCGCCAGCGTTTCACCACTATCCAGAGGATGACATCCCCGCGGTTGAGATAGACGGCGTGCCGGTTCGAGTCATGATCGGCAGTGCTTACGGAGTCACTTCGCCGGTGCTCAAGTTCAGCGAAACCCTGTACCTTGAAGCCACCCTTAAAACCGGTCAGACCCTGGCATTACCCCAGGCGCCTGAGCGCGCCGTCTACGTTGCCAGTGGCGCCCTGCGAGCCCATGGCTCTGAGATGCCTACCCACAGCATGACGATCTTTTCCCGACAGCCCGGTGTTGCCATTACCGCCACAGAGGATACCCGGATTGCCGTGATTGGCGGTGAGCCGCTGGGCAAGCGTTTTATCGAGTGGAACTTCGTCTCTTCTAGCAAGGCCCGTATAGGTACAGCCAGAGAAGACTGGCGGGCAGGGCGGTTCGAGAAAGTCGTGGGTGATGAGGAAGCGTATATACCGTATTAGCCTGTCGTCTCGGTTTTCCACGGGCCCAACGCCTTGTATCCGGGGGCTGCAGCCCTCAGCCTTGGACTAAGCCACTTATTTTGCAAAAGGGGAAGCCAGAGTCCATGGAGCCCGTCACCAAGAAGCCCTGCATTGACGTCTGCGAGTTTAACAAGAGGGCCATCTGTAAAGCCTGTGGCCGAACCAGGCAAGAAAAAAAGGAGTGGAAGCAGCTCTCTCCTGACCAGAAGCAGGCGATCTGGACGCGTATCCTGGAGTCTCACGGCTCGGGTAAAGGAAAGAATCCCAAAGCATTGCGCGAGTTGTACGAGAAGGCCCAAAAGAAGAAAAAAAAGAAGAGCTGATCGCCGCAGCGGTTTTCAGGCTGCGGCGACCAGAGACGTCAGGATGAAGCTTTAGAAACGATATTTGGCGTTTGCATTCACAGTGCGCCGCTCGCCGTAGCCGCAGTCTGCGCCTTCGGAGCGGCACCAAGTGATGTACTCGTCATCGGCCAGGTTTTTGGCATCTACGGTGAAGTCCCAGTTCTGCCAGGTGTAGCCAATCATGGCGTCGTAGAGGGTAACGGAAGGAACGACGGGCCCGCCTCCTGAGCCAACGTTGTCACCCACGTAGCGCACCCCGGCACCGACCCGCCAGTTGTTGGCGATGTAGAGCTGGTTCCACCAGGAAGCCTGACGCTCGGCCACATAGGGGAGCCGGTTGCCAGAGGCGTCATCCCTGGCATTCAGATCGGTGTAGGCCAGTTGGGTTTCGAAACGCTGCCACCGCTTGTTCACCTGCAGCTCCCAGCCGTCGATCACCGCGCCGGTCTGCTCAACACCTCCGGGGGTGCTGCCGTCGCTGATCCGGTTCTCCTGGGTAATATCGAAGTAGGCTGCAGTAATGCCAAGGGACTGGTCCTGGGACACGTACTTCACGCCCGCTTCCTGTTGGTCGCCGGTGGTGGGTTCCAGTGTGTTGGCCGCGGCGGTGCCATCGGTACCGAGGTTCATGCTGAAGGCTTCAGCGTAGCTGATGTATGGGGAGATCCCGTTTTCGAATCGGTACATCAAGCCCGCCCGACCAGTGGTGGCCTCCTCGTCGCTGACGGTATCTGATCCGGAGACGGCCAGGCGGCGGTTCTCGGCCCAGTCGTGGCGAAGGCCGGCCGACACGACGACGTTGCCGATCTCGATGTGATCGGCAATGTAGAGGCCGATTTGCTCAATCTCGTTGTCCGGCCGGTCGGTCGGATTGATGGCACCGTCGTTCAGGTTGCCGTACTGTGGATCATATACATCGAAGGTGCCACCCAGGCCATAACCGTAAAAGTAATTGTCCTGTTTCCAGAGCGCGTCCTGGCGGTCGGCGCCGATAATCAGACGATGGCGGGTCATGCCCAGCTCAACATCACCCTCAAGGCGAGCGTCCATGTTGAAAATGCGGGTTTCAGCATCTGCCGTGTAAATGGTACGCGGCACTTCGCCATTGGCGTCGGGAACGCTTGGAATGGTTATCCAGTGTTCGCGGTTTTCGGTACTGGAGCGGCTGTAGCGAGCAGTGGCGGAAAGCGCCCAGTTGGTATTCAGTTGATGATCAACAAACAGGGTAGCTTCGGTCTTCTCCCGATCATAACGATCCCATCCTGGCTCCCCAACGAATCGCTCAGAGCCGATAAACCCTTGCGATCCTGGCTCCAGGGTGCCGGCCTGTGGCAGGAACTGAGCGGATACCTGGCCTTTGTTCTCCTGGCGGTTGAGGAGCAGGGTAACGCTTGTGTCATCGGTTGCGCGCCAGGTCAGGGAAGGGGCGAGCACGTAGCCATCGTCTTCCACATAATCCACCTGGGTGTCACTATCGCGTCCCAGTGCGATAAAACGGTACAGCAAATCACCGCTCTCGTTGACGGGGCCGGTTACATCCACGGCCAGCTGCTTACGATTAAACGTGCCGTACTGGGCCCAGATCTCGCCGCCCTGTTCCTCTTCCGGGAGCTTGGATACCCCATTGATGATGCCGCCCAGGTCACTCTGTCCATAAAGCATGGACGAGGGGCCTTTGAGCACTTCGATGCTCTCGAGTGCGTACACATTGGTGCGCACGGTGTTGTAGGAACCGTAGATCTGACGCAGACCATCCAGATAGCGCCCGGCATCAACACCACGAACTTTTGCAGAATCGATTCGGGTGTCAAAACCAAAGTTGCCTGCGTAGACCCCCGGTGTGTAGAGCAGGGCATCCTGTATGTTCTTGGCTCCGAAATCTTCGATGAAGCTGCGATCGACGATTGAGACCGAATAGGGTTGCTCTTCAACCGGAACGTTCAGTTTTCCAACGGCCGGCGTTTTTTCCAGAGGCATATAGTCCGGAGCGGTAATCGCATCAGAAACCACATCGAGAGCTTCGAGTGTGGTCGCGTCGTCGGATTGCGATTGCGCCATGGCCAGTGAGCTTACGCTGAGGAGTGAAACCATTGCTGCAGAGCTGCAACGTCGGTAGCGGGTGACTTTCATAGGATAATGCGCCTTCGTTGTTAATGCGGAGGCGAATGATAACAATTATCATTAAATAAACAAGAGGTAATGAAATCCCTGAAACGATCAGTCGATAGTAAACGAGAGAATTCTCGATAGGTGGCTGTAGGGCAGACCACTCTCCTCGTGCCAGAGGTTAAACGCTTCCTGCGCCTGCATGAGCCCTTTCTTGCTGGTGGGAGAGGCATCCAAAACCTCTTCCCTATGCAGCGCGGCAATGACATCCCGTGAAAGGATAAAGCCGTCCCAACCCACTCGCCGCAAAAAGTACTGGGCGCTGTTGCCACCGAGCCTCGCTCCATTGCGTTTAAGCCACATCAGCAGGCCGGCCTGATCACTGCTGGGCCAATCGGCGAGGAAATTGCCAAAGCTGCCATGCTCCCGGGCGGCGTCGACAATCATCCGCGCATTCTCCGGCACGGTCTGGATTTTCTGCGCGTTCCTGACGATCCGTTCGTCACCCGCCAACCGCTCAAGGACCTCGGGAGGAACCTGCTGCCAGTAGAGGGGCACAAAACCCTCGAAAGCCTCTTCGAACTTCGGCCATTTGTTTTCGATCACTCGCCAGACAAAGCCAGCCTTGAAGATGCACCGGGTGATTTCTGAAAGGTATCGATCGTCCCCGAGAGCTTCCAGTTCTTGAGGGCTAGCCACTCTGGGCAGCCGTGCGCGAACTTCACTTTCTCCGCCTTTTTGGAGAACGGCCTGTTCATAGATGCGGGAAAAGGACATAGCGGTCTCTGAATCACTCCAGTCTGTTAAGGGATTTTCTCCGGCCAATGTGCGACAGGCCAGTAATCAGGGTTCCGAGCAACCCGAGGGCGGGGCGTACAATCAACCGGAATACCCAACTGCCGATGTACAACGCGGGCAGCAGTATCAGAATCCATCCGAGAAACTGCACCAGCTTTACCGGGTAGCCCAGCACTTCCGCTACCTCTGCCAGGAAGTCGTTGATGATACCGGGGTGTGTGACCACCAGGTAGCCGACGCCAATCACGGCGGGCCATTTTGCGTAGCGGGCGGTCGTCATCAACATGCGCCCGCTAGTCGTGAGACGAGCGGCCAGTGCTGCGGACCGGGTACCCCTGGCAGCGCCTCTGGATGAAACAGCGACAGCCCGTCCTACCCGAAGTACCTTCAACGCGCTGGCAAAAACCAGAACATCCACCGACGCCCAGCCGATATCAGAGGCGGTCACGTCGTCACCGGTGCGGTGCTGAATCTCAAGGTTGCGTATACCACTTGCGAAGAACTGGTTGATGTTCTCCAGCACCCGTTCGGTTCGAACCCAGATGACGTCGCCCTGCTCGTTAAATACGAACTGGCCCAGGAAATCGTGCCCTTCTTCCTGAATAAAGCGCACGGCGTACCACCCGCGCTCTTCCGGAGTCAGCTTTTCCTTTCGGGAGGTATTTTGTTGGCCGCCGGTACTGTTATCGGTTTCTTCGCCTCCGGTAAAGAACTCAAGAGCCGCCTGATATTTGCTCGCCAGATCGTTCATCAGCTCGATAGAGCCAACAGGTTTGCTCAGGAAATAGTGAATCGGCGGAAGAATGTTTTCGCCATAGAGCCGAAGAATTTCCCGGAATTCCGGTTCGGGACCATATAGGGGAAATACTTCGCGTGTCATCGCCGGGTATCGCAAATACGCTGCCCGGGCCTTCAGTAGCAGCAGTTCGTCGTCTGCCATATCCAGCAAGGCTGCCTGAACTTCCAGTGGCTCTTTCTCGATCCGGGGGAATTCCCGGAGAGTATTTTCCGCCTGAATCTGGATCAGCCGCTCTTCAATCAGCATGGGCCGGGATGTGACCGTCGACAACAATGCAACGATCACCGAAATCCCCAGAATCAACAGGAGTTTTCTCATCGAAACTTACCCCGGGCAGGAATGAGTCAAAGAACCGTGTAGGGGTTGCCGCTTTTGTAGCTCTATCAACCAGCGACTACGCTTTGGAGAGTAGCGCAAATGTATACGCCCCGAAAATGCAGATCATTCCGGGATTGGGCTGGCATGCTTTTGGCGAAGGTCGAACGGGAGTTGCAAGTGGCGGTAAATCAAGCGAAGCGTGGATTTGTCATCAGAGAGGCCCGGGAAGAGGATCTGCCCGAGATGGTGGGCTTCCTCGCCAAACTGGCCCTGCATGTTTCGGGTGCGCCTCCCCATGACTTGAAGGAAAGCGAGTACAAACGGCTTCTGCGAACCCTGCACTCCGCGCTGGACGATCCCAACAGACGACTCGTTGTGGCCGAAACCAAAAGCGCCGGGCTCGTGGGCATGGGTTATGTTTATATCTGGAGAAGCCAGGGCATCTGGGAGCAGTTGGAAGCGGCAGAATTCAAGTCTGGCGTTATTGATGATATCTGGGTAGAGCCGGACTTCCGGGGGCTTGGTATCCTGAAGGCACTGTTGCGGGATCTTGTGGCTTTCGCGGAGGAGCATCATGCCTCGGAGCTGATCCTCGAATACTCTGCTTCAAACAAGGAAGCCAAGGCTGCCTGGACCAAGCTGGGTTTCAAACCGACCGGGGTTCGCGCGGCGGCATTCACCTCGGTGGTTAAGCAGGCGCTGGCGGAATCACAAGGATAAGAAAAGGAAACAGGCCATGATCGGCGATCGCAGTGTGAATGTGTTTTACGATGAGATCATGCTCGGGCATAACCCCGAGGTGGATCTTCCGTTCATGCCCAGCCGGGTGGAAAAGCGTGTGCGATCCATTCTTCAGGGCTTGGATTTCAAATGGAGCTATCCGGAGCACCCCGGGCGGATCAGCGCCATCAAGGAGTATCTGGATGAAAACCCGGTGGCGGGTATTCAATTCAAATCGGGTGCGGCTGCCGCAACCTACGATCAGCTGGCACGGGTACACACCACCTCCTACCTTGACCACATCTTCTCACTGGACGGCAAACGGGCGTGGCTTGATAAAGATACGACGGCGGTGTCACCCGACAGCATCAAAGCCGCCACGGCTGCGGCCGGCAACGCCATTGCCGCCGTTGAAAGCGTTGTCAAAGGAGAATGTGACAGCGCGTTTGCCCTGATCCGCCCGCCCGGCCATCATGCGGAACCGGTTCGGGCACGGGGGTTCTGCTTGCTCAATAATGTGGCCATTGCTGCGGCCCATGCCCAGGCCAAACTCGGTTGTGAGAAGATTCTGATCATCGATTGGGATGCCCATCATGGCAACGGTACCCAGGACATTTTCTGGGCAGACCCCGATGTCCTGTTTTTCGATACCCACTGCGCGGCGCCATTCTATCCCGGATCCGGTCACCTGGAAGAGATCGGTGATGGGCTGGGGGAGGGCTACACCATCAACGTGCCACTGCCGGAAACGGCTGGCGACGTTGCCTTTGAGAAAGTGTTCCGGGAGATCCTGATGCCGGCGGCGGATTACTTCCAGCCGGATTTGGTGCTGGTCTCTGCCGGCTTTGATCCGCACAGAAACGACATGGCCCTGAACCTCACCTACGATGGCTTCAAAGTAATCACAGGCATTGTTCAGGCGATTGCCGACAAACAATGTGAGGGACGGTTAGCGCTGGTTCTGGAGGGTGGCTACAGCCTGAGTTCGCTGTCCAAGGGGGTGCACGCCGTGCTCGAAGTGCTGGCCGGAGGAGAAGTGCCGGAAGTTCATGAGATCGGCGTGCCGGAGGCCGAGGAGGCAGCTGAGTTCCATCGGTCTGCCTTCAGTGATGAGGACTAATTCTGCTTTGAGCAATAAAGACTAGGTCAGTCGGCTGAAAACACCCGGCTGGCGGCTTCCACAACAATCCCGTGCCGCTTGGCCAGTTTCACCCGGTCGTCATCGTAGCCGCCGCCAATCACCGTCGCTACTGGAATGTTCCGACGTTTCAATTCACTGAGCACCTGAAAGTCCCGCTCAAAAATTCCCTGTTCGGAAATGTTCAGCCGGCCCAGGGGATCATTCCTGAATACATCCACGCCTGCGTCATAGAGCACGATATCCGGCCGGGATAACGCAAGTGCTTTGTTCAGCGTTTCGCTGACAACTTCAAGATAGGCCCCGTCGTCGAGGCCATCCGGTAAGGCGACATCGAGATCGCTCATCTTTTTCTCGAACGGGTAGTTGCGCTCACAGTGAATCGAGCAGGTAAAGGCATTCGGCTCGTTCGCCAACAATGCAGCAGTACCGTCACCCTGATGCACATCCACATCGAAGATAAGCACACGTTCAATGCCCTCCTGTTGCAACAGCACATTGGCGGCGATCGCCAGATCGTTGAGGATGCAGAAGCCGGCAGCGTAATCGTAATGGGCGTGATGGGTACCACCGGCCAGGTGACAGGCAATGCCATGCTGGAGGGCCAACTGCGCTGTCAGAACCGTGCCTGAAGGAGCCAGGAAAGTGCGTCGGACGAGGCCCTTGCTCCAGGGCAGATTCATCTGCCGTTTCTCCCGCGCCGAGAGTTGATCGCCGGCGAAACGGGCGAGGTAATCCGGGCAGTGGGTACGGGTCAGCCACGCCTGCCGGCATGGGGCAGGGCGAAAGCTATTGGCTTGAGTGAGAAGCCCTCTCGAGCGGGCGTAATCGGCAAGGAGCCCGAATTTTTCCATGGGAAATCGGTGCTTTGCCGGGAATGGGAAGCTGTAGTCTGGATGGTGAACTACGGGTACGGGCATTTGATCGTCCGGCTGCAGTGGATTTGCGACGTCAGAATGTTATTTGGCAGGCACGGCTGCGATGCCAGAATCACACATCGCCTGGATTTCTTCGGCGGAATACCCGCACTCTGCCAGCAGTTCGCCGGTTTGCTCGCCAAGGCGCGGAGCTCCCTGCCAGTGCTGCTCTGGTGCGGCCGAGAATCGCGACGGCGCCCTGGCCTGGCGGAGTCGGCCGGCCTGGGGGTGGTCGTAGTGGGAGAGCAAATCGTTGGCCAGTACCTGGGCATGGTCGAGTACCTGAGTGCGGGTCAACACCGGGGCGCAGGGCACTTGCTCGGCCTCAAGCCTTGCCAGCCAGTGTTCGGCCGTATCGGTTTTGATGACCGACTGGATCAGCTCCAGCCTCGCATCAATATTCTCCTGGCGCAGCCGGGCAGTCAGGAACCTTGGATCCTCCGCCCACTCCGGGCGGTCCACAGCACGAATAAGGGCTTGCCACTCTCGATCGCTCTGAACCGCAATGGTGATGAAACCGGTTGTGGTCTCATAGATGAGATCCTGAAGGCTCGCAGCCTCCTGCTGTGGCACCTCACTGTGAACAAAGGTCTGGCTGCCCATGTCGGAGCTCCAGAGAAACGCGATGATCGCGTCCAGCATGGACAGCCTTACATGCTGGCTTTCCCCGGTGCGTTCCCTGGCAAACAGAGCCGCGGTAATCGCCTGGGCTGCGGTTACACCGGTGAGCTTGTCGGGCAGGATGGTCCTCACCAGTTGCGGACGCAGTTCGTCTGCGCCCGCCTGCACGGTGGCCAATCCGGAGAGGCCCTGAATCAGCGGGTCGTATACCGGTCGCTGGGAATAGGGGCCGGTATCACCGAAGCCACTGATTGATACCATCACGAGATCCGGGGCCACCTTGCGCAGCTGCTCTTCGCCGAGCCCCATCCGCTCAATGACGCCCGGCCGGAAGTTCTGCACAAAGACATCGGCCGACGCCACCAGTCGAAGCAGCGCGTCGCGTCCCGCCTTTTCTTTCAGGTTCAGTGCCACTGATTTCTTGTTGCGGTTGTTGTTGAGGTACAGCGCCGACATATCGCCCTGCCGATTGGCCGCGGAGCGCGTAAAGTCGCCACCCGCCGGATTCTCGATCTTGATAACCTCGGCACCCTGATCTGCCAGTATCATGGTCGCGAGAGGCCCGGAAATCATGGCTGTCAGATCGATAATGCGGATGCCATCGAGCGGTCCGGTCATGGTCAGGACTCCTGTTTTTCCATGGAGGCGCCAAAAAACGTGAGTGCGCCACTCTTAAAAAGGGTTCGTACTCTAAACTTTATGCGGATGCCGATCATTTACCAGTACGCAACAGAGCAGGAAATTCATCAAACCAGAGGAGCGCCAGTGTCCACCAGTGTTGAAATGACCGACATTTTTCTCGAGTACCCCACAGAGTCCGGCAAGGTTGCTGTACTCAAAAATGCCTCCCTCATGGTGCCCCCGGGAGAAACACTGGCAATCACAGGCCCCTCTGGCAGCGGGAAAACGTCCCTGCTTTTGTTGCTCTCCGGCCTGCAGCGACCGACCAGTGGAGAAATTCTGGTCGGCGATCAACGCCTGGGCGACATGGACGCCAATGCTCTGGCCGACTGGCGAAGTGAGCACCTTGGCATTATTTTCCAGTCCTTTCACCTGCTGCCTGGCCTCACGGCCCTGGGAAACGTGAGTCTGCCGCTTGAGATTGCCGGCGAGGCCCGGCCGCGGGAACGAGCTCTCGCCATGTTGGAGGCCGTTGGTCTCAGCCATCGGCTGCAGCACTACCCGGGGCAGCTCTCTGGCGGCGAACAGCAACGGGTTGCGATCGCTCGGGCACTGGTTCACCGGCCAAGCCTGTTGTTGGGAGATGAGCCCACAGGCAATCTGGACCATGAAACCGGTGAGAAAGTTCTCTCCCTGCTGTTCGACTTGCACAAGGACAGCAAATCCACGCTGGTACTGGTGACCCATGACGAGCGCGTTGCCGAGCGTTGTCAGCACAGGGTCCGGATGGACGGTGGGCGTCTCTATGCCTCCTGAACGCTCCACAAACCCGCTCTGGATGCTCCGATTCGCGATCACCGACCTGCGGTCACGTATCTCTGCGTTAAAGATTTTCCTGGCCTGCCTGATTCTCGGCGTTACCCTTGTGGCTGCGACAGCCAGCCTCTACCGGGTGATCGAGCAAAGCTTGCTGGCGGATACCCGCGCTCTGCTCGGTGGCGATGTGGAGCTGGATACCAGCGAGCCGCTGCCCGATGATGCGCTCGAATGGATTCGTGCTACCGGCAAAATTTCACTGGTTCGGGAATTCGATACCATCGTCAGCGGAAGCGGCGGCGACGGCTTCTTCCGGGCGGAGATACTGGTTCCGGATACTCTCTATCCCCTCTACGGCGAGCTGGAGCTAATGCCGGATGAGCCTCTGGGGGCGCTTACAGGCCAGAATGAAGGGCAGTGGGGCGCTATCATCGATCCTTTGCTGGCAGAACGCCTGGGCCAGTCGATTGGTGACCGGATTGAGATTGGCGCCGCCACCTTTCGAATCAGCGGCCTTATCGAGAAGCAACCGGATCGGAGCTTGAACGCCAATTGGCGAGGTCTGCCGATCATGATTTCTGAGCAGGCCGTAGAGGCAACCGGACTGATACGCCCGGGTAGCCGCGTGGATTACGAATACCGGGTACAAACCGAACTGAATCTCGACACCTGGCTTGAGGAATTCGAGCAGGCATTCCCGGATGCGCGATGGGAAATCACTACGTTTGCCGAGCGCAGCGAACGGATTTCCGAGCGTCTGGACCAGATTGCTACAGCACTCATCCTTATCGCTTTCACGACATTGTTCATCGGTGGCCTCGGCGTTGCCAACAGCATCCACGCCTACCTCGATGAAAAGCTGGGCACAATTGCCACCCTGCAAACACTTGGCCTGCGTCGCAAACCGCTTGTCGGCATATACCTCCTGCAGATTGGTGTATTGGGCAGCCTTGCGGGGCTAGTTGGCGGTGGTATCGGGCTGGGGCTTTCCGCCCTGGCGATCAGCCTGGCGGGCGATGCCTTTGCTTTGGCGGGGCCCGATGGGGCCGGCGGCTGGTTCTCCTTGTGGTTGGTTCCCTTGCTTCTGAGCTGGCTGTTCGCTGTTCTGACTGCTTACGTGTTTGCACTGCCGGCACTCGCTCGAGCCCTCGCTGCTGCGCCGGCCGGGCTTTTCCGGGGGCAGGTCGAGGCGGCTCCCAACGAGCCTCGCAGCTGGCGGATTGCCAGCTATCTACTGCTGGCTGTCTACATCGGCGCTACCCTGTTCTGGCTCCCATCGCCTCATCTGGGCTTTCTTTTCCTGCTGGCGGTTACGCTGCTCTGGGGCCTCCTGGAAGGTTTGATCAAGGGGTTACGCCGCGGTGCCAAGGCTCTGGAAAACGGCGGTTTTGCCGACCGCAGGTTTGCCCGGCGGTTGGCCCTGGCCAATCTGCACCGGCCGGATTCGCCGCTCCGGGCAACCCTGCTGTCACTGGGCACCGCACTGACGCTTGTGGTGGCCTGCACGTTGATGGTTACCACGCTCCTGAGGGCGCTTGAAACCACCATACCGGAACAGTCGCCGGCGCTAATCCTCTATGAAGTGTTCCCGGACCAGATGGAACCGCTGCAAAACGGCCTGGAAGCGTTGGATGCTTCTAGCCGCGTCGAGTTGCTCCCGATGGTCCGGTCCCGCCTGGACACTATTAACCAGAAGCCGATTGCGGAGGTTCTCGCCGATAACGCCGAAGCCCGGCGAGAAGCCATGGGAGATGAATACAAACTGAGTTATCTCTCGGGAAACCCCGAAGCACTGGAACTGGTGGAGGGCAACTGGTGGGAATCGCCGGCCCCCGAGGGGGAGCCCGCTTACATGGCCATGGAGGATCGGGAGGCTTACCAGCTTGGACTGGGGGTGGGCGACCAGCTCACCTTTACTGCACAGGATAAGAGCATCGACGTCGAAATCCGTGCAATTTACCGGCAAAAAGGGCTGCAGACCCGATTCTGGTTCGAGGGCATATTGCAGCAAGGCGCACTGGACGACTTGATCAGCCTTTACGTTGGTGCGGTCTACCAAAGCGATGAGGCGGCCAGGGAATCCCAGCAATGGCTGGCACAGAACATCCCCAATGTAATCACGCTGCGCACCGCTGACTGGCTGGAAACCGCAGGCGATCTGCTGAACAAGGCAGCCGCGGGCCTGGCGGCTGTGGCATCGGTCAGTCTTCTCGCCAGCCTGCTTGTGCTTTCCAGCGTAGTCAGTGTCAGCCGCAGGCGGCAGCTTTACGAGGCCAACCTGTTGCACTGCCTTGGCGCCCGTCACGGAGCGATCCGCCAATCCATGCTGCTGGAAACCGGTTTGCTGACCTTTCTGGCAACGGTTTTCGCGACGGCGCTTGGTGCGCTAATTGCTTTACCTGTAGCTGACCTGGCCTTGAAGCTGCCGGCCGGCGATTTATGGTGGATTGGGGCGCTGGTTGCCGGAGGTGTCAGTTCGCTGGCGCTGCTGGGTGGATTACTGCCCACGCTCAGGGCAATGCGGTTAAACCCCGCTGTGTTGCTCAGAGACCGTTAAAATGGCCTGCTGTAGTAATAAATTCGTCTTTTTGATTAAGGAGGTGTAAACATCAGTTAAATCATAGACCTAAGAACATGAAAAATGACTGTTTGTTCGTTTTTTGGCCGCTATCACGAGCTGCAGGCTCAAAAAATCCGGTTATATTGAGGAAATTAAGGAAAATTGCCTACCAAATGGCAAATTTCAAAAATTTTCACTAAATAATCTACGGTAGTATTTTTACGTATGCTTTTTGCACATAACTCGTGTTGTGTAGGCATAACGGACACACACTTTTCGCCCACGAAAGAAAAAGAGAGAATAACTATGATTCGCAAACTAGCACCGCTTGTATTCGCTTGTGCTGCGGTAACCTCCGTAAGCGCGACAGCCGATCAGCTGGACACCGTGATTCAACGTGGCACTCTGAACTGTGGCGTGGTTCTGGATTTCCCACCAATGGGATATTTTGACGAGAACAACGAGCCTGCAGGCTTCGACGTCGATTACTGTAACGACCTGGGCGAGGCGCTCGGCGTGGACGTTAACGTTCTCAACCTGACCTGGGGCGAGCGGATTCCCTCCCTGGTTTCCGGCAAAACTGATGTGGTTATCGGTTCTACCTCCGATACACTGGAGCGCGCCAAGACCGTTGGCTTCACCTACCCGTACTTCGTCTTCAAATTCCAGGTTATCGCCAACGAGGACAAGAACATTGAATCCTTCGACGACCTGAAGGATCTGAAAGTCGGTGCGGCACTCGGCACCACCTACGAAACCGAATACCTCGCGTATGCCGAGCAGCAGGGCTGGGGCAAGGACAACTACACCTCCTTCAAATCCGAGAACGATGCTTACCTGGGTCTTTACCAGGGCAAGGTCGACGCAATCATCTCTACCAACACCAACATCGCGACCAAACTGCGTAGCGAAGAGTTCGCAGACTTTGAAGCGGGGCCCTACGTTCCCAACTACGACGACGTTGTGGGCATCATCGCCAAGCGTGATGAGGTTGCCTGGATCAACTACCTGAACCTGTTCCTGGTACGCCAGATTCGCGACGGCAACATGAACGAAGCTTACAACAAGCACTTCGGTACCGATGCGCCGGCCGATCTGATCAAGTCCCTCCGGGACAACAAGTAAGCGCCGAACCGACGGCCGCCAAACAGGCGGCCGTCATTGCATTGGTTCCCGGGTCGGGCACTCACCCTCGGGTGTCCTGACCTAAAATTCTGATCAAGGCCCTTCTTACCGGGCTCTGGTCGAGTTTCCTACCATTCATAAAATGGCCAAGGTATGGACTACGAATTTCACTGGAACGTAGTGTTCCAGAACATGCCCCAGCTGCTGAACGGTGCCTTCGTTACCCTGCACGTATCCGTTCTGGCGATGCTTCTGGGCGTTGTGATCGCAATACTGTTGGCGATCGCCAAAATGAACAACACGAAGTTCTTCAGCCAGGTTGCGACGGTCTGGGTTGAGATTGCCCGGAATACGCCGGCCCTGTTCCAGATCTACATGGCCTATTTTGGCCTTGGAGCATTCGGTATCCACCTCAGTCCCTACGTGGCGGTACTGAGCGCACTGGTCTTTATCAACGCGGGCTACCTGACGGAGACGTTCCGGGGTGGTTTCCAGTCGATCCCGAGCACCCAGTACAGCGCTTCCAAGTCGCTGGGCATGACCAGTATCCAGACGTATCGATACATCATCCTTCCGCAGATGCTGAGACGCATCTATCACCCGATGACCAACCAGTTTGTCTGGTCCATCCTGATGAGCTCTCTGGGCATTCTGGTGGGTATGAGCGAGCTTTCTGGCACGACTCAGCGTCTGCAGTCACTGTCGTTCAGAACGCTGGAGTTCTTCATTGTGGCGGCCGTGATGTACTTCGTGATCACCAAACTCGTGTTGTTCGGGTCATCACTGCTTGCTCGTAGACTTTTCAAGGGGGAAATCTGATGAATTCTTTATTCACACCCCTGTCCTGGAGCGATAGCGGTCTGATCCTGACCGGTGTCTGGAATACCATCATCATCTCCGTTGTCGCCATCGTGGTGGGCACTATTCTGGGATTGATCGTCGGCTTTCTCCGTGCCGAGAGCAACAAGGCCGTCAACGTCCTTTTCGGTAGCGTGCTCGACGTGCTGAGAAGTGTTCCCCTGATCATCCAGCTTATTCTGTTCTCGACTTTTGTCGGTGCGATGGGAAATCCACTGGCGCCGTTTGTTGCGGGCTCCATTGTGCTCTCGCTGTATACCATGGCCTTCATGAGCGAGGTTTTCCGCAGTGGCTTTGAGAGTGTCAGTCCCTCAATGCAGACGGCAGCGCGCTCACTGGGCATGACCAAATGGCAAACCATCTACCACATTCGGTTGCCGATTGGTTTGCGTGCTGTGTTCCCCTCGTGGCTGGGTGTTGCACTCAGTGTCATCAAGGACTCGGCCCTGGTCTCGGTCATCGGTTACATGGAATTGCTGCGCACGTCGGAGCAACTGATTTCAAGAACCCAGCAACCGCTCGAGATTCTGATCGGTGTTGGTATCTTTTACTTCATTATTTCGTACCCGCTGTCCCACTACGGCCGGTATGTTGAGAGGAAAATGGCAATATGATCAGCGTACAGAATGTCCATAAATCCTTCGGCGATCTTGAAGTACTGAAAGGCGTAAGCCTGGATGTAAAGAAAGGCGAGGTCGTGAGCGTTATCGGGGGCTCCGGTAGTGGCAAGTCAACCCTTCTGTACTGCATCAATGCTATTGAGCCTATCAACAGGGGCAAAATCCTCGTTGATGATGTGGATGTGCATGCCAAGGAGACCAACAAGGACAAGTTGCGCCAGAAACTGGGTATGGTCTTTCAGCAATGGAACTCCTTTCCTCACATGACGGTGCTGGAGAATGCGGCCCTGGCTCCCAGAATCGTCAAGAAAATGAGCAAGGAAGAGGCGATCGAGATCGCCAAGAAAGAGCTGGAGCACGTTGGCCTGGGTGACAAGTTCGACGTCTATCCCACGAAAATGTCCGGCGGCCAGCAGCAGCGCCTGGCCATTGCCCGTGCCCTGGCCATGAAGCCCGATTATATGCTGCTTGATGAGGTAACCTCTGCGCTCGATCCGGAGCTGGTCGGCGAGGTTCTGGACACACTGCGCCTGTTGGCGGAAGAGGGGATGACCATGATCTGCGTGACCCATGAAATGGGCTTCGCACGGGATGTTTCTGATCGCGTCGCGTATTTCCATGAAGGCGTTATTGCAGAGATCGGGGAAGCCAGGCAGGTAATAACCGATCCGCAGAACCCGCTCACCCAGAAGTTCCTCTCAAAAGTGCGCTAGAAAGTCGCCACAACCGTGGTGCTGGCTGGGGGAGTTCTTGGACCCGCTTCCCCAGCCATTTTTCCAGCCCGCCCAGAATCCGGCGGCTTCAGTTCCGGTTCTTCAGCACCTCATAAATCTGCCTGACCGCTTCCTCCTGCTTTTGTTTTTCAACCATATCTTCCAGCAGCTCCAGTACCCGTTTTTCGTCGTTGCTCCGAAGACCCGGCCAGTACACATAGGGCACCAGATCTGGATTGCTGATAAAGAACAAGGCGGTTTGTTCCGGATCGTTGGCGATGTCTCCGCGCAGGCCTACGGTAAACTGGCGGCCCTCGCCACCCCGTAGCGTTAACAGGAGGGATTGGTCCTGCTCGATGAATCGGGTTTCCTCCACGGTAATGGGCTCTGCCAGATCCGGCACGGAGGTGATGTAGTATTGAAAGCCAAGGAACCCCAGCAGAACAGCAATCAACGCTGCCAGGGCAAAGGATTTGATCATTGAGCGTATTCCATTGTGGTCAAGCGTTCCTCAATCCCTGTTCATTAGGTAGTCTGCGACGGCTTGATATAGTGGCAGAGAGGTTGGGTCGATCTTGCTGTTACTGGCATTGGGAAACGATGCGAAGCGTACCAGAACCATGTTGGCGGTGGGGTCAATGTAGATGGTTTGCCCGTGAACGCCTCGAGCGGCATAAGCGCCATTGGCGTTGTTGAAGATCCACCACATGCTGCGATAGCTTCCGCCGGGAAGGGTGGTGTAGCCAGCCTTGGCAAAGGCCTTTTTGTCGCCGCCGGCCTGGATTGCATTCACCACAGATTCAGGGAACAGTTGCCGATTCTTGTACTTGCCTTTGTTCAGCATCAACAGGCCTATCCTGCCAAGATCCCTGAGCCCTGCGCTCAGTCCACCACCCGCGAAAGGCGTGCCTTTGGCATCGATCGTCATGTAGGCATCCTGTTCGGTGCCAAGGGGGTTCCAGAGACGTTCAGAAAGTAGATTCGCCACGCTCTTACCGCTTACCCGGGCGATTATCCAACCGAGGGCATCAGAATTGACAGTCCGATAGCCGAACGCATCGCCGTGGTCGCCGTTTTGCTCAACGGTTTGCAGGTACTCGAAATAACCCTCCGGTCCACTGTAATCAGAAGGCTTTGGCAAGGGGCTGGCTGCCGCAGAGTATTGCCAGATGTCAGCCTCAGGATCGGCGTAGTCTTCGCTGTAATCCAGCGCGGTGGTCATATCCATAACTTGCCGCACGGTGGCACTACCAAAAGCACTGTTTTTCAGCTCAGGCACAAGGCTGTCCACAGTTGCTTCATCGTCCAGTTTGCCTTCGGCCACCAGAACTTCAGCCAGTAGGCCGGTCAGGGACTTGGTCATCGACATAGCAGCGTGTTTGCCGGTCTCGCTCAGGCAGCCGTTGTAATATTCGTATACGATCTTGCCTTTGTGAAGAATCAGCAACCCGTCGGTGTAGTTCGCAGCCAAAGACTCGCGCCAGTTCATTTGGGTGTCGCTACCCATCGGCATGAACGAAATGTCGTTGATCCCATTATCCAGTGCGTACGGCAGTGGATCGGGTGCACCGATGCCGCGGCTGATCCTAGTGGTCGGCAGCAGTTCCCGGATATGACAGACAGTCCAGCGGAGTTTAGGGAAGCTGAAGTAATTGCTTTGGGGGTGGGCGATCAGCTTGTCGTCGGGCGGCGGGAAACCGGTCATCCACTGTAGTGCTTGAGGGTCCGATTCCTCTGCGCTCAGCGGGGCAGAGCCGTGGGTGCTCCCCCACGCGTTCGGGCAGCTTAAAGCGAGTAGCACAAGGACATAAGCAGGATTGAAAGCGGACATGTCCATTCACCTTGTCGATTGATCACATGGCTCTGGAGAAGACTTCAAAAGGCAGGGCTTTTAATACATAGCTTAGCGGCGTCCATGGCCACCAGGGCACGTAGGCCCGGCGCTTCTCCGATTCGATGGCTTTCACCAGGGCCTTTACACCGGTTTCCAGATCCACACGGAAGGGCGCGCTTTTAGTGTCCCGGTTAATATCCGTGAGAATGTAGCCGGGCATAATGTTGCTGACGTTGATCGGCTTACCCTTGGTATCGAGCTGCAGACCTTCCGCCAAAGAGGCTACGGCGGCCTTGGTGGCAGCGTATACGTTCAGTGGACCACGGAAGCCGCGAACACCACTGACAGACGACATTAACACCAGGTGACCGCTGTTCTGCTCGCGGAAGATCTCCATGGCTGCCTCACTCTGGGCAATAGCAGCGATGAAGTTGGTCTCGGCGGTGTGGCGGTTGGCAGCGAAATGCCCACGGCCGATGGGCTGTGAGCTGCCAATACCTGCATTAACCACCACCCGATCAAGACTACCGAGCTCATCCCGGAAGCCCCGGAACACTTCGAACACCTGATCGTAATCGCAGACATCAAGGCCTCGGACGAGTACCCGGATATCCGGATGAGCCTGCTGCAATTCCCGCTGGAGAGCTTCCAGCTTGTCTGCCCGGCGCGCACAGAGCGCCAGATTACAGCCTTTGGCCGCCCATTCGCGAGCCATGCCTTCCCCGAGACCGGTGCTGGCACCGGTAATCAGAATGTTCTTTCGCATCAGCTATCCCCTGGATTCGTTCGGATTATTTGCGCTCACAGTACCATGATCGAACGCCCAGGGGATTGACTGAAATGCAACTCTGCACTGGCCATTCCGTTCAGGGTAGAACGTTACTCCACCATTACTGTGATCTTCTCGGAAACCACTGGCGGGTTGTGCGGCACATGCATGTGATCACCGACCAAAAGCTGCAGCGTGTGTTTACCCGGTGATAGCGTGATCTCGGTTTCGGTTTGCCCGCCACCAAAGTGTCTGATTTGATCCGTTGCCGGGAGGGATTTGCTCAGATCGGACGGTACGTCGGTATCGATCAGCAGGTGGTGGTGTCCGGTGCCTGCTTTTTCCACGCCAGCAGGTGCTACGCCCATGTTCCGCAGACCAAAGACGACTTTGAAGGTTTCGTTTACGGTTGCGCCGTCAGTTGGTTGCACGAAATACACGCCAGCGTTGGCCGGCGCCTCAGACTTCATGCTCTCTGCAATCGCTGCTACTGGCGCGATCAACAGAGCTGAAAACAGTGTAATTGCGATCCTGTTCATTTCGTTTCCTCCTTGGTGTTCGCCACCAGTGAGTATAGTTGAGGAAACGTATGCGTGACGGCCGCTTCAGTTTTCCACGGCAGGAATTATGTGCTCCTCAATTAACTGGAACTGGCGGCGCAAAAAGGCTGAACCCGGCGAGGGAGGGGTAGGGTCAGAGGTCATCACCACGGTCAGTTTGCGAGCGGGCATCACATACAGTACCTGGCCTCCGTACCCACGCCCGTAATACCCCATTTCGCCGGCGAGCGGCTGCTGGAACCAGCCATAGCCATAGGGATCATCTGTGTAGGCGGACCTTCCGCGTTCAATCCAGGACTCCCGCACCCAGTTTTCCGGAAACAGGCGCCGATCACCAAGGCGGCCTTCATTGCGATAAAGCTCGCCGATTTTGGCCAGGTCCCTTGGCGAAAGAGCCATATTATTGCCACCAAAATAGATCCCCTGGGGATCCCGGCCCCAGGCCGGAATGGTTATATTCAGTGGCTCGCCCAACCATTCCCGCGCCAGGTCGAGCGTGCTGCGCCCGGCGCTTTCAGTGAGCGCCGCCGAGAGCAGGTGGCTGCTGCCGGTGGAGTAGAGCATGCGACCGCCCGGCTCATCCACGAACGGCCGGGTGAGCACATGGTGAACCCAGTTATCGCTGTTCACCCAGGTGCCATAGTAACGGCCAGATGTCCGCTGCAACCCGGCCTGCAAAGACAGCAGGTGCCCCAGAGTTATCCGGTCCACGCCCTTGGTGGCGGAGGCGGGTACGCGGTCACCGAGCGTTTCAATAACCGGTTGATTGGTTCCCTCGAACACACCTTTTTCGATTCCGATACCCACCAGCGCGGCGAGTACTGTCTTGGAGAGAGATTTGATGTTGGTTGGCGTGTCGAGCCCGGCACTTTTCAAATCCAATGCCAGAACTTCCTGGCCCTCATGGACAACAATCAAGGAGTGAAGGCGCTTAAGGTTTGCAGCCTCTCTGGACACCTCTGCTTGCCAGTCTGCCGTCTCCGAGTGGCTTGGCGGGGTCACCAGGAGCAGCAGTGCGAAAAGCCAATATGAAAAGCGTTGCATAGTGTAAGGAGGCGCTAGCGTCTTCGTTTTGGTAAGTGGAACGTCGATCATATGACTACTGTACGTCAGCGCGCCGAGAGGAGGTCACGGCTTAATCAGATCTGTGGTGATTATCGGGTACGCGATGCAGATTTATGCGCCTCTAGGCGCAAAAATGATGATCGCCATGCCGAGCAGGGCTACGCCGGATCCCACCAGATCCCAAACGGTTGGCCGGATACCATCAATAGCCCAAAGCCAGAGAATGGCCATAAAGATATACACACCGCCGTAGGCCGCATAAACCCGACCGGCGGCAGTAGGATGCAGGGAAAGTAACCAGGCAAATGCCGCCAGGCTCAGGGCCCCGGGTACGAGAAGCCAGATGCTCTTTCCCTCGCGAAGCCAGAGATAGGGTAGGTAGCAGCCAACGATTTCAGCCAGCGCGGTAACGAGAAACAGACCGATGGTTTTCAGTTCAGGCACGGGGATTTTCCTTTGTACCGATAAAAAGCCGTATTTATGACGCTTTGTGAACCAGTCTTTACGATTTACATGGGGATAGGAGAGTAATTACCGCGCACTTCTAAACCATAGGCCTGAAATTCGGTAATGCCGCAACCCGATCCAGCCATGCGCGAATCGCAGGGTAGGCTTCCAGCTCAAAACCACCCTCATCCGCGACGTGGGTGTATGCATAGAGTGAGATATCTGCAGTAGTGACCTTCTCACCCGCCAGGAATGGCGTCTCTGCCAGTTGTTGCTCCATCACCTGCAAGGCCTTGTGCCCGCCGGTTTGCTTGGCGGCATACTCGTCGGCTTTGTCTGCCGGCAGTCCCAGGTACTTGTTGATGAAGCGCGCAACGGCGATAAACGGCTCATGGCTGTATTGTTCGAAGAACTGCCATTGCAGAACGCGGGCCTGAGCGAGGCGGTCATTCGGGTACAGATCAGAGCCGAACGCGAGGTAGTTGATGATGGCGTTGGACTCTGACAGTGTCTCGCCGCTATCGAGCTCCAGCAGAGGAATCTTGCCATTCGGGTTCTTTTTCAAAAAATCATCGGATTTTGTGTCGCCAGCCAGAATGTCGACATCAATCCACTGATGGTCGATGTTCAGCAGTTGGCAAACGAGCTGAACCTTGTAGCAGTTCCCGGATTGGGTATCGCCATAGATTTTCATGCAGTTTCCTTTGCTGGGAGAGCGCCGTTTTTCAGGCCGGGGCGTTCAGGGCTCCGATCCGGGCTGCTTGAGGTCTTTGGTGTAGACATGCGTTGTTTTGGATTGCGTATAACCAACCGCCGGATAAAAGCCATGAGACTCAAGGCGCGTTACATTAGAGCGTACCACCACCCGCGGGAGTCCCATAGAGCTGGACCAGTCTTCAGCAGACTGGACCAATAGCTGGCCGATACCAGCCCTCCGTGCGCGGGAGCCTACAACCAGGCCTGTAATTTCCGCGACAAACAGCTCGCTGAGGAACAGGCGCTTTTCCACTGCTATCCATCCAACGACCGAACCCCCGGAAAGGGCGACGAAAAGCTGATGGTCGGGAGAGTTAGCGATTGCCTCGAGCCATGCTTTCGTTCGGAGCCTGCTGGCTGTGTAACCCCATTCGAGGACCAGAGCGTGAATGCCATCAAGATGATCAGCCCGCCCCGGTTCGATTGAAATGTCCATATTCAAACGCTAGTCCGGGAGGGTGTGCTATGGCGATTCATTCTTGGGATTTGCCTTTGACCCACCTGTCGCCCTCCTTGCGATATTCCTCTTTAACCGCCGCCCAGGCTACTTTGTGGGCCGTCTCTATCGCAGCTGGCTGTCCTTGCTGCCTCTGCGATTGATGCCGCCAGACTGGCTGCGCTCCTTTTCATGGGCCGACTGGCAGTCAATGCACAAACGAACACCGGGAATGGCCTTGCGCCGGGCCTCTGGAATTGGTGCTCCGCACTCATCACATTCCTCGGCACTTTCGCCTTTGGCCAACTGGCTGCGTGCGCGCTGGATTTCATCCTCAACGCTTGCGTCGATCTGTTCCTGAACCGCACCATCACGAGACCATCCGCCTGCCATGGGGCCCTCCGAAGTCTGGCTGACTGAAACCACTCAACGTTAGCATTGTAGCTCGGGTGCTCAAAGATGGCCGACGCTGATTTGGCTGATGCGAACGGTTAAAGCCTACCGGCTTCAGTCTCGCGCCCACCTCGAAGAACCAGATACAGCAAGGGCCCTGCGGAGACAAACACTGCTGTCAGAACGAAAAACGGAACCAGGTAACCCAATCCTTTGCCTCGACGTTTGGCATCCTGGTACATCCAGATGCAAGCCAATACCGCGAGAATGTAGAGATCGATAACAACCTGTGCGGTATCGGGGCTCGACATCAACTGGGCGCCGAATGCGAGGAGCGATTGCTCGGCGCCGGCCATCACCCAGAAGGTGAAGCCCATAAACAGGCAGAGAACGACGAGGGGGAGGGGGGATAGTCTCATAATCTTCCTTGATTTATTTGTTGCTGGAATTAAATGTCTTCAGCGATGCGCTTGAGGGATTCGCCATCAAGAAAATCGGAGTCAATCTTTAGCAGCTTTGCATCTTTGCCGATCACAAAGAGGAAGGCTTTGTTCCCGTGGTCGGAGTAGGCGAGTGAATAGGAATCCTGCGTCCAGGTGGCGACATCTCTGCCGCTGACAAAATTCTCGTGCACGGCCCCGATCAACGTCTGGTCACAATCGGCTGCAGCTGTCTCAAAGAAAACAGCCTCGAAGAAAGTGGCCGCTGGGCAGCCGTATTCCAACGTTTCATCGTGGGTCATGTCTGCGAATGCCAGGAATCGTTTACCTAGCTCGTCGCCGTATCGGAAGATCAACATGTTCTGGCTGTCGCCAATATCGCCAACAGCGGCGAAACCTGCCGGAATGCTGAATCTCAAGTCCGAGTACAAAAGCTCGATTCGGTTACCGGCATGAACAGCAACGGACAAACTTAAAGCAACAGCGATCAATCCAATCTTGAACATCTCAAATTCCCTTTAGTGCCATGTGGATTTCAGAGCGGAAATTCTGGCTGACTTGCAGCTTGCAAATGTAATAAGTCTGACTGTTACCGGAAGCGATGTTTTTACCGATGCCAGCCACTTGTTTCACGATATAGGAGATTCCTGGCTTGCCGCCGCTCGGTCTGGGAACCAGGTCCATGGAAGCTGAGCACGATTGCGACTCGGTTACTGCGGTATAGACGACCTCAGCGGATCGTTCATTGACGGATTCAGGTGAGGCCGTGCCATCGCCCCAGAAAAAGTTGATGGCAGCGGAGACATACTCACGGTCACTGTGATCCATGATCCAATTCCTTTTGTTTACTGAGAGATAACGTCCTCCTGGACGCTTTGCACGTTAGCAAATGATCATTGCGAGAGCGAGTAAATCTACTGCGACCAAGTCACGTTCAAATTCGAAAAAATAGATCTGCTTCAGTTATTTGCGCCGGACTCATTTTTTATGCAGCTCCCTGTAGCGTTCCTCCAGTTCGGCACGAATGGCGCGGCGCTCCTTACCGTTGGCAAATCGCCGGATCTGATCATCGGTACGTGGAACCAGCTGCGGCACGGCGACGGCTTTACCGTTGTCATCAACCGCCACCATGGTAAAAAAGCAGCTGTTGCTATGGCGAACCAACTTGTCGCGGATGTTCTCGGTAACCACCTTGATGCCGATCTCCATGGAGGTACGGCCGGTGTAGTTCACGCTGGCCAGAAAGGTGACCAGCTCGCCAATTTGGATGGGTTGGAGGAACATCACCTGGTCGACGGACAGAGTAACGACATACGTCCCGGCGTAACGGCTGGCGCAGGCATAGGCGACTTCATCCAGGTACTTCAGCAGGGTGCCGCCGTGCACATTGCCAGAGAAATTGGCTTTGTCCGGCGTCATCAGGACGGTCATGCTCAGGCTTGTTGAATTGTTTTCCATGGCGCTTCTCTGTTGGTTTGCTGTCCAGTATAGGCGCCAGGGTGCTGGTGGTGGCAGTAGTTATTAATCGGCCTCGAAAGTCACCAGATCCACATCCGCTGCCTGGGTGCGTAACGGCACCAATGCCTGATAGGCAGGGGAATTGTGCCAATCGGTGGCGGAATCCGCATCCGGAAAGCGGATAACCACGGTATCGGTGTGCCGGTATTGCCCGCTCAGTGCCTTCGCCTGTTTACCCCGAAGCACCAGTTCTGCACCCCAGGGAACCAGCGTTTCCGGAACAAGGCTGCGGTATTCAGCCCATTTGTCCGGGTCTTTCACGGTGATGTTGCCGATCACGTAGGCGGTCATTGGCGTTCTCCGGTTTTTATTGGGCTGATGTCCATGAAAAATGAAAATGACTGTATGTATTACTGGTTCAGGATATCTTCGATCCAATTCAGGAATTTGGCCGCACTCCTCGTTTCGAAGCTATCCCTACCTGGAACGTAATAGCACAAATCTGATGTTACCGATTGCGTGTCGAAGTGCTGCAGAACGTTGGCCTTCAACAGCCGTTCGACGAGCGTTGTAGAGCAGAACACCAGCCCGTTGCCTGCCATAGCCTGTTGGATCCCGAAAAGCTCCTGATCAAACGTTTTGAGTTGGATATTTGCCCCCTGCAGTCCATTTTTTTCTAACCAATCGGCGAGGGGAGGGGCCGGTAACGCTTGGTTTTTCCACTCCGTGGTAAAAAGGGTTAAAGGGGCATTTTCCCAGGAGGGAGGCGTCATTCCATAGGCACCAAATACATTGAATGACTCAAATCGAATGACATCAGAAGGCTCAGCAACTGAGACATCCCCGAATCGAATGGGAATGATGTAGGATTGGCTGTCGACCGACTCGCCGGTCGATATTTCCACAGAAATCTCGGGGTTGGCTTGTTCGAAATCGTGCTGGGAAGGGATCAGCACCATCGCTGCCAAGGATGATGTCGTCGTCACCCTGACTGTATTGCCTGCCTTCACCACCTCTTCCAAAGCGCTGTCGATTTTCCGAAACCCTTCCGAGGTCGCTTTGGCTAATCGGATACCCGTTCCCGTCAAGGATATCCGTCTTCCTTGCCGATGAAACAGGCTCACATTCAATCGGTTTTCCAGGTTGCCAATATGATGTGAGATGGCTGTCGGCGTTAGCGAAAGTTCTTCTGCCGCCAACTTGAAACTACCCCGGCGGGCAGCCGACTCAAAGGCTTTCAGCGCCTGTAATGACACCTGCAATGTGAATCTCCAGGTCAATCACGAGTTCATGAACGTTTGGATGAGTTTAATTCATCTGCAAGTGTAATTTTTCCGTTTGTGCAAGTCCATCCAGCGCCACAAACTAGCTCCTGTCATCAATCAGCCAAGGAAATGAACATGAGCACACTATTACACATTGATTCAAGCGTCAGAGCCGCGACAAACCCGAACCCGGATCACGATTCCATCTCGAAAAATGTCGCCCGCCGATTCATTGATACCTGGAAACAGAACCGGCCTGAGGATGAATATATCTATCGTGATGTTGGCGTGAACCCACCCGCTTTCATCACTCAGGATTGGATTGGCGCGGTGTTTACCCCGGAGCAAGATAGGACCCCGGCGCAGCAGGAGACACTGGCACTCTCTGATACACTTATCGCTGAGGTCTCAGCAGCCGACGTTATTGTGATCTCCTCACCCATGTACAACTACGGTATGCCGGCTCAGCTAAAAGCCTGGTTCGATCAGATCGTACGTATCGGCAAAACGTTTGATTTCGATCTCGAACGAGGGGACTTCCCGCTGCAGCCTCTGCTCTCCGGTAAGACATTGATCATCGTGACCTCCAGCGGAGAGTTTGGCTTTGAAAAAGGCGGAATAAGAGAAGAGTCTGGCCACCTGGTGCCGCACCTCAGAACGTTGAGCAAATACCTCGGGGTGGACACCATTTACGAAGTCACCGCTGAATATCAGGAATTTGGCGACGAGCGGCACCGCGTGTCAGTCGCCAACGCCAAAGCTCGAGCCGAGAGCCTTGCTTCAGAGCTGAGCCTTTCAGCCCCGGCGTTATCGTCAAGAAATGAGGTCACCGATGCGTGACCGAATTGATGAAGAGCGTCTGGCAACCTGTGGCGAAAGCGCCATTGATCTGGCTATTAGCAATGTAAAAGCCGGTGGTTTGCCGTTTTCCGCTGTGATCGTCAATCAAGATGGAGACGTTGTCGGCAAGGGGGTAAATCAGGTTGCCGACCATCTGGATTGTACCGCACACGCAGAAATACAGGCGATAAGGGACGCTTCACGGAATGAAAATAGCGTCTCTTTGAAAGGGGCGACGTTGATTGCTTCAGGAGAGCCTTGCGCTCTCTGTTACATGGCGATCCGTATGGCCGGCATTGGGCATGTCCGTATCTTGTTGGATCGCTATGAGGCGGCAGAAAACGGGTTCGATTATCGGTGGACTTACAGGTATTTGAACCCCAGCCTCATTAATGAGCTCGATGTTGTGACTTTGGTTAACGAAAGGAAGTTCCTCCCATTCCAGATGGCCAAAATGGGTCTGATTGATTGAGAGGAGCGGGTAATGGCGTGGCGGCTCAAACCAGAGCCGCCACGCTGGCATTTCCAGGTCTGTCTGGATAGAAACGGAGCGCCGACGCAGTTGGATCCTGCAGCAGTCACTCGTTATGCGGACTAGCCCGTAACAATCTGGAGGTTGAATGCCTCCGACTCTTCAGGCGGTTCAAAGTAACCCGTCACCATTCTAAAGACCTCCTCCGTGTCGAACTGTGCTCGTTCAGGTTGTTCTTTCTGTCGCTGTTTCAGCTGTTTTAAACAAACTTCATCGTCTACCGACAAATAGTACAGCTCATGAGGTATGCCGTGTTGCGAGTAGATATCCTTGAACCAGGCTCTTTGCTTGCGGGTGTTGCCAGGAAAGTCCAGGACCACAGAGGTGCCAGCCAAGAGCACTTGCTCGACGTGTGATTTCAGCACTGGCTTGAGCCGAGATGAGTAACGAATGTAATCATTGAAATCATTGATCTCGCCGGGGAACAGAGCGGCCAGCCATTCATCCTCTGAAATAAGCACGGCTCCCCGCTCACGAGCGATTTTGCCAGACAGGGTGCTTTTGCCGGCTCCCATCTTCCCACAGAAGAAGATCAACGTTCCGTACGAACTCATTGCTTAATCCTTGGGTATAACGCCTAGCTGAACGGCGCATCGTCAGATGCGTCCGTTTGCAGCTTTTTGTTAGGTGTTGATAGCTTGCTAAGCTTCCGTAATAAGTTTGGCCTACCAGAAATACCCCTAGTGTCCCGTCTGGGTAATCCGTTTATTTATTATCAATAACACTCAGCTTTGCTCGCGTCACTGAAGTCATAATCGATTCTGCACTCTTGTGCCAGCGGAACGGCTTTGCCAGTTTCTCATTATGAGTTTGGATAAAGCGACGAATCGCCTTCTTAAGTTCGCCGACACTGGTAAAAATGCCACGGTACAAAGCGCGGCGTTCCAGTTGACCAAACCAGCCCTCCACGGCATTCAGCCAAGAGGCGCTGGTTGGTGTGAAGTGAAGCTTGAACCGGGGATGCTTTTCCAGCCAGGCCTTCACTTCTGGTGTTTTGTGAGTCGAGCTGTTGTCCAGAATCAGATGAAGGTCCTGCTCTTTCGGTGTTTCTCGATCAATTTGTCGCAGAAAATCGAGAAACTCTTTGGCGCGGTGGCGTTGTGTAATGCGCCCAATCACTTCGCCGTTCAGGATATTCAGGGCCGCGTATAAGCTGGTCGTCCCGTGCCTCTTGTAATCGTGGGTACGGCGCTCGATCTGGCCGGGTTTCAGTTGCAGCTTTGGTTGAGTGCGATCCAGTGCCTGGATCTGCGTTTTTTCGTCAACCGACAGCACCAGCGCGTTATCCGGCGGATTCAGGTACAGGCCAACGACATCGAAAACCTTCTCAGCAAAGTCTGGATCGTTGCTTATTTTGAAGGTTTTCAGCCGGTGTGGTTTCAGGTCAGCCGCTTTCCAGATCTGATGCACTTGCCAGCGGCTAACACCGGCATATTCGGCCATCAACCGGACGCTCCAGTGGGTAGATTCCTTGGGCAGCTTTTTGACCGTGTCATCAAGAATAGCTTTAACCTTTTTCTGGTCCAGCTTTCTGGGTTGTCCAGGTCTTGGTGCATCCCGAAGACCGCTCAGACCCTGTTCGGTGTAACGATTACGCCACTTGAATACCGTGGCCGTCGTGGTTCCCAGTTGCTCCGCAACGACTTTGGGTGATTCACCGGAATTCAGGGCCAAAACGATTCGTGCTCGCAGAACAAGATTCTGACTCAGCGTGCTTGTTCGCAACCAGCTTTCCAGCTCGAGTTGATCGTTTACCGTAAGATTAAAGGGTGCTGGTTTCCGGGCCAAAACAGAGTCTCCGAGCTCGTAAATAATAGCTCGAATTATAGCGCACTTCCGCTTAGGAATTAACCAGACGGAACACTAGCACCTTCTCTAACTACTAAATATTTCTCAGTTTTTTCTTGGAAACACTTAATCAGTTGCTGTAAGGCTTCCGGAGTCTGTCAACGTAGATGTCGCGTTTAAGTCATCAGCTCTTTAACAATTGGC